>Ga0194133_10000984_pt1 | contig 53891 bp, 45 predicted proteins | sample TA2KigOf40mmetaG_FD_155448 | JGI IMG/M metagenome (GOLD analysis project Ga0194133, IMG submission 155448) | Freshwater microbial communities from Lake Tanganyika, Tanzania - TA2015055 Kigoma Offshore 40m | ecosystem: Environmental > Aquatic > Freshwater > Lake | place: Tanzania: Lake...
TGAGACACCAATTGAACTGTATTAATAATATTTTTGCTAGCAATATTTCTTTTAAAGTGCACAGTTTTTTGGGGTTTCCATCAAATCTTCTCGTTTAACTTATCCATGTTATAAGATAAGTGAGGAGGGGGAGAAAGTGAAGGGTTTATTCCTTAACAAGCTTCTGACTCTAAATTCATATTAACCATTAAATTCTTCAAGTTTCCTCTTTTTAAAGAGAAGTTAATGGTAGTGTAATGGATTTGTTCGGCCCCCTTAAAAAGCCTATTTCCATACTTTATTTATAAAAAGCTGGCAAAGAGCTGGCAAGGATACCTAAATAATGAAAAAAGGTCTATGATTTTGTATCATAAATCATTGATAATTAATAACTTGTGATTGCTCCCCTTACAGACGAAAGATGCAGCTATAATGCGATGATTGAGTTTGTAATTATTAGGAAATTGAAGGGTTGAACTTTCTGAAAATTTTCCGAATTTGATTCATTTTACACTCTCTAAGATTTTTTGGATTTCATTCTTTTCATTCGATGTAATCTCATTCCAACTCTTCCCCTGTAGCCCCATTTCAATCGAATAAAAAATATTGACGTGAGGGGTAACTCCGGCCTTAATCAAATTTTTTTTGATTGTTTTATAATCCGAGACCATTAGGTCTTCCCTTGAATGAATCCCAATGAGATTCATAATTTTGACCATATAAGGCCCGAAGTTCTTTATTTTATCAAGGTCATTCATAAAAAAAGGGTTACACTATACAAGTATAACCCTTTTATTTTGATATGCTCCTCAGACTGGACTTGAACCAGTGACCCTCTGATTAACAGTCAGATGCTCTAACCAACTGAGCTACTGAGGAATTTCCCACTTGGGGGATGCAAAAATAATGATTTAGGGCGTAGTTTGAAGAATTTAGGGCTAAAAATTAAAGGGCATATTCCTGCTTAATCAGGTCCCTGAGCCGCTGGGCCTGGGCATGTAAGTTTTTGATTTGAAGCAGCATATTATTGCTAAGTCCTTTTATATCGCTAATTCTTAAAATACAATCATTTACCTCATCTGGCTGTAAAGCCCTTAAGTAAAGGGGCTCTGTAGGCCGAATGATTTGATCCCGATCGTTGATTACCTTATCGTACATCTCTCCATCTAAAATGGTCGATAACCGCTCTCTGAGTGCATTTTTTTCCAAAAACAGGTATTGTTCCAATGATTGCAGGTATTCAATATTTCTATAGTAATACAGGATACTGTCCGATACCATCTTATTGCTGATCAATCTCAATTCACCTGTATTCTTCAATTGAGCAATCGTTCTATCCGTAATGAACACTTTGAATGTAACGTACCGGATTAATCCCCTAAAATGAAAATATATCTCATTGGCAGGCGTATCAAGTTTTGCGTTTTTTAGTAAGATTGGTAAAGAATCGGCAGCATCTTTATTCCTGTTACTATAGCCTTTAATTGGAATAGGCATTCTTTTCATATCCACCTCTAAATCATCTATCATCGATTGCATATATTCTCTTTCGTGTTGCTTATCAACAATACTCTGCCTCAATTGCTCGGCAAAAAATCCAAGACTTACAGCAATAAATACCATCAATCCTTCCAGCAAGTATTCTTTGGCATTCTTCCCTTTTGATGGGACTAATTTTTCTGTTTCCATGAATACAGTTTTTACAAATGTATCGGATTCCATAAATTTATGGGAATGAATCTGCAGCCTCAACTTTTCAACGAATACATACAACTGGATTCTTTAAGAGAAATCGATTTTGATGAATTATATGCCGTTGCATCGGATCCGTTCATCTGGGAGCAACATCCTAACCCTGATCGCTACAAAAGGGAAGTCTTTGCTACTTATTTTGAAGGAGCACTGCAATCAAAAGGTGCCTTTATTGTCCGCGATAAATACAGTAATGAAGCCATTGGAAGTACTCGATTCTATGATTACCGGCCTGACCAGGCAGAAATAAAAATTGGCTACACCTTTTATACACGAAAATGCTGGGGTAGGGGAATCAACGCTGCTGTAAAAAAGCTGATGCTGGATTATGCATTTCAGTTTGTGGACAAAGTTTTTTTTCACGTAGGTGCGAATAATATTCGTTCCCAAAAAGCAATGGAAAAATTAGGGGCAATCAACCTGGGTGTAGAAGAAGTGGCTTATTTTGGCGAAGCTACACAAACAAACGTTGTTTATGTTATTTATAAAGAGGAACTCAATGTAGAGCTGTAGCTGACCTTCGATGTAGATTGTATTATTTATTCTTTTTCTTTTTCATGGTATCTTTAAGCAAGTTCTCGTTTATGCGAAACTTTACGATGTCTTTTATGAGTTTCTTTGGGAATGTTTTACCGTGTGGAAATTGAATAGTGGATTTTGAAGTAACAAATGCTGTGGTTTGACTGGCAAATTCCTTTAAAGCTGATGGCATGGGGTAAATAGCCATGTGCTTCTCCCAGCAAGCATAATACACCACAACCCCTTTTTGTTTGATTGCAGGCATGCCATAGCTCATGCAGGATTCAGCATCGGGGGCAGTCGCCCGAATCAACGCGTGCATCTCTTCAAATCCTTTTCGATGTGCCGGCGGAATGGACTTGATATACGAGGCTACAGAAATAAGTTTCGTATCCTTCATTCCTTAAAAATAAATCAATTTCGAAAACCTACATAGATGCCGTTCTCCCGCAGTTCCAGCGGATAGGTTCGCATGTCGTAACCTTCGCCGGTTACGTTTCGGCCTGTTTTCATGGAAAATTTAAAACGGTGGAGTGGACAAACTGCATTACCCTGCGCATCAATATATCCCATCACCATCTTGGCTCCGGCGTGGGGGCATGTCGACTGAAACGCGTACACATCTTCTTTGTAGCGTGCGATGCAAATGGTTCGATCACCCACCTCGGCCTGAACCATATCGTATTTTCCAAAACCGAGCGCTTCTATGGAGTCTGCTACAAAATACCAGATATATTCTTTAGAATTCATAAGCCGTATATCCGGTGCGATAGGGATATCGCTTTGTATACATATCCCTCACCTGATTTAAAATAGTTGCTCGGAGTTTGTCTATTTCCCGCCTCTGGGTAGCAGATATGAATACACATCGGTTATCGGTCTCATTCTCCCATCTTCGCTGCAATTCTTCTGCAAGCCCTTTCTTTACTTCCGGGTCCAGCCATTCATCAAAATACCGCTCTTCGTATTGATCCATTTTGTTGAAAATGGTAACCGTTGGTTTTTCGCCGCATCCCAATTCGTGAAGGGTGGTATTCACCACTTTCATTTGATCTTCATATTGAGGATGCGAAACATCTACAGCATGCAATAAGATATCGCTTTCTTTAACTTCTTCCAACGTGCTTTTGAAGCTTTCAATGAGATGATGGGGGAGTTTTCGTATGAATCCAACGGTATCACTCAAGAGGAATGGAGTGTTTTCAAATACTATCTTTCGGGTAGTGGTATCGAGGGTGGCAAAGAGTTTATTTTCCGCCAGCACATCGCTCTTGCTGAGCAGATTCATGATGGTGGATTTCCCCACATTCGTATACCCAACCAGTGCAACGCGAATGAATTCTCCTCGTTCCTTTCGTTGCGTGAACGCTTGTTTTTCAATTTCAGTAAGTTTCTTTCGAAGCAGTGAGATTTTATCGCGCACTATCCTTCGATCGGTTTCGATTTCGGATTCACCGGGTCCTCTAGTGCCAATGCCGCCTCCCAGCCGTTCCAGGTGTTTCCACATGCCGCGAAGACGGGGCAAAATATATTGATATTGCGCTAATTCTACTTGTGCCTTGGCTTGTGCCGTCTTTGCGCGTCTGGCAAAAATATCCAGGATGAGATCACTCCGATCGATGGTCTTGATGTTGACGGCTTTTTCGATATTGGTGATCTGTGCTCCACTCAATTCATCGTCAAAAATCAAGACACGAATATCTTTGTCCGTTGCATACGCTTTTATCTCTTCCAGTTTTCCCTTACCGATATAGGTCTTTGAATCAGGGTGCTGTAATTTTTGCATGAAAGTTTTTACAGCAACAGCACCTGCGGTGGTGGCAAGAAATGCCAATTCGTCCAGGTATTCTATGACCTGATGTTCTTTTTGATCCTTGAGGACCACACCTACCAGTATGGCTTTTTCTGATTGTTGGAAAAGGTTGTTCTTGTCGAGCAAGCGGCAAGTAGTTTAGAGTCCGCTCAAAACCAGTCCCACCGAAAACGGACGAACAACAGGGCCTTGACCTTCTTTGAAGAAATCCGTTACGGTGTATGAACCAAATGCACTGATGTTTCCCCAGCCGGCTCTTCCAATGACAGCAAATCGGGTGCTGTTGAAATGCCTGCGATCTTTTTCTTTTGCCCAGTAGCCTCCAGTGCCGGTTGCGTCTAAATCAATTTTTGATTTTGTTTTGGCATCGATCATCGTTCCAACTTTCACACCCAATGCAAATTTCCAACCTCTATTCATGTTGTCGGGACGAGTGGAGTAGCGGAGTTCTACCGGAACTTCAAAGTATCCGGTAGCAAGTTTGTTTTTCTTGTACTTCACAATCGTATCGCGCTGGAATCGCACGCCAGTTGGTGGATTCAGATCCACACTCATTTTATCAAAATAAATATTATCCGTTCCAACACCGGGACCAATTCCGACACTCAATTTTTGATTGGTTTTGAACGGAAAATCAAACATGAAATACGCATTGAACGTCCGGTTGAACGCCTTGGTGGTGATGGAACTTGGTTTGCCCGCCCAGCCGGCAAGCCCCACCTGAATCATGATATGATCCGAGGTTCTTTTCGATAAATCCAGCTTTTTGGTACCAGCATCAGGAGTGCCTTGGCCCGACTTATCCTGAGCGAATCCATTGATTGTCAACGCCAAAAAGGCTAAACCGATGATCTGTTTCATACGCATGCGCAAAATTAATGGATTTACCCCTTTTTAGTGCATTTATAATCGTTAAAACGTTGTTTATGAGAATCCTAATTCTGCTTATTGCATGCTGCTGGACCCCCAGTTTATTTGCGCAAAATATACTCAATAACGTAAAGGCAAAAGCACAAGAAAAGCTTGAAAATATAGGAACAAAGAAAAAGCCTGTTTCGGATACGGCTGCGGTTGAGGATGATACTGTTTCTAATAACGGGACTGCCAAAAAGGACACCACTGTTAATTGCGACGTTAGAATAAGGTTGCTTTGTACAAAAAAGTAATCCAGTTTTTCTTTTGTTTCCCTGATGACGGGCTTAATGCCTTTTTTTGAGGGCAACTCTCCAAGCGGATATGACCATACTTTTCTGTAAAGCTTTGAATCGATGGTGAGTGGAATGATTTCCTTTTGATAACGGGAAAATTCGTTTAACTCAAGTTGTTCATTCAACCGGACATCCTGAAGAAAGTATTGATATTTTAATAGGTAGCTCTTTTTCAATCGCATTCAATTCTTCTTGTAAAGCGGCCCCTTTAGCACTGTGCTTTCCTTGCTGCATTTCATGGACATGCAGCATTACGAGTCGCGCATCCTTGATCTGCAGCAAATCGCCGGCGTACCGAAGGACATTTTTTGCATTGTTTGAAAAATCAGTTGGGTGGAGGATAATTTTTGTATGAAAGTTCATACCATCAAAACTAGTCGCTCGCCTACGCAAAACGACTGATTTCTATCAGCAGATTTACTGGATCCTCATCATGCTTGTGGCAATCGGCATGCATCACTTTTTCCAAACCACTTATATCGGTTTCGTGCAATCCAGTCATATACATAGTTCCTGAAGCGATTAGGAAACAGGCTCAGAATTGTTCCGGCTAGTCGGAAAACTCCATTCATGTTCCCCAATATATACCGAACGGCTTCTGAACGATACAGCAATTGTCCCTCTATTGTTTTTACCATAACGGTATCAATTGAGCCGGTAGTGTTGAGTGGAAGTGTGGCAATATCCTGAAATTCAAATTTTCCTTTTGGGGCATGCCGAACTATGAATGAGCCACACCCATAACAAAGGTTACAGACTCCATCAATATAGACAGTGATTTTCACAGTTCGTATTCCCGTTTGATCAAGCTTTTTAAACGCTCGGCCTGAGCTTGCAGATTTTGAAAGTTTTGAATCAGTGCCCTGTTGAGTCCTCTTATATTGCTGACCCGTATAACGCAATCGCTCAGATCTTTCGGGTTGACCGATGTCAGATAGAGGGGTTCATTCGTACGGACAATCTGATCTTTATCATTGATGACCTTATCGTACATTTCACCGTCTAGAATGGACGCGAGACGTTCTCTCAATGCATGTTTATCGACAAATAAGAAATCTTCAGTTGATTTTACAATATCTATTGTTTTATAATATGCTACAATGCTATCGGATACTCCTTGATTGCTGATCAACTGAAATCTTCCGAAATTTCTCATTTGGGCAATGGTCCGATCATTGATCGATGTCTTGAAAGAGGACTGCCTGATGAGCCACCTTAAATGAAAATAGGTATCATTTGCCGGTTGGTCTATTTTGGGATTTTTCAGGAGAATAGGCAATGAATCCGTTACATGTTTATTTCGATTGGTGTAACTCTTTATGATTCGCGGATATTGACCAATGTCCGAGTCAAGATCTTCGATCAACGACCTCATATACGATTCTTCATCCTGTCGATCTGCCACCTCTTCACGAAACTGTTCTGCAAAAAACCCCAGACAAACGGCAACAAAAATCATTAATCCTTCCAGGAAGTATTGCTTTGTGTTTTTTGGGCGGCCATTTGCATTGTCCAGTAGACTCATAGTGCGACTTTTGACAAAAGTATCATTTCAGCGGAAATTCCTAAGGACTAATTTCTCTTCAGTTTTTTGATTAGTAACTCGACTGATTTGGATCATTCTTGCATCCTTGCATTGCTCCTATTTTGCAAACCATCCCGCGAAAATGCTTTATACACTACTTGCATTATTCTTTTCTATCCATGGGCCGGTTCAATCCCAAGAGACTGCAACGGAAATTGTAAAAAGAGCAGACAGCAAGATGAGAGGAATCACCTCTCAAGTACAGATGATCATCCGAATCGTACGGCTCACCTGGAGCAGAGAAATGAACGTAAAAGCGTGGATTGCCTATATTAATAATGAATTTGCTGATTCTAATTGGCGGTATGAAATATGGATTATCGACCGATCTCGAAGTGGATTGTATTGGGCAATCATTTTTTGCCACTATCGCGTCAACTTTTCAAGCCGCTCAACACCTTTTTTTTCTGCGATTGCGGTGGAGTTATTGATGGCAATTAAACGAATTCATAAAAAGTCTACAAAAAAAGTAGACAAAATATTGGTGGTTTCCAATCAATATTGTTTCTTTGGTGCCACTATGAGTTTACAATTAGGCGATATCGCCCCAGATTTTACGGCACAGACTACGATTGGGACCATTCATTTTCATGAATATTTGGGTGCCCATTGGGGTATTTTGTTCTCGCATCCTGCCGATTTTACTCCTGTTTGCACAACTGAATTGGGCCGAACAGCTGGGTTGCAGGAAGAATTTGAGAAGCGAAATGTCAAGGTCCTGGCTCTGAGCGTTGATCCACTGGGCAAACACCTGGAATGGATCAAGGATATCAATGAGACCCAGTATGTGCATGTTGGATTCCCGATTATAGCTGATGAGGATAAATCAATTGCTCATGCATACGGTATGATTCATCCTAATGCTTCGGAAACCTTTACTGTACGTTCTTTGTTCGTGATTGGTCCGGATAAGAAGATCAAGTTAACCATTACGTATCCTGCTTCAACCGGACGAAATTTTGTTGAAGTACTGCGAGTAATCGATTCCCTGCAGCTGACGGCAAACTACAGTGTAGCAACACCTGCTAATTGGATAAATAGAGAAGATGTAATTGTTGTACCCGCAGTCAAAACGGAAGATGCACTGACAAAATTCCCCAAAGGATTGAATATTGTCAAGCCTTATCTGCGCTATACCCCGCAACCAAATCTTTGATCGTTTTACGTTCCAGGACTTTTAGGGTTGCGTCTCTGACCAATACCATTGTGTCATGCAATCCACAATGTTTCTCATCGCAGTTCTTGCATCGCTCGTAAAAATATAGACTGGCACAGGGAAGCATTGCAATAGGGCCCTCAATGCTTCGGATGATCTTCACTAAGGGTGTCCTGATGGCCTCTTTTTTAATAAAGTACCCTCCGCCCTTACCTTTTTTACTATCCAGGATGCCCATCTGTTTGAGCTCCAGGAGAATATTTTCTAAGAATTTAAGGGGAATCTTTTTATCGGCAGCAACTTGCGCGATCAAGATGGGACCGTCGCTTTTGTGTTCAACCAGGTACTTCAGCGCCTGCAGGGCATATTGGGTTTTTTTATTGAGCATTGGTTTAATTTTGAAAAGGCTTTTTAGAGACTTTGTCAGTGATGAATATGATGATAATAATTATTTCTACTCTACACAATATAATTGTTTATTTGCTAAACTATTTACCGACTATAGAATGCCTGTTCAACTCACTGATTTATTGCGATTGAAGGACATATCATCCAAAATGGATGGTGAGCTTTACTTCGACCAAAGCGTGAGTCATCAGGCAGTAAAAAGGGTATACAGTACCGATGCATCCGTTTACCAGGAAGCACCGTTTGCAGTGGCGATTCCGAAGAGCATCGATGATATAAAACGACTCATCAAATTTGCCAAAACAAGCAACCAAACGCTGATACCCCGAGCTGCAGGAACATCGCTGGCGGGACAAGTAGTGGGTGCCGGTATCGTTGTAGATATTTCCAAGTATTTCACAAGCATTCTGGAAGTGAATGCGGAAGAAATGTGGGTGCGTGTTCAGCCGGGCGTTATTCGCAATGATCTGAATGAGCACCTGCGGCAGTTCGGTTTAATGTTTGGCCCAGAGACCTCTACTGCAAGCCGGGCCATGATTGGAGGAATGATCGGTAACAATTCATGTGGCCTTCATTCCATTGTTTGGGGAGATACCCGTAATAATATCATTTCTATCAACGCTGTCCTTAGCGATGGTTCGGAAGTTGTTTTTGAAGATAGGTGGGAAGATGAAATGAATTTGGAAAGCCCAGCACTGGAATCTACCATCTATAAGAGATTGAAGCAGCTCATCAATGATCCAATCAACCAGCAAAGCATAAAAAGTGGTTTTCCAAAAAAAGAAATCACTCGCCGAAACTCGGGGTATGCGCTGGATGCGCTGCTTGAAATGTATGAATCAACGGGTCCACTGAACCTTAGTAAGCTGATCGCTGGTTCTGAAGGAACCCTTTGTTTCATCACAGAAGCCAAATTGAAACTCATCCGTCTTCCGCCTCCCGAAGTAGCTTTGGTGAATGTTCATTGCTCATCGATTCAAGAATCCCTTTATACCAATCTGGTGGCATTGGAACATCGCTGTTATGCATCTGAGTTGATTGATGATGTTGTGCTGGATTGCACCAAGGAAAATTCTGCTTTTGAGCATCATCGAGATTTTGTTGTGGGCAACCCCAAGGCTATCCTGATGGTAGAATTTTTTGAACACGATAAAAAAGTGCTCACTGAACAAGTCGACTTATTTATTGCAGCCTTGAGAAGCAAAAATTTGGGATATGCTTTTCCGGTGTTATTTAATGAGGCTTCTTCCAAAGCATGGGAGTTGAGAAAAGGGGCGTTGGGTATTTTGTGGAATGTAAATGGTGATGCCAAGCCTGTAAATCTGATTGAAGATTGTGCGGTTTCACCAGAAGATCTTCCGGCATACATCCGTGAACTTGAGCAAATGCTCAATCACTATCACTTAAAGTACGCTATGGTAGCACATGCAGGAGCCGGCGAATTGCACATCACTCCTTACATGAACCTGAAGGAAGAAGCAGGAAGAAAAATGTTTAGAAAAATTTTGTATGAAACAACTCTGCTGGTAAAAAAGTACAACGGTTCATTGTCTGGTGAACACGGCGATGGCCGATTGAGGGGTGAATTTCTGTCGCTTGCCATGGGAGAAAAGAACTATGAACTTTTCACCAAAATCAAAGAAATATTTGATCCTTTACAGGTATTCAACAGGGGGAAAATAACTGAAACACCACCGATGGATCAATTCTTGCGTGTGGATGAAGCACCAATCAAAAAAGTTGAGACGGTACTCGACTTCCGGGATCAGGAAGGAATAAAGCAGCTTGCCGAAAAATGCAGTGGTTCCGGAGATTGCCGTAAAACCCACATCACCGGCGGGACCATGTGCCCCAGCTATATGGCAACCCGAAGTGAAGCTGATTCAACGCGCGCACGGGCCAATATGCTCCGCAATTATTATAGTCAGCACCAAACCCAAATCGACTTGAATGCAGAACTGTTGGAAGAAACTCAACGTATTCTCGATCTGTGTTTATCGTGTAAAGGATGCAAAAATGAATGTCCCTCCGGTGTGGACGTTGGGAAGATGAAGGCGGAATTCACGCAGCACTATCATGCTGTAAATGGGGTTCCTTTTCGAACTAAATTATTGGGACGTTTTACAGAAAATATCGAAAGTGCGTATAAATTACCTTGGCTGTACAATGCCATATCACAATCTGGTTTAGGCAGAACTGTGATAGATCGAGTACTTGGATTTCATCCTAAACGTTCTATGCCGCTGCTTACAAAACTTTCCTTGCGCGATTGGCATAAGCAAAGAATGCCCATTGCATCAACGAAAAAAGTTTATTTGTTTGCCGATGAGTTTACCAATTACCTGGACACGGAAATAGGTAAAAAATGTATTCTGTTATTGGAGCAGCTGGGGTATCAAGTGGAGATCCCGCTTCATTTGGAAAGTGCGAGATCCTATTTATCCAAAGGGCTGTTGCATGAGGCTCGAAAGATTGCCATTGAAAATGTTACCCGTCTCAGCAAGATTGTTTCAGAAGATCATCCATTGATTGGTATAGAACCCTCTGCCATACTGGGTTTTCGTGATGAGTACATCGATTTAGTGCCGGAATCGTTGAAAAAACAGGCCAGGCATCTTGCGGCCAACGCACTCTTATTTGAAGAGTGGTTTGCAAGAGAGGCTGATTGGGGAAATATCCTACAAGATCAATTTACTAGTGATTCGAAACTGATTCGACTTCATGGGCATTGCCATCAAAAGGCATTATCGAGTATGATCCCCGCTAAAAAAACACTTTCATTTCCTAAGCATTATACTGTTCAGCTGATTCCTTCCGGATGCTGCGGGATGGCCGGTTCATTTGGGTATGAGAAAGAGCATTATGATCTTTCTATGAATATTGGAGAACTGGTCCTTTTCCCAACGGTGAGGTCACTAGATGACCATGTTGTTGTTGCTGCCAGTGGTACAAGTTGTCGGCATCAGATCAAAGATGGCACCGGCAAAATTGCCCTTCACCCTATTGAAATTTTGTATATTGCCAGGGTTATCGAACAGTAGCCGAGGTGATGAATGAGGCAGCAAATAGAAGAAAGCAATCCGATGTCATCGCTCATGAGTAATTATCCCAGTATTTTTAATGATGTAATTGGACCGGTGATGCGGGGTCCATCCAGTTCGCATTGTGCGGCAGCGCTTCGCATTGCTCGGATTTGTCGTGATTTGATGGATGAAGATATAAAAGACATTCTCATCGAATTTGATCCCAACGGTTCTTTGGCGACTACCCACAAAAGTCAGGGTTCAGACATGGGATTGTTTGGCGGCTTTTTAGGTTGGGAAGCCTTTGATGAACGGCTACCCAATTCTGAAAAATACCTTGCAGAAGCTGGTATACAGTATAAGATAGTCATTTCTGAATTGCTTGAAAAGCATCCCAATACTTACCAAATTACTTTGAGTAATGAAAAGGAAGCAAGAAGATTAACGGCAATCTCTACTGGTGGAGGGATGATTGAGGTGATCAATATCGACGGCAATAAACTTTCCATTGCAGGTGATTACTTTGAAACACTAGTTTATTCTAGTAATTCCGCTGGTGTACAAGCATTCTTGGATGCACATGTAGAGTATGACGAGATTATTTTACACGATGGAGAAAATCCATGTATACAAATAAAATCACAGCAGCCCATTTCGGTATATATTCGAAATGAAATAAAACAAATGGATGGCGTACTGGCTATAAAGTGCCTAAATCCAGTACTTCCCATCAAGTCAAGAAAAAACTTAAAAGTCCCTTTCATCACTTGTGATGAAATGCTGGCGTACAACCACGACAAAAACCAAGCACTTTGGGAATTGGCTGTAACCTATGAAAGCATAAGAGGTGATATTAGTCGCGATGCGGTATTCGAAAAAATGCGCGCCATCATCCGCATAATCGGAAATGCAATTAAAACTGGGTTAGGTGGCACCACATATAATGACAGAATCTTGGGAAGTCAGTCGCCCAACTACCAAAAATCCTATCAAGCCAATCAGTTGATTGGTGGGGATGTGCTGAACAAAACGATTATGTATGTATCGGCAATCATGGAAGTAAAAAGTTCCATGGGCGTAATTGTCGCTGCACCAACTGCAGGCTCCTGTGGAGGATTACCTGGCGTTGTGTTTGGGGCAGCACACAGTTTAGGTGCGGATGAAGACACTATAGTTAAAGCAATGCTATCAGCTGGACTCATTGGTGTATTTATTGCGGCACACGCATCTTTTGCTGCTGAGGTTGGAGGATGCATGGCCGAAACCGGCTCTGGCGGTGGAATGGCAGCGGCAGCATTGGTAGAAATGAATGGAGGAACATTGGAGCAATCCATTGCTGCAGCTTCAATTGCATTACAAAACTCTTTGGGTATCATATGCGACCCCATTGGCAATAGGGTAGAAGCGCCATGTCTAGGAAGAAATGTAATGGCTGCGACCAATTCCATCTCGTGTGCAAACATGGCATTGTCGGATTATGAACATTTGATACCATTAGATGAGGTGATTCAAACCATGAAAGCGGTCGGTGATCAAATTCACCATACGTTGCGTTGCACCAATCTTGGTGGTTTGTCAATTACAAATACGGCAAAAAGAATTGAACACGCGCTTGAAGAAAACCCATCTGTGTTTTTTAAATGTTGCTAATAGTTTAAAAAAAACATAGTGGCATCACTATCAATTATTAAGTCAACGAGATGTAAGAAACAGTGAAAAAGATTAATAACAGATTAGTTTTTGGAATTCTCCTTCTTGCTTATGGAACTATCCTATATAAGGTGATGGGTTTAAAAGACTTGCCTATGTTGCGCGTTGGTCCCATTGCGCTCAATTTTGGAGGGACACAAAGTGGAAACCCAAATTACGTCCCCTTTAAAACCATTATCCACTATTTGTTCGGCAGTGCTGGTTGGTTAATAGGAGGGTTAAATGTTCTTGGCAATATTATATTATTGGTGCCAATCGGTTTTCTCTTATCAAAGAGTGGCGACAATCTGAATATCAACTGTTTGTGTTGGCTTGGTGATTGCTGTACCTGTATTAGCCATCAAACATGAAATCAGATTTGAAGATCGGCCTACAGATTCAATCAAAAGACATCATTTCGGAATTCAAATGGAGAAGTGACTGCTTCTATTGTAAAAGTAGGTGATAGGGTGACTGTTGTAATTGATGACTCAAATATTGCTATTGCAATCTTGGTTTGCGGATTAAATTGAATCAATTTATATATATTAAGAATTCTGATGCTTGTTTTAAAAAAAGTTTAAAAGCCTACCATGAAAGGGATAGGCAAATCCTTCTTTTCGGTTTTAATGTTTCTCCTGTTTTCTTTATTTGCAAATATATTCTCTATCTTAAAGTACAATTTCTTTTATGGGATTTCATATCAATAAAAAAACCGAATCAAAAATCGGTTCTAAAAACGCGAAAGGAGCATCTCAAGCAGGGGCTTCAAAATTTATCATTAAATCCAATACCAAATCCTCTGGAGCCATGAAGAAACCGATCAAAACTGGTGGGGCAAGAGGAAGTAGATTGATTTAAACTATTGGGTGAACTAATTGTTGCTAAATCGAAATATCTTGGTGCCGTTTAAGAAGATGATTGAGTGAAAATGCATTTTTTCTGGGTGAAAAGCCAATAAGCAAATTATCTCCTTCGTGCCCACTCGCATACTTATAATGGTATGTTCCAAAACCTATGATAGTTGGCCCCTGATGATGAGGGTTTCTGGTGTATTCCATTCCATTTCTTTTATTGACAATCAAAAGAGTGCAAAATTACACTAGACTTATTTTTCTCATAATTCACCTCTTTTAACTCGTTTTTTGTGAAACCCTGGCCCGGAATCTGGCCAGGGTTTAGAGAATAAAAACGCCTTATTTTAAGTAACTTTATATTCAATTTTGAATATGAATATAGCGCCTGTTTTACATAGAGAACCACTTAAGTCATTGGATGAAAAAATGAATGATTTGAATTATTGGTTAGCACAGCCTTTGGTAAAAAGGCTTGAAGCGGTGACATTTTTAATATCTCAAACAGTAGATCTTAAAACTACTAGAATGGATAAAACTCATGTAGTAAGAAGAAAATTGAAATCATATCTGGATTAATAGCTCAGAAACTAATGCTGAAAAATTATTAAATGCAATTAATGAGTTTGGATTAACAAGTTTAGGATTAACAAAATCTGATTTTATGCAAGAGGGTTATGCCACACAAATAGGATACCCGCCACTTAGAATTGATATTCTGAATACCATTGATGGTGTGCAATTTGAAGATGCTTTTCCAAATAAATTACTTGTAGATGTAAATGGGATTGAAGTAAAATATATAGGTGTAAAAGAATTTATAGAAAATAAAACTGCTTCAGGCAGAAGCCAGGATATTGCTGATGTAAAAGAAATCAAGAGTATAAAAAAGGGTCTATGAATTTAACTTCATAAACCCTTTATTTTTTATGGACCATCCCGACTTGTCGGGAGATCCCACTTTTGTCGGCCCACTTGGGCTTAAACCAGGGACCCCTTGATTATGAGCGCTTCAATTGGTTTTCTATAGCGTTTAATCTCATTAATATTTTAATTTGAAATTTTTATTGATCTTAAATCCTTTTTTTGTATTCTCCCACCAAAATACACCACCTTTTGGGGCATTTAGGTTGCTTTTTTTATACGTTGGATAAAATAAATCTAAATCACCATCATTATCAATATCATATGTCCATACTTGCAGTTCGCCATATAAAGATTTATCATTTTCGATATAATTTTGTCTGTATTCAAATTGACTGCCTGTATTTTCAAAGTATTCTTGTCTATAATCCCACTGCGCACCTACCTTAGACAAGGCACTGCCAATGATTAAATCTAAATCACCATCTCCATCACCGTCTACTAAGTTCACTCTTTCAACAGACTCAATTTCTCCAATGAAATAAATATATTTATTAAGTTTTTTTCCAATGACTGGATAGTTTGTAACTCCATTTTTTGATAAAACTGATAATGTTTGAGACATGTCTGTTGAAGTATAACGATTATTTTCATCTAATTGATTTATATACAGATTTATCATATCAATTTTACCATCTCTATCAAAATCTAATTTATTAGCAATTGATTGATTAAATAGAACCTTATTTAATTTACTTCTAAGAAATTTATTGTCCCCTAAATTTTTTAAATAATCTCCTCTATTCAAATCCGAAAGTAATACATCATCTTTTCCATCAAAATCCCAATCAAAAATGGTCAAATTAAATGATAGCTCCTTATTGGGTTCGTCAAGTATTTCTAAGGGTTGATATTGTAACTTGCCATTTGATAATAATAAACAAATATAATTACCAATGTAATTTACAGGACTTTGCCCATTTTGTCCAGTCCACCACTCACCCATGTAAGATAAGCCAAAGTCAAAATAGCCATCGCTATTTAAATCACGATAATCAATGATAACATGATGTAGTGAATCTCTAATAGATGGTTTAAAGTTTTTAAGATTAAAGGAATAAATATTATTTCCTAAATAATCTTTGATTTCAAAAATAGCAGGTAGTGTGGATTTTTCTGAAACTCTTTTATAGGTAATAATATCAGGAATGCCATCCTGGTTGAAATCATATAAAGTATTTTTTCCAGCTACATGATCATTCCAGTTTAAATCTGGAAATAGATCAATATTCACAGCAGGAATGATTGGTATGTTAATGGCACTAATTGTTTTAGAACTATTGTTGGTTGATGTCTTTTTTGAGCTAAGGTTCACTAAAATAGAATAGTTGCCCATTCTTTTGTGACCTGGTATCTTTAAACTTAAACTTGATTCATTCAAAGTTGTATCTAGTTTAAAAATTTGTTTTGAACTATCTATCCAGGTTGAGATAATGGAGTAGACTATACCATCATTAGGAAGTCTTGAGCTAACATTGATAACTAATGGCAAGGTATCTGAAATACTAAAAGTACCAGTATCGAGATTGGTTGAAAACTTAATAGGTTCTTCCTGAATTACAACAGGCGGAGGGGTATCTGGCGCTTCTATTTTCGTACAACTAATTACAAACAACATTCCTAAAATAAATATTACATTTTTCATAAATATTGTTTTTAGTATGCTTTTAGGGTAAATCAAATGTATTATTTAAAATTAATCAGGTTCCAATAATCCACTCGTTCACCTCCATTCTCCCTTATTTTTCCCTCTAAAAACACAAAACTTGGCAGATATTTACCGCAATTAAAAAGGGTCTACGCTTTTAACAGCATAAACCCTTGAAAATTTTGCCTTTCGGCAGTGGGCCCACCTGGGCTTGAACCAGGGACCCCCTGATTATGAGTCAGGTGCTCTAACCAGCTGAGCTATAGGCCCCAGAACCGGGGTTCTGTGAGGTGCAAATATATTGAATAGTCGCAATACCTCAATTGATGTTAACTTGCAACAATTAACCAAACATATGAGAATTCATTTCTTATTACTGGCTGTTTTTGCACAGTTTACCGCTTCTTCCCAAGACAATAAATCAATTGATTCAACAGTGCGTACTTCCAGCCTCGACGAAGTGGTCGTGATAGGAAGCAGAGGAGGCGGTCGTTCCATTTTGCAGTCGCCAGTTCCGGTGGACGTGATCCGAATTTCCAGTATGATGATGAACTCCGGTCGCATGGACCTCACAGCCAATTTGAATTTTTCTGCGCCTTCGTTCAATTTCAACCGACAATCGGGTACGGATGGTGCTGATCATGTCAATATCGGAACGTTGCGTGGACTCGGTCCGGATCATACCTTGGTATTGATCAATGGGAAACGCCGACACAGCACAGCCTTGGTTGCCGTTTTTGGAACGCGCGGAAGGGCGCAGTCCGGTGTGGACCTGAGCAGTTTTCCACAGTCGGCTGTCGACCGCATCGAAATCCTTCGAGACGGAGCCTCAGCGCAATACGGATCCGATGCGATTGGGGGTGTAATGAACATCATCCTTAAAAAAGATCCCAGCGAGTGGACGGTTTCAACCGGAATCTCCGGCTATGCCGATCGGAAGTTCAATACTTATTATCAGCGCGCAGACAATAACTACCTCTATGCACAGCCCATTGATGGCATAGCCTCCAACTTTTCTGCACACAAAGGATTTGCATTGGGTAAAAAAGGCGGATTCATCAATGTCGCTTTGGAATACAACACGTTGGGAAAAACATTTCGCCAGGTGAAGTCGACCGACATCAAAGACCCTGAAGGACTGCCGCTCATCAATACCATTCGACAAGCATTTGGGGATGGATCCATGCAATCAGCTGGAGCCATGTACAACCTTGAACTTCCATTGAAAAAGGGAATGCAGTTTTATTCTTTCGGGTCATTTAACAACAAGTCATCCCAAGCCTACGCCTTCACCCGTAACTGGAAAAGCAGTCCACATCGCTTCCCTAGGAAAACCGACGGATCCTTGATTTTTGTCCCGGACATCATGTTCAAGAGCGGTTCAGATGATACCAGTTACAATCCGCAAATCCATACGGCGATTCGAGATATTTCAATCGTTGCAGGGTTATCCGGTGCTTCCAAAAAAGGTTGGCAGTGGGATTTGAGCAATTCCATCGGACAAAATCGCTTCAATTATTTCGGGTACAACACCTTCAATGCTTCTATAGTAGGGGATGCCAGTAAAACTAGTTTCGACGACGGAGGATTTAACTTTCTGCAAAACACCCTTCATTTTGATGTATCGAAAATATATGGGCAAAAAGATAAAGGCGGAGTAAAGCTTTCGTTTGGATCTGAACTGCGCTATGAGCGGTATCAAATTGCTAAGGGAGAGGAAGCTTCTTACAAGGCATATACCAATACTGCCGGTTTGGAGCAAACTCCCGGATCACAAGGTTTCCCCGGATTCAGTCCCGCCGATGAAATCACCGCTAATCGTACGGTTGCCGGAGCGTATGGAGATGTGGACTACACGCCAAACAACCGCTTGTTGGTCACAGGAGCCCTTCGATTTGAAAATTATTCCGATTTCGGAGCAGTAGCTACCGTAAAGACATCCGCTCGATACAAGCTGAGCGATGGATTCAACCTGCGCGGTTCATTCAGCACTGGTTATCGCGCACCTTCGCTTCAACAAAAGTATTTCAGCAATACACTGACCTCATTTTCGAGTGGAGTGCTAGTGCAATCCCGCATTTCAAATAACAATGATGCGCTCACACGATTGGCCGGTATTCCATCGCTCAAGCAGGAAACGTCAGTGAATGGAAGTCTTGGTTTTTCATGGCGACCAACATCAACAATTTCCTTCACGGTGGATGCATATCAGATTCAATTGAAAAATCGGGTGGTGTTATCGGGACTCTTTTCCGCAGAAGATAAAAACCTACCTGTGGCACTGACTAACCGATTGAAATCATTGGGTGTGGTAACTGCACAGTTTTTCTCCAATGCAGTGAATACCACAAACCGAGGATTGGATCTCGTTGCAACGTATCAAACTCCGATGCAGCGCAAGCATCAATTTCGTGCAACACTGGTTGCTAATTTTCAGCAAGCTGTAATTGATCAGATCAATGTGCCCGCTGCTCTTCAAAACAGCAAGTATGCGACTGATCCGTATTATACATCGCGTGCCAAGTACTTCAGCGGAGAAGTTCCCAGCGCTTTTTTCAGTACCCGTGAAGCCTATTTCATGAAAGCTTCTGCACCCCGCTCCAAGTACATTCTTTCGCTAGATTATACCCGTAAACAGTTCAGCGCAGGTGTCCGATTCACCTATTTTGGAAACGTTGAACTGACTGGATTTGGTGATCCGGATTATGATGGTGTTTACCCAATGGTTCCGGCAGATGATCCTGCTAACGCCCCAAATTCATTGAATTTCAATGATGGTACCTATGTTCCGGAGATTTTCATGTATTCCGGTAAAATGACGACGGATCTGTATGCCAATTTTCAGATTACAAAAGGGTTGAATTGGAGCCTAGGCGTTGATAATCTGTTCAATGTACATCCGGATGTATCGGTTAACCCGCTGGCTAAATACTGGGCTGGCGACAATGAAACCGGGGGTCCATGGGAAGGCGTACAAATGGGGTATAACGGAATGCGACTTTTTTCTAAACTGCTGATCAAGTTTTAGTCAACGGAAACTTCTTTTAGCCGAAACACGCTAAATAGCGTAATCAAACCTGCTCCGATGATGTACCATGCAAATGAAAGATCATCGTGGGTTTTGTTGATGATCCAGAGTGCAATGATGGGAGAGGTCCCTCCAAAAATAGCATAGACAGCATTATAACCCAGTCCCACAGACGTCACCCGAATATGCTTTGGAAACATATTGGATAAAATAATTGGAATGGGTCCCGCTCCTGTTCCAATGATTATCGCAAAAAGAATTTGTCCCACTTCAATACAGGTTTCATTGTGATGGTGCATCAGCCAAAGTATGGGGTATGTGAACATGACCAGCGCAAGAGTTGATGCCATCATTACTTTTTTCCCTCCCCACCGATCACTGGCCCATCCTGATAGGGGGTATGCATAGAATCATGACGAATATGCCAATGGTATTGACTTGAAGCGCCAGGGTTCTTGGCTCCTGCACAAATTCTTCTAACCACGTTGCCAGAAAAACAAAAACAGTATAAAAAGAAATACCCATGGCCAACATGATGCCGCATACGTGCAGGATATTTTTATATTGTTTTTTCAATGAAACAAAAATTGGTTCGGATACCTGATTTGCTTCATAGGTTTCCGGAATGTCTCTTCTCAGCATAAATCCAAAAAATGCCAATCCAATTCCAACAATAAATGGAACTCTCCATCCCCATTCCATCAATGCTGTTTCGTTCATGGATTGGGTGATGAGTCCGCTTACAAACGATCCCAGTAAAATTCCCGCTGAAGACCCTACAAGCGACATGCTGGAAAATAAAGCTTTCCTGTTGGGGGGTGCACACTCAGACAGGTATACAATGGAGCTTGTATACTCTCCTCCAACTGAAATGCCTTGCAGCATCCGCATCAATACCAGTAAGATGGGGGCCGCAACTCCAATTGATGCATACCCCGGCAATATTCCAATGATGAATGTTGGGACCGCCATGAGCAGGACCGACGTATTGAGTGCTTTCTTTCGACCTTTTTTGTCTGCAATTGCTCCCACGATTACTGCCCCTACGGGTCGCATCAAAAATCCGGCTGCAAACGCTCCAAATGAACTCACCAATGAAAGAGTATGATCGGCAGAAGGGAAAAACTGTTTAGCAAATATGCTTGCGAAATATCCATATACGGCAAAATCATACCATTCCAGCAAATTTCCAATTAATCCTACCAATATGACTTTGAGGTTAACGTTGGGGTTCATAGGCTAATGTTTCAATGCTTTTTTCTTGATCATGCCACCCTTGGTGTCTTTTACACTGCTCATGACTACAAATGCATTTGGATCGATGGTTTGAATTTCAGTATTCAGTTTGTTCATTTCAAACCGGGTGATCACGGTGAATAGAATATTCATGTCACTTGTTTCGCCTCGCTTGCCAAATCCTTTTTCTCCTTTGTACATGGTAACCCCTCTTCCCATTTTTTCGACAATCATTTTTTTGATTTCTGCATAGTGAGAGGAGATAATGGTGACACCCATATACTCGTCAATACCCTCCACGATGAAATCCAGCATTTTTGAAGCAGCGAGGTAGGTGATCATGGAATAGAGAGCGACTTCCACCGATAGCAGGTAGGCAGCAGCTGAAAAAATCACTATGTTGATCAGGATGATGATATCCCCGATTGTAGTTCCCAATTTGCGACTCAATAGAATGGCTAGAATTTCGGTCCCGTCTATGACCGAACTACCCCGAATGGCCAATCCTATTCCCGCACCTAAAAAAACACCTCCAAAAACAGCCACCAGCAGGTTATCGTCGGTCACATTCGGAAAATTCACATTCGCCAACACCAGCGCCAATCCTGCGATGGCCAACGCTGTTTTAATTGCAAACGCTTTGCTCACCAATTGGTACCCCATGAATATAAAGGGGATGTTTACGCAGATGATCAGGACGAAAAGGGGGATATCGGTCAAGTTGGCAATGAGCAGTGAAATGCCGGTAGCGCCTCCGTCGATGAAACCATTGGAGAGCAGAAATCCCTCCAGCCCAAATGCTGCAGAAAATATACCGACTACTACCAGAATGGTGTCTTTGATATTGCGCTTTGTAAATATGACCAGTTTCCGATATGCCTTAGCATACACATACATACTCAACGGACTTTCTGAGTGACTTTGTTTTTTCAACGTCGTCAATCGCAGAATTATTTTTAGTAAACTGTTTTCACCCATGCTTCTAAGATAAGCAGAATAAAATAACTTTAAACCATGAAACAGTCGGCACCCGACAACGGAATTCAGGTCAATAAATACATCAGCAACAGTGGGTTCTGTTCGCGTCGGGAGGCGGATCAATTGATTGCAGACGCACGGGTTACGATCAATGATGACATCGCACTCCCCACCAGTCGCGTGCAACCCGGCGACCGAGTTGCAATCGATGGTGAAAAAATCAAATCCCAGCAAAAACGCATTTACATCGCATTGCATAAACCGGTTGGAGTAACTTCTACTACAGACCCCAGTGACCGGACCAACATCATTCGGTTCATGAATCATCCCAAACGTATTTTTCCTGTGGGGCGATTGGATAAGGATTCAGAAGGACTCATCCTGCTGACCAACGACGGCGATATTGTCAATAAAATTTTACGTGCAGGGAATAACAACGAAAAAGAATATATAGTAACCGTTGACAAAGAACTGACTCCTGATATGATCCGCGGAATGTCCAGCGGAGTTCGCATTTTGGGCGAACGGACCCAACCCTGTTTTATTCGTCTGGAAGGACAGCGCCGATTTCGGATTATACTCAAACAGGGACTCAACCGACAGATCCGGAGAATGTGTGAAACCTTTGGATATAAGGTGAAAACGTTGAAGCGCATCCGAATCATGCACATCCAGCTGGGTAATCTTGCAGTTGGCAAATGGCGTTATCTCACCCCGACTGAAATGGAACAACTGGAAAAAGCATTGGAAAACGCAGCAGGGCATTAATTAGCGAAGCAGACTGATATAACCCGCAATGGGTTGCCGACCGTTTTTTGGATCGATGACATAGTAATAAGTGCCGGTCGGCAATAATTTCCCTTGATAGATTCCATCCCAAGGTTTTGCATTGTTGATGCTCCTGAAAATCAATTGACCTTTATCGGTATAAATTTCAGTTACAGCTCCCGGGTACTTATCGAGAAACGTTATGATCCACGTATCGTTGATGCCATCTCCATTGGGGGTGATGGTATTCGGAATCACGGGGGGCTCCAGCGCAACTATTTTAACAACATCACTCCGTGCGCAACCTCCTTTTCCAGTAACGGTGAGTCGGTATTCTGTATCCACTTTTGGATTGATAACCAGTGGCTGTAGTATATCAGTAGCACTGAGGTATACTGGAGGCGACCATGAAAAACTTAGATTATCTCCAGATGCTGAGGCTTCAATTTGTTTACTTCCGTCTGCAAGCACATAGAGATCGGGTCCCGCAGAAATACTTGGCAATGGAACTACTTCGATTTCTTTTCTCAATGTATCACTGTAACATCCTACACTGTTTTGAATGTAAAAGAGAATCGTTTTTTTACCCACTGTTTTATAGAGATGCGAAGTATTATTCTTATTGTTGCTGGCACCTGCTTCAAAAATCCAAAACCATTTTTCGACCGTTCCGTCCGGCGTTGTACTGGCATCTGATACATCTAGCCATTCGCCTAGACAGACCAAGTTTTTTCCAACAAAGCTTGCTTTTGGCTGATCGTATACGGTAGTCAAACCGAGAGTAGTTGAATCGATGCATCCTGTAACTGGATCGGTAGCGATCAATTTTACCTCATATGGCTGTGCCTTGCTGTAGTAATGCAATCCATCCTTGGTGGTGGATGATGAATTATTGAAAGGATCTCCAAAGTCCCATCGATAGGTTAGATTCTCGCGGTTGTTCGGAATGGACGTACTGTTGATGAAGACTGCTCTCCCTAATGGTAAGCAAACGCTGGGCAGCGAAAATGAGGGGATTGGCAAGGGATAAATTTCTACAGATTGGGTCAATGTTTCACTCGTACATCCATTGCTGGTTTTTACCCAAAGGCTGATATCGTAGCGATTGAATCCCCCAAAGCGGTACACCAATGGAGCATTTGTTGAAGTAGGTGGAATCGATGATCCGTCGCCCATGTTCCAGTACCATTCTGTTAGTGTTCCGGCATTGGCAACAGCAGTTGGGACAAACGTGAGATCATTTTTTTCACAGCGGGTAACCGGGATGTTGAAATTTGATGTGGGACGCGGCCACACGACAATGGTTTGTTCTGCCGAATCTCTGCAGGCACCGGGTAACGAGGAAACAACGAGGTATTGTATTGTATGTGTTCCTGCGCCTGCAAGGGCGGGTTCAAATAAGCCGGTTCGACTGATCCCAGGTCCGCTGAATTCAAAGGTTCCTGGTACAGCCGGATCAGCACTTGCCTCTGTAAATTGTCGCGAGGGTACTTCCAAACAAATACCGGGAGGCTGGTTGAAGGTTACTTTGGGACTTGCATTCAGTGAAATGGATTGAACCTGTGACTTTCTGCAGGCTTGATCATTACCGGAATATGCAATCAGTTCGATGTTGATTGGACGATTGGCGGGAGATTGAAAATCCGGGTACAAAATTGTATAGGGTTTACCAATTTCTGGTGATTCATCCACTGTTCGAAGTGAAGGGTTGCTGGGATCCCAAATGATTTCTAGCCGGGTTACATTTTCAAGATCGATGGTTGATCGATTGATGATGCTGACCAATTCATTGCTGCACAGCGAAGAAGGAGAAACAATGTCAAATTTTGGAACAGGATTTGCTCCGTTAACCCTAAATGATTGGATTAGGCTACTGGCACACCCCCGAGCAGTTGCAGTCAGTTTGACATCGTACCTCCCTGTACTGCGGTAGGTAACACTAGGATTTTGCTGCGTTACAACTCCAACTCCCACTACGGGACCAGGAACGACTGGGGTGCTTCCTGCATTAAACTCCCATTGATACGTAAAAGATGAAAATCCATCAGGACTTTTTGTTGTGTCAATGAATTGTGCAACAGCATCGTTTAAACAAATTTCTGGTAATACAAATCCCGGTTGCGGAAATGGATGAATTTGCAGACCATTGGTCAACCTAAAAGTATCGCTTACACATCCGGTTTGAGAAAGCACCGCCAGCTTAGCGTCTTTGGTCCCCCAAACAGGATACGAAGCACTCACCGAACTGTTATTGGGCTTTTCAATAAATCCGTTTCCATCATTCAACTCCCAGACCCACTTAACGATCGTACCGTTACCAATGCTCGAATTATCCGTGAGTACAATGGTTTGTCCTTCGCAGGTAGTAGGAGGTAATTGAAAAGACGCGAATGGTCGATCTGACAACGCAACTTCTTTCACAACTACTGGTGAATAACATCCGGCCGCCGAGCCCACAGATAATGATACAGGCACATTTCCCGGTCGGCCCAATACCACATCACCGATAAATGGATTAGTGGTAATCCGAACATCTCCATTACCAAAATCCCATTTCCAGGTTTTTCCGGCAGCAGGATCGCCATCAAAACGGGTCTTGCCATCTGCACATCCATCACTCGTGAACGTAAAACTTGCTGTGGGTTTGTCAATCAACAGGCGAATGGTTTTTTTGGATGTACCACATCCTCCACCGCTTGCACTTATCGTATACAAACCAGTATTGGCTACATCGTAATTTGGAATACTGAGCGCAGGTCCGCTGGCAGTAAATCCATTGGGACCGCTCCATGAAAAACTCAGGTTGTTTTCGGGGTCCAATGCATTTATTACTGCCGTAGTATTGTAACAGAATATTTTCTCTTCCCGAATGAGGATTGATGGATCTCCAGGGTCACGCAGTAGGATTGTATTGCCACTGAAATCAGAAAAATATCCAAACCGAGCTGTACTGAGCGGACCGCCTTGTATGATGCCAACGTGGAACTTCCCACTGTTGTTTTGAATATTGAGCGCCTGACCAGTACCTGCAATACTTGCTGGTACATTAAAGCGCTGAAACATCCATTTTCCATTGGTTCCTGGAACCACGGTAAATGCCGAGGGTAAGATGATGCCTGAAGTTCCGTTCAATGAAAAATCGTTGATGATATCACTGGGACTAAGAATATTCAAATAAAACTGTTCACTTGGCTGAGAAGCTTTAATGGTGGTGACCTGGGTAGAACCGGTGCATTTTAGGGATGGAATGACAGCACCACCGACTTCACATCCAAATCCTGTTATTTGAAATACCTGTATTGGCTTATTGGACGTTACATAAACCGATTCCTGATTCAATCGCCCTGAAAAAAATTGTCCCCTGTTGATTGTAGCAGTACTTCCATCGCTGGTGGTTACAATTGTTCCATCCTGTGTTGCAAAAGCATAGTAATAATCGGGTAGCAGGTTATTCACGTTGGGTGTGGCATACAGGTATCCCCTGATCAGCACAAATTCTACTCCCGCCAATCGATCCGGTATGAGCTGATCACCTGCGGTATCGCCACAAGGCTGACCCGGTAACTGAATTGAATCATCTTTTGTGGTTATGGCAATGGGTTTATCGGATTTTACGATTGTCCCTCCGGGTTTTTGAATACCCGCACCAGACTCTGAAGTAAATACATACGTTTCGCCTCTGTTCAATACAATACTGAAGGCAGTGCCTGCCGGATGTCCTACGAGGTTTCTGCTTGGGGTTACGGTAATTGTAGTATTATTTTCGGTTGCAACAACTATAAACTCACATAAATACGATGCACCGGTTCGTGTCCAGGTATTCAGATCCATTTGAAAAGGAAGCGTGAATTCAACTCCCAACGCATTATCGCCTTTCAAAGCAAACAGATCACCGTTATTGGGACTGGAAATGTCGTAGTAGCACGTGATGGGGTTATCCGATTCAATCAATATTCCTTTATTCGAAATGATATTGGTCGCCCCGTTCTCAATCTGTGCAATCAGCGCCGTAAGATCTTGAGAAATACTGGAGTTCGCTTGCAGGGTGAGGGTGAATGGAGGGAAGTTTGGATTAGCGGGTTGGGAAATGTTGACGGTAGCCGGGAGACTACCCGTCGTGAACCTGAAAATTGTAGGTCGGTCGTTGTGAAGCTGCTGCAAATCCGGTGCGGCAAACCAAAATCGGGTATCGGTTTGCGCAACGCCAATTTGCAGATCCAGAAAAAAAAGGATCAACACTAGTATAACTGGAATTCGATTTCTCATGATTGGCCCTGTTAGCAATTTAACCAATTGATGGCTTTGTCTTTTTTCTTTTTTATATTCGGTAAATAAAGCGTGTATATGAAAAAGATAATAATAACCTTATTTGTCAGTTTGTTTGTTTCGATTCATCTCTTTGCACAGTCGGCAACCCAACCCGAGATCATTGGTCGCTGGGATTTGACGGTCGATCAGGGCAATAAAATCGTTCCTTCCTGGCTGGAAGTAGAACTCTCCGGCATCCGGACATTGGTGGGACATTTTGTTGCGGAGGGTGGCAGCGCACGACCCATTGCAAAAGTCAATTACGATAACGGTAAAGTCAATTTCTCCATACCCCCGCAATGGGACCGTACCGACATCGACTTGGTCATGAATGCTGAAGTAAAAGACGGAAAACTTGTAGGGACCATTCGCAATAACAAAGGAGAGACCCATTCATTCGTGGGTGAGCGGGCGCCCTTGCTCAAGCGATCTGCTCCTCCGGTATGGGGTGCACCTATAACACTTTTCAATGGGAAAGACCTGAGTGGATGGCATACACAAAAACCCGAGAACCAATGGGTGGTTGAAAATGGTATCATGAAGAGTCCACGCTCCGGCTCGAACATCATGACCGATCAAACCTTCAATGATTTCAAATTGCACATCGAAGTGCGGTATCCAAAAGGAAGCAACAGCGGTGTGTATTTGCGCGGACGATACGAGGTACAGGTAGAGGACAGCTATGGTCGTGAACCCAATTCACATCTGTTTGGAGGGGTCTACGGATTTTTAACACCCAACGAAATGGCGGTAAAACCAGCGGGTGAGTGGCAGGTCTATGATATTACCCTGATTGGTCGAAGAGTAACAGTGGTGGCAAACGGTAAAACCATCATCAGCGATCAAATCATTCCGGGTATCACAGGTGGTGCGCTCGACAGCAAAGAAGCAGAACCTGGTCCCATTTTTCTACAAGGCGATCACGGTCCGGTTGAATACCGCAACATCGTGATCACCCCTGCGAAGTAAAGATCGATCATGCTGAAGAAGGCGTTTTTGTTGCATGCGATTTTATTGCAACTGGCATTGGCTGGTGCATGGTCACAGTCTGGCCGACCCAATGTATTGGTGATTTTTTCAGACGATCATACTGAACAAACCATCAGTGCATATGGTAGTCGATTTATGCACACGCCGAATATCGATCGCATTGCGCGAGAAGGGGTGTTGCTGAGCAATGTATTTGTCACCAATTCGATCTGCGCTCCAAGTCGCGCTGTCTTGCTCACCGGTAAATACAGCCACGTCAACGGGTTGCGCGACAACGGTCCTCATCGCTATTTCGCGCCGGAACAACAACAGATTCAGAAAATATTTTCACAGAACGGATACCAAACGGCGTGGGTGGGGAAATGGCACTTGCATACCCTGCCCAACGGATTCGATCACTGGAAAATTTTACCCGATCAGGGAAATTATTTTCAGCCCGATTTCATCCACATGAACAACGATACGGTTCGGCACAAAGGATATGTGACGGATTTGATCAGCGATTTTGCCCTGGAGTGGTTGGAAGGACGCGATGCATCCAAACCCTTCTTCATTGTGGTGGGCGAAAAAGCCACTCACCGGAATTGGATGCCGGATCCCAAGGACTTTGCAGAGTTTGAGGGAAAAGAATTTCCGTATCCGGACGATTTCTTCGATCGGTATGATGGTCGCAGGGCGGCATACGAGCAGGACATGACCATCAGTAAAACCATGCTGATGCACGATGATCTCAAGATAGGGGTCAACTATCAGCGTCCCGGCAAAGGAATGTTTGCGCGCATGGATGCCGAACAGAAAAAAGCCTACAAGGCCTATTATGATCGCGCAGAACTGGAATACAATACTGTGAAGAACGATAGCATCGCGCTGATGAAATGGAAATACCAGCGGTACATGCGTGATTATTTGGCGACTGCCCGTTCCATGGATCGCAATATTGGTCGCATACTCGACTACCTCGATCAAACCGGATTATCCCGCAACACCATTGTGATCTATACCTCCGATCAGGGTTTTTACATGGGAGAGCATGGTTGGTTCGACAAACGGTTCATGTACGAACAAAGTCTGCGTACCCCTTTTGTGATGCGGTATCCCGGAAACATTCCTGCCGGCAAACGGGTGGACCAAATGGTGGTGAACATTGATTTTGCTCCCACGCTTCTGGATATGGCCGGCATCCGTGTTCCATCCGATATGCAGGGAGAAAGTTTTTCCAGACTGGCTAAGGGAGAGTCGATCCCCAACTGGCGCAACAGCATGTACTACCATTATTATGAATATCCCGAACCGCATCGGGTGGCGCCACATCTTGGTATACGAACCGACCGCTACAAGTTGATTCGGTTTTATGGTCCCCACGACGCCTGGGAATTATTCGATTTAAAAACCGATAAAAACGAGTTGAACAATTTATATGCCGATCCATCGCAATCGGCACTGATTGCTTCACTCAAAAAGGAATTGAGATTGCTTGCACAGCGGTACAACGACAACGAGGCAGTCGATCTGCTCAACCAGGAATAGTTCCTCTTATGAACATCCTCAAGCGATTCACTACGTTATTTCATCCGGAACGGTTTCAGGGATGGGGGAAAGCGCGTCGTTATTTTGAAGGGTGGTATTTTAAGGTAGTGAATGCCGATGGGAGTCGCGCGTTTGCATTCATTCCCGGCATTGCTATGGACGCCAACGGACACCAACAGTCGTTTATCCAGGTGCTGGATGGAACGCATAAGCGAGCCGACTACCACCGGTTTCCCATTGAAGCGTTTTCTTCTGTTCATCATGATTTTCGTGTTCAGATCCATGAAAACTATTTTCATGCAAGGGGATTGCAATTGAATCTCGAACAGGTAAAGGGAGCCCTTACCTTTAGCGGAAACGCACCCTGGCCGAAAAAGCTTTATTCTCCGGGCATCATGGGACCCTTTTCATTTGTTCCCTTCATGGAATGCTATCACGGTATCGTGAGCATGGATCATTCCATCAGCGGAACGCTCGAGATTTCCGGTGAACACATTGATATGAATGGTGGTCGCGGCTACATTGAAAAAGATTGGGGTCGATCGTTCCCCAGTGCCTATGTGTGGATGCAAAGCAATCACTTCAGCACATCGGGCACTTCTTTAAAATGTTCCGTTGCACGCATCCCTTGGCTGAGTAGTTCGTTTGTAGGATTCATTGCCGGGCTTTGGTGGGAAGGACGGTTGATTCGGTTCACGACGTACAATGGCACGCGACTCCACACCTGCAGAATCAATGAACGTGCCGTCCGCATTGAACTGGAAGGGAAAGAATATCGCCTGATCATCGAAGCCCTCCGTACAACCTCCACTTCGCTCGCTTCACCGATTCAGGGGTTGATGGACGGACGCATTGAAGAAAGCATGACGGCTCAACTGCACATTCAATTAGTGGAGAAAAAAACCGGAGCAGTTATATTGGACGATACAGGCGTGCACGCCGGCTTGGAAGTCGCCGGCACCATTGAACACATTATAACTCCGTAATTAGCTTCGCATTATTTCTTTTCGTGCAGCACATCTCCGATTTTATCAGCCAGCTTTGCAACCAGGTTACTGACACCCTGCTGGAGTTTTTCACTTTCCATGAATTGGGAAACAATATCGGCCCAAAAGTTGGTCGTGCTTTTTCTTCCGCCAAATATAGAATTCAGCGTCATGTTGAAGTAGTTCCCTTTCAGGTTTTGTAGGTTGGTATCCAGGGAGTGTTCCAGGCTTTTTTGTTTGTCGCGCAACTCGCGAATGGCGCGGTCCAGCTGATGGATATTTTTGATGGGGCGGTTCATATTCAATAATCATTTTCGTCTTCTTCCGCTGTGGAAGATTGAATGAAGAGGCGAATGAGCGGGTTCAAAAACAACGGTTTTCTGAACACGATGGCCAAGAGCAGGATCAACAGGAACAATCCCCCTCCGGATAAAAATCCCAATGCAGCACTACCCAGTTTGTCCGACATCCACCATGAAAATGCAATCACCACAAACAGCAAAAAGAACAGCACCATGAACGTGAACAGCGTCACCAGGATGAGCATGCTCAGCGTTCTGGCCAGACTCCGGACCGAAGTCAGTTTGAGCAACTGCAACCGAGTTTCGATGTACTCTGAAACCAGCCGCTTGTTCTCGGTGTAAAAGTCGTTGAGGTTGGAAGACATGGATGAGTGTTGTAGGTTGTGGGTTGTATGTTGTAAGTTAATGAAACCCGATATAGAAAAAATGATCTTTATCCTATCTGAGTATAACCTACAACCTACAACCCACAACATTTTTTGCCATTTTCCCATCCTGCCGTATATTTGCATAGAAACTGGAACTACTGAAGGGAACGGAAGCGTTCCCTTCTTTGTTTCCCGGACCAAGCGTTAGCGATGTCGAATGATCATAAGATATTGAAGATCAGTGAGTTATTTGAAAGCCTGTTGGCCGAAACCCCTGATTACTACCTGGTAAGGGTGCATGTTCGCCCTATTAATAATATATCGGTGTATGTGGACGGGGATCATGGGGTGACGATCGACCGGTGTGTAAAGTGGAACAGGGCCTTGTACAAGATGATTGTGGAATCGGGGTTGTGCACCGATGGGGAGTTTGCCCTGGAGGTTTCATCGCCTGGTGCCGAAGAACCCCTGCTGCTGAACCGACAGTATAATCAGCATGTGGGCCGCACCCTGGAGCTGGAGCTGGCAGATGGAAAAAAGCTGGACGGCAAGCTGACGAAGGCATCGAAGGAAGGGATTGTGGTAGAGGAGCAAAAAGGTAAGGGAAAGAAAATGGAGATCATCCAGCATGAACTCCCGTTCAGTGAAATAACAAAGGCAAACGTTAAGATCAGTTTTTAGATAAACAGAAAAATGAATAAAAAAAGAAGGCCATGGCAAGTATCAATTTGATCGAGTCCTTCCAGGATTTCAAAGATGCGGAGAACATCGATCGCCCCACGTTGATGAAGGTGCTTGAGGATGTATTCAAGACTTTGTTGCGTAAGAAGTATGGATCCGACGAAAGTTTCGACGTGATCGTGAACACAGAAAAAGGCGACTTGGAAATTGTGCGTCACCGTATGATCGTTGAAGATGGAAAGGTCGAGAACCCATTGATGGAAATCGAATACAGTGATGCGGTTAAAATAGAACCCGACTTTGAAGTGGGAGAAGAGCTCTATGAAGAAGTGGACATCATGGACTTTGGTAGGAGAGCCATTCTCGCCGCCAAACAAACCCTTGCGAGTCGCATCGGCGATCTGAAAAAGAACGCATTGGTAAAAAAGTATGGAGATCGCGTAGGTGATATCATCAGTGCCGAAGTCTACCAGGTATGGAAAAAAGAGGTGTTGCTCATCGATGAAGACGGCAACGAACTGATCCTTCCTAAATCCGAACAGATCCCATCGGATTATTTCAAGAAAGGAGAAAGCATCCGCTCGGTTATCAAGAAAGTCGAGCTAAAAAATAACAACCCCGTGATCATTCTTTCCCGCACACACCCGTCGTTCCTGGCCAAGTTGCTGGAAATTGAAGTACCGGAAATCTTTGACGGATTGATCGTGATCCGCAAGATTGTACGTGAACCCGGTGAACGCGCGAAAGTTGCCGTGGAAAGCTATGACGATCGCATCGATCCGGTGGGAGCCTGCGTGGGCATGAAAGGAAGCCGCATTCACGGCATCGTGCGTGAGTTGAAAAATGAAAACATTGACGTGATCAATTTCACGAACAATATTCAACTGTTGATCCAACGTTCACTCACCCCGTCCAAGATTACCCGGATGAACATTGACAACGAAGGAAAACGTGCAGAAGTGTTTGTTTCTCCCGATCAGGTTTCCCTGGCCATCGGGAAGCGCGGTGTCAACATCAAGCTGGCGGAAGAACTGACCGGATTCGATATCGATGTGTACAGAGACAATGAAGGAGAAATGGATGAGTACGATATCGATCTGGATGAATTCAGCGATGAGATTGAAGAGTGGATCATTGAAGAACTCAAGCGCATTGGGTGCGATACGGCACGCAGTGTACTGGATCTTACTGCAACTGAACTGGAGCGCAGAACCGATTTGGAAAAAGAAACCATCGAAGAAGTGCGTCAGGTTCTCAGAGCAGAATTTGAAAAGGATTGATCAGGCAACATTGTAAAAAAGCCGAAGGAGGATAAATGTCAGAATCGAATACACCCAGGTTGATGGCTGCGGCCAAAGAGTTCAACATCGGCAAGGATACGCTGGTGGACTTCCTTGTATCCAAAGGATTCAGCAAGGATGACCTCAAGCCTACGTCCAAGTTGACGGAGGACATGTACCGTTCGTTGCAGGCGGAGTTTTCGTCCGACAAAGCAGCGAAGGCGAAAAGCGATGCCATCGAAATACCAAAGGGTTCTGCGACAGAAGGAAGGAAGAAGAAAGACGAAGAAGAGATTCTCTTCAAAAAAGACACGAAGAAAAAAGCTGAACCGGCTCCCGCTGTGGCTGAGCCTGCTCCTGAGGCTCCAAAACCGGTGGCTGAAGTAGAGAAAGTAAAGATTGAGGCTCCGGAACTGGATGGTCCAAAGATCCTCGACAAAATAGATCTTTCTGCAGTCGATTCTTCTACCCGCCCCAAACGCGGTGCAAAGAAAAAAGAAGAACCTGCGCCTCCTGTAAAACCGGCTCCAGCTCCTGAAGTAACCGCAGCCCCTGAAATTGAAAAGGTAAAGATTGATGCTCCCGAGCTGGAAGGTCCCAAAATCATTGGAAAGATTGAGCTCGCTCCTGAAACCGATGCTTCCAAATCCGACGAGCGCCGCAAGCGCAAACGCATTCCCATTGAAAAAAGAGACATCGTTCGGGAGAAACCAACCATCCAAAAAGGGGGTGGAGGAGGAGGTGGCCAACGCCCAAGTGGCGGCGGCGGACAACGCGGCACGCGTGCTGCTAAACGCACAGAAGTAAAAGAAATTGACGAAAAAGAAATTCAAAATAAGATCCGCGAAACCCAGGCCAAACTGACCGGAGGCGGTGGATCTAAGGCCAAGATTACCAAGTCCAAGTTGCGTCGACTCAAACGCGAGGAGATGGAAGCCGACATGGAAGGGGAAGAAGGCAGCAATAAAATTCAGGTCACAGAATTCATCAGCGTGAGCGAGCTGGCCAGCTTGCTGGATGTAAACTTTGCCGAGATCATTGGTAAGTGCATGGGATTGGGCATCATGGTGTCGATCAATCAGCGACTCGATGCAGAAGTAATTGAACTGGTGGCGGCTGAATTCGGTTATGAAGTTGAGTTCATCGACATGGAAAAGCAAATGGAGATGGAAGAAGAGGAGGAAGAAGATGAAGAAGAAGAAGTGCATGGCCGCGCTCCGATTGTGACCATCATGGGTCACGTCGATCACGGTAAAACTTCTTTGCTCGACTATATCCGGAATGCAAATGTAGTTGCTGGTGAGGCCGGTGGCATCACCCAGCACATTGGTGCTTATCATGTGGACCTCCCCAACGGCAAATCGATTGCTTTCCTGGATACACCAGGTCACGAAGCCTTCACGGCCATGCGTGCACGCGGTGCCAAGGTGACCGACCTCGCCGTGATTGTGATTGCAGCAGATGATGCAGTGATGCCTCAAACGCGAGAAGCCATCAGCCACGCACAAGCTGCTGGTGTTCCGATGATCTTCGCCATCACCAAAATTGATCGCGATGGGGCCAACCCACAAAAAATATACGAACAGCTTTCCCAGATGAATATTCTGGTGGAAGAGTGGGGCGGTAAATTCCAGAGCCAGGAAATCTCGGCGAAATCCGGGTTGAACGTAAATAAACTGCTGGAAAAAATATTGCTTGAAGCTGAGTTGCTCGACCTGAAAGCCAATTCCAATAAAGAAGCTACAGGAACAGTTATTGAAGCCACACTCGATAAAGGTCGCGGATACGTGGCCACCATCCTCGTACAAAACGGAACGCTGAAACAGGGAGACCTGGTGGTGAGTGGACAATTCTTCGGAAGAGTGAAGGCGATGATGAATGAACGCAACAACCGTGTGGATGCAGCTCCTCCTTCAACGCCGGTTTTGATACTGGGCTTGAATGGTGCGCCACAGGCCGGCGAGAAATTCAAGGTATACGAAGACGAATCGGATGCAAAAGAAATTGCAAACCGTCGCGCTCAAATCATGCGCGAACAGGGCATCCGCACCAAGAAGCACATTACGCTCGATGAAATTGGTCGCCGATTGGCACTGGGCAACTTCAAGGAGCTCAACATCATCATCAAAGGTGACGTGGATGGTTCGGTAGAAGCGTTGAGCGACTCCCTCCAGAAGCTCTCCACTCAGGAAGTGGCAGTGAAAGTGGTGCTCAAGGCGGTGGGACAAATCACGGAAAGCGATGTATTGCTGGCAACGGCTTCCGATGCCATCATCATCGGCTTCAACGTACGCCCATCCAGCCAGGCGAATAAGATTGCCGAGAGCGAGGGCGTTCAGATCAAACTCTACTCCATCATCTATAACGTGATTGAAGAAATCAAGAGTGCGATGGAAGGCATGCTCGAACCCAAGATCGAAGAGAAAATTGTGGCCAACGTCGAGATCCGTGAAGTATATAAGTTTGACAAGGCAACCGTTGCCGGTTGTTACGTGTTGGAAGGAAAGATTGCCCGCAACAGCAAAATCCGCGTGATCCGTGATGGTATCGTGGAGTATCCCAAAGGCGAGGGACAAAGTGCTGAACTGGGTAGCTTGAAACGGTTCAAGGACGATGCCAAAGACGTGAGCGCGGGAATGGAGTGCGGATTGACCGTGAAAAACTACAACGACATTAAAGTGGGCGATATGATCGAGGCGTTTGAAGAAACGGAAGTGAAAAGGACCCTATAGTGGTTGAATTAGGAATTCATTAACCTAATTGGCCATAAATTGAGTCGATGGTTGTTATGAAACGAATACTGATTCTGATTCTGATGATGAGTGCCGTTGCGGTGAGCAAGGCACAATCTGCAAAATTGCTGGCCGATAAAATTGTGGCCATCGTCGGCGACAAAATTGTCCTCAAAAGCGATATCACCAATTACATGGATGATATGAAGCGCCAGGGCAATGAAGTGGCTCCCAACTCCGAATGCTTCCTGTTGGAAAAAATGATGCAGGATAAAGCCCTTATCCTCCAGGCTGAAAAAGATTCACTTCCCGTATCAGAAGAAGAGATCGAGGCCGAACTCGATCAGCGCATCCGTTATTTTATCATGCAGTACGGCGGCAAAGAAGCCTTTGAGCAGATTGCCGGGCGCACCATCTATCAGGTGAAAGAGGACTTTAGAAAATCCATCAAGGAAGGTCGACTTGCCCGTTCCATGCGCGAGAAGATTGTAGAGTTGGTGAAGATCACGCCCAATGAAGTGCGGGATTATTATAATAAGATACCGGTCGACAGCCTCCCTTTTTACGAAACCGAATTGGTGATTGGCCAGGTGGTCATCCATCCTAAGGCTGGACGGGAACTTGAGAAATTTGTACAAGATGAATTATCCGATTACCGTAAGCAGATAGAAGCGGGCATTCGTTCGTTTGAAACGTTGGCACGACTCTATACCGAGGATCCTGGAAGTAAACAATCGGGCGGTCGCTACGAAATCAACCGCAATGAAAAATCCTGGGACCCTGATTTCAAAAATGCTGCCTTCCGATTGAAGGAAGGTCAGATTTCTCCAGTCATCAAATCCAAATTCGGATACCACATCATTCAGATGGTGAGTCGGAACGGCGATGATGCGGTGATACGTCATATTCTCCGCGTGCCCCAGTTGCAGGAGGAAGACATTCAAGCGGCCAAAGTAAAACTGGATTCGGTCCGTACGAAATTAATTTCGGGAACCATGGGATTTGGTGAGGCGGTCGACAAATACAGCGATGACCAAAACAGCAAATTCACAGCGGGTATCATCACCGGTCAGAGTGGAAACTTTGTCACCATTGACGAGTTGGATAAAAGCATCATCCCTTACCTCGATAAATTGAAAGTCGGCGACATCTCCGAACCCTTTGAATACAGGGACGAACAGGAGAAACAAGCCGTACGCATCATCTATCTGCAATCGCGCACTCCGCCGCATCGTGAAAACCTTCGGGATGATTACGACCGAATTGCAATTCGGGCAATGGAAGAAAAGAAGGAACGCGTGATTGAAAAATGGTTCATCAACAAACTGCCTACCTATTATATCATGGTTGACAAGGATTTCCAGCAGTGTGAAACACTGAAGGCGACCTTCCCCAACTTTGTTACCAAGTAATGGACCCTGTATATGAGTGATGCCATCAAACACGAATGCGGATTAGCATTCATTCGGCTGCTCAAGCCTTTCTCCTACTACCAGCAAAAACACGGTACGGCTCTTTATGGCCTGAACAAGCTTTACCTCTTGATGGAGAAGCAGCACAACAGGGGACAAGATGGTGCGGGCATTGCAGCGGTCAAACTCAATGCAGAACCGGGTTATCCGTTTATGCACCGGCTTCGAAGCAATGCCACGCAAGCCATTGCTGATTTGTTCAGTCAGCTCGGCAAGGAAATCAACGAATTGGAACGTCTTCAGCCGGAGATCCGGAAGCATCCGGGACTCATGAAGGGCCACCTCAACTTCATGGGGGAATTGCTGTTGGGTCATCTCCGTTACGGAACACAAGGCAAGAACAATGTAGAATATTGTCATCCGTTCATTAAGCGCGATATCATCCCTGCTCGGAACCTGGCACTCGCTGGAAACTTCAACCTGGTCAATACCGATGAATTGTTTCACCTGCTCAATATCGATCCGGGAGAATTTCAAAAGCAGAGCGATCTGGCGGCAATGATGGAGGTGGTGCATCATTTCATGATCCGTGAAGATGAATCCAATCCCGATAACATGTCGGTCGCCTCCGTCCTCAAAAAATCGTTCAAGCATTTTGACGGAGGCTATCACGTGTGCGGAATGATTGGCAATGGGGACTCGTTTATCATCCGCGATCCGCATGGAATTCGCCCCTCTTATTATTATATCAACAACGAAGTAATAGTCGCAGCATCTGAACGTTCTGCCATTCGCACCAGCTTCAATATTGGTGAAAATGAAGTGAAGGAGTTGATGCCCGGACAAGCCCTGATTGTGAAGAGTGACGGAACCTGGAACATTGAACAAATTCTTGAGCCCAAAGAACGGAGGGCCTGCAGCTTCGAACGCATTTATTTTTCGCGCGGCAGCGATGAAAAAATTTACCGCGAGCGGATCAATCTTGGATACCGACTGAGCACCAACGTATTGAAGGCAATCAACAATGATTTAAAGCATACCATCTTTTCATTTATTCCCAATACCGCAGAGGTGGCGTTTTATGGCTTGCTCAAAGGCATGGAAGATTTTCTCAACGCCATAAAGGTGCAACGCATTATGGCATGGGAGAAAGACTTCGACGAAGAGAAACTGAGTGAGATGATCAACCGAAAAATCCGTGTGGAGAAGGTGGCCATCAAGGATGTCAAGATGCGCACGTTCATCACCGAGGATGCGAATCGTTCTGAAATGGTGCAGCACGTTTACGATGTTACTTACGGAACGGTGCAGAAAGACGTCGATACCCTGGTCGTGATCGATGACTCAATTGTGCGGGGAACAACGCTGAAAGAAAGTATTGTTCGGATGTTGTCGCGTCTCTCTCCCAAAAAGATCATCATCGTCTCTTCCGCTCCACAGATTCGCTACCCCGATTGCTATGGAATTGATATGAGTAAGATGGGCGACTTCATAGCGTTCAAGGCGGCCATAGCATTGCTGGAGGATCGGGGACAATCATCCTTGCTGCAGGAACTCTATAAAGAATGCAAAGAATTGCAGCGCAACAATCAGCTGCAGTCAGAAAATATTGTGCGCAAAGTATATGCTCCGTTTACTCCTCAGGAAGTTTCAGCCAAGATTGCTCAATTGATTACCCCTGCGGATGTCACCCTCCCTGTTGAAGTGATCTATCAGACCATTGAAGATTTGCATGGAGCATGTCCTGGTAATTTGGGCGACTGGTACTTTACGGGTAATTACCCTACTCCGGGAGGAAACCGCGTCGTGAACCGGGCATTCATCAATTACATGGAAGGAAAAGATGTAAGAGGATATTGAGTCCGCATACCTCTTTGTTATCATTTCAAACCGTATTTTGTGGTATTCTAAAAAAGAACTAGAAATGGAACGCGGATTGCATCCTACAATCATACTGCTTACCCTGACTGTTTTTTTCATCACAACGGGAAAAGCACAGGCGCAAGGCATACAACTTTCAAAAGTGAATGTGTGGCTATCGACCAAGGATGGTAGTAAACAACTTAACAAGGAAGCTGATATTGCGATTCAGGAATTGAAAGATCTAAAAAGCAATAAAATAATCAATATTGATAATGAAAAAACGTTTCAAACCATTGATGGAATGGGTTCTTCCCTGGAACATGCTACCTGCTTTAACTTATCGAAACTAGATTCTGTCGAGAGAAAAAAAACGCTCACTGCACTATTAACTGATGAAGTAGGAATTAACATGAATCTCATGCGCATATGCATGGGTACACCTGATTTTACTAGCGATTTATGGTATTCGTACTGTGATTTACCCAATGGTGAAGTTGATACTTTGCTGAAAACGTTTAGTATAAAAAAGGATGAAACCTACATTCTTCCGGTACTTCGCGAGGCACTACGTATCAGGCCCGATCTGCGTTTTTTTGCCTCTCCTTGGAGTCCACCCGGATGGATGAAAACATCAGGAAGTATGATTGGTGGAAGGGTAAAACCAGAATATTACGCTTCTCTAGCTCGCTATTTTGTTAAATTCATCAAAGCATACGAAGCAGCAGGAGTTCCTGTATTTGCAGTTACGGTACAAAATGAACCGGGTGTCGATCGACAATTTGAATCTCCCAAATGGCACTATCCATCCTGTCACTGGACAGCAGAAGCACAGCGTGATTTTATCAAAAATTATCTGGGACCAGAATTTGTCCGTAATGGATTGAAAACCGAGATATGGTGCTATGATCATAATTTTAATATGAAGCCTGTAACAGACGGCTCGCTCACATTTATTCCTGAAAAACCTGGTGATGCGGGTATTGGATTTCCCCGAACTATTCTAAGCGACCCTATGGCGATGGAATATACTTCGGCGATGGCCTTTCATGGATATGTAGGTTCGCCTGATGGCATGTCTCAAATTCAAAAGGAGTTTCCCCATGTACCTGTTCGATTTACCGAAGGATCTGTTTTTGGACTTTCAGGTGGAATTCAGTTGATGAATTTTTTGAAAAATAGTGCCATCAGCTACAACGCTTGGGTTATTATGCTTGACCAAAATCGTAAACCGAATAATGGACCATTTGCTGCAAGCCAAACAATCATCGAACGAGATTTAAAAAACAATCGGGCCATATATTATTTCGATTATTATATGTATGGGCACTTTATGAAGTTCATCACTCCTGGTTCAAAAATTATATCATCGACTGCACAAGGAACCAGCATCCGTCATCTGGCAAGTATCAATCCTGAAGGAAAATTAGTGGTGATATTGATAAACAATTCAGGAAATAAAGAAGCTGCATATGTGGTATGTCAAAACCGATATGTCGAAATTAAAATGCCAGAAAATTCTATAGCAACATTAATATTAGACTGATATGAATCAATCGAATCAGCAGAAGATGATGCTTTCCCTTACGTTGATGGGGGCTCTATTTTTTATTTTCGGTTTTGTTACATGGCTCAACGGAATATTGATACCCTATCTTCAGATTGCCTGCGATCTCACTAATTTTCAAGCCGTATTTGTGACATTTTCTTTTTATATCTCGTATACGTTAATGGCGGTACCGTCTTCAAAAATCCTTGAAAAAACCGGCTTTAAATCGGGAATCATGATTGGTCTTTTGATTATGGCTGTGGGAACCCTTATGTTTATTCCGGCTGCGGTGTACCGTACATTTTCAATTTTTTTAGCAGGATTATTTGTCATGGGTACCGGATTGGCATTGATGCAGACCGCTGTCAATCCGTATATCACAATTTTAGGGAGACGGGAAACAGCAGCTGTTCGGTTGAGCATCATGGGCATTTGCAACAATTTTGCCGGAGCCATTGGTCCGTTAATTCTTGCTTATTACATCCTCAATGATGGAGATGCTATTGTAAGCAGCCTTAAGACAATGGATGAGGCATCTGAACTCAATGTACTAAATGAATTATCCCGACGGGTAATTGGACCTTATATTGTTATGACTGCAGTGCTTGTGGTTGTAGGCATATTGGTAAAAATGTCACCATTACCTGAATTGGACAAAGAGCCAGAAGAAGAATCGGGTGTTACCGATGCTACTAAAACCAACATCTTTCAATTTCCGCATTTAATCCTAGGTGTGATAACGCTCTTCTTCTATGTTGGAGTCGAGGTCATTGCTGGTAACACCATATTCAGTTATGGTATTTCACTTGGCATTGCCATTGAATCGGCACAAGCATATACCACCATGGTGATGTTTACAATGCTTGCAGGCTATGTTTTGGGAATTCTTGCCATACCACGACTGGTTACCTACCATACGGTGTTGAAAATTTCGGCGATTACCGGTATACTGTTTACGCTCGCAGCTATTGCAGTACCATCCTCCTGGTCATTTATTCTTCCGTGGGTGGATATCGAAATGCCCATTACTATTCTTTTTGTAGCACTTCTTGGACTTTCAAATTCGCTCATCTGGCCGGCAATCTGGCCTCTAGCAATACATAACCTCGGGAAATTTATCAAAACTGGTTCTGCCCTGATGATCATGGCAATCGCCGGTGGCGCTGTATTGCCATTACTCTGGGGATGGATATCCGATAGTTGGTCGGCCCGGGAAGCATACTGGATTGTAGTTCCTGCTTACTTGATTATTTTATTTTACGCTTTGTATGGATACAAGGTAAAGACATGGAAATGGAAGGAAAAGATGTAAGAGGATATTGAGTCCCCTTACACCGTTCAAATTATTTCAAGCCGTATTTGTGCTTGTAGCGTTCGTAGAGTTGCTTGTGCTTATCGTTCAAACTCACGATGCGCCCCTGAATCATCACCAGAGATATGTTGCTGCTGCGCATGTCCAGGATATCGCCTTCGCTGATCACCACGTTTCCATCTTTTCCGCGCTCAATCGATCCGGTACGATCTCCAATTCCAAGGATGGTTGCAGCATTGAGGGTGATGGCCGATAAGGCCTGTTCTTTGCTGAGTCCGTAGGCGACTGCTGTACCGGCATTGAACGGAAGATTTTTTCCGCGGTGCTGACCATCTTCGTCGTTGATGGCAAACAATACTCCCGCTTTTTGCAGTTGTGCCGGAAGGGCATACGGTTGATCCACACCGTCATCCGCTAGTGTTGGCAGGGCATGCATCTGGCTCAGGATAACCGGAATTTCATTTTTCTTCAATAGATCTGCGACCTGATAGGATTCGCTGGCTCCCATGAGCACAATGTCAAATCCAAATTCATTTTTGAAATCTATAGCTGCCAGAATTTCACGAACCACATCGCAGTGGATGTAGAGTTTCTGTTTTTTCGAGAACAATCCACTTACTGCCTCAAACTTCAGGTTTTTGGAAGCATGCTGCGGTTGAGCATGATAGGCCTTGGCTTCGCGGAAGAATACTTTGATTTCTTCAATTTGTTCCAAACCTCTTTTGATGGGATCTTGTTGCGGACCTTGTGGGCCACCCAAGAAAGCGGCAAAACGATTGGGACGTGAATACAAGGCCGGCATGTTCATGTGCATACCGTTGTCGGTTGCATAGGCAGCATCTTCCCAGTTCCATGCATCGAGCTGAACAACAGAAGAAGATCCGCTGATGGTTCCACCTGCAGGCACAATGTTGGCATGGGTGATGCCATTGGATTTGAGAGTATTGATGACTTTGGAATCGGTATTGTAGGCAACCAGTGCTCGAATGGATGAATTGAACTCACCGATCTCAGTGGCATCAACGGTCGCCCGCACACTGTTCACTTCTATCAGTCCCAGATTGGAACTGGAAAGAATGAGTCCCGGGTAGACGTGTTTCCCTTTTACATCGATGATGGTTGCACCACCTGGTGCGCTCAGGTTGCTTCCTACGGCTGTGATTTTTCCATCCCGTATTTCAACGGAAGCGTTGTTCAGTACTTGACCGTTTCCAACGTGAACTGTTCCGTTCTGGATGAAAACGGGACCTTCTTGTTTCTGTACCGGATACACATTTTCCTGTGCCCATGCAGTACAGGTGATGCCCAGGACGAGGAGTGTATAGATTATCTTTTTCATTTCAGTTCGTTTGATGTTTAATCTTGTTCAATGGTGAGGATGCCGTGGCTGTGATCGTGATCGCCGCAGTTCAGCAATACAGAATAACTGGGGACTGCCGGCATAGTGGGACCGCCCGCTCTTTTTTCTCCATTCATTTTTTGGATCAGTCGGTTCCGCTCAGCCGTCAACTCTTTTCTCAATTGAGCATCTTTTCCCCGATCAAAGTACACGACGCCGTCTACGATTGTTTTTTCAGCTTTTGCATAGATGCTCAGCGGATGATCGCTCCACATTACGAGGTCTGCGTCTTTTCCGGCTTTGATGCTACCCACTTGGTTATCGACGTGCAGCATTTTTGCAGGATTGAGCGTGACCATCTTCAAGGCATCTTCTTCCGCCATGCCACCGAACTTGATGCTTTTTGCAGCCTCCTGGTTCAGTCGGCGCGCCATCTCCGCATCATCTGAGTTGATGGCCACGTTGAGTCCCACCCGCTGCATGATGCTGGCGTTATAAGGGATGGCATCCACCACTTCCATTTTATAATTCCACCAGTCGGAGAATGTGGAAGCCGCTGCACCGTGTGCTTTCATTTTGTCTGCTACTTTGTAACCTTCCAGGATGTGGGTGAAGGTGTTGAATTGGAACCCGAGTTTGTCGCCTACTTTCATCGCCGCGTTGATTTCGCTTTGTACATAGGAGTGGCAGGTGATGAATCGTTTCTTATTCATGATTTCTACCAGTGCTTCGAGTTCAAGATCGCGGCGTACGGTCGCATAAGGATCTGCAGCAGGAGCCGATTGTTTTTTACCTTTTGCGGCAGTGGGTGCCGCTGGAGCAGACGCGGCTGCAAGGGCTTTTTCATAATCCTTGGCGCGCGTGAAGGCATCTTCCAGCACTTGCTCAACGCCCATGCGGGTGTCGGGGAAGCGGTTATTGCCCAAAGGCATGGAAGAGCGTTTCACGTTTTCGCCCAGAGCGAATTTGATGAAGCCGTCGGATCCTTCAAATTTCAATTGGTCGTCGTTTGCGCCCCAGCGAAGTTTGATCAGCTGTGTTTGTCCACCAATGGTATTGGCACTACCATGGAGAATGTGCGATGACGTAACACCGCCGCTGAGCTGACGATAAATATTGATATCATCGGGGTTCAGGTTATCGGCGATCCGTACTTCTGAGGTAACGGATTGTCCGCCTTCATTGATGGAAGCTGCTGCGATGTGCGAGTGTTCGTCGATGATTCCCGCCGTGAGGTGTTTGCCTGTTGCATCCACTACTGCAGCAGTACTGTCTTGAAGTCCCTTGCCTATTTGCACAATTTTTCCTGCTTTGATCAACACATCGGTATTTTCCAGTTTGCCTTCGGCTTCATTGGTCCATACCGTTGCATTGCGGAACAGGATGGTTTCCTGCTTGGGTGCTTCGCTCCATCCGAATGCAGTGAAAGGGTAGGTGATGGCACCTGTTTTGTTGTTCCCTTCCCGTTTACGGGTGCTATCGGTTTTGGTATCGGCACTTATTGCCGACTGCCAGCTGGCGGTCCAGGTATAGTTATTTCCTTCCAGGTCTTCACCGTATCCGTTCCAGCTTCCGTTGTTGTCCATTCCGCTGAGGCGAATCATGTTGCGTGATTTCTTTTCCGGAGCAAAACTCAATTTGACCAGTTTTCCATCGAATGAAAATTTTGCTGTCATGGTATCTGCGGCCATCACGTTCACTGCGCTGGCAGATTTTACCCGAAGGGTATAATTTTTACTGCCTTTGGTGCCGGTGAGTGCAAGTGCGTAATTGCCGGTAAACTCTTTCCATTTGTCGCTTTTCACTGCATACCGTTCGCCCTGGATCCAGTTTTCAACCAGTGATGTTTTCTCGTTGAATACATTTCCGGTCGCGATCAGGAAGTTGGCCACTTTGCCTTCTTCCAGTGTTCCGATCATGTTGGACACGCCCAGTGTTTTTGCAGGGACAGTCGTCAGTGCTTCCAGTGCTTTCTTTTCGCTGAGTCCGTTTTCAATGGCTTTTCTCAGGTTGGCCATGAACGCCGATGGAGAACGCAAATCAGCTGTCGTCAAGCAAAATTCAATCCCTGCTTTCTCCAGTGCAGCGGCATTGCCAGGTGCCAGTTCCCAGTGTTTCATGTCAGCGACAGAGACAAAGCGTGCATCGTTGGGGTCTTCCACGTCCATGGCGGTGGGGAAGTTCAGCGGGACAATCAACGTGGATTTGGTTGCAGCGATTTCTTTCACCCGCTGGTATTCATTCCCATTGGTCTTGATGATGTACTGTACACCGAACTCATCACCGATGCGATCGGCACGCAACACGTTCCACTTATCATTGGCTTCAAAGACCTGGGGAAGTGATTGAGTGGTGTTCCAGGCCATGAGGCTCAGGTTCACGCCTTCTTTGTCTGCATTGTTTTTGTACCACTTCGCATCGATGTAGGTTTGGCGCAACAACGAAATACTTCCCATCATGGACGAAGGATATGTTTGTTGAGAAGATCCTTTGTTGAACGAATAATGCGCTGAGGCTTTTTCTTTCAGGATCACAAGATTTTCTTTGTTGTTGGCGAGAGAGACCAGTGTGCCGGTGCCTCTTGCAATGCCATCGCGTTGATGTGCGAGCACTGCTCCAAATCCCGCTTCGCGGAATGGTTTCGCTTTGTTATCGTCGGTCACAAATAATTTTGCCCCTTCTGCCTCGGCGCGTATGGCCTGGTTCCATCCAAATGCACCTTTGGTATTGGAGGTCAGCTGTGCCGGCATCAGGAAGTTTCGCATTCCTCCTCCGCCTCCTTGTTGTGCGCTGGTGATTCCGTAATCGCCATAGACATCAATGAATGAAGGGTAAATGAATTTTCCGCTGCAATCGACAACAATAGCATCCGCAGGAACGGTTAAGGTGCTGCCTACGGCCAGAATCTTGCCATTGCGGATCAGCAAGGTAGCGTTGGTGATTTGGTCTTGTGGACCCTTTACGATGGTTGCATGTGTAAATGCGTAGGTGATCTCTTTTTCGTTGGCCACATCGTTGAGTGGGAATGTGGATTGCGAGAAAAGGGATGTACTCAGGCATCCCAGCAGGATGACTAAACAGAGCTTTCTCATGATCATTCGGTTTCGTTTTTTGGAAGAGTTCAAGATAAGTAAAATCCGCGCACGGTCGGACGGTTATTGGGTGCTGAGTTCCCCTAAAACCTGCTTGAATGGATTGAAATCCATGGCGGGTGGACTGCACTTGGCCAATTGCAAGGCATCAAGGGCGGCAGAAAGGTTGAGACGCGACTGCTCAACTGTTAAAAACCAACCCTTCTCTGCAACATGACGGGCGATGTGCTCTTGTTCGGTCTGACCGGGCGTGGGGATCAAAATGGCTGGTTTTCCCATTCGGATCAGGTCCATGACCGAGGAGTAGCCGGAGCGACAAATCACCCCTCGCGCTGCCGACATCTCCCTTGACAAATCCCGGGCATCCAGGTGATTGATGAACCGAATGTTCTGAAGGGGAGGGGGAACAATGTCTTTGTGGGGTAATCCCCGAACGATTAAAAATCGATGCGGTAACTGTGTGGCCTGTGCATCAGTTTTTTCCTCCAGGATGGTTCGTTGCGGTTCAGGACCTGAAAGGGTGATCAGTATTTCATTGCTCGTGTTTCCCTCAATGGGTTGAAGTCGGGATAAAGGACCAATGTAACGCGCATTGCGGGGAAGGATTTCAGGATGCGACAATCGACCGGCAATGCCCCCATTTTCTTTGGCATCGGGAATCCAGCACTGTGTAAATTTTCTGATATAGGCAGTGCTAAATGCACGGATCACCCGATCCGCCAGGGGTCCCCAGCCGGTAACGATGTGCAGCTGATGGGTAAGGATGATGCAGGGAACAGATTCGTGGTGCAGTCCATACCGGTTATCGCTGATCACCAAATCAAATCGGCGTGTTTTCAGCAGGCGCTTCAGCCAGCGGTGTTCGCGAAGGATGGAACTGAATATTTTGGGCGATTGGAACAGCATCCAGGGCGTGAACCAGTTGCCTGATCTGGGGTAGTTGACGCGGTAGCCCTGAAGGGGGATGCATTCCAGTGACGGAAATTCTTCTTTGAGCAATGCCAGTGTCTTGCCTTCTCCAGCCAGGCAGACCGTCCAGCCTTTATCCAGCATACTGGAGATCAGCGGGATGCACCGGGTGGCGTGGCCCAGTCCCCAGTCCAAAGGCACCAGAAGAACATTCACTGTTAAATATTGAGATGAGATTATCTATGAAAGTATAAAAAATATAAAAAAAACCTATTTTAGTGTGCTTATGAAAAAGGGAACAGTTGGTATTTTACCGCTCACCTTCATGTTCATTCTTGTATCCGGTATCCTGTTCAGTTGTTCTGCCATGAAAAAAAACAGCTGCAACTGTCCGAGTAAAAAAGGAATGGTAGGGTATTGATATGAAAAAATTGACACGGGATTTGATTTTATTGCGCAGAGACGAAGAAGTCGATGAACTGCAGATCAAGAGAGAGGTTCAATTGCTTGATCACCTGTTGCAGTCGGTCGAAACCACTGCGTCATTGTGCACTGCGTATGAGTTGATCGATCTGAATCGGTTCAAAGTCGTTCACCAACATGCCGCCATCGCAAAAGTCATCCGCAGTGAACAGCAGAAACCCTTCCAGTTTCTGATCAACAGAAACTAAAAGGGTTTCCTACTTTTTGTTTCCCATTAATTTCTTCCACCAAACGGATCGAGCTTGCTGCCCTTCACCTGTTCGGTATAATTTTTCCAGGCACCGTCTTTAAACGCATTCACACGATCAACTGCTTCTTTGATCAATCCTGCTGCGCGTGCCATCAATTCTTTTTCCTGCGGACCAGGCTCAATGGGCTTGGACGCGATGGCTTGGTTGGCTTGCTGGTATTGATTCATCACGGTGATCTGCGGAACCATGCCGTATCCCTGTTTGGTTTGTTGCTTTCCGGAAATGAATTCCCTGATTTTTTTGATTTCTTCGGTCAGCTTTTTGCTGACGCGTTTGAGGGAATCTACTTCTTTTTCGCGCATGTCATTGATGTAGACGTCAACTTGTTTGATGTCTTCTTCCGCTTTGGTTAGGAAATCCATTGCATCAATCAACTGGTCCCCGCTTTTTTTCAGTTCTGCACGCAATGCGGCTTGAGCCGACTTAATGCCGTTACGGTTTCCGATTCGTGGATCATCCATGACCGTTACCATCGTAGAATCTTTTTGATCGCGATAGGTCATGACCACTTTATACGTGCCGGGAAGTACCGGTTGACCGGGAGGTTCACTGCCTCCTCTTCCGCCACCACCGCGGCGACCGCCACCGCCGCCGCCAGGTCCACCACTACCGGGTGTCCGGTATCCGCGCTCTTCCATTCCCCACGTGCGTTTATTCAATCCGGAGTCGGCCGACCATTTCAGGTTGCGAATGACGTCATTGTTGGCATTGAAAATTTGAACCGCGACGGTATCTTTTTTTGATTTTGCCGTATCGGTTGCGGGTTTTATGAAATAGGAAATGTGCGCGCCGGTGGAGCGATTATCTGCATCCCATATTCCCCAGGTGCTCCATTCGTAACCGGGTGCGTTTCTGATTTGTGCTTGCACTGCAGTGGGTGCTTCGAATGCCGTGAGTGATTTGGAAAGTTCTCCTTTGTTTGCAGCAAGTTTGCGGAGGGGACGAATATCATCGAGCACCCAGAGTGCGCGACCGAACGTGGCGATGACGAGATCTGCTTCCCGCTCTTGTATGGTCAGGTCATATGTAGAAACACTGGGATAACCATTTTTCCATTGCTGAAAATTTGCACCGTTGTCGAAGCTGATCCACAATCCATGTTCTGTTCCTGCAAAAATCAAATTGGGTTCAGTCGGGTCTTGCAGCACGCACAGGGCATATCCCACAACCTTCTTCTCATCGATCAACCGCGTCCATGTTTTCCCGTAATCGGTTGTCCTGAAGATATACGGTTTGAAGTCTCCTCTTCGGTAATCGTTTGCTACTACGAATGCTTCTCCGGCATTGAAGCGTGAAGCCTGAATTTGAGGAATCCAGGCACCGACTGGCATTCCGGAAATTTTTCCGCGGAAATTGGTCCAAGTTTTCCCACCATCACGCGTCAGTTGCACGTTGCCATCATCTGTGCCTACCCATATCACGTTGTTGTCTTTTGCAGAGGGAGCGATGGTGATGATGGTGCAAAAGTTTTCCGCACCGGTAATGTCGATTGATAAACCACCGTTGGTGCTTTGATCGATTTTGGCGCTGTCGTTAGTCGTTAGATCCGGTGAGATGATTTCCCATGATGCTCCTTTGTTGGCAGAGCGATGGAGGTATTGGCTGCCAAAATAAATGGTGCTGTTGTTGAATGGATCTTGTGCGATGCCTGCGTTCCAGTTGAATCGCAGATCTGTTTTCAGGTTGGGTGGTGTGGGTTTGATGTACCAGCGTTCACCGGTTTTGACATTGTAACGACCGACTGATCCGCCCTGGCTCATGGCAAATACCCAATCGGAGTTGTCTTTATCCGGCATCACATCGAAGCCGTCGCCGCCCCAGAGGTTTTCCCAATAATAATTTTTGATGCCCGCACTCATCCAGGTGTATGCCGGTCCGCGCCAGCTTCCGTTGTCCTGCATGCCACCCATCACGTTATAGGGCATTTCGTTGTCAACGTTGATGTGGTAGAATTGTCCCACCGGCAACTTCTCATCGAAGATCCAGGTCTTGCCTTTGTCGCGCGTAATGCCGATACCGCCATCGTTTCCATCAATGATGTAGTTTGGATTGGTGGGATGGATCCAGAAAGCGTGGTGGTCGGGGTGAATGCCGTTGTAGGGAATGACCACTTCAAAATTCTTTCCTCCGTCTTCGCTTTTGCCGATCATTTGATAAATCAGCCAAAGCCGGTTTTCGTTTTCAGGATCGCAGGCGATTTCCTGAAAATAGAATGGTCGGGTGGTCACGAATTCGGGATTGTCGTTGACCAGGGTCCAGCTGCCGCCGCCATCGTTGCTTTTATACAAACCGTTTTTTGTGGCTTCCACCAACGCGTACACGCGGTTGGGGTTGCTGCGGGAGATGGCCAGTCCGATGCGGCCCAATGGTCCGTCAGGCAGTCCCTCTTTTGCTCCCAGTTTCTTCCAGTTCTTTCCGCCATCGACCGTCACATACAATCCACTGCCGTTGCCTCCGGAGTTCAGGCTCCAGGGTGTGCGACGGTGCTGCCACATGGCTGCAAAAATTTTATTGGGATTGGAAGGGTCCATGATCATGTCTGCCACACCGGAGGTATCGTTGGTGTACAGGATTTTATTCCAGGTTTCTCCGCCATCGGTTGTTTTGAAAACACCGCGCTCGGGATGCTCTGCGTAGGGATTGCCGATTGCACCGGCATAGATCGTATTGGGTTGGGTGGGATCGATGAGGATGCGGTGGATGTTGCGCGTTTTTTCCAGTCCCATCCGTTTCCAGGACTTTCCTCCATCCAATGTCCGATAGATGCCTTCTCCGATGTTGATCGAGTTACGGGGGTTTCCTTCACCTGTTCCTACCCATACCACCGATGGATTGGATTGCTGAATCGCAATGGATCCAATATTGAGCGTAGGCTGTTCGTCGAATACCGATTCCCAGCTGCCACCGGCATTCAGGGTTTTCCAAACACCACCCGAAGCAGCCCCAATCCAGATCTGGTTGGGATCGCTCACCACCGCGTCGATGGTCGTGATGCGACCGCTCATGCCGGCGGGACCGATATTCCGGGGTTTCCAGGACTTGAACTGGTCCAGGGATACTTTTTGGGCAAAGGCAACCACCGTCAGGGTCGCCATCAAAACCGGGAGAAAAATTCTTTTGAACATGTGATGCAGATTGATGAAGGAGGTAAAATAATGCAAACCGGGAAGGACTAAAAATTTCTTTTGGTTAGAGAACATTTAAGCAAAAAAACTGTCTAAAGAATCGTAGAAATTTGGGGCGAATTGTAAAACGTCCTAATTTAGTGTTTAAACATCAAACAATTCAACATGAAAAAGCAGTTCTTGAGCCTGGTCCTGATGATGACCTTGGCCGTATCCGTTTCTTTTGCTCAATCCACTTGGAAGGTGGACAAGGGCCATTCCAATGTAAAGTTTGCAGTTACCCACATGGTGGTATCCGAAGTTGAGGGTTCGTTCAAAATGTTTGATGGAAGCCTGGTTGCTTCCAAAGCAGATCTTTCTGATGCCGTTGTCAATTTTTCAGTGGATGTGAATTCTGTGAACACCGACAGCGAAAGAAGGGACGGGCACTTGAAGAGCGATGATTTCTTCAATGCAGAAAAATTTCCGCAGATGAAGTTCACCAGCACTTCCATGAAACCACTGGGTGGAAATAAATATGCGTTGAGTGGCAACCTGACCATTCGCGACATCACCAAGCCGGTGACGTTTGATGTGACCTACGGTGGACAGATCAAGACCCAGAACGGAGGCGCAAAAGCAGGCTTCAAAGCAAAGACATCCATCGACCGCATTGGATTTGGGTTGAAGTGGGACCGTGCACTGGAAACCGGTTCACTGGTGGTAGGAAAAGATGTAGACGTAACGATCCTCGTAGAGATGGATCTTCAGAAATAAGTTATTTCTTCTCGAATCCGAGAATGACGCCGTTGATGCAGTAGCGGAGGCCGGTAGGGGGTGGACCGTCATCGAATACGTGTCCCAAATGTGCCTTACATCTTCCGCACTGCACCTCGGTTCGTTGCATGCCCAAGGTGTTATCCGGTAAATAAATCAGGCTTTTCTTGTTGACCGGCTCAAAAAAGCTGGGCCATCCGCATCCGCTGTCGAATTTCGTATTGCTTTGAAACAACGTGTTGCCGCAGGCTGCACAATAGTAGGTACCCTTTTCATCAAACTTTTCAAATTTGCTGGTCCAGGGACGCTCTGTTCCTTTCTGACGGGCGATATAATACTGCTCGGGAGTCAGGATCTTTTTCCATTCCTCCTCGCTCATCGTTACTTTTTCCTCTTTGGATCTGGAAAAAACCGGATTACTCTTTTGTTCTTCCATGTTTTGTTTTTGTTTGGGTGAGGGAGTTTGTGCCCACGAACAGCTGCTGTTGAGCAGGCTGGTTGCGACAATAAAAAGTGCCATTATTTTCATATTCAAATCTAATTATATTTGCCCTTTCGGTACGTTAATGTTCATATAAACCCATAACCATCAACCCTTAATTTATCAAAATGTTCAACATCATTTTGTTTGGTCCCCCCGGAAGCGGAAAAGGAACACAATCTGAACGGCTCATTGCCAAATATGGTTTCAAGCATATTGCTACTGGCGATCTCTTACGCTCTGAAATAGCCGGAAAGACGGAATTGGGGTTGCAGGCAAAATCGTATATGGACCAGGGACAACTGGTGCCGGATGCTGTAGTGATTGGTATGGTGGATAATGTGATTACCGACAACCCGGATGCATACGGGTTTCTATTTGACGGATTTCCCCGGACCAAAGCACAAGCGGAAGCACTGGATCAACTCTTGCTCAAGCATGAAGAGAAAATCAATCTCATGATTGCGCTGGATGTGCCCGAAGAAGAGCTGATCATACGGATGATGAACCGCGCCAAAACTTCCGGAAGAACGGACGATGCCGACCCTGAAGTACAAAAGAAGAGGATCAGTGTTTATAAAAACGAAACCCTGGCGGTTGCATCGTATTACCATCAGTTTGGGAAAGTAATTACAATCAACGGACAGGGTTCGATTGATGAAATTTTTGCTGCACTAAGCGAAGAGATCGATGATCACAGCGCGTAGTATCTTATCTGTTCTTTTCTAAAGGTTATCAAATTCGTACAGTTCATCGAAGTGCGAACCTGCAGGCATTTCAAAAATGGGTTTGATCAGTCCATTGTCCAGACCATATACCCATCCGTGTAAATGCGGAGCATTGTTGTTCTTTCATGCTGTCTGAATGATGGAGGTCTTTGCTAAATTCATGACCTGTTCAACAACATTCAATTCGATCAATCGGTTCACGCGGCCACTTTCTTCGTTAATGCCATCGATTTCTTCCTTGTGAAAACGGTATACATCCTTAATGTTGCGCAACCACTTGTTGATGAGACCCAATGACTTTCTGGTCATTGCTGCTTTAACACCACCGCAACCATAATGTCCGCATACAATAATGTGTTTCACTTTTAATACTTCAACAGCATATTGCAATACCGAGAGCATGTTCAGATCAGTATGCACCACCATGTTGGCAATATTCCTGTGGATGAAAATTTCACCTGGCTTGGTCCCGGTGATTTCATTAGGAGGAACGCGACTATCGCTGCATCCAATCAGAGGTATTCTGGAGTTTGAACGTTTTCTAGGCGTTTGAAAAAATCTGCATCGCGTTGAACTGTTTCTGCAGCCCAGTTTCTATTTGATTCTAGGAGGCTTAAGTAATTTTTCATCTTTTTTTAGTTTTAATTTTTTGAATACTAATTTTCTGTATTTCAAATTATTCATTAATTGTTTTACCATTGAACTTTTTGAAAGCATATTTGACAACAAAATAGATGATTAGTGCCGATAATACACCAGTTAAAAAATCAGTAAGCGGAACCATAACTGCAGTGTAAAGCATTATTGAAAACTCAAATTTCCCGAGATGCTTTATTTCTATAATCTCTGCCG
>Ga0194133_10000991_pt1 | contig 53761 bp, 53 predicted proteins | sample TA2KigOf40mmetaG_FD_155448 | JGI IMG/M metagenome (GOLD analysis project Ga0194133, IMG submission 155448) | Freshwater microbial communities from Lake Tanganyika, Tanzania - TA2015055 Kigoma Offshore 40m | ecosystem: Environmental > Aquatic > Freshwater > Lake | place: Tanzania: Lake...
GTCGCTCGCACCACGCAAGGTTCTCGGCGTGTCGAAGAGCGAGGCCGAGAACACCGCGCGCGAACTCCTCCAACGTCTCGGCTTGGGCGACCGCGCCGACGCCTACCCCGACCAGTTGTCGGGCGGTCAGCAGCAACGCGTGGCCATCGCGCGCAGCCTGGCCATGTCACCCGAGATCTTGCTGCTCGACGAGATCACCTCGGCCCTCGACCCCGAACTGGTGGGCGAAGTGCTCGACGTCGTGCGCGAGTTGAAGGGCGGCGGGATGACCATGCTCATCGTCACGCACGAGATGGCGTTCGCGCGCGAGATCGCCGACCGCGTGTGCTTCTTGCATCAGGGTCAGATCGCCGAAGTGGCACCACCCGACAAGTTCTTCTCGGCGCCCGAGAACGAGCGCACGCGCCAGTTCTTGCAGCGTGTGATCGAGTCGGGCCGGTTCTAGACCGTCGGCAACTGATAGTCGGCGAAGCGATCGCGCAGCGTCTTCTTCGAGAACTTGCCCACACTGGTCTTGGGCACTTCGTCGATGAACACGACGTCGTCGGGCAACTGCCACTTCGCGAGCGTGGGTGCGAGATAGTCGATCACTTCGGCTGGCGTCATCGTCGCGTCCTTCTCGAGAACCACGCAGGCGAGCGGTCGCTCCGACCACTTCGGATGCGACACCCCGATCACGGCCGCCTCGCGAATCTTCGGATGGGCCATCAGTTCGTTCTCGATCTCGACCGAACTGATCCACTCGCCACCCGACTTGATGAGGTCCTTGGTTCGATCGAGCAGGCGGATGCGACCGCGTTCGTCGACCGATGCGACGTCGCCGGTCCGCAGCCAACCGTCGGCCGTGAAACTCTCACCGGCTCGCTCGTCGTCGTAATACGTCGCGGCGATCCAGTTGCCACGGCACTGCAACTCACCGCTCGACTCACCATCCCACGGAACGCTGTTGGTGGTGCCCGGCTCGACCACGCGGCAATCCACACCGAACATCGCGCGACCGACCTGCGTGCGCAGATCGGCTTGCGTGTCGGCATCGAGCATCAACTGGTCGGAGTCGAGGTGGCAAACCGCCGCCAGCGGACTGGTTTCGGTCATGCCCCAGGCCTGCAGGATCGGCAGACCGGTCTGCTCGCGGTAGGCCTCCGACAGCGCGCGCGGAACCGCCGAACCGCCGCACGGAATCGCGCGTAGGCTCGACGTGTCGCGACCCTTGAGTTCGGGCAGCACACCCATCCAGATGGTGGGCACACCAGCGGCCACCGTGACCTTTTCGTTCACGATCAGATCGGCCACGGCCTTGCCCGACAGATCGGGGCCAGGCATCACCAAGTTGGCACCAGCCGCCACCGCGGCGTGCGCGAGACCCCACGCATTGGCGTGGAACATCGGCACGACGGGAAGGATCGTGTCGCGTTCGGACACGCCGAGTCCGTCGACCACCATCGTGGCCATCGTGTGCAAGAAGGTGCTGCGGTGCGAGTACACCACACCCTTCGGGTTGCCGGTGGTTCCGCTCGTGTAGCACATCGAGGCCGCGGTGTTCTCGGGAACCTCCACGAACAGCGATGGTGCGGCCGCCGCGATGAGCTTCTCGTAGTCGTGCACCTGGAAGTTGCCGAGATCGGCCGGAACATCACCCTTGCCGTCGTCCATGATCACGAGATGCTTCACGGTGGTGAACGTGGGCAGTAGCGGTGCCAACAAACCGATGAGTGAACGGTCGACGAAGATCACCTCGTCTTCGGCGTGATTGGCGATGTACGTGAGTTGTTCGGGGAACAACCGGATGTTCAGCGTGTGCAGAACTCGACCCGAACACGGAGCCGCGAAGTACAACTCGAGGTGTCGCGCGGTGTTCCAGGCGAACGTGGCCACTCGACCCGACGACGAGATTCCGAGTGTGTCGAGCACCGTGCCGACTCGACGCGTTCGATCGGCCCATTGGGCGTAGGTGGTGCGGTCGAGTCCGGTGGCCGTCGCGGTCACGATCGTCTTGTGCCCGTGGTAGCGCTCGGCTCGCTCGAAGATGTGCAGAATCCCGAGCGGAACGTCTTGCATGAGTCCCGGAAAGTTCGCGGCCATGAAATCCCCCTTGTCGCCGCCGAACCTTAGTGGTCGCGTTCGTGACACGACCAGGGCCGCGACCTGACACGGCACCGAACTTCTCGTAGATTCATCACCCATGTCCGGCCCGCCCCCCGATGCCGAGGCGGCCGAGCCGATTCACGCGTCACCGCTCGCCCGCCGCGCGATCCTCGTCAGTGCCGGCGTCCTGTTCGCCCTCGGCACCTTCGGTTCGAACATCGGCCCGGCCTGGGTCGACGAACGTCCGGCGGTGGTGTTGGCCCTGTCGGCTCGTAATCGCAACTTGTTCGGATCGGTTCCGTTCATCGATCCGCTTCCGTACGCGGTGCTCGGGTTCGTTCGACTCTTCCTGGCCGGAACGGTGCTCTTCTTCCTCGGCCGGTGGTACGGCGAGCGCGCCCTGCGTTGGACCGAAAAGCAAGTGGGCGAACTGCCGGCCATCTACCGCTGGTTCCAGACCGGCATCGACCGCGCCGGCTGGCTACTGATCATCCTCATGCCGGCCAGCAACCTCGTGTGCATGATGGCCGGCCATCGCCGCTTCGCTCCCTGGCGATTCGTGTCGTTGTTGTCGATCGGCATCGCACTCAAATTGGTGGTGCTGTGGGCCGGCGGCCAGGCCTTCGAAGACCAGATCCGGTCGTTCCTCGACTGGATCGAGGACTACCAGTGGTGGATCGTGGCCGGACTCTTCGGACTCACCTTCGTACAGAGCGCGCAGCAGGCCCGCCGATCGGCCCCCGAAGTTCTGCACGAAATCGAACACCCGACCGACACACCACCGTCGAGTGAACCCCCGTCATCGCCCGGTTTCGACTGAGCGTTCGGCGGGCCTCGGCCCTAGATTTTGCTCGTCCGTTTCCTGAAGGAGCAACCATGGCCATTTCCGTCGGCGACAAGATCCCGAACGTTCCGTTCCGCGTGCTCGGCTCGAGTGGCATGCCCGAGACCGTCAACTCGCACGACGTGCTCGGCAAGGGCAAGGTCGTGGTGTTCGCCGTTCCCGGCGCCTTCACCCCCGGCTGCTCGATGGTGCACCTGCCGGGTTACGTGCAGAATCGCGATGCGCTGAAGGCCAAGGGTGTCGAGACCATCGCGTGCGTGAGCATCAACGATCCATGGGTCATGGACGCGTGGGGCAAGGCCCAGGGCGCCGACGGCATCATGATGCTCGCCGACAGCGGTGAGTTCACGAAGTCGGTTGGCCTCGAGATGGATGGTTCGGGTTTCGGCCTCGGCACTCGCTCGCAGCGTTACTCGGCCATCCTGCAGGACGGCGTGGTCACCGAGATCAACGTCGAGCAGGGTCCCGGTGTCACCGTGAGCGCCTGCGAAATCGTTCTCGGTCACCTCTGAGCACGAACGTCCTCTGACGCCCACTCGCGTCGGCTGACTACAGTTCTCTCCGACACCTTGGGGAGGAAGACATGAAGTGCGGTCTGTGTTGGGCCGACAACCCGGACGATGCGCTGTTCTGCGTCGACTGCGGTGTGATGCTCACGGCCCAGAGTGTCGCCAACGTTCCGACGATCGATCAAGTCGACCCGGCCGCCCCCACCCGCAATCGCGGTCTCGTGGCCGTGTCTCTTCTCGCGATCGTGTCGACGCTGGCCCTGGTGGTGCTCGTCATCGTGATGGCACTCGACGACGGAGAACCCGCGGCGGCTCCGGCCACGAGTGCTCCGGCGACGACCACTGCGCCTGCCATGACCGAGACGACCGTGGCGCCGGTCGACCAACTCGACCTCGCGACCGCGGCCTGGCGGGGTTTCTCGGCCGCGTTCTTGCAGCCCCATTTCGACGAGCCGTTTGTGAGTGACGATCGCATTCTCGCCATCGCCAGCGCCGACGATCTGGCCGCTCGACCGAGCGATTCGATCGTCGGCTTGGTGCTGCTCGGTTGGGTCGACGGCCAGTGGACGTCGATCGACGGCATTGCGTTCCAGTCACCCGACACCGCCGTCACGTTCGAGGTGCTCGGCAGCCGACTGGTGGCCAATCCGGTGGTTGTCATGACCTGGTCGGGTTCACCCGACGGGAACGTGTCGTACGTGTTCCGCGCGATCGGCGGCGAACTGATCGACCTGGTGAGTGGTCGACCCATCGGCGACGAATGGACCGCGATCTCTCTCACCGATCGTTCGTTCGACTTCGTTGAGTACACCGCGTGCAAGACGGGTGAAGTTCTCACCTACCCCGACGGAACCGAATCGTTCTTCTGCGATGTGGTGGTCGACTCGCGCATCGACATTCTCGATGACGGCACCACCCGAGCCACCGAGACCGAAACGGCGCAGACCCGCCCCGAACTCGTCTTCGCGAACGATCTGGAGATCACCGCCGTGACGATGACTCAGCCCGAGTGCGATGGTTCGTACATCACCGCGGTGGGCGCATCGGTGTCGTCGAGCGAATCGCGCAATCGCGCCAACATCGCCAAACTGCTCGAGCGTTACCCGGGTTCGTCGTACCTGCGCAATGATCAGACCTGCGACTCGTTGTGGCCGAAGGCCGACGGCGCACCGATCTACATCGTGTACTTCGGTCCGTACGCCACCAAGAGCGAAGCGTGTGATGCGCGCGACCTCGGCCCCAAGGGTGCGTACGTGCGTCCGCTCGACGACGACGTGGCCTACACGACCAAGATCTACTGCTGAGTTCGCCCTCGCCCGATCAGAGACCGAGGGCAGCGTCGAGGCCGAGCGTGAGCCCGGGCAACGTGAGCACTTTCTTGCACGCCAGCACGACGCCGGGCATGAACGACACCCGGTCGTAACTGTCTTGGCGAATGGTGAGCGTCTGGCCGGCCGCTCCGAGAATCACTTCTTGGTGCGCGACCATGCCGCGCATGCGCACGGCGTGCACACGGATGTCGGCTGGGCCCTTGCCACCACGCGCACCCGGAATCACTTCGTGCTGTGTGGGGTCGGCCGCCCACTCCTGCGACGCCGCCGCCATACGACGCGCCGTGGCCACCGCGGTTCCCGACGGAGCATCGGCTTTGGCGTCGTGATGCAACTCGATGATCTCGGCGGTGTCGAACCACGGTGACGCCATCTCGGCGAACTTCATCATGAGCACCGCGCTGATGGCGAAGTTGGCCGCGATCAGGCAGTTGGACGACGTGAACGCTTTGCGGAACGACGCGTAGTCGTCGTCGGAGAAGCCGGTCGTGCCCACGACCGCGTGAACACCATGCAGAGCACACCACTGAAGATTGGTGCGTGAGGCGGCCGCGACGGTGAAGTCGACCGCTACCTGCACACCGGCATCGGCCATGGCCCGCGGGTCGGCCGAGATGGTGATTCCGTGAACGGAACGACCGACCGCCGCCGGATCGACGGCGGCGACCAGTTGCAGGTCGGCATCGGCGGCCACGGCATCACACACCGTGGCGCCCATGCGTCCACCCGCTCCGAACACACCGACCTTGATGGGCGAACCAGTCATGTCGGCGATCCTAAACCCGAGTCGTGAAGTCGCTCAGCGATGACGGCGCGGGCCGCGATCGCGACCACCACGGCCGTCGCGACCATCACGTCCACCATCACGTCCGCCATCACGTCCGCCATCACGTCCAACACGGCGATCACCACGATCGCCCCGGTCGTCGCTACCGGCTTCGCCACCGGGGCCGAGGTCACCGAGTTGACCGGCGATCTCGCTGTCGAAAGCGTCTTCGAAGCTCACCGACACGGCACCACCCGAACGAGGACGATCGCCCGACGAACCAGACGAGCCCGACGACGAGTCGCCACCGGCGGCCGGCGCGAAGTCGTCGCCCACCGGAGTGAGTGACACCTTGCCCTTGTCGTCGATGTCGTCGACGCGCACTTCGAGTTCCTGGCCGAGCGTGAGCACGTCTTCCACGTTGTTGACGCGCTTGCCGCGACCCAACTTCGAGATGTGCACGAGACCATCACGTCCGGGGAGGATGTTGACGAACGCACCGAACTTGGTGATCGACACCACGCGGCCGTTGTACACCGCACCGAGTTCGGCCTTGGGCGGATCGACGATCGCGAGGATGCGCGCCTTGGCGTCTTCCATGCGCCAGCCCTCGACGGCACCGATGGTGACGATGCCCACGACTCCGTCGTCGTCGACGCTGATGTCGGCGCCGGTCTCCTGCTGGATGGTGTTGATGACCTTGCCCTTGGGTCCGATCACTTCGCCGACCTTGTCGAGCGGAATGGTGATCGACGAGATCTTCGGCGCACTCTCGGCGACTTCCGAGCGCGGTGCGCTGATGGCGGCGTTCATGACGTCGAGGATCTTGAGGCGAGCTTCCTTGGCCTGATCGAGCGCGGCGGCCAGAACGTCGGCCGGAATGCCGTCGATCTTGGTGTCGAGCTGCAGAGCGGTGACGGCGTCAGCGGTACCAGCGACCTTGAAGTCCATGTCGCCGAACGCGTCTTCGGCACCGAGGATGTCGGTGAGGCTGGTGTACTTGCCTTCGGCGTACACGAGACCCATCGCGATTCCGGCCACCGGAGCCTTGATCGGCACACCAGCGTCCATGAGCGACAACGACGACGAGCACACCGACGCCATGGAGGTGGAGCCGTTGGACGACATCACTTCCGACACGAGACGAAGCGTGTAGGCGAAGGCTTCCTGGCTCGGCACGACCGGCAACAACGCACGCTCGGCGAGCGCACCGTGACCGATCTCGCGGCGCTTGGGCGAACCCACGCGACCGGTTTCACCGTTGGCCCACGGAGCCATGTTGTAGTGGTGCATGTAGCGCTTCTCGCTTACGGGTGTGAGCGAGTCGATCATCTGGTTCATGCGCGGCATGGCCAGAGTCGTGACGTTCATGACCTGGGTTTCGCCACGCTGGAACAAGCCCGAACCGTGCGCCGAGGGCAGAACACGAACTTCGGCCGACACCGGACGAAGATCGCGCGGACCGCGACCGTCGATACGAATGCCTTCGTCGACGATGCGCTTGCGCACGAGAGTCTTGGTGAGGCTGCGAACGGCTTCCTTCACTTCCTTGTCGCGACCGGCGAAGGGCTTGCCGTCTCCGCACAACTCGGCCACGGCCTTGGCGGTGGCGGCGTCGGTGGCGGCATTGCGATCGGACTTCTTGGCGATCTTGATGGCATCGGCGACGTCGTTGCGCACCAACGAATCGACCGCGGCGTAGACCTCGTCGGTGTAGTCGAGGACTGGCGTGAAGGCCAGCGGGGTGATGGCACCCTTGGTGGCGATCACCGAGGCGACCAACTGACGCTGCAACGCGATGGACTCCTTGATCCACTGCTTGGAGGCTTCGAGGCCACCGGCGAGAACGGTTTCGTTCACCTTGGGTGCGCCGCTCTCGTAGTACTCGAACGACTTCTCGCTGCCACCGGCCTCGACCATCATGATGGCGACGTCGCCGTTGTCGAGTTCGCGGCCTGCGACCACGAGTTCGAACGTGCTCTCGTCACCCTCTTGGTAGGTGGGGTGAGGAATCCAGGTGCCGTCCTGCGAGAACGCCACGCGCACTGCACCGATCGGACCCTCGAACGGAATGCCCGAGATCATCAGCGCGGCCGAGGCGGCGTTGATGCTCAGCACGTCGTGGGGGTTCACCTGATCGGCGCCGAGCACGGTGAGAACGACCTGCACTTCGTTGCGGAATCCGTCGGGGAACGCCGGACGCAGCGGGCGGTCGGTGAGACGGCACGTGAGGATGGCGTCCTCGGTGGGACGACCCTCACGACGGAAGAACGAACCGGGGATCTTGCCCGCGGCGTAGGCACGCTCTTCGACGTCGACCGTCAACGGGAAGAAATCGACGCCGGGGCGAACGTCCTTGGCGGCGTTCGCGGTGGCGAGCACGATGCTCTTTTCGATGGTGGCGACGACCGCACCCTGACTCTGCAGGGCGAAGCGTCCGGTTTCGAACGACAATGACTTGTCGGTGCCCCCAACGGGACCCGACACTCGGATGGCGTCAGCCATGACGAGCTCCTTTCGAACGACGGGCTTGGCCGTCGTGTTCGGAGCAGCGGGCCGGTTCCCAGTCGGCGGGGTCGCATCCTCGAATGCGGCCTCGGCGACTGACAACCGAGCCGTTCACTGCTCGGTGTTATGTGTTTGTGACCGACTCGCGCCGGCCACCGATGCGTCTTAGCGACGCAGACCCAACTCGGCCACGATTTCGCGGTACCGGCTGATGTCCCGGCCCTTGACGTAGTCGAGCAGACGACGACGGCGGCCCACCATCATCAACAGCCCACGACGGCTGTGGTGATCCTTCGGGTGATCCTTCAGGTGATCGGTGAGGTGATTGATGCGCTCGCTCAGAAGTGCGATCTGCACCTCGGGCGAGCCCGTGTCGGTGCCGTGCTTGCGATGCTTGGCGATCGTCTCGGTCTTGGGTGTTGCGGCCATGATGGCTCTGCCTTCCGTGATGTTCGTGCGGAGGTCGCCCCGGCGAAGAACCTGGGCATCACGCCGGAGCCGGAGCCCCGACGGACTCCGTCAGCCTACGGGGGCGGTCGGGCCGTTCAACCTGGTCACCCGATGGTCCGGGGCTGAACGTCACCAGCCGACGCGCACGAGGATGCGGCACGACCAGCCCTTTTCGACGCAATCTCGGTCGTAGGGCTCCTCGGCATCGTCGGGCACCTCGCTCCAATCGAGCGACTCCCAGACCGCTTCGGCCACCGATTGCGCCCACGGATGCGGATTCACGTCGAAGACCCAGACCGCTTTGCCCGAGACCGGACCGATCGGCGCCGTGGTGTCGAGTTCGGCGATGACCGTGTGCGGGTCGTCGGCGTGGACGAACTCGTAGACCGTGTCGGTGGACAAGCCACCCTCGGTGACCCGGCGAGCCAACACCGCGGGTGAGGTCACGCGCATCACAGGCATGGGTCGATTCTTGCGCCGAACACTCGGGTCGGCCCGATCGACCCACCGGTAGTTTGACCGCATGTTCACGGGAATCGTCGAAGAACTCGGCACGGTCGTGTCGTCGACCCCCGTCTCCACCGAATGGGGCCCGGGTGTTCGCCTGCGTATCGAAGCCTCGGTCGTCCTCGATGGTTCAGGCCTGGGCGCATCCATCGCGGTCAACGGGTGCTGCCTCACACTCGTCGACAGTGACTCCGCCGGCGGCCGCTCGTGGTGGGACACCGACGTGAGCGACGAAACCCTGAAGCGCACCACCACCGGCTCGTTGAAGCCCGGTGACCGTGTGAACCTCGAACGTCCGATGGCCCTTGGCGATCGTCTGGGCGGACACATGGTCCTCGGTCATGTGGACGCCGTGGGCGAGGTGATCTCCCCCGCCCCCGATCTCGTGGTGCGCGTGCCGAAGGATCTCATGCGACTGCTGGTCGAGAAGGGTTCCGTCACCGTCGACGGCATCAGCCTCACCGCGTTCGATCTCACAGCCGACACGTTCCGGGTCGCGGTGATTCCGCACACCGCGAGTGTCACCACCCTTGGTTTCCGTCCGGCCGGTTCGAAGGTGAATCTGGAAATGGATGTGCTCGCGAAGCACATCGAGCGTCTCGTCAGCCCGTACCAGAAGTAGTTCGGACAGAACACCGCTGAACTGAAGTAGTCACCCTCCGGACGTCAACTCGTCGCGAGACGTGGGCCGATCCAAACGCTTGGCGACCATTCATCAGCGGCGAGCCTTCGAAGCGATGTACAGCACCTGCGCCGTTCACGAGGGTGGCTGGACGCTCACGCTCGAGCCCGCGACCCGTCAGGTCTCATTCCACGCTCTCTCGCCCTCGTCTCCCGACTACCGTTGCGCCCGTGACCAACGACTTGTCGGCCCTGCGGGCGCGCATCGACGAACTCGACCGTGAACTCCTGCGCGTTCTGGCCGAGCGACTCGAGGTCTGCCATGAAGTCGCCCGGGTGAAGGCACGCAGCGACACGCCGGTCATCCAGCCGGCCCGCGTGCGCGATGTGGTGAACAGCCGACGACAGTGGGCCATCGACGCCGGCGTCGATCCCGACTTCGCCGAACAAGTCATGCGCGTTCTTCTGTCGGAGACACACCGCATCGAAGTCGCAGGTCGTCGACCCGATGCGGCCCCCGACAAGTCGGCCACGCCCGAGGGAACTCGTTCGGCCATCGACACCGTGGCATCGCGCATCGATCACGTGGTCGTCGCCGTGTCCGATGTGAACGCCGCGACCACGGTGTTCACCGATCGCCTCGGCTTCCACGTCGAACAGAGCCCCCAGAATGGCATCGTGGTTCTGGGTGCCGGGGGCGTCACCATCGTTCTGGTCGGCCCGGAGGCCGGAGCAGAAGTCGCGGCACACATCGCCGAACACGGCACCGGCATCCACCACATCGCCGTCGAGGTGCTGAATGCCGATTACGCCCGCGCCACCCTGAGCAGTGCGGGCGCTCCACTTCTCACCGACGTGATCGTCGACGCCGACGGCCACGAGCAGTTCTTCACCGTGCGCGACCCGGCCTCGGGTGTTCAGGTGGGTTTCGTGGCCCGCACCGGCCATCGCGTGGGCGTGGCCACGGCCAACGTCCTCGAGGCGTTCAAGAACCACTCGCCTCGCTAGTCTGACTCCAGCACGACAGGTAGGGGGCCTTCGGCTTCTCGCATCCGTTGACCCCCGTTGTGCCCTGGCAACAACTGAATCCACGAGACGATCATCTGGTCGAACACCAGGTCGTTTCTCGAGCATCGAGGTTCTTCCATGTCGCGCCAGCGCATCCCTGTCTCTGACGGTTTTCACCGTCAGCTCATCGACACTCCTCTCGACGAACTCATGGCCACCGCCCGTCGCATTCGCGACGAGCACCACGGCACCCGCGTCACCTTTTCGCCCAAGGTGTTCATCCCGCTCACCATGTTGTGTCGCGACACGTGCGGCTACTGCACGTTCGCTCAACCGCCGGCTCGACTCGAGAGTCCGTACCTGTCACCCGACGAAGTAGTCGCCATCGCGAAGCGCGGAGCCAAGCACGGTTGTCATGAAGCACTCTTCACCCTCGGCGAAGCACCCGAGGAGCGTTACACCATCGCCCGCGAATGGCTCGACGCCCACGGCTACGAATCGACCGTCGACTACCTCGCCGCCATGGCCAAGTTGGTCATCGACGAAACTGGATTGCTGCCCCACGCCAACGCCGGTGCGCTGAACCGCGACGATCTCTCGCGTCTGCGTGCCGTGAGCCCGAGCCAGGGAATGATGATCGAATCGCTGCGCGACGATCTGTCGTGCCACCGGGGCGCTCCCGACAAGACACCCGAACGTCGACTCGCCACTCTCGAACTCGCTGGCGAACTGCGCATCCCGTTCACCACCGGCATCTTGTGCGGTATCGGCGAGACCCGGGCCGATCGGATCGATGCGTTGGTGGCCATCGCCGAGTCGCACGCGCGCCACGGTCACGTTCAAGAAGTGATCGTGCAGAACTTCCTGCCCAAGCCGCGAACCGGCATGCAGAACGAAGCGCCGTGCCCGCAGGACGAGTTCTTGTGGTCGATCGCAGCGGCTCGCATCATCCTCCCGCCCGACATTCACCTGCAGGCTCCGCCGAATCTGTCGGACGACTTCGGCGTGTTGCTCGACGCCGGCATCGACGACTGGGGCGGCGTGTCTCCCGTGACCGCCGATCATGTGAATCCCGAACGCCCGTGGCCCGATCTCGACATCTTGCGGACGGTCACCGAAGCCCGCGGCATGTCGTTGGCTCCGCGACTGACGGTGTACCCCGAGTTCATCTCGGGTGAGAACTCGCTCAGTCTCGGCGACGGTCGCGATGCCGGACATTCCTGGATCGATCCGTCGTTGCGTTTCACCGTGCTCGACCGCAGTGACGCCGAAGGAATGGGTCGCGACGATCCGGGGGCGATCTGGCCCGAGAAGGTCACCGCGGCCGACGTGGTGCACGACGGCGCCGAAGTGGTGTTGGTCGGTCATCGCAGCACCCAGTGGTACAGCGGCACCAACAACAAACCGCCCGCCCTCGTTCCCGGCGCTGTTCTCGCGACTCCGGGGGCCCGTCGTTCACGAATCCACGAGATCATCGACGGTCACCGGGCCGGCCACGAGGTCGGCTTCGACGAGATCGTCGCGCTGTTCCGTGCCCGCGGTCGCGAAGTCGCCACCATCGCCGAATATGCCGACCACCTCCGGCGCGAGGCCGTGGGAGACGCGGTCACGTGGGTCCACAACCGCAACATCAACTACACCAACGTGTGCACGTTCAAGTGCAAGTTCTGCGGTTTCTCGAAGGGTCCGTTGTCGCTGAACCTTCGCGGCACGCCGTATCTCCTCACTCTCGACGACATCGCCCGTCGTGCCGAAGAGGCCTGGAACATGGGCGCCAGCGAAGTGACACTGCAGGGCGGCATCCACCCCGACTTCGACGGCGATTACTACCTGCACGTCACACAGGCCGTGAAGGACACCGTCCCGGAGATGCACGTGCACGGGTTCACCGCGCTCGAGATCACCGAGGGTGCCCGACGCAATGGAGAAGACCTCGAGTCGTATCTGCGCAAGATGAAGCAGGCCGGCCTGGCGTCGTTGCCCGGAACCGCGGCCGAGATCCTCGACACCCGGGCCCGCCAGATTCTGTGCCCCGACAAGGTGGATGCCGACGAGTGGATCGAGTGCCATCGCGTCGCGCATCGCGTGGGTCTGCACTCGAACATCACGATCATGTTCGGTTCGGTGGAGGATTCGAGCAGTTGGGCCGAGCACATGATTCGCACCCGCGATCTGCAGAAGGAGACCGGTGGCTTCACCGAGTTCATTCCCCTGCCGTTCGTGCACATGGCGTCACCCATCTACTTGCAGAAGAAGTCGCGGCGAGGCCCGACCTTCCGCGAGACGGTGCTCATGCACGCGATCGGTCGCATCGTGTACGACGGTCTCATCGACAACGTGCAGGTGAGTTGGGTCAAGATCGGCGTGGACGGCGCACGGCAACTTCTCCAGGCCGGTTGCAACGACATGGGTGGAACACTCATGGACGAGAACATCTCGCGCGCGGCGGGCGCCAATCACGGCCAGAAGATGACCGAAGACGGCTTCCGGGCGGTGACGGCTCCGTTGGGCCGCAACCTGGTTCAGCGCAACACGGCCTACAAGCATCTGCACCCGGTCGCCGGCAACTGAACACGTTCCCGAAACGCGAATTCGGGTCGAGGTCTCAGACGAGAGAACGTCGCGCGGCTTCGATGTCGAGCGCCAACTGAGCGCGCAACTCGTCGAGTCCGGAGAACTTGCGCTCACCGCGTAGCCGGGCCGCGAAACGCAACCGAGCACTCTCGCCGTAGAGGTCGAGGGGCTGATGTTCGGCCGGCCCGTTGTCGAGAACGTGCGCCTCGATGACCGACACCGGCTGGTTCTCGTAGAACGTCGGCCGCCGACCGATGTTGACCGCAGCCGGATACACCGTGCCGGCCCGCGGACCCGAGTCACGTTCGTACCACGCCGCGTACACGCCGTCGCCGGGAATGCACATGGCCGAGGAAACCTCCACGTTGGCCGTGGGGAAACCGATCGTGCGGCCACGCTTGTCGCCGTCACCGACGATGCCGCGAAGTTCGTAGGTGCGGCCCAACCACTCGTTGGCGCGCGCGATGTCACCGTCAGCGATGGCTCGTCGAATGGCGGTGGAACTGATGATCATGTCGCCCCCGGTCACCAGTTCGTGGGGCACGACCGTGAAGTCGAGTTCGGTTCCGAGCGTCCGCATGAGTGTCACGTTGCCGGCACGACCACGACCGAAGTGGAAGTCCTCCCCCACGACGATGGCGGCCACACCGAGGCTGTTCACCAATACGCGCCGCACGAAATCATCGGGTGATTCGGCGGCCTGCGCTTCGTCGAAACGAACGATGGCCACCGCATCCACCTCGGTCTCGGCCAGGAGTTCGAGTTTCTGGTGCTGATCGGTCAGCAGACGCGGGGCCGACTCGGGTCTCACGAGGCTGGCCGGATGGCGATCGAAGGTGACGATCACGCTCTTGGCCGAGCGGTCGCGGGCCACCGCCTTCACATGGTCGATCACCGTGCGATGGCCGGTGTGCAGACCGTCGTAGGCGCCAATGGTGACGACGCTGCGCTGGTCGGGCCACACCCGTCGCGCGAAGTCATCGATGGTCAGCACGGGCGAAACGCTAGTTCCCGCGCACCGAAAGCGGCCGTTTAGGCTGAGTCAGAGCGGTCACGGCTGAAACGATCAACGGGGGAAACATGACGACACTGCATCCGCGTGGGGTCAACCATCTGGCGCTGTCCACCACCAACATGAAGGAACAACTCGAGTTCTGGTGCGACGTACTCGGCTGCCCGTTGCGCGCGCTCTATTGGATGCACGGCGTCGAGGGTTGCTTCCATGGCTTCGTCGAGCTGTCGGAAGACTCGTACGTCGCCTTCGTGCAGCACCCCGAGAACCCCACCCAGATCGACGTCGGTGTCACGCACGCCGGCAACCCCGGGGGCAAGGTCACCCACGGCACCATGCAGCACCTCGCACTCCACGTCGACACCCTCGACGAGTTGTACGCCATGCGTGATCGCATCCGTAGTCGCGGCGTGCACGTTCTCGGACCCATCGATCACGGGTTCATCCAGTCGATTTACTTCGCCGGCCCGGAGGGTCTCACCCTCGAAGTGGCGGTCGGTCACGACATCGACGAGAGCGCGTGGGTCGACCCCGAAGTGGTTGGCCTGTGCGGAATCTCCGACGACGAGTTGAAGCGCATGATCACACCAGCGCGCTACGACCGACCGGCCCATACCGTTGCGCAGCCCCCGCTCGACTCGACAGGCCCGCGCATGGCCTACACGCCCGCGGCCTACCAACGCCTCATGTCGCTCGACGACCAGTTCGTGTGGGACAACATGAGCGAGACCACTCCCCCAGTCGCGTCGTGAGGCGCGACGAATACGTCCTGGGCGAGGTCTTCTCGTATCACTTCCCAGGCCCCGATGCCGACCATGCGCTGTTGATCCAGCACGGGATCGCCAGCCACGGCGGCATCTACGACAACTTCTGCGCCCACCACGCACGCCAAGGTGTCGACATCTTCTCGATGGACGCGCCCGGCCACGGTCGTTCGTGCATCTCGCAACGTCCCGGACAGTTCACCCTCGACCAGTGGGTCGACGCGGCCGTGATGTAGGGCGAGCACATCGCCGAGACCACGGGCCTGCCTGTCTTCATCACCGGTTCGTCACTCGGCTCGGCTGCCACGTACTCGGCCTACGCCAAATCGGATGTGTTCGCCGGCGCGATTCTCATGGGCTTCGCCATTCCGGGTTCGCCGCTCATTCCGCCTGACAATCCGTTCCGGAGCGAGGCCTACGAAAAGATCGAGAAGATCTGGGGTTCGCGTTTCCGACTCGACATCGATCTCTACTTCGACTTCGACGCCGACTACGGATACGTGGGAGCCAAGGAACAGAAGAAGGCCGACCCATACAGCACGTGGATGTACGACATGTCGTCGTGGGCCTCGATCATGCGGTACGACCCGGCCGTGCCGATTCAGAAGAACACCAAGCCGATCCTCTACGCCGTGGGCGAGAACGACCCGACCTTCCCCCTGCCGGTTGCGCAGCGAGTCGTCGATGCCACCACCGGGCCGGTCGACTTCTACGTGCTACCCGACGGCAAGCACCAGCTGATGCTCTTCCACACCGAGCAGTACTCGGCCAAGATGCTCGACTGGTGCCGCGGACTACTCAAGAAGTAGTCGCACCAGCGAGGCTCACGGCCGGTCGGGCCATACCCGTCCCCACCCGCTCGTTGCTGAACGACTCGTACACCGCCACCAGACGATCGTCGGCAAAGGCCGCCCACGGTTCGGGCCCGCTGAACGAACTGACCGGCAGAACCTTGCCGGTGGACGCCGCCACCGACAACGACTCGGCATCGGCCCCACTCACTCGGTACTGACTGAGGGCGCGCACCGCGTCTTCGGTGGGACGCAACGGTGCGTCGTCGATACCCACGGCCTCGGCAATGGTGAACGCACCCACCGACGTACGACGCAGATTGCGGAGATGGGCTCCGCCACCGAGCAGTCGACCGAGGTCGGCCGCCAACGTTCGAATGAACGTGCCCGACGAGCACGAGACATCGATGTCGATGGTGTAGCCGTTCACCGCCGTGACGACGAACGAGAACACCGTGACCGGGCGCGGCTCACGCTCGACCTCCACACCCTCACGCGCCAACTCGTGCAGACGCTTTCCGTCCACGCGTATGGCCGACACCATCGGCGGAATCTGCATGATGTCGCCCACGAGATGGGCGTCGACGACCGCCTGCACGTGAGCCCAGCCATCGGGCCGGCCCAAGCGAGCGATCACGTCGCCCATCTCGTGCGTGGCCGTGACCTCACCGGCGGCATCGAGTGTGGAGGTTTCGGTGCCCAGCACCACCGTGCCGGTGTACGACTTGCGACTGATCATGCACCCGTCCACAGCGACGAGATCCATAAAGCGCATGAGTCGAGTGGCGTTGCCCACACCGAGCAACAACACGCCGGTTGCGTCGGGGTCGAGCGTGCCGGCGTGACCAACTCGGCGTTCTCCGAGCCGTTTGCGCACGCGGTCGACCACGTCGTGGCTGGTGATTCCGGCTGGTTTGTCGATCACCAGCAGGCCGTGCACCTGCGGTGGTTTACGACGGGCCATCAGGCTTCGTCGTGGCGCGCCGGACTGGGATTGTCGCGCAGGATCTGATCGATGCGCTCGGCCGCGCGAATCACTTCGTCGACGCGAAACGACAGGATCGGGGTCTTCTTCGCCCGCACTTGTTTGCCCACCGAACTCTGCAACCGAATGCGGTGCTCGTCGAGAGCCTCGATGATCTCGGCGTCACCCTCTTCGCCGCTGAGCGAGTCGAAGAACACGACACCACGGTTCATCTCGGAGTCGACTTCCACCCGCGTGATGGTGACGAACGACAAACGCTCGTCGTCGATGCGGACGAGTTCGTCGGCGATCACTTCGCGCAACGACTCACCGAGGCGAACGGCGCGAGGATAGCCACGGGACGATTCACGTGATCCACTGGACTTGCGCGGCCGGGTCACGCGGTCAGACTACGAGAAATTCGGGTGGTCGCGCAGTGAACGCTTGAGTTCGGCCACACCGGGAGTGGTGGCCACGATCTCGACCGCATCCCACAGGCGAAGAGCCTCGGCACCACGCGGAATACGAGCGATCACCGGACCGAAGAACGAGCCTTCGTCGGCCGCACCAGGACGGAACGTGAGGATGGGTGTACCGACGTCACGACCAGCGCGCGACAAAGCCACTTCGGTGTCGTCGGCGATGCGAGCATCGAGCGAGCCGTTCTTCGACACCGCGGCGATGGACGAATCGAGACCGGCGATGGTGAGCATCTCGGCGAAGAACTCGTCGGTGCGCGCCATGAAGTCGTCGCGACGACCCTTGGTATGACCCTCGGTTCCGACCGCCGCGTAGAAGCGACCAACCGCAGCGTTGCCCTCGACGGCGTCGAGGTGGGCCGCGATGCGCAAGGCCTCATGACCCATGGCGTGCATGTGCTTGTACTCGGGCGAGTACCACTCGGCGATGTTGTTGGCGTTCAGGATCTTCAACGAGATGAAACGCCAGCGGACGTCGTAGTTGCGCTGCGAGCGCACCTCTTCGACCCAACGCGACGTGATCCAGGCCCACGGGCACACCGGATCGAGGAAGAACTCGAGATCGGCCATCAGGTCCTCACGATGAGTTTGTCTTCGTAAGTCTCGATCAGGTCGCCCTGCTTGAGATCCTGGAAGTCGGACAAACCGATACCGCACTCGAAGCCCTCGCGAACCTCGCGCACGTCGTCCTTGAAGCGGCGCAGCGACTGGATGCTGCCCTTCCAGATGATGACGCCGTCGCGAAGGAAGCGCACCTTCGAACCGCGAGTGATCTGACCCGTGCGGACGTAGCAACCGGCAATGGCACCGATGCGCGGCACACGGAAGATCTCGCGCACTTCGGCTTCGCCGGTGACGACTTCTTCGAACTCGGGGGCGAGCATGCCCACCATGGCCGCCTCGATGTCTTCGAGGAGCTTGTAGATGATTTCGTAGGTACGGATCTCGACCTTCTCGGCCTCGGCGAGATCGCGGGCCTTGCGGTCGGGACGCACGTTGAAACCGATGAGCGTGGCGTTGGTGGCCGCCGCGAGCGTGATGTCGTTCTCGGTGATCGCACCCACACCGCGGTGCACGAACGCCAATTTCACTTCGTCGCGTTCGAGACGGCGCAGGCTCTCGGTGACGGCTTCGAGCGAACCCTGCACGTCGGCCTTCACCACGAGATTGAGGGTGGCGACTTCGCCGGCCTGGATCTGCGTGAAGATGTCTTCGAGCTTGACGCCCTTCTGCACGCGAGCGTCACCGCGCTGCATCTTGGCGCGCAGACGCTGTTCGCGTGCTTCGCCAACGGTGCGAGCGGTCTTTTCGTCGGGAGCGGCGCGGAATTCGTCTCCGGCGTTGGGCACCGACGACAAACCGAGCACCTGGACCGGTGTGGACGGACCAGCTTCTTTCACCTGCTGGCCCTTGTCGTCGATCATCGCGCGCACGCGACCCCACGACGCCCCGGCCACGATCGGGTCGCCGACCTTGAGCGTTCCCTTGTCGACGAGGATGGTGGCCACCGGACCGCGACCCACGTCGAGGTTGGCTTCGAGCACCACACCCTTGGCGCGACCGGTCGGGTTGGCGGTGAGATCTTCGAGTTCGGCCACGACGCTCAACTGTTCGAGCAGGTCGTCGATGCCGAGACCCTGTTGAGCCGCCATCTCCACACAGATCGTGTCACCACCCCACGACTCGGGGATGAGGTTCTGTTCGGACAACTGCGACATCACGCGCTGGACGTCGGCGTTCTCCTTGTCGATCTTGTTGATGGCCACCACGATCGGAACCTCGGCGGCCCGGGCATGGTTGATGGCTTCGACCGTCTGGGGCATGACGCCGTCATCGGCGGCGACCATGAGCACGACGATGTCGGTGACCTGAGCACCACGCGCGCGCATCTTGGTGAACGCGGCGTGACCCGGGGTGTCGATGAACGTGATGCGCTTGCCGTTCTGGACCGTTTGGTACGCACCGATGTGCTGCGTGATGCCACCGGCCTCACCAGCCACCACATTGGCGTTGCGAATCTTGTCGAGCAACGTGGTCTTGCCGTGGTCGACGTGTCCCATCACGGTGATGACGGGCGGACGAGGCGCCTGAGCGGCCTCGTCGATGTCGTCGCTGTCGTCGAACAGCGCCTGGAGTTCCATCTCCTCTTGCTGGCCCGGCTCGACGAGAAGGATCTCGCCGCCGATCTCGAGCGCGAAGAGTTCCATCTGTTCGTCGGAGAGCGTCATGGTCGCGGTGACCATTTCGCCGTTCTTCATGAGGAAACGAACGACGTCGGCCGCGGTGCGGTTCAGACGCGGAGCGAACTCCTGCGACGACGCACCACGTTCGATGACGATGATGCCTTCGGGAACCGGAACACTCGACTCGGTGTACCGGATCTCGGTGGGCAGCAACTCTTCTTCGCCACGACGACGCCGACGCGACGAACGCGGGGCGCGACGCTGACCCGACGGACGAGGTCCGCCACCGGGACGACCGCCACCAGGACTACCAGGGCCGCCACCGGGACCACCGGGACCACCGGGACCACCGGGGCCACCACCCGGACGCGGACCACCAAAACCACCCGGACGCGGGCCGCCGAAACCACCGGGACGCGGACCACCAAAACCACCCGGACGCTGACCGCCGCCACCGGGGCCACCGGGGCCACCACCGGGACGCGGACCACCAAAACCACCCGGACGCTGACCGCCGCCACCGAAACCACCCGGACGCGGACCAGTCGGGCGCGGACCACCCGGAGGGGGCGGAACCGGACGACCCGATTGGCCGACGGCTCGCGAAGGCGGGGGCGGAACCGGACGACCCGACGGGCTGAGGGGTCGCGGTGGAGACGGGGGTGCGGTGCGAGCTGCCGGTGCGGCCGGGGCTCCCGGACCAGAACCAGTCGACGGACCAGTCGACGGCGCCGGCGGACGCGGGGCGGCCGGACGCGGCAGATCACGCGTGGTGTCGCGACCCGAGATCACACGACCAGTTGCTGGAGAGGGCGCAGGTGCGGGGGCAGGAGCCGGCGTATCGGCCGGAGCCGGAGCCGGTGCCGGAGTGTCGGCGACGATCGCCGGAGCCACCGGTTCGACGGGGACCGCCACTTCGGCCGCGGGTGCGGCGGGGGTTGCGACGCCCTCATCGGCAGACGCGACAGAATCGGCGTCCTTGTCCGGCGCCTTCTTGGTGGTCTTCTTGGCGGGAGCAGCCTCGTCACCCTCGGCGGCGGCCTTCTTGGTCGTCTTCTTGGCCGGCTTGTCTTCTTCGGGTGCGACTTCGCGGACGAGTCCTTGTGCGTGTGCCTTCTTCTCCAGCATCGTCACGTAGGCGTCGACGAGCGTGGTGGACGGACTCTTCACGGGAATCAAATTCGCCTTGGCGAGTTCGATCAACTCGGCATTGGTCATGCCGAGTTTCTTGGCGAGGTCGGAGACTTTGATCTTGGCTGCTGCCACTCGTCGTCAGCCCTCTCCCCGTGCGCTCTCGCGCGCCGCGTTGGCCGCTTCGACTTCGGCCACCGTCATGATGGTTCCGTCGGCGGCATGCCATTCCTGTTCACCACTGTCGGGGTTGACCACCCACGCACCATCGGCGAACTCATCGGAGTCGACGAAGATGCCGGCTTTCTCGTTGCGATCCTGGGTTTCGCTCTTGATGTCGATGCGAACACCCGACAGACGCGCGGCCAGACGGGCGTTCTGCCCTTCCTTGCCGATGGCCAGGCTCAACTGGAAGTCGGGAACGATCACGTCGGCCTGGGTCCGGTCGTCGCTGACGCGCACTTCGGTGACCTTGGCCGGCGACAGGGCCTTGGCGATGAAATCGGGCAGGTTGTCGCTGAACGGAACGATGTCGATCTTTTCTTGATTGAGCTCGTTCACGACCATGCGGACACGAGCGCCACGAGCGCCCACACAGGCGCCCACCGGATCGACGTTGTTGTCGTTCGACCACACGGCGATCTTGGTGCGATGGCCTGGTTCGCGCGCACAGGCCTTGATCTCGACGACGCCGTCGGCGATCTCGGGCACTTCGAGCTCGAAGAGACGCTTCACCAAACCGGGGTGCGTGCGGCTCACGATGATCTGCGGACCCTTCTGGGTGCGACGCACTTCGACGATGTAGGCCTTCAGACGCGTGCCCGGATTGGCACGCTCGTACGGCACCTGCTCGCTCTGCGGCATGAGGGCTTCGACCTTGCCCAAGTCGAGCAGGGCGAAACGATGATCGGTCTGCTGCACGATGCCGGTGACGATGTCGCCTTCGCGGTTCGCGTACTCCTCGAACTTGCGCTCGCGCTCGGCCTCGCGGATGCGCTGGCCCATCACCTGGCGGAAGGTCTGGGCGGCGATACGACCGAGTTCACCCTTGCTAGGCGTGTCGTCGCGCGGGTTGATCCAGTTGCCGTCCTCGTCGATGTCGTAGGCGGTGAAGGTGATCTCGAGGGTGTCGGGGTTGAGCCCGACCTCGACCTCTTCGGCCGCACCGGGCCGGCGCTTGTACGCCGTGGCCAGCGCGTCGACGAGCACCTGAAGCAGGTCGTCGACCGAGATGTTCTTTTCGTTCGCCAACAGGCGCACGGCTTCGGCCATGTCGAGATTGCTCATGAGGGCATCGTCTCCTGGTCGTCGTGATGGTTGTCGGGGTGATTGTCGGTGCTGTTCACGGTCGATGTCTTCTTCGGCGCCTTTTTCGAGGCACTTGAGTCTGCCGGGCGGTCGGCCCGCTTGCTCCCCGGCTTCTTCGCTCCCGAACCGGGTTTGCCCGGCTTGGGGGCAGCGGCCCAGACGAAGACGGTCTTGGCCCGGTCGATCTGGTCGTACGGAACCACGCGGTCGTCGCCGATGGGCGCGGCCGCGGTGCCGTCGACACGCACGGTGCAGGCCGCGTCGTCGGCCGCCACCAGAACTCCGTTGATGCGGCGGTCGGTGTTGCCGACGTCGCGGAGGCGGATCGACACGGTCTTGCCGATCTCGCGCTGGAAGTGACGCGGTGTGCGCAAGGTGCGCTCGAGACCGGGGCTCGACACCTCGAGCGTGTAGTGACCCGGGATCGGATCGGTGTGGTCGAGTTCGCGCGACACGAGACGCGTGCACTGGGCGAGCGTGTCGACATCGACGCCTCCGGGCGATCCGGGGAGGGTGTCGATCGTGACCTTCAGGACGCCGCCGGCGTAATCGAGGTCGTACAACTCGAGACCGAGATCGGTCACGATCGGTGCCACGAGTGAGTGGAGACGACGTTCGAGGGCGCTCTCTTCGCTCATGTCACCTCCTGTTGTCCGCTCGATTGTGGCCATGATCGACACGGGCCCCTAAGACTGAAAAAGACGTGGGATTTCTCCCACGCCTTCGACAATCCCGGGAGTCCGGGCAATCAAGACCCCTGCAGTGTACCGGGCCAGAAGTAACCTCTCACACGTGCTGCGGATGTCGACTCTCTTCGTCCGCACCCTGCGTGAGAACCCTTCCGACGCCGAGGTGCCGAGCCACCAGTTGCTCGTCCGGGCCGGGTACATCCGCCGCGCCGCACCGGGCGGATTCACCTGGTTGCCCCTCGGCTGGACGGTGTACCGCAACGTCGAGAACATCGTGCGCGACGAGATGAATCGGGCCGGGTTCCAGGAAGTCCACTTCCCCGCCCTGCTACCCAAGGAGCCGTACGAGGCCACCAACCGCTGGACCGAGTACGGCGACAACGTGTTCCGACTCACGGACCGGCGCGGGGTCGACTACTTGCTGGGCCCGACGCACGAGGAGATGTTCACCTTGTTGGTGAAAGACCTCTACTCGTCGTACAAGGACCTCCCGCTGTCGATCTACCAGATCCAGACGAAGTACCGCGACGAGGCGCGCCCACGCGCGGGGCTGCTGCGCGGTCGCGAGTTCGTGATGAAGGACTCGTACTCCTTCGACATCGACGACGCCGGGCTGTCTGCGTCGTACGAGGCGCATCGGGCCGCCTACATCCGCACGTTCGATCGACTCGGCTTGCCGTACGTGATCGTCTCGGCCATGTCGGGTGCGATGGGCGGATCGAAGAGTGAAGAGTTCCTCGCTCCGCTCGAGGTGGGCGAAGACACCTTCGTGCGGTGCAGATCGTGTGGCTACGCGGCCAACACCGAAGCCGTCAACGTTCCGGTGCCCGCGGCAGTCGACGCCTCGAGCGTCCCGGCTGCGCAGGTGCACGACACTCCCGACACTCCCACCATCGCCACGCTCGTCGACGTGCTGAACGCCCGACCCGAACTCGCGCGCGGCGATCGCACCTGGACGGCAGCCGACACGCTCAAGAACGTGATCGTGATGTTGCGCCATCCCGATGGCACGCGCGAACCCTTGGCGATCGGCGTACCCGGCGATCGCGACGTCGACATGAAGCGAGTCGAAGCGCAGGTCGGCCCGGCCGAACCCGAGGCGTTCACCGACGACGACTTCACGAAGTACCCGCAACTCAAGAAGGGCTACATCGGACCCGGTGCGCTCGGCGCCGCGCACGGCATTCGCTACCTCGTCGATCCGCGCGTCGTCGATGGCACGCGTTGGGTCACCGGTGCCAACGAGCCCGGACGACACGTCGTGAACTTGGTGATGGGTCGCGACTTCACCGCCGACGGAACCATCGAGGCCGCCGAGGTGCGCGCTGGTGATGGTTGCCCGCAGTGCCCCGGAACTCTCGAAATGGCTCGTGGTATCGAAATCGGCCATATCTTCCAGCTGGGCCGCAAGTACGCCGAGGCCCTCGATCTCACCGTGCTCGATCAGAACGGCAAACAAGTCGTCGTCACGATGGGTTCGTACGGAATCGGCGTGTCGCGTGCGGTCGCCGCCATCGCCGAGGCGTCGTACGACGACATCGGACTCTGCTGGCCGCGTGAAGTCGCACCGGCCGATGTGCATCTCGTGATTGCCGGCAAGGGTGGTGACGACATCGCGGCCAAGGCCGAGGAGATCGCCGCCGCACTCGAAGGTCGCGCGGTGCGCGTGCTCATCGACGATCGCTCCAACGTGTCGCCCGGCGTGAAGTTCAAGGATGCCGAATTGCTCGGTGTGCCCACCATCCTCGTGGTGGGCAAGGGGCTCGCCGACGGAGTCGTCGAAGCGCGCGACCGCAAGAGCGGTGATCGCCGAGACGTGCCGGTCGGTGACGTCGTCGACGTTCTCGTCGCTACTTGTCGAGGCTGACGTGCGGCTCGTTCGCGGCGTCGTCCAGCACTACTTGTGGGGACATGCGTCAGCCATCCCGAAGCTGCTCGGCATCGAACCCGATGGTCGACCGTGGGCCGAGTTGTGGTTCGGTACGCACTTGGGCGGACCGTCGCGCATCCTCGAGATCGACGAGTCGGTGATCGAACGGACGCATTCGGCTGTCGACGAAACGAACGGCTTGTCGTCACCGCTGGTGTCGGTGGCCGGCGAGCTGCCGTTCCTGGTGAAGTTCTTGGCCGCGGCCGAGCCGTTGTCGCTGCAGGCCCATCCATCGTTGGCACAAGCCCAGGCCGGCTACGCGCGCGAAAATCGTTTGGCCGTTCCCGTCAGCAATTCGCGGCGCATCTATCGCGATCCGTTCGCCAAACCCGAGTTGATCTGCGCGCTCGGCAAGTTCGAGGCGTTGTGCGGATTCCGCGATCCGACCGAGACCGTCGACTTCCTGCACGACATCGGAGGTGGCGCGTCCACCATCGCCACGCTGTTGGCCGATCACGATCTGGCCCACACGATTCAGTTCATCTTCACGGGCGGTGAAGAGTTCCAGCCCGTTCTGCACGACGTGATCGCGGCCTGCGAACAGCACGACTCCGCGAGTGCGCGGTGGGTGGTGAAGTTGGCTCGAGCGCATCCCGACGACCCGGCGGTGGCGGCGACGTTGTTGCTCAACCACGTGGTTCTGAAGCCTGGCGAGGCGCTGTATCTCGGACCCGGCAACTTGCACGCGTACCTGTCGGGCATGGGTGTCGAGGTGATGGGTTCGTCCGACAACGTGGTGCGGTGCGGGCTCACCAACAAGCACGTGGACGTCAACGAGTTGTTGGCGACGGTCGATCCGAAGCCGCTGGCCGACCCGGTGGTGCAGGCCGAACCGGTGGCGCGCACATCGGCCGGACGGCTGTGGCGGTATCCCACACCCGGAGCACCGTTCGAATTCTTCGTGCATCAGATCGACGGGACCGAGACCATCCGAGCCCGGGCGCGCGAGTTGACGATGTGCGGCGTCGGGGCGACCGATCGGTTGCAGCGTGGTGAGGTGTGCTTCTTGCAAAAGGGTGAGGAGTTGACCCTGACCGGCCAAGCCACCCTCTTTCGCACCACCGAACCCTGACGCACACACCGCCCTAAGTCGATGTCCATCGACGAGATCCTCGCGGTGATTTCGGCCTCCGACATTCCGACGACGTTCTTCAGTTGGAACTCGTTCGACTGATTCACGTCGATCCGAGTCACGATGACCGACGGCGAATCTCCACGATCTTCTCGGTCGCGTTGTTCGCGTCGTCGCCCTTGGCATCCAACAACGCCGACCGATCCTTGGCCGCCTCGCGCTCGGCCTTCTCCACATCGGCCCGAGCCATCGCCGCGTCGGTTCCGTGCTCGTGAATGAACTCGGCCCACTCGACCAGCGCTTCCACCATCTCCGATTCGGGAACCACCGCCACGTTGCGGCCCTTCACGAACAAGTGCCCGCGCTTGTTGCCGGCCGCGATCCCGAGATCGGCTTCACGCGCCTCACCCGGACCGTTCACCACACAACCCATCACCGCCACCTGCAGCGGAATCTTGCGATCGCCGAACGCATCCATCGCCCGTTTGGCCACGTCGATCACGTCGATCTCGGCCCGCCCACAACTCGGGCACGCGATGAGGTCGACGTTCTTGCGCTCGCGCAAGCCGAGGGCCTCGAGCAACTGACGACCCGCACGCGCTTCCTCCACCGGGTCGGCGGTGAGGCTGTAACGAATGGTGTCGCCGATTCCTTCGAGCAGAAGTGTGGCGATACCGGCGGTGGCCTTCACCAGACCGGCTGGCGGCGGCCCGGCCTCGGTCACACCCACGTGCAACGGGTGGTCGGTCACCTCGCTCAACTGCCGATAGGCCTCCACCATCAACGGAACGTTGGAGGCCTTCACCGAGATCTTGATGAGATCGAAGTCGACTTCCTGGAAGTACGCGATTTCACGCAGAGCCGACTCGACCATCGCCTCGGGCGTCACCTTGCCGCCGTACTTGTCGTAGAGCTCGGGGTCGAGGGAACCACCGTTCACGCCGATACGAATCGGGATCTTCCGGTCGCGTGCTTCGGAGGCCACCGCCTTGATGTGCTCGGGCCGGCGAATGTTGCCCGGATTCAGACGTAGGCCGTGCACACCAGCCTCCATCGCAGCCAAGGCCATCTTGTATTGATGATGGATGTCGGCGACGATCGGAATGGGCGAACGCGGAACGATCTGGGCCAAACCTTCAGCCGCTTCGATCTCGTTGCACGTGCAGCGAACGATGTCGCACCCGGCCGCGGCCAGCGCGTAGATCTGCTGCAACGTGCCTTCGACGTCGGCCGTCTTGGTGATGGTCATCGACTGCACCGTGATGGGCGCGCCACCACCAACGGGAACCTTGCCCACCACGATCTGGCGGGTGGGGCGGCGGGTATATCGGGGAGCGTTCATGGTCGGGTCGTCTCAGTGGTTCGGATCAGTGTCTCAGAAGGGTCGCGTGATGTCGAGATAGAGGCCGGTGAACGTGAGGAACAAGAGCAAGGTCACGGCCGCCACCGTGAGCGGCCACATCTTCTCGACGTCGGCGCGGTAGGCGCGACCTCGACGAGAGCGCACCCGCTCGTACGTGGCGATGGCGGCGTGGCCACCGTCGAACGGCAACAACGGCAGCAGATTGAAGATGCCGACAAACACGTTCACCGAGGCGAGAACTTCCATCACGGCGTAGAAGCCGAAACTCTCACCGATGTCGCCGGCGACCATCGTGATGCCCACCACGGTGGTGGGACGCTTGGTGGGGTCGGCGTCCTCGTTGGTGAGTTGCTCCCACTGGTTGAACGGGTTGGCCACCGTCCCGATGCCCTCGAACGTGGCCCACACACTGTCGGCCAGGTCGCCGCCCACGTAACCGAGCGCCGACGGAACGGAGAGTTGCTCGCGCGCGAAGTTGTCGGTACCCACACCGAGGAAGCCTGGCTGCACCGAGTCGTCGGAGCCCGGGGCACTACCCGAGTCGACCGCGGCCAACGTGATGTCGGCCGACTTCTCCACGCCATCGGAGGTCCACACCACGGTCACGGTGTCACCGGCCGACTGCGATCGAACGTAATTGCGCAGATCGGCCGGCTCGATCACCACGACGTCGTCGACACTCTTGATCACGTCGCCGTCACGCAGGCCGGCCGCCGCCGCGGGGGACGACGCCGCCACACCGGTCACGACGGTTTCACCCGTGGCCTGGAATCGACCGCCGACGGTGTACACGAACACCAACAGCACGATCGCGATGATGAAGTGCATGATGGAGCCGGCGGTGATGACGAGCATGCGCCAGCGGTACGGCTTCGACGTGTAGGCGAGCGACTCGTCACCGGGTTCGACGGGGTCGAGATTGTTCATGCCGACGATGCGCACGAATGCGCCGAGGGGCAAGGCCCGCACGCCGTACTCGACGCCGTCGCGCTTGAAACTCCAGAGACGCGGCCCGAAACCCATGAAGAACTGCGTTCGCTTCATGCCCGCCCAACCCGCGGTCACGAAGTGTCCGACTTCGTGCAAGAAGATCGACACCAGAAGACCCGCGACGAGCAACAAACTCCACGGATTACTGAAACCCAGCCACACGAGCAGACCCAAGATCACGACGCCCGACACCCACGCCGTACGCGTGCCACCACCGGGCTGATCGGGCTTTTCTTCGGTGGCGCCGCCGGCCATCATCTCGTCGCGGAATTGGCGATACAGAGTCATCGCGTCTCCAGGATGTGCCGCGCCGCCCGCCGTCCGGCCGCATCGGCCGCGATCACGTCGTCACTCGTGATGGTCCCACGATGTTGCTCGTGCGCATCGAGCGACCGCTCGATGACGGCGGCGATGTCGGGCCACCGGAGTCGACCGGCCAAGAACGCCTCGACGGCCACTTCGTTGGCGGCCGACAAGAACGCTGGTGCGGTTCCACCCGATCGACCGGCCACGTACGCCAAGGCGAGGCAACGGAACGTGGCGGTGTCGGGCGGCGCGAAATCGAGACGCGACAACTGCGCCCAGTCGATGCGGCCGTACGGAGTGCCGATGCGCTCGGGGTAGGCCAACGCGTAGCCGATGGGAAGGCGCATGTCGGGGAGGCTCAACTGCGCCATCGTGCAACCGTCGGTGAACTCGACCATCGAGTGCACCACCGACTGCGGATGCACCACCACCTCGATCTGGTCGTACGAGACCCCGAACAACTCGTGGGCCTCGATCACTTCGAGCCCTTTGTTCATGAGCGTCGACGAGTCGATCGTGATCTTCGGTCCCATGCTCCACGTCGGATGTGCGAGCGCCTGCTCGACCGTCACATCGGCGAGCTCGGCCGCGGTGCGCCCACGGAACGGGCCGCCACTGGCGGTGAGCACGATGCGTGACACTTCGACCCCGGGCCTGACGGTGGAACGCAAACACTGATGCACTGCGCAGTGCTCGCTGTCGACCGGAACGAGTTCGGCGCCTGGCGTCGAACGCAACGGCTGCACCACCGGACCGGCGGCGATGAGCGATTCCTTGTTGGCCAGCGCGAGTCGACGCCCCGCCGACAGCGTGCGCAACGTGACCGGAAGCCCGGCGAAACCGACCACGGCGTTGACGACCACGTCGGCGTCGTCGACCAAGTGCGACAGATCCTCGACCACGGTGGCGAAAGGAAGTGCCGCCGCCACGTCGGCTCGCTTCTTCGCGTCGGCAACCGCCACGACCTTGGGGCGGAACTCACGCGCCTGCTCGATGAGAACGTCGATCGACGAAGAAACACCCAGTCCGACGACTTCGAAACGTTCGGGTTCGGCCCGCACGACATCGAGGGTCTGCGTTCCGATCGAGCCGGACGATCCGGCGATGGCGACCTTGGTGGTGCTCACGACCCGATCATTCTCGCACCGCGGGTCGACGGATACCCCGTCGCCCGCCGTGACAACGGCACGGTCAGGAGGCGAAGGGCTCGAGGACCTGGAGCAGGTAGTACGCGGCCGGCAGAACGAACAAGAACCCGTCGAAGCGATCGAGGACTCCCCCGTGACCGCGCACGACCGTACCGAAGTCCTTGATGTCGAGGTTCCGCTTGAACATGCTCTCGACCAGATCGCCGAGCGGCGCGAGCAACGCGATCATGATCGCGAGTAGCAACGCCTCTCCCACGTCGTTCCAGGTGTCGCTCTGCAGACTGACGATCCAGACCACGACGATGGTGGCGAGTCCGCCACCCAAGAAGCCCTCGAGCGTCTTGTTGGGGCTGATCCACTGCCGCAGGGGCGTCCGACCAGCGGCCGACCCGACGAACAGCGCACCCACGTCGTTGGCGACCACACCGCAGGCGAGGATGAACAGCGTGTCGGTACCGACGTTGTCGAGACCGCGCACGTTGGAGACACCCGCCAGCAACGCGGCGTACGAACCCATGAGCCCGATCCAGACGATGCCGAGCGAGGTGATGGCCATGTTCGGCATCGGGCTGGACGAAAGTCCGTCGGCACCCACGAACGTGACACCGGACGCCATGAGCGCGAGCACGAGAACCAGCGGAAGCGCACCTTCACCGACCCAGTAGGCAGCGAGCGGTGTGCACACGGCGGCGGCGATGCCGACGATCGTCGCCGGGTGATAACCGCGTTCGGTCACCTTGTCGAAGAACTCGACCGCAGCCAGACCGCACACCAACACGACGATCGCCAACACGGCGATCGGCTTCCAGAGCAACGCACCGATGAACGCGGCGGCGATCAACAAACCGACCGCCACGGCGGTGGGCAGGTCGCGACCACCGGCACCAGTCGTGGACGGTCGAGACGACTTCGGACGCGACGATGCGCGCGGAGCACCCGCACGCGGACCGCGTTCGGAGGTGGGACGCGGGCGAGGACGGCTGGCGGACTCGTCGGCCACGCGAACCGTGCGACGAGTCTCGGACGTGTCGGCGGTACGGCGCGCGACCGGTGCCGGCGCAGTGGGGTCTTCGGCACGACGCAGCGGACCCGACGGCTCACGACGGACGCCACCGCTCGGATCGCGACGAACTCCGCCACTCGGCTCACCGAGACGAACGCGCGGACGACTGCCACTGGTGTCGCTGCTCGACGGTGCCGGACGATCGGGAATCGGACGCGGTGCCGAACCCGAGTACGAGCCCCACACGTCGACGTCGTCGTCACCCGACGAACTCGACGAACCAGGAACATCGGGACGCGGGCGCGGCGCCGAGGCGGTGCGCTCTTCTCCGAACAGACGCGGCACTTCGCCGGTGGGCGGTTGCGTCCAATGCGGAAGCGGACCGGTGTCGCTCTCGCCGAAGCGCAACGCCGGCTGCGACGGATCGTCGTCGGAGAAGCGAAGTTCGCCGAAATCGTCGCCGTCGTCGTGACCGTCGTCCCGATCGTTGTCGCCTGTCCGGCGCCACATGTCGTCGCTCATGATCCTCTCGCTCTCAGACTTCGAGCAGTTCTTGCTCTTTCTTCTTCACGGCCTGGTCGATGTGCTCGACGTGATCGTGGGTGATCTTCTCGAGTTCCTTCTCGGCGCGCTCGAGTTCGTCGGCCGAGATGTCTCCGTTCTTCTCGGCACCTTCGAGATCTTTGCGCGCGTCACGGCGCACGTTGCGCACGGCGATGCGGCCGTCCTCGGCCATGTTCTTGACGAGCTTCACGTAATCCCGACGACGCTCTTCGGTGAGTGGCGGAAAGCTCAAGCGGATGACGGTGCCGTCGTTGGAGGGCGAGATGCCGAGGTCGGAGTCGCGAATGGCGCGCTCGACCGCCGCCAGCGCCCCGCGATCGTGGGGCTTGACCACCAGCATGCGGGCCTCGGGCACCTGGAACCCGGCCAACTGCTGCAACGGCACATCGGAGCCGTAGTAATCGACCATCAGCTTTTCGACCAGGGCGGGCGTGGCCCGACCGGTGCGCACCGTCGTGAACTGGGACCGCGCGTGTTCGACGGCCCTGTCCATCTTCTCGATGGCCTCGAGGAGGATCTCGTCGGTCACCCGACCAGCGTACCTACGGGTCGACCTTCCAGAACGGATCTGATGTTGCCCGGCGTACTCACGTCGAAGACCACGATCGGAATGCGATTGTCCCGGCAGAACGCGATGGCGGTGGCGTCCATGACCCGCAATTCCTTCTCGATGACCTCTTTGTGCGAGACCCGGTCGTAGCGGGTGGCCGTGGGGTCGAGTTTGGGGTCGGCGGTGTACACGCCATCGACTCCGGAGTGCGTGCCCTTCAAGATGGCTTGCGCATCGATCTCGGCGGCCCGCAGAGCGGCGGCCGTGTCGGTGGTGAAGAACGGGTTGCCCGTGCCGCCGGCGAAGATCACGACGCGACCCTTTTCGAGATGCCGTTCGGCGCGACGACGAATGTACGGCTCGGCCACTTTGGGCATCTCGACCGCCGTCATCACACGACTGTGTTGACCCACGCGCTCGAGTGCGTCCTGCAACGCGAGACCGTTCATGACGGTGGCGATCATGCCCATGAAGTCGGCCTGGGCCTGATCCATGCCCTGACCCGTGCCCTTGAGTCCGCGCCAGAAGTTGCCGCCGCCGACCACGATGGCCACGTCGACACCCAGGGCCTCGCGCGCTTCCTTGATCTCGAGAGCGACTTGTTGCAGTACGCCGGTGTCGAGGCCGAAACCAGTGGGCTCGGCCAACGCCTCACCCGACAACTTCAGAATGACCCGCTTCCAGCGGGGACGATTCTCGCTGGCGGCGTTGCTCACGTCGAGGTCAGCCGATCTCGACCTGAGCGAAACGGACGATCGACGCCGATCCGAGGATCTGCTGCACCGACTGCTTGTCGTCCTTGGCGTACGGCTGCTCGAGCAAGCAGATGTCCTTGTAGAACCCGGCGATACGACCTTCGACGATCTTGGCGATGGCCGGCTCGGGCTTGCCTTCGTTGCGCGTGATGGTCTCGAGCGTCGCGCGCTCCTTCTCCACCACATCGGCCGGCACCTCGTCGCGCTTCAAGTGCTTCGGACGCGCGAAGGCGACGTGCACCGCGATGTCGTGCGCGAGATCGGTGTTGCCACCGCTCACTTCCACGAGCACGGCGTTCACACCACGACCACCCTGGATGTGCTGATACGAATCGAGAACGTTGCCCGCGGCCGCTTCGACGCGCACGACTTCGCCCAGTTCGATCTTCTCCTTGAGAGTGATCTTGAGGTCTTCGAGGATGTTGGCGCGCTCGGCCACCGCTGCCTCGCCCTTGGCGGCCACCAAATCGGCGAGAGCCTCGGCCTCACCCTTGAACTGATCGCTCGCGGCCACGAAGTCGGTCTCGCACTTGAGCTTCACGATGGCGCCCACGTTGCCCTTGATGACGAGAGCGACCACACCCTGGGTGTTCTCGCGATCGTCACGCTTGGCCGACGCCGCCAGACCCTTCTCACGCAACCACTGCTTGGCGGCTTCCATGTCGCCACCGGTGGACTCGAGGGCCTTCTTGCAATCCATCATGCCGGCACCGGTCGACTGGCGCAGGCTCTGAACGTCTTTGGCAGTGAACGACACTGATCAGCCCTCCGCGCCTTCGGTGGTGGCCTTGCTGGCGGCCAAACGGGCCTCGCGCTCGGCCTGAGCCGCCGTGGCCTGGGCGCGCGCATCGGCCTGAGCCGCCGCGTAGGTGGCCTGCTCTTCGGGTGAACGCTCGGCGCTGGTTCCGCCGCCCTTGCCGGCGATGAAACGGCCTTCGAGAACGGCTTCGGCGATGACCTTGCACATCAACTCGTTGGCGCGAATGGCGTCGTCGTTGCCCGGGATCGGGAACTGCACGAGATCGGGGTCAACGTTGGTGTCGACGACGGCCACGACCGGAGTGCCGAGCTTGTTGGCTTCGGTCACGCCGATGTGCTCCTTCTTGGTGTCGAGCACGAACACCGCGTCGGGGCGACGGGTCATGTGGCGGATACCCGAGAGGTTCTTCTGCAACTTGGTGAGTTCGCGGTCCTTCAGAAGGGCTTCCTTCTTCGGCATGGCATCGAATTCACCCGACGCCTTCATGCGCTCGAGTTCGAGCATCTTCTGCACGCGCTTGTGAATGGTTTCGAAGTTGGTGAGCATGCCGCCCAACCAACGCTCATTGATGTACGGCATTCCGCACTTGTCGGCGAACTGGGCCACGGGATCCTGAGCCTGCTTCTTGGTGCCGATGAACAGGATCGTTCCGCCCTTGGCGACGAGGTCACGCACGAAGGCGTAGGCGTCCTCGATCCGGGTGAGCGTCTGCTCGAGATCGATGATGTAGATGTCGTGGCGCTCGCCGAAGATGAAACGCTTCATCTTGGGGTTCCAGCGACGGGTCTGATGGCCGAAGTGAACGCCGGCCTCCAACATTTGACGCATCGTGACGATGGCCATGATTTCTGTCCTCCTGGTCTGCGGTTTCCGGCACGCCATCTCGCGCCCCCGAGGGAACGACCGCAGGATGAGCGACGTGCAGTGATGAGTGACCCGTTTCCGGGCCGTTGGCGAGACTACCGGCCCGTCGGGCAGACCAGCCGGGTCCGGGCCGGCCGGGGCCGCGTGCCATCGGTCGGGATCAGCCGGGCCCGACCGATCCGACGGGCCAAGAACGGGGCCGGGTCGAGGTATTCCTCGGTCGGCTGGCCGGCGTCGCGACGCACACTGAGGGTCACCCCACCCGTCAGGGTCCCCCGCCCGACCACCTCCCCCGCCGCCACGGTGTCTCCGGCTGTCACCACCACCGAGCCCAGGCCCCCGACCGTCACGGTGTGATCGCCCGACCGGACCGACACGAACCGGCGCCCGGCGACCTCACCCGCGAAGGTGACCCGACCCGCGATGGGCGCGACGATCGTGTTCTTTCCAGTCGTGCCGTGTGTCGTCGTGCTGGCGAAGTCGATCGTGCGATGCCCCGGGCAATACGAACAGGCCGGCGCCACGAAGGGTTCGACCACCGGAGCGACGACCGGCGGAACCAGGCACAGCGAAGCGACGAGAACCGTGACGAGCACGGCCGAGTGTGCGCGGGGTCAGGGGATTCCGGCGGCGGTGAGCCGTGAACGCAGCATGATCACGGCCTTCGAGTGGATCTGCGACACGCGACTCTCGGTCACGCCGAGCACCGATCCGATTTCGGCCAGGGTCATGCCTTCGTCGTAATACAGCGCCACGACGGTTCGCTCGCGATCGGGCAGTTGGCGAATCTCGGCGCGCATCACCGAGCGCATCTCACGGTCTTCGAGCACGTGATCGGGTCCGGCATCGTTGGAGGGAGGCAACTGACGGGGCTCGCCGTCGGTCACCACATGATCGAGCGGACCCACGTTGGCCACTGCCACGGCGCTCAACCAGTCGTGCAGTTCGTCTTCGCTGATGTCCAGACGCGCCGCGATCTCTTCGTCGGATGGCGCGCGCTTCAACTCGTTGTTGAGTTCGGACACCGCCTGTTCGATCTGGCGAGAGCGCTGACGCACCGTGCGCGGCACCCAATCGATGGCGCGCAGACCGTCGAGGATCGCGCCTTTGATGCGTGGAACCGCGAAGGTCTCGAACTTGAAACCGCGCGACGGATCGAAACGATCGACCGCGTCCATGAGTCCGAAGATGCCGGTGCCGATCAATTCGCCGGTGTCGACGCCAGCCGGAAGACCAGCCGCCACACGACCGGCCACGAACTTGACGAGCGGTGAGTAGTGAACGATCAGAACGTCACGCGACGCCGGATCCTTCTCGTCGACCCAACGTTGCCAGGCCCGGTGTATCGCTGGAGTGTCTCGCGATGGTGTCTCGGGGTCGGGTGGGGTCATCTCAGGCGCGTGGGTGGGTCGATGTGTACACCGACCGTAGACGCTCCTTGCTCACGTGCGTGTATCGCTGCGTGGTGGAGACGTCGCTGTGACCCAGCAATTCCTGAACGATGCGTAAATCGGCGCCGCCGTCGAGCAGATGAGTGGCGAAGGTGTGGCGCAACGCGTGCGGGTGCGTGGGCGACGAACTCCGCTCGTCGATCACCCGGCGAACGTCGCGCGGCCCGAGGCGAGTGCCGCGGGAGTTGAGGAACAAGGCGGCACCCGATCGGTCGCCCACGACCTCTTTGCGAACGCGAATCCACGCCTTCACGGCGTCGGCGGCGGCCTGCGACATGGGCACCCGACGCTCCTTGCCGCCTTTGCCCCACACCATGACGACCGAACGACGCTGATCGCAACCGTCGAGATCGAGTCCGCACACTTCACTCACGCGCAATCCGCTGCCGTACAGCAATTCGAGCACCGCATCGTCGCGCAGGCGCCGCCAGTGCGGTGTGTCGTCGGGAAGCGCCTCGGGCTCGAGCAGGTCGCGTAGTTCGCGACCGTCGAGTACGCGCGGTAACCGACCTTCACCCGATGGCGCGCGCAATCCGAGTGACGGATCGGCGGTCACCACACCGTGCCGACGAGCCCAGGCGAAGTAGCGGCGCAATGCCGAGGCTTTGCGCGCGATCGACCTTTTGGCGAACCCTTCGGCCCTGAGATGAGCGAGATACCGACGCAACACGATGCGATCGACACCGGCCGGGCTATCGATGCCAGCTGCCGTATTGCCCGCCACCGTGTCGCCACACCATTCGACGAAGTCGCGCAGGTCGGTGCGATACGCGATCACCGTGTTGGCCGAGGCACGCGTGAGCGACATGACGAAGTCGTCGAGTTGCCAGGCGTCGCGGTGCGTCACCGACTTGGTCGTTCGCGCCGCTTTTGCCACGTGGTCAGGGTACCGAGTGGTTCGACGACGGGTTGGCCAGTTCGAACCAGCCATCGGTGCACACGACCCAACCGTTGGCTTCGAGCCGGCCGAGAGCCAACGCCACCGCTCCGAGGGAGTGGGGCGCACTGGCCCGCACCACGTCGTCGAGTGCCATCGGATCGGCGGTCATCACCGTGAGAACCTCGCGATCGACACCCATCGGCACCGGCCGCAGATCGCGCACGACGTCGTGACGAGTTGGCGTGAGGCCGAGCACGGTCAGCACATCGTCGGGTGACGCCGCAACCAGTGCGCCGTCGCGCAACAACAAGTTGGTCCCCTCACTCGCCAAGGATCGAGTGGCACCCGGAACCGACATCACCGGAACGTCTCGTTGCAACGCTTCGTTGACGGTGAGCATCGAGCCTCCCGTGGCGCGCGACTCGACCACGACGAGCACCTCGGCCAACGCAGCGATGATCCGATTACGAAGCGGAAAGCGAAATCGATCGGGTTCGGTCCCCGGCGGCGACTCCGACACCAACACACCGCACTCGGCCACGTCCGACCACAAACGAGAGTTGATGCGCGGATACACGACATCGAGTCCGGATGCGACCACTCCGATGGGTGGGGCCGTGACCAGTGTCGACTGGGTCGAATTCGAGGCGAGCGCACCGCGATGAGCCGCCGCGTCGATACCGAGCGCCAGACCCGACACCACCGCCACACCGTGAGAAGCCAGCGCGCGACCGAAGTCGTGGGCGGCCCCGCGCCCGTACTCGGTGGCCCGGCGAGTTCCGACCAGAGCCACGCGGCGACACCGATCGATCACGGTGATGTCGCCCCGCCAGAACAAGGCGGCGGGCGCGGCTGGGTCGAGGGCCAGCGACTCGGGATAGTCGGGGTCGCCCATCACCGTCACGTGCATGGTGGCCAGACGTGACTCGATCTCGCCATCGGACGGAGCGGTGCCGAGAGCCTTCGTCCAGGCCTCGTGCAACTCGGATGAATCGTTCGAGACACGTCGACCCCGACGCAGGTCGTGTTCGACATCGACTGGTCGTCGACCGCGTAGCAGGGATCGCACTCGTCGCGGGCCGAGCGCTGGCAAACCGAGCAGACGCGTGACCGCGATGTGATCGCTCGAGTGATGGTTCACGGTCGCGGCCGAACCCCGATGTGCGAACGCAATGCCAACGCGGCCGCGATGTGATGATCGGTCAACTCGCCGTCGTGCGCGGCGAGATCGGCCAACGACCGGGCCACCCGGCGCACACGCAACAGACCGCGACCCGAGAGTCGCCCGCGTTCGACGTTGTCGCGCAACAGTCGACGTGCGACTTCGGACAACGTCGCGTGTTCGTCGATCGATGACGCGTCGAGAGTCGCGTTGAGCCGGCCCTGTCGTTCGATCGCGCGCTCGCGCGCGGCCTGCACACGCACCGAGACCTCGGCGGTCGACTCCCCCGCGAACTGGCCGAGCAGTTCGTCGGCCTCCGGTGACTGCACCACCACACGAAGATCGAAGCGATCGAGCAACGGACCCGAGAATCGTCGGCGATAACGCGCCAAGGCACTGTCGTCGCACGAACACGAACCCGGCGGACCACCACCGCACGGACACGGATTGGTGGCGCCGACGAGAGTGAAGCGGGCCGGCAACGTGGCGGTGGCATTGGCTCGCGACAATCGGACCACACCTTCTTCGAGCGGTTGTCGCAGAGCGTCGAGCGTCGACGGTGCGAACTCGCCGAGTTCGTCGAGGAACAGAACACCTCCGTGGGCCAGGCTGATCTCGCCCGGCCGCAACACACCCGAACCGCCACCGACCATCGCGATGTGACTGAGCGAGTGATGCGGCATGCGAATGGGTGGCACGGTGACGAGACCACCCGGTGGGAGCGATTCGCCGGCCGCCGAACGAATCATCGTCGCGGCCAACGCGGTGTCGTCATCGAGGCGCGGCAGCAGGCCGGGCAATCGTTGCGCGAGCATCGTCTTTCCCGAACCCGGCGGCCCGATGAGCAAGAGATGATGCCCGCCGCTCGCCGCCAACTCGAGACCGAGTCGGGCCGTCGCCTGACCGCGCACATCGGCCAGGTCGGGAACCACCACGGCGACGGAGTCGCGAGACCGAGCACCCTCGGGGCACGTCCACTCGCGTAGACCGTTCAAACACTCGACGACTTCCAGCAGAGATGACGCGACTCGCACCGACCGCGGCCGCACGATGGATGCCTCGGCCCAATTGTCGGTTGGCACCACCACGTCGACGTCGCGACGGGCGGCGATCATGGGTGCGGCACCGACCACGGCGCGCAAGCGTCCGTCGAGTCCGAGTTCACCCACGAATGCCGTATTGGCCACCGAGGCCAACGGCACCTTCCCGTTGGCGACTAGCACCGCGATCGCGATCGCCAAGTCGAGTGACGAGCCGACCTTGCGCACATCGGATGGTGCGAGGTTCATGGTGATGCGACGGGCCGGCCAGTCGAGACCACTCGACACGAAAGCCGCGCGCACGCGATCGCGCGCTTCGCGACACACTTCGTCGGGTCGACCGAGAATCGTGAGGCCAGGCAGACCCTGGCCGATGTGAACCTCGACGGCTACGGGTTGACCGTGAACACCGAGGACGGTGGCGGAGAGAACGTTCGACAACATGCCGTGATGTGGGAAAACGGTGTGACGTCACGGTGACCGAACCTTCCGAGTCGCACCTGCGAGACTGTCGACCGGCCATGAAAGCGTTCCGACACCTTCCGAGACCCGGACTCGCGTTCGGCATCGTGGCGGTTGCCGCTACTGGTCTGGCCGGTTGCAGCGATACCGACCGCAGCGCCGAACGATTCTGTGGCGAGATCGCCCAGCAAGTTCCGTTTCTCGAGGGCCCGTTCGTCGAACCCGGCGACATCGACGATCTGGTCGACCGCTACGAGAAGCTCGACCGCATCACTCCGCTGGCCATCGAAGACGAGTGGCGCACCATCACCGAGTTGATGAAGATGGCATCCGACGTCGACCCGAGCGATCCGCGTTCGCGCCAGGACGTGGCCGACGCGGCCTACAAAGCCGAGCGGTCGGCGCGCGACGTGGCGATCTGGGTGGAGACCACGTGTGGTGTGGCGATGCCCGATGTGGTGGGCGTGGAGGGAAGCGTGCCGGTCACGACTCAGCCGGTCACAACTCAGCCGGCCGCACCCGCGCCGTGATCAGACGATCTCGCCGCGCTTCACGATGACTTTGTCGACCAGTCCGTAGGCCTTGGCCTCGTCGGCGGTGAACCAACGATCGCGCTCGGCATCGGCCTGGATCTTCTCGAGCGGCTGACCCGAATGGAACGCCGTGAGTTCGGCCATGCGGCGCTTGGTGTAGGTGAACTGCTCGACCTGGATGGCGATGTCGGCGGCCTGGCCGCGCAGGCCGGCGAGCGGCTGGTGCATCATGATGCGCGCATTGGGCAACGTGTAACGCTTGCCCGCGGCTCCAGCGGTGAGAAGGAATTGGCCCATGCTCGCGGCCAGACCCATGCACACCGTGGCCACGTCACAGGAAACGAACTGCATGGTGTCGTAGATGGCCATACCCGCGGTCACCGAGCCTCCCGGACTGTTGACATACAGCCAGATGTCGGCGTCGGCGTCTTCGCCCTCGAGGTACAGCAACTGAGCGCAGATCTGGTTGGCGATGTCGTCGTTGACATCGGTTCCGAGCATGACGACTCGGTTCTTCAGCAGACGGGTGAAGATGTCGGCGCGACCGGCGTCGCCGGCCTCAAGGTTGAAGATCGGTGTCGTCATGGTTCGCAGACTAGCCCTCCAACCGCCATAATCAGGAGGTGAACAGCGACGCATCGTTCCGGCCCAACGCCGATGAATTGCTCGCCAACAACCGGGCTTTCGCCGAGGATTTCCCCGATGCCGGCCTGGCCCATACACCTCGCCGTCAACTCGCCGTGGTGGCCTGCATGGACAGCCGCATGGACATGTTCCAGATCCTCGGCCTCGACCACGGTGACGCGCACATCATCCGCAACGCTGGTGGTGTTGTGACGGATGACGTCATCCGTTCACTCGTTCTGTCGCAGCGGTTCCTCAACACCCGCGAGATCATCCTCATCCACCACACCAATTGTGGTCTTCAGCAAGTGAACGAAGACGATTTTAGGCACGAAATCGAAGCCGAAGTCGGCGTGAAGCCGTGGTGGTCGGTCGAATCGTTCCGCGATCCGTACACCGATGTCGGCCAGAGCATGGTTCGTCTACGCCTGAATCCGTTCATCCAACACAAGGACTTCATTCGCGGATTCGTGTACGACGTCGAAACCGGAATACTCGAAGAAGTCAGCGCCTGACGCCGGACAGAACCACCATCACGTCACCACGAACGAGTCCGCCGCGAGCTTCGGTGATGAGTCCGGCCACACCCGCGGTACCCGTGGGGCTGGCCGCGATCCCGGAAGCCTGCGGTGCCAGAGTCGCCGCGAGCACCACATCGTCTTCGGGCGCGACCACCACTCGCCCGCCACTCGCTTCGAGCTGCGCGAAGTCGGCGACCCAGTCGTAGGTCTCGTCGTCGAGGATGCCGTCGGCCAACGACGTGGGTTCGTGTTCCCATGGCCACATGAAGCGAGTCCAGTCGGTGGCCCAGGCCTGAGTGGAGTCGTGCGCGATCTCCCACGCGCGCGCCAAAGGTGCGCAGCCCGCGGTCTGCACCGCAACCAACGGTGCGCGCACGCCACCCTCGGAGAGGCCGCGCGACAACGATGCCGCGAAGGCTCCACCACCCACCTGCGCGTACACCGCGCTCAGTGACGTCACACCGAGTTCGTGCAATTGCTCGGCTGATTCCCAACCGATGGTGCGACCGCCGTCGAGACACAACGAGTTCTCGGGACCCTGCACGCTGAACGGAATCGCACCGTGAGCCACTGCTTCACGGAATCGGTGCACGGTCGGATCACCGGGCGGATCGTCGGAGCGGCGCGGGCAGCGATTCACGCGCGCGCCGAGCGCATCGAGGGTGTCGACCACCACGCCACCGGCCCATTCGGGAATGAACACGTCGATGGGCCACTGCGCCGCCGCAGCGAGAGTGGATGCGGCGATGGCCGCGTTGCCGCACGATGAGATCGCCAACGCCGGACGATCGTCGCGTCGAGTCCACGGGGTGAGCCCCAACTCTTCGGCGGCCACGAGGTGCAGGAGGATCGAGAAGAGATGACGGGCCTTGTGCGAACCGGCCACGTTGCCGGTTTCGTTCTTCACGAACACGCGCCCGCCGAGTCCGACGGCTTCGGACAGCGGTGGCGACACCGTGAGCGGCGTGATTCGAAAACCCGTTCCGGCCACGGCGGCGACCCGGTCGTCGAGACGACGGATCGCATCGATCGACTGCTCGTCGTTCCAACCGTGCGCGTGCACGAAGTCCCACCAAGCTAAGCGCGGAGCGAAGCGAACGAATGGATTCGTGTCGGTCGCGATGGCCGACCTGGTCGCCGTACTGACCGTCGGTTCGTCGCGGTGAATGAGCAAGATGTGATGACGGTCGCCCGTTTCGCCGGGACACCGCCACGGAAGCGGCTGGTCCGCGTCCAGCGAGCGCGAACAGGCCGCGCAGCGCAGCATGTTCAGCCAGCGGCGACGCGCGCGTTGAAGTCGCGGATCATCTCGTCCCACACCGGAACGTAACGCTGCAGCCCTCGCCAGAAGCCGAGATCGCGTCGGGCCTCGAACAATTCGAACGGAGTGCCCTGCTGTTCGACCCAGGTGTAGTAGCCGAGGTTGAAGATGCGATTGCGATCACGCTGCGTACAGTCGATCATGTCTTCGGTGGTGATGTGGCCCAAGTGGCGCCCGTACACCTCGGCCGCGTCGGTGGCGGTCATCTCGCCGGCGAACCGAGTGGCGATGGTCGTCTTGCGTGAGCTCGGGTAGAGCGCCGCACCGTCGGTGGCCACCGTGATGACCGCGTCATCCGGTCCGAGATCGAGGAGCTTCGACGTCTTGATGGCGGCCAGCGTGTTGCAGATGGCCGAGAAACCGAAATGCTCGAGCGCGTCGATGACCTGCGCCGAGAGACCCTTCCTGCTCGCGAGATACTCGCGGCCGGCCTTGGTGTTGAAGAGCACGTCGAGTTCGTCGGTGGCGTGGTCGGAGATCGCGCACACTACATCGGTGTTCATCACGTTGTGAATGAGCGGAATGTGCTTGTCGCCGATGCCCTGGATGTTGTGCTCGCCGAAACCGTTCTCGAGCATGGTGGGGCACTCGAGCGCTTCCACGGCCACGATGCGGGTTCCGAAGTCGTGCTTCAGGCGATCGCCCGCCGCGATGGTGCCGGCCGAACCAGTGGCCGACGTGAACGCGGCCAGGTTGATGTCGCGACCCGACTTCTTCATCTGCGCGCGAACGGTCTCGAAAACGTGACCGAGCGCCCGACCGGTGACCTCGTAGTGGCCGAGGTGATTGCCGAACTCGCAGAACTGGTTGAAGATGAAGTTGTCGGGGTTCTTGTCGAGTTCGTTGCACGCGTCGTAGATCTCCTTGACGTTGCTCTCGGTACCGACGGTGCGGATGACGTCTTCTTTCGGATTGGCGCACCAGCGGTCGAGCCAGTCGAAACGCTCCTGGCTCATTCCGGCCGGAAGAATGGCGACGCCGCGGCAGCCCATGATGCGACTGATGGCCACTCCGCCACGCGCGTAGTTGCCGGTGGACGGCCAGATCGCACGGTGACGAGTGGGATCGAATTGGCCGGTGACGACGCGCGGGGCCAGACACGAATACGCGGCCAGCACCTTGTGCGCGGTGATCATCGGGAAGCGATCACCGAACACCACGATGATGGGGTTCGGAACGCCGGTGAGTTCGGACGGCAGCACCACGTGCTCGGGAACCAAGACCCGACCGCCCGCGAGATCGTTGTACCAATGCACGCGCCACAAGTTGCGCGCATCGGGACCCTGCGGATCGGCGTCCCCCACCAGCGCCGGATCGACCGTGGACGGATCGGCCAACTGGGCGAACGTGGGCAACACGATGCCCTGCTGACGGAAGCGGGCCACGCTGTTGGCCAGGGCCTGTGCGTCCACCACCCGATCGGCCAGACCGAACTGGTTCTCGAGGGCGTCCTGGATGGTCTGATGGGTGTCGATGACGGTCACGCTTAACAGTTTGTCAAACGAAACACCGACCCGCACCGACCTATCGGGGGTCTCTTGGGCGAGGAGACGGAAAACCTCAGTGGGCGACGACTTCGGCCACCTGCATCACGGGCGTGATGTTGGTGTAGTTGGCCACATCGGCCATCACCTCGCCGGTGAGCGGTGAACTCACCCCGGCTTGGAACGCTTCCATCGAATCGAACGTCATGTGCACGGCGGCGACGTACGGACCGTCGATTCCTTTGTCGACGGTCGTGCTGGTGGGATTCCAGGCCTTGGCGGCCAACGGCACGTGCGTGGTTCGGTAGTAGTCGTGGTCGAAAGTCGAACCTTCACCAGATGGGTAATAGACGCTCACTCGGATCATGCGGACGGACCGTAGCATTCGAGACCTGGGGCAACCCGGACGCGGGCGTGGCGAAACTGGCAGACGCGCAGGATTTAGGTTCCTGTCCCGAAAGGGGTGTGGGTTCAAGTCCCTCCGCCCGCACCATGCCCACCTCCCTACGCCCGATTCGAGCCGACGACCTGCCCGAACTCGTGGCCGTCGTCAACCGTCGCTATCAAGCGGCCGGAATTCGCATCAACATGCAAGCCGACGAACTCGGCGAGGAGATCGACTCGTCGCTCACCAACCGCGGACGTGACACGCGCGTCGCCGTCGACGAGTCGGGTCGCATCGTCGGCTACACCTGGACCATTCACCTGCCGAGCGACGTGTCCGAGGAGCGGTGTTACGTGGAAGGCGGTGTCGACACCGATCGACGCGGTCTCGGTATCGGCCATCAACTCCTCACGTGGTCGCTCGCGCACGCCCGCGAGCGACTCGACACCAGTTCGAACTCCATTCCGCGCTACGTACGAATCGACCACCACGTCGATGACGAGGCCACGCGCGAACTCGTCGCGTCGTTCGGTTTCACACCGGTGCGATGGTTCGACGATCTCGTGCGACCGCTCACCGATCTCGACGACCTTCCGACGGCCGATTCGATCGGAGGTTCCCCGGTGACGATCGAACCCTGGCCCCTCGACGACCCGTTGGATGACGAGATCCGAATCGTCAAGAACACCTCGTTCACCGATCACTGGGGCTCGACACCCACGTCTGTCGAGGGGTGGACCGAAATGACCACCGGCTTCGGGAGTCGTCTCGATCTGTCTTTGATCGCGCGTGACACGGCGAGCGGACGCATCGTCGCGTTCCTCCTGTCGAAGCGGTACCCGGCCGATGACGAACTCTTGGGTTACTCGCAGGCCTGGGTCGACAAACTCGGAACGCTGCCCGAATGGCGCGGACGCGGACTCGCGTCGGCCCTCATCGGCGAAGCCTTGCGTCAATACGCAGCCGACGGCTCGACCCACGCGGCCATCGGAGTCGACGCCGACAATCCCAGTGGTGCGTCCCGCCTCTATCGAGCGCTCGGATTCACGACGCACACCCAGATCGTCACGAGTCAGATCGATCACTCTGCGAGACTCACGTCGTGACGCAATCAGCACGACGAGTCGGTGATCTACCGACGCCGACCCTCGTGGTCGACAGTGGCGCGTTCGAACGCAATCTGTCCACCATGGCCGCGGTTCGCCCCGGTACGACGTTGCGACCGCACGTGAAAGCCCACAAGAGCACGTCGCTCGCCGCTCATCAGGCGGCCCGAGGCCACGCCACGTTCACCTGCGCCACACCGCGCGAAGTGGTGGGTATGGCCGAGGCCGGTGTGGGCACCGATCTCCTCCTGGCCAACGAGACCGTCGACCCGGTTCGTCTGGCCGCCATGGCGCACGCCGAGAGCGCCACCGGCGCCATGGTGACCGTGGCGATCGACTCGGTCGAGACGCTCGACGCGGCCCGCGTCGCCGGCATTCGTCATGTTCTGGTCGATGTGAACGTCGGTCTCCCGCGCTGTGGCATCGCACCCGATCGCACCGCCGATCTGGCCGCTCGAGCAGCCGACGCCGGGCTCGTGGTGCGCGGAGTCATGGGATACGAAGGCCATCTCATGGCGGTGAAGGACCGAAACGACCAACGGGCCAAGGTCCTCGCGTCGATGACCACGTTGGTCGACTGTGCCCATGCCGTTCGTCGAGTCGTGGGCGACGATGCGTCGATCGTGTCGGCCGGCGGAACCGGAACGTTCGATCTCTACGACCCCGTCCATTCGATCCTCGGACAGATCAACGAGGTGCAGGCCGGGAGCTACGCCCTCATGGACACGCACTACGGAGCGTTGTCACTTCCGTTCGAACAAGCGCTGTTCGTGGTCGGAACGGTGATTTCTCGCACGATCGGATCGAGTGAAGGTTCGCCGTCGTGGGCGGTCGTCGACATCGGACTCAAGTCGCTCGGCATGGACCACGGCAATCCGACGATCGACGGCGCATCCGTCTGGTTCTGCAGCGACGAACACACCACGTTCTCACCCGACGACGGCGCACCGGTTCCCCATGTCGGTGATCGCGTGTTCGTACGTCCGGCTCATGTCGATCCGACCGTGGCCATGCACACCGCGATGCACGTGGTCGACGACGCTCGCGCCGGCTCCGATGCACGAGTGATCGAGGTCTGGCCAGTCGACTTGCGCGGCTGGTGATCAGCGCAACGCCGTCACCAAGTTGACGAACGCGCGACCGCGGTGCGACAGCGCGTTCTTCTCGTCGTCGGACATCTCGGCGAACGTACGGCCGTCACCATCGGTCGGAACGAACAGCGGATCGAAACCGAAACCGCGCCGCCCACGCTCGCCGCTCGCAATGACTCCATCGCACCGACCCTCGGCGACGAGTTCGCGACCGTCGGGCCACACCACCATCACGACGGTGAGGAAGTGCGCGCGACGTTCCGATTCGGCGTGAGCCCCGACCGCGCCGAGCCGTTCGAGAATCTTGCGTCGATTGGCTCCGTACGGATCGGTGGCGTGCTCGGGTCGATCGCTCGCATAGCGAGCGGTGTGCACACCGAGTTCTCCGGGCAAGGCGTCCACGAACAGGCCGGTGTCGTCGGCGACCGCGGCGCAACCGGTGGCCGCGCAGATCGCCTCCGCTTTGAGACGAGCGTTGCCGATGAGCGTGTCGGCATTCTCGTCCACGTCGGGGACGTCGGCCGGTCGTGCGACCAACTCGACGGAACCGGCCAACAGGCGTTCGATCTCGGCCACCTTGTCGGGATTGGCCGACGCGCAGACGAGACGCAGAGTCACGGACGACCTTCCTCGTCGGTCAGGAGCGGCGCGGCGGAGCGACCGAAATCATCTCGGTCTGCAACTCGAACACTTCGGCCAGCCCGTTCTCGGCCAGTTCGAGCAGTGTGTCGAGTTCGCCGCGCGTGAAGGCCATGCCCTCGGCGGTACCTTGCACTTCGACGAATCGACTCACGTCGGCGTGTTTGGTGCCGGGCTTGCCGCGCAGCATCACGACGTTCATGTCGACCTCGGCTCCACTGTCCTCCACATAGGGAAGATCGATGACCGGCGCGCCGTTCACGATGCCCACACTCACCGCCGCACACAAGGAGTGCAGGGGATGTTCGGCGATGAGGCGGCTCTGAACGAGACGGGCGAGTGCGTCGTGCAGAGCCAGGAAGCCACCGCAGATGCTGGCGGTGCGCGTTCCGCCGTCGGCCTGCAACACGTCGCAGTCGACCACCACTTGGCGTTCGCCCAACAGGGTCATGTCGCACGCGGCGCGCAGACTGCGCCCGATCAAACGCTGGATCTCCACGGTGCGGCCGCTCTGCTTGCCCTTGGCGGCTTCGCGGTCGACGCGCTCGGGCGACGACCCGGGAAGCATCGAGTACTCGGCGGTGACCCAGCCCTTGCCACTCCCCTTCATCCAGCGCGGAACGTCTTCGTCGATACTCGCCGTGCACAGCACGCGCGTGCGACCGAAGGAGACGAGAACTGACCCCGAGGCCATCTCGGTGAAATCACGTTCGAACGAAATGGGGCGCAGTTCGTTGGCTTGGCGTCCGTCGTGGCGTGCGGTCATGAGATCTCCCGGGTCGGTCCGTTCCAGAGTTCGACTGCTTCGAGTTCGGGGCCGAGCAGACGGCGACCCAATGTCTCGAACCAATTCACGTCGCCGCTCGACAAGAAGCGCGTGCTTCCGGTTCGTTCGTCCGACCGCAGCAATCCGCGTTCGAGGAGCAACTCGCGCAGAGCGAAGGCGGTTTCGTCGGCTGACGACACGAGCATCACGTCGTCGCCGAGCACTTCGGAAATGGTGCGCGCCAAGAACGGGTAGTGGGTGCAGCCGAGCAACAGCGCATCGACCTTGGCGTCGCGAATCGGTGCGAGCAGACGCTCGGCGAGCAACGTGACTTCCGGGCCGGTGGTGCGGCCGCGCTCGACGAACTCGACGAAACCCGGACAGGCCGCACTCGTGAGTTGAACGGTGGCGCCGTACGCCGCTCGCGACACGGCACGGTCGTACGCGCCGGTGTTGATGGTGCCGATGGTTCCGATCACGCCGATCGATCCGGTGCGGGTGGCGCGTACGAGAGCGTGCGCACCGGGCTCGATGACTCCGATCACCGGGATCGAATGACCAGCCGCGGCCAATTCGGCTTCGAGCTCGTGAATGGGCAAGGCGGCCGCCGCGGTGTTGCACGCCACGACCACGGCCTTGCAGTTGTGATCGACCACCAGGCTCCAGGCCAGTTCGCGCGCATAGCGGCGCACGTCGTCGATGGGCTTGTCGCCGAACGGGTAGCGGCCCGTGTCGCCGATGTAGACGACGTCCTCACCAGGGAGAAGGTCGATCACGGCGCGGGCCACGGTGAGGCCCCCGAAACCCGAGTCGAAGAGTCCGATCGGCCGCTGCACCCCCGTCACGCTACGGCAATCCCGTGGACCCGTTGGCCCGGCCTCGGCTCGGACCGATAGGGTTTTCTCCTGGTCCGCTGGGCATCCGTGGCCCATCAAGAACCGTCTCCCCGGCTAGAAGGTGGGCAATTGGGCCGACGAGATCCTCACCTGGGAACGCGCCGCGCTTCCGTGATCACGTGCTGTTAGCAACCCTGCTCGCGCTGGGCGCGGCCGTACTGCACGCCGGCTGGAATTACGCGATCAAGACGTCGGGTGATCGGTGGCTCGCACTGTGGGGCCAGATGACCGCGGCCGCCGTGGTCGGACTTCCCCTCGCGCTGTGGTCGACGTTCGACGGTTCGCTGAACGCGGCCGCGTGGGGCTGGGCCGCGCTGTCGGGCCTCATTCACACCGTGTACATCGCACGGTTGGCGCGCACGTACGACATCGCCGACTTCTCGGTCACCTATCCGATCGCGCGTGGTGGCGGTGCTCTCGCGGCCGCAATCGGCGGTGTGGTGTTGCTCGGCGACCACCTGTCGTTCGCATCAGGCTTGGGCATCGTGATCGTGGTGGTGGGCCTGGCTCTCATCGCCGGTCACGTCGACTGGACACACGCCCGTTCGGCCCTGTTCGTCGCGCTGATGATCGGTGCGTACACCGTGGCCGACAGTCGCGGTAGTCGCGGTTCGGGCAGTTCGGTGTACGCGTGGGGCATCTTCATTCCCACGTCACTCGGCGTCACGACGCATGGACTGGTGCGTGGTCGCGGGCGCGAGATGGCGGCGTCGGTGCGCACCTCGTGGCGTACGTATCTCGTCACCGGCCTGGCCTCGGCCATCACCTACTGGATGGTGCTGATCGCGGTGAAGCGGGCGCCGGTGGGTTACGTGACCGCGTTGCGCGAATCGAGCGTGGTGCTGGCCACGTTCATCGGCTGGCGCTACCTGAAGGAGTCGTCCGGACGTCGACGCATCATCGCGTCGTTCATCGTGCTGGCCGGGCTGGTGACCCTCGTCGTCGGACGCTGAGAGTTCAAGAAATCTCTAGAAATAAATGATTTGTTCGGCGTTCTTCTCGGCCTCGTCGAGGTCGAGGGTGTAGGCGCCGGTCGACAGGTACTTCCAGCCACCGTCGCACACGATGAAGACGATGGTGCCTTCCTCGATTTCGCTGGCCACCTTGGCTGCGCCGGCAAGAGCCGCACCCGACGAGATGCCGGCGAAGATGCCACACTCGCTCACCAAACGACGCGTCCACTCGATCGACTCACGCGGGCGGACCACGCGCTTGCGATCGAGCACGTCGAAACCGTGCCACTTGTCGAAAACCGGCGGGACGTAGCCCTCGTCGAGATTGCGCAACCCTTCTACGCGCTCACCGAGCGGCGGTTCGACAGCAACGATCTTGACGTCGGGCTTGTGCTCCTTCAGGAAGCGACCGGTGCCCATGAGAGTTCCACTGGTGCCGAGACCGGCGACGAAGTGGGTGATCTCCGGAACGTCGCGAAGAATCTCGGGGCCGGTCCCCTCGTAGTGCGCCCGCGGATTGGCGTCGTTGGCGTACTGATACAAGAAGCAGTACTCGGGATGCTGCGCGGCCATCTCGACCGCACGCTTCACCGCACCGTTCGAACCTTCTTCGCCCGGCGTGAGGATCACTTCGGCGCCGAAGATCTCGAGCATCTGACGACGTTCGATCGACACGCTGGTGGGCATGAGGATCTTGATGGGGTAACCCTTGATGCGCGCGATGGCGGCCAACGCGATGCCAGTGTTACCCGACGACGGTTCGAGGATCGTTTGACCGGGCAGCAGGCGACCCGACTCTTCGGCCTCTTCGATCATCGCTTTGGCGATGCGGTCCTTCACCGAGCCGAACGGGTTCTGCATCTCGAGCTTGGCGAGGATGCGCACGTTCGGGTTGGGCGACAGGCGGCTCACGTCGACCACGGGAGTGTTGCCGATGAGGTCGAGAACGCTCTCGTGCCAGTTGGCGAAGGCGTGCGAGTGAGCGTGACCCGAGAGGCCTTGACCGGAGTACATGCTCATCGTGTTCACCTCGCTCGTGACTCGCGGGCTCGGACGTTGCCCTGGACCTAAAACCTACAAACCCAGTCGGGTTTATCGGGGATCCTATGGGCGTGACGGTTGAAACGCCCGTGGCCTCAGCCGGGGACGACCTGGACCGAGACCTCGGAGATGGGCTGGTCGGGTGAGGTTTGAACGATCCGGAAGCTCCGGACCTCGGGCTTCTCGCGCTTGAGGGTGACGATCAGGTAGTGCCAGGCCGGGTCGGGTGCCGCGGCCACGTCGGTGGCGCTCGGGTAGGCCTCGCTGTGGGTGTGGCTGTGCATCACGCCCAGGATCTCGAGGCCGGCGTCTTCGGCGGCGCGTTCGGCCCGCAAATGATCCTTGGGATCGAGTGTGTAGATGCGCGCCGACTTCTCGAGATTGCGACACGGGAAGAAGCGGGTGACGCGCGCGCGGCCGGGCTCCCCCGCCATGAGTCCGCAGGCTTCGAGTGGATACTCGGCCAACGCGAGTGCGCACATCTGATCACGCACGTCGGGCGTGATCTCGAGAATGTCGTTCACACCAGTCACATCGCCCACCAGGCAAAGGCTATGACCTCCGTAGCCTGACGTCACCATGCCCGGCCCCGGCACCAAGATCATCGCCAGCAATCGCAAGGCGCGTCACGACTTCTCGATCCTCGACGTGTTCGAAGCGGGCATCATGCTGCAGGGCAGCGAGGTGAAGAGCCTGCGCGAGGGCCAGGTTCAGTTGGCCGACGCCTACGCGCGGATCAACGACGGTGAGGTGTGGCTGGAGGGTGTCCACATCGCGCCGTACCAGTTCGCCCACGGTGTGGGGGCGCACGACCCCAATCGTTCGCGCAAGTTGCTGCTGCATCGCGACGAGATCACTCGCTTGAACGCGCGTATGGGGCAGGAACGTCTCGCCCTCGTGCCACTGTCGCTGTATTTCAAGGACGGCCGGGCCAAGGTGGAGCTCGCTCTGGCCAAGGGCCGCACCAAGGGCGACAAGCGTCAGGCGATCGCCAAGAAGGACGCGGCTCGCGAGATCGCCCGCGAACTCGGACGAGATCGCAAAGCCGGCTACTAAGAGTTACGCCGCGGGGAAGAGTGCGTAGATCGCGTCGCGTACTGCCTCGGCCTTCGTCATCATCGCCTCCGAGGATGGGAGGCTGTCGAACTTGGTCGTGACCACCATCACCATCTTCTTGTTCGGCGAAATCACGATGAGTTGGCCACCCAGACCGCGCGCCATGAATCCACCGTCCTTGTAGATCCAGAAGTGCCCGCCGTACTCAGGATTCGCGGGCGATGGCGTCTTGACGAAGTCGACCCATGCCTCGGAAACGACCCTCTTGCCGCCCCACACACCCCGATTGAGATACAGCAAGCCGAAGCGCGCCATGTCGCGCGATGTCATGTCGGCACCGACGTAGCCCAAGTACCGGCCGGAAGCATCGCGGGACGGTGTGTACGACTTGATGCCGATCGGGTCGAGGAGGCGCGCCTTGATATACGTGTCTCCGGCGGCGACCGAGCCCGCCGCCGTGTAAATGAGACTCCCGAGAAGAGCAGACGTTCCCGAGCTGTACTCCCATTCGGTGTTCGGTTGCTTTTCGAGGGGTTGGGAAGCGACGTAGGAAGCAGGATCGGGTGACGCGATCAGACGATTGAGGTCGTTCGCGCAGTTGCGACACAGTTCGTCCCACTTGAGCCCGGACGACATGTTGAGCAAGTGGCGAAGCGTGACCACACGTCGAGGATCGGCCGGGTCGGACCAGGCAGCGACCGGTGGCGTGACGTCGAGACTCAGGAGACCGTCATCGACGAGCGACCCGATGATGCTCGACGTAAAGCTCTTTGACACCGAGAACAGGCCCATGATCGACGTCTTCTTCTCGCGCGGGTGGTAGCGCTCGTAGACGATCTTGTCGCCGACAACGACGATCACGCTGGCGACCCGATTCGGGTTGGTTCTCGAGCCCATCGCGGGAGACACAACCGCGTCGATCTTCGCCTTGGTGACGCCGCGCGGAAGTTTGCCGGTCTGCCAGTCCTTGCCGTACTGAACACCGGTCTTCGGTGTTGCCTCGACTGACGCACCGGGTAGCGAAGAGACCCCAAGTGCCGTAGCGACAGCGATCGCCGCCACCGCCAGCCACCGACGACGCCGACTGGGCGACAAATCATTCACCTGACGCACGCTCATGATGGCCCTCCCCCACGAATTGCCCTCATTCTAGCAATCGATCGAGACATCCCGAGTCAAGGGGTCGAGTGTGATGTGGTGTGGTTCGCAGTGAGCGAACTTCACGGTGCAGTTGGGGAACGCACAAGTGGGGTGAACCGCAGCCTCCATCGCGTTGGTTGTCGGACCGCGCCGCGTTCGGCCCGTCGACAGCATCGGGCCCGAGGTGTCGAGCCGCGGACGAGTGGTGGGCCGTCTGCAATCGTCTCCGTTCCGAACCGGCGCTGTCCGTCAACCGCGTGTCGTCAAGCGGGACGGGTGGCTCGGCGTGAGACAATTGCAGAGCGCCGTGCAACGACGTTGTTGTGGCCATGATCGGTGGCGCGATGCTGTCGAGCGACGAGAGCACGCCGTGCCGCGCTGACGACGATGGGGCCAGGGCGCGGCGATGGTCATTCGGTTCGATCCCGGGCATCACCTCGACCGGGGTGTCAGTGTCACCGGAATGGAACAGGGCTTCGACGCGGGCGTCGAGACGAGCCGCCAACGCGGTGCCACGTTCGGGGTCGAACGCGCCTCGGAGATGAACCATGCCGTCGGCGTCGTTCCAAATCTTCAGGTAGGTGGATCGGCGTTGCCGTTGGAACCGGCTCACACCACCATCGGACTACATGCGAGCCGCTTCGATCCGAACATGTTTGGCGAAGTCGTCGACCGAGAGCCGTTGCGCGTTGGCCAACAAGCTGTGGCCACGGTCGACGAGGCGGACCTGGTCGGCTGGTGACAACTTCGCCAAACCCGACGCCAGCGCATCGACATGTCCAGCCGTGATCGCACCATCAGCCAACGCCGCATCGAACCCGGGCATCACATCCAACGTGGCCGCTCGAGCGATCACCCGTTTCGCGTCACCATGTGACAACCCGGCAGTGCGAACCAGTTCGGCGTCAGCGACCACGAAATCAGGATGATCAGAGTCACGCATGATCGCGTCCATGTCCCGCACGATCGACGCCTCCTCGGCGTCGAGGCGGGCTCGTTCACGACGAACATCAGCCAAACGGACCCGTAAATCCGCCAACCGCGGACGAACAACCAACACCTCCCCGGACAACAGGAAAAGAACACAAAGACACGATGAGGAGCCGACACCGCGAACCACGCGACACCAACCCGATCGGGAAGTCAGGCCACCATAAACAAGGGATGTTGTAGAGTTTCCCGTGTTGCGAAGAATTCTCGAAAATCTTTGTGGTCGGGCCGCGCACAGATCGGGGTCAGCCGGCCGTTATCCTCACTGCAACACGACAGATCTGGGGCTGACAGGTTTCGACAGCAGTTCCGGTGGCCGTCCGTGCGACCCGAGTTGCTCAGACTCGCTAAACGGGGCAACCCAAAGAATTGCCAACCAGCAGTTCGCTCT
>Ga0194133_10000997_pt1 | contig 53670 bp, 77 predicted proteins | sample TA2KigOf40mmetaG_FD_155448 | JGI IMG/M metagenome (GOLD analysis project Ga0194133, IMG submission 155448) | Freshwater microbial communities from Lake Tanganyika, Tanzania - TA2015055 Kigoma Offshore 40m | ecosystem: Environmental > Aquatic > Freshwater > Lake | place: Tanzania: Lake...
ATCGTATGAGCCAAAGCCAAACGGACCACGGTTATTTGGATTGTTCATGTAGATGCTGAACATAGCACGAATGCCAGCATCGATAGGATGGACAAGATCCTTAGCCTGGACTACATACTCGTTAAGATTATACTTACCAACCGTAATCGAGGCTGGCTTGTTGCTATAGATGTCATCCTGCTTCTTTGCTTTCGCGAACATCTCCTGCTCGCTCTTACGGAACGACTGGTCAGTCTGAGAGGGTGCAACAGATGATGTATCCTCACTATTGTCATCTTGATCAGAATCAGATGAATTACCTTCCTCGTCTTCGCCATCGCTAGGACCATCCATCTGATCCTTGCTCTCGCCTTCGTTCTTCTCAGGTGAGGGATTCTTCATGCCATCCTTAGCTGCATCTTTCTTCTGCGCAGCCTGACTCTGGCCCTGCTGCTCCTTTTTCTCCTTATTCTTCTTGGCCTGCTCGCCCATCAACTTCTTGGCGAACGCAACAACCTCATCCCAAGTTTCGAGTGAGTAGGCTTCCTCGATAAGCGCCTTCTCATCGTCGGTAAAGTCAATAAGGACGTGGGCACCAACCTTCGCTTCGACGTTCAAACGATCTATAAAGTCAAGATCGTTGATACGGTCCTGGAGGTTTTCGCCAAAGAAATTAAGGTCAACGAGTTTCTTATAGGCGTTCGCAAATGATCTGCGAAGACCTGGATACTCGTTCTTGATCTTACGCTCAATGCGGATGTCTTCAACGACATTGAGGTAGGTCTTTAAGACGTGGTCAATCTGACCATCTTGCTCAATTGCAGAATGAAACCCCTCGGCAGGAGTCTCACGAGCATGACCAACCTCATGGCCTTCGAAGAGGTCAAGAAGGTCTTCGTCAAGATTAGCAATCAACGGAATATGAATCGTTCGGCTCTTCAGATCGAAGGATGCCGTAGGGTACTTTGTTGAGTACTGGACCGAAAGATTCTCGGTTGCTAGAAGCCTTGCAAGGGCAGACTTCTCGTTAAGCTTAGTGTTCAACATATACGTCCACTATACATGAATCCGTAGGAAAGACAACACATAGAATCAATGAGTTATAACCCCTTGATTTATAAGGACATCTAACTTGTTGATTTTAGTGGCTAAAGTCGAACTTACCAAACTTTGCGGAAGCAGATGGCTCGAATTCCGTACTATAACTAGAACCAGGAGCATCCATGATGTTGCTCTGAGCACCCATTTCAACATCATAAAGTTTCATCTTACCCTTATCAACTCCAACAACAAATCTCTTAAACTTAGTTGGATCACTATAACGATTCTTCAACTGCTTAATCATAATCTGATTGAGCTTATCCAACTCCTCAGTTGTAATGAGAGCAATCATAATATCAGCTGTAGCAGGAAGGCCAAAGGATTCAGAAGTATCTTCTAGTCCAACATCAGTATTAGTGAAGCCAGTTCTATTTGTCTGAGTAGCAGAGACAATAGGAACATCAAACTCCACTCCAAGGCCTCTTAACTCTTCAGCAATAGCCTTAACATAGGTATAAGAGTTAACGTTGGCACTAGCCTTCAATCTAGAAGAACTACAAATATTCAAATAGTCGATATAGATGATATCAGGCTTGAAGTTTCTCTTCAACCTTAGTTCATTAATCAAATGTCTAAAATTAGCACTACCAGCAGATGCAGTAGGATACTCTTTAATGATTAGCTTACCAGTTGTCTTATTCTTAAACCTTTCAATCTTTTTATTATAGGCATCTTTAGTGAGGACAGCAAGCTCATCTAATGTAACATCTAGAAGGTTGGCATCAATTCTTTCAGCAATCTTCTCTTCAGCCATTTCCATTGTAATGTATAGAACATTCTGGCCAGACGATAAGTTGTGTGCAGCCATATGGCACATTGCTAATGACTTACCAACACCAGTACCAGCTAGGATAATGTTTAGAGTCTTACGAGGAAGGCCGCCCTTAGTAATCTTGTTAAGATACTCCAAATCGAAGGGAATCCTTTTCTCCTTCTTATGGTAGTTCTCAAAACGAGTTGCAGAGTCCTCTAGGAAGTCATGGCCAATATGTTGGTCAAACGAGACAGCTAGAGCATCCGAAAGTAGTTTTGGTATTGCACCTCTACTTTGCTGCTCCTTTTGGTTATCCATGATCTTAATCGAATCCATGATGGCATTATAGATTGCCTTATCTTGACAAAACCTTTCCGTGTTGTCTAGTAGCCATTGTTCATCGACTACTGGATTCGTTCCTATTTGTTTGATACACTCTTTAGCTTGATCATAGGTGGTCTGGTTCAAGCCCTTCAACTCATCAAGATCGACACTAAGGACGGCCTTATTAGGAACCTTATTATATTTCTCTACAAACTGTTTTATAAGTTCAAAGATAACTTTCTGACCATCATCAGAGAAGTAATCCTTTTTTAGGAATGGTAGAGTCTTTCTTGCAAACTCACTTTCCTGAACCAATGTAGAGATAATATAATTTTCTATCATACGACTTCTTCTACAATACCTAAAATTTCAGCAACAATCAACAAGACCCCAGCTACAATAACATACTGCCCAATAAGAACAGCACCAGCTAGGATACGAAGACTACTCTTCAGTAGACTCCACTTCAAGTGACTCTTCGGGTCCGGATGCTCCATAACTAAACTCCTTCTTTGCAGCCTCATCAATAGCCTTTAGTACTTCTTCTGTATAGTACTTTTCAGGGTCTTCAAGAATGTTCTTACCAAAGACCTTTGACCCATCTGGCATCTCGTAGCGAGTAGATACTTTCTTGAAGATACCATATTTCTCAGCCAGGTCTAGCAAACCATAATAACGATCGAGGCCCTTATCATAGGTCAGTAGGCATTCGACCTGGGCATTCTCTTTAGAGAGTCTAGACTTATACATCTTGACCTTAATGATATTACCAATTACTTCGTTGTCAACCTTTTCCTTTCTTTTTGACAGCATAGCAATAGTAGAAGCAGCATACTTCAAACCAGTACCACCAGAGATCTCGTTCATTGGAACATAAGATCCAACCATAGCATAGACATGGTTAGTAACTAACATTGGTACCTTATACTTTGCACACTTCAATGTCAAGACTCTGAATGCAGCCTTGATGACCTGACTCTTAGTCATGTCTCTAGTGTCCTTACCTTCAAGTGAATCAGCCATTTCCTTAGAAGTAGATAGCATACCCAAAGAATCTAGAACCATCATCATTGGAGGACGGTCAGCTTCATCTGTCTTACCATATGCTTCCAAGAACTTTAGACCATGCTCTCTAAACTTCTGAATAGTATCAGGCTCGGCTATGATTACTCGCTTTGTATCAATACCACGAGACTTCATCATATCACGAGTAACAGCAGCCTCAGTGTCATAATAGATGACACCAGCATCAGGATTACTATCCAGAAAGCTCTTTACAATACCAAGAACAAAGAATGTCTTACCAGTAGCACTCTCACCAGCAAAAGCAGTTATCTTGTTATTAGGAACGCCGCCAAAAATTGACCCACTAAGAGCAGCATTGAGAGAGTAAGAACCACTATCAATGCTCCCTGTGAACTCAGCACTACCAGCACCGTCCTCAGCGATTGATGTATCCTCATCTTTAAACTCCTCAACTAGATTACGAAGAAACTTTGACATATTATCCCCTTACCTTCTTTCGAATTTTACGACCTTTTGTTCTTCGTGTTCTTGTAACAGGAAGAACTCTAAAGGACTTGCAGACGTCAACAGTTGACACAAATCGCTTGATACCAAATTCAGTTCTATACTCAAATGAACCTAATGGAGAACCAACCTGGTTGAGCTTTCTCATTTTTTCATTTGCAGCAACCACTCTAGCATGAACAAGACTCTCGTCTACAACACAACTTGGGTCATTTTTCCTAAAGGCAGCCATTACATCATCATATGATATGATACCTTTATTGACAACCAAATTAGCAAGAACATCAACTTGTGTAAGATCAGACATAGTATAACTCCATATATAAAAATATTATAACTTTAGTATCTCTTTCTTATTGACTACTATACCACGTTTCCCAAGTTTTCTCAACTCTTGAATACGTTTTTCTTGCTGAACTTTTTTGTCTCTGTTAACAAAGTTAAAATTAGCTGCTATTAGAAGAATGACAGCAAATGGGTCAAAGACCAGTATAAGAAGTATAATAACCATGCGCACAGCGTTATCAAAATGGCTTTCGGCATCAGATCCATAAACTAACTCCGCAATATATTTTAACGGTCCAACTTCAACTTCAATCTTATTGACTTCTGATTGTAACTTGTTCTTCTTTGATTTTAACTCTACAAGTTCTTGCTCAACAGTCTTTCGTTCTTGTTCGAGTTCTTTACGTTCACCATCTAATTTTCTTTTCTCTTGTAGACCCTTTGTTACAGAACCAAGTTCAATATACTTAACTAAAGTATTATCAATGTTTTCTATTTGTTTTTCAACAAGAACTTTTGTGTTTGTTTTAGATTCAATTGTGTCGTTTAGCGTTTGTAATTCAGCACTAACATCAGATGTCATTAGTGCTTGAGTTTCCAAGTGAGCTTTTGATAGGTATCCAAAGATACCCATCGAAGTAATAAACATTAGTACAATTACTGCAACCGACAAATAGTATTTAATTATCTTAGGTGCTTCTTGCCAGTTTCTATACAACCAGCTAGCTGCTACAAGTTTACCAAGCTCAAGAGCAGAACCCATTAGTACTACAGAAAGAAAGGCACCACTAAAGATAGCTGCTAAGCCTACTATTGAATAGTAAGCTGCAACACCAGAAAGAATTAGTGCAACTGCTAGTACTAGATAATCAAGAAGCATCTTTAGCTATTGTGAACAACTTATCCAATTCAGACTTAAACGCCTTCATCTTCTCTACTCTATTAGGCCAGTAGATATAATTCTTGCTTGCGTTTAGCATTAAGTTATTAATTAGTGGTGTAATCATTGCTTGAATCTGGACAACTGTATCCTTATAGAGTTCAACATTAGAGGCCTGCTCATTAAGTAGCTTTGAAAGCTCTTCTGTCTCTTGCTCAGCACCAGTTAGTTTTCTTAGCTCATCTTCGTCGACTGCGCTAAAACCAAAATCAAAGTTATAACCTTTTTGCATATAGTTACCCGAACATATCTTCTAGAGTTAATTGTTTCTTACCAACGTGCCAACCAATATTATCAGTAATAGATTTCATTGGTTCAATGAATGTCTTTTCAAATTGTTTTTCGTGATCAACATAGACATCAATGTTGAATTGCTTTGGTAGACCACCAGGTGATGATATCACATTACTACCAATTGGATTAGGCATCTTCAAGTATGAGAACTTGATCTTGTCACCATTCTTAACGAGATTGTATTTCTTTTCAAGACCATGTTTATTTATCATAGAGTTGTAGACAAGAGCGCCTCTTACGTGGATGGGGACACCCTTTGTATGCAATTCCCACTTTGGCTTACCGGGGTCGCTGTCATATTCTTTAACAATAGGCATTGCACAGCTTCTAGGAAATGCAACATTATCAAATGGCATTGCTTCAAAGTCAGCTCTAAAACATTCTACATAATTTTCAAATTCTTGCTTCGTACCATTCATAATGATATACAAAGCCTTTTTAATCCCTTCCTTTACAACAGCTGGGGTAGAAGATTTAACAGCTTCAATGCCTTTCATCTTGAGCTTAGGCTTTTCATACTGAACGCCTTCCTCATTATAAACATTGAGGATGTATCTTTTCTTGGCAACCCAGATACCCTTATCGGCAATCGATTCTCTTTTCATTTGCATACGCTGACTATGGATCAACATATGTTCACCTAGCTGATCATAACTCTTTTCAATGAATGGCTGAAAGACTTCTTCACAAGCCTTATCAACCATACGAATAACTTTATCTTTCTCAGGCAACTTATCTCCATACACTCTCTCAACAAATTTATCAAGAGTGATATAGAGTGAGTCAGTATCAACAGCGATCACATAATCAACATTATTTGTCTTGAGCATCTTATTCAAGAACTCATTCATCTTATTATGCATCCATCGAATCGATACTTGGCCAGAGAGAGTGATTGCTTCTGCTAGATCAGTATCAAAAAATCTAAAGTATACGTTAGAGAGAGCACCATAACAGCTATTCAGCTGAATCTTTTTTGCTAGCTGCATGTTATTATACTGAACGTACTTCTTCTCATCTTCTGGATCTTTCGATAGCTCATACTTTTGTTTTGCTTCAAGCATTAGCTTCTTATACTTCTTTCTATCGGCAAATACCTTTTCCATTAGTGCTGGTAGGAAGCCAACCTTGTCCTTTCTATACATTGTACCATTAGCACAAAGTGTATACTCTCCAAACTTAGCATCATCTCTTGCCATCTGGAATGTACCAGTATTGTCAAGACAATCCTCGGGTGCAAGGTTAACCTTATTCACCTTGGTGTCGGGTGAGATATTATACTGCATGATGAGAGAGGGGTATAGAGATGTTAGGTCAAACGACACAACATAATTATACATTCCAGGTTTAGGCGACTTAACAAACGCACCTTGGATTGGTTCGTCCTTCTCTTGGATATCGGTCTTCGAAAGAGGAACGACAATGCCTCTATCTAGAAGATAGTTGTGGATAATCATGTCCCACATACGGACAGTTCTTAGTGTATCAACATAATCCACTTTAGCATCGTACGCAATAGCAAGAACTTGATCGATAAGTTTCATCTTATCATCAATCTTCGATACAAGAGTAACGTCGTGGATATTATACTCTACAAACTTTTGAAAGTCGTGCTTATAAAGATCAAACAAACTTTCAAATTCTGAATAGTCAATTTTCTTCTCACCAAGCTCGATGTGAGCAATGTGGTTGAGGGAATAGCTTTCAGTATCAGAGTATGTAAACTTTCTATAAAGTTGAAGATAGTCAAGGATGGTTGAACCCTTCAGTTCATAGACATGCTGCTTTAAACCACCAGACAATTCAAACACCCTGGCGTCAACAAACTTCCATGGTGAAAGCTTTCTTGACATCTTACCTTCGTCATCAAATACTCTATTGATTCTATTGACGAGGTATGGAATATCAAACGCTTCCACATTCCACCCAGTTATGATATCTGGATCAACTAGTGGCGAATCCCAAAGTGTCAGGAACTTAATAAGAAGTTCTTTTTCGTTCTTGCACTTAGCGTAATGAATGTTGTCTGTAGTTGGAGTGTAGTCACCACAACCAAACGTATAGTAGTTATCCTTTACTTTAATAGTGATTGCAGTAAGCGCTTTATCAGCTTCAAGGATATTTGGAAATCCATCATCAGCTGCAACCTCAATATCGAGGTATACAACATTCATCTGGGTAACATCATACTGAATGTCACCAGGATAGTATTCGTGGATGAATGGATAGATGAGAGAATTTCTATTTGTCATTCCATAAAGAGATATTCCCTCTACACCTGAATAGGTGTCAATAAATTCTTTCAGTTCTCTAATAGTTTCAAAGTCTTTCTTCTCAACCCACTTACCATCAAGAGTTTTAAAACCTGTATTCTGCTTTGCTGTTGAAACAAAGCAGAAAGGCTGATAGGGAACTTTACTCTGTATTCGTCGGCCATTTTCATAACCGCGAAGAAGAATATTATTCCCCACTATGTTAACATTTGTGTAAAATTTCATTAGGCTGGTATTGCGTATTCAGTCATTAATAGTTTACCATACTGAGCTTTGAGGAACTGGTATGCTTCAAATGGATTGTTGGCATAAACATATACCCAACCAAACCCAGATCCGGGTTCGTCTTTATATCTGCACATTGCTTTGTACTGTTTCATAATGAAACTCTCAAATAAAGATAGTATATACAAAAAGAAAGGGGGAGTCAACGCTCCCCCTTTCAGATCAACACAATCTAATTGTTCAATTAGAATGCAAATACAAGATCGACCATTAGTCTCTTGTAGTCAACTGGGCGAGCGCCAACTTCTACATCGTAGAGGCTACCGCGAACCTTCCAACCATCTGTAAGTGCATAAGCTGCACGAATGGCTGTACCGTCATGAATTAAAGCTTCACCACCGAAGTCGCTATCAGTCCAAACGGCTGATAGAGCGTTGGCCTCGGCCTTTTGCTTCAATACGCTAACTTCCCAATCACCTGCCTTCTTAGCATTTCCAAAAGTAACACCATAAGCAGTTGCTTTGTCTAGGGTTTTAGCTTCGTCATTAGTTAGCTGTTCAACAAATAATGTAACTGGAATACCAGCTACTTCCTTCTTTGCAGATACACCTAGTAATAGTTGGTCGAACTTTTCAGTTCTTGTAGGAAGAACTACCTCTTGATTTAATATTGCTGCTGATGTACCAACATCAAAACCAAGAACATTCTTCTTATAAGAAAGTTGTAGACCAGCTAGATCACTGTCCTTAGCAACACCGCCTTCAGCTAGTTTTAGCTTAAAGACATTTGCTGAAAGACCACTATCATGTTTAAGAGCAACTGCTAGACCTTCTGGGGTAATGTCATTGTCAAAGAACAATGCATTGGATGCCCATGGACGGTTTTGTTTGCCAAGTGTTACCTTTGCAAATGGTGCAGCTGCATATTCAACATATGCTAAATTGAGGTCAACATCCTTCAATGAGTTTCCACCACCCATGTCGTTCCAAGATGACTTGACTGTGCCGGTGCGAAGACCAAACACAACCTTTGCCTTCTCATCGACCTTGGCTTCGGCTTTTAGAATAGCACGGAAACGATCACGCGTTGAGTCAGCAGGACCTACTTCAAGACTATCATTACGATAAGCGAAGTCACCGCCGAGCTCAACATCAGCAGCTTGCGCTACTGAGAACATTGTACCTAAAATAACAGATGCTAGAATTGCTTTACGCATTTCATTCTCCTTGTGGCGCCGCGAAATTACGGCTTATAGTTTTTTAATAATTTAACGTCTGTTCTTGACTTAGCAAGCTCAGACTTCTCAAGAGCAACTAATCCACGATCAGCAAGATAGCCTTCCTCACCGATGGCTTTATTGCTCACATACTCTTCCATAAACTCTCTTAGGCCAGGAATCACATTAATATGTGCTTTCTTAACATAAACGAACAATGGTCGAGCAGCTGTATATTTATCTGAAGCGATGGTTTCAAACGTTGGTAGAACGCCATTGATAGCCACAGCTCTAACCTTATCTGTGTTCTCTTCGAGGAATGAATAACCAAATATACCGAATGCATTCTTATTTGCATTTAGTTTTTGTACAATCAAATTATCATTCTCACCAGCTTCGACATAAGCACCATCTTCTCTAATTGCATGACACTTCTTCTTTTCTTCAAATGGGCAGCCTGGCTCCATAAACAATTCATGGAATGAATCTCTCGTACCTGAAGTTGGTGGTGGACCAAGAACTTCAATCTTAGTTGCTGGCAACGATGAATCAATTTGATTCCACATCTTATATGGGTTGGCTATAAGGTTACCAGAACTATCAGGCACTTGCTTAGCAAGGGCAAGCCAAACTTGTTGTTTTGTTAGGGATGCTTGCTTGGCTTGTTTAGAATTAGCAATCGTTAGACCATCATAACCAATTTTAATTTCTACAATTTCACTCACACCATTCTTTACACATATATCAAACTCACTCTTCTTCATTGCGCGCGATGCATTAACAGCGTCTGGGTGCTGAGGACCAACACCATTACAAAACATTTTAATACCACCGCCAGTGCCAGTTGATTCAACCTTAGGTGTCTTGAACTTTCCGCTTCTACCTAGCTGTTCAGCTACAATAGTTGTGAAGGGGTAAACTGTTGATGAGCCAACGACAGCAATCTGGTCTCTACCTTGGGCATTAGCAAGGTGAGACATTGTGATGAGGGCTAAAGCAAATAATACAGCTAACTTGGATTTCATTTTAGTACGTCTCCGATAGTGGCAGAATTGCCATTAATATTTAATACGGAGACGCCAAACTTTAATCAAATCTTAATATTTAAAAAAGAAAGGGGGCCAGAACAGCCCCCTTTCTGTTAGTTACTTGTCTTCTTCAACAAGTAGTTCTGCCTTGGACTCAATTGGCTTCTTTCCAATTGTAATCTTCCTTGGCTTTTGCTCCTCAGGTACTACATTCTCTAAAGCAATTGTCAAAATACCATCAACAAGATTAACATTCCGAACAACAATAGTATCAGCAAGAACAAACTCACGAGCGAAACTGCGTCCTGCAATTCCTTTCACAATATATTCCTTATTATCTTTTTCCGGCTTCATACCAACCACAGATAGACGGTTCTTTGAAGATACAATCTCCAAATCACTATCGCTGAATCCGGCTACTGCCATTTCCAGTTCATAGTTGAAGTCATCTTTCTTGACTAATGAGTATGGTGGGAAGTTATCATTCGTCTTTGCTACATTAGCAGCATGCTGTAAAATTTCAAATGCTCTGTCAAAGCCGACTGTGTGGTTATGCCACTGACGATCGATATGATCGAATAGACTTAATGTTTGTCTAGTCATAGTTTATCTCCTTAATAAGCGAGTTAAATAAAAAACGCAGGCCCGTTATGGCACCTGCGTCTATATTTATAACAGATTTAAGTTAGAAAGTCAACTAGCTACCTGTAATCAACTCCAAAATACCACCATTCTGCCTGAAGCCTTCAATAAAAATGTGGTGGTCGTCTCCTGAACGCTTTATACACTTCTCGGCAGCCTTCCAAAGATCGAGCCAAGTAATATTACCCTCTGGCAATGTTACATCAACAGGCTCACCCCAGTTATTTTTATAAGACATCGTTCTTGCCTTATATGGAGATGGCTCTTCGACATCATTGACGCCATCATACATTGACCATATACTCACAAAACCATTTGCTTCTTTGATCTCGTAGAACGACATATGCTTTGCCTCGTACTCATAGTGGACCATAATTAACCTACCTTCTTGCCTTCACCAGCCAGGATGTAACTATACACAGGCCAAGCGGCCATGTCCTTTCGTTTGGCAGATTGAACTTCACGAATGAATGTATCCTTCTTCGCTCTGCTACTCACGCCCTTATTGATCAGCTCAATGCAAAAGGTCTTAACCTCTTCCAACGAAACATTAGGGCTTGCGACCATCTCACCAAGAAGCTTTTTAAAGTCTTCGCCAATCAGGTCGTTCTTCAACTTACTCATTATGCAACCTCCTGGCTGCGTTCAATAAAGTACTTTCGGTCACCAACGGTCAAGAGAAGATTCCTTGCCCGCTCAATTCGTTCAACAAGATCGTAGAGGTCCTTGGACGTGAGGTCGTTACCCTCATTCGCCATTACCGAACTAACGGTAGCGACAATGTTATTAGCCTCTTCCAAGAACTTCTTAGTCTGCACTGGATCAAACTTCTGAAACATAACCACCTCAAAAAGAGGGAGGCCGGCCGAAGCCGGCCTCCGGTTTGCCTTAGGCCTTCTTGAACACTCGCGAGTAGTAGTAGTACGTGTTCGCATAAGTGATCTTGAGTTCGTCCTGAACAGCCTTCAGCATCTTCTCTTGCGAGAGACCCTGAGCGGTCATGTCCTTGAACATCTCGAGAGCACGAGCACGCTTGGCGTTATTAGCACCCTTAGCACGCTTTGCCTTTGGAGCAGCCTGAGCCACAACCTTAGCAGCCTTCGGAGTCTTGACCGTCTTGGTCACAGACGCAGGAATGTCGACCTGAGCCTCGGTCTGGTACTTCGACATCTTGCCAAGGACAGCAGTATTCGAAAGACCACCAGCGACAAGCGTCTCAGCGGCGACAGTAGCACGCTCAACCTTATTGAGCGGCAGATTCTCGATGGACAACGGGCCATCATTTCCCGGAATAGTAATAGAAGCCATAATATAAATCCTCACATAACATAACAATACCCGAACTCGTCGTTCGGTATCAGTTAGACTACCTAACCAATGTGGGCACTATACGGTACCGGTCGTCTAGGGTCAACATACAGTACCCTTAAAAATCAACAGGTTACATATAGTTTAAAAATCCTAATAAAAACGCGGAGTTACAACTCCTGTAGAATCAAGGAGTTACAACATCCGCGTGGTTTTGCCGTAATAAGAATGATGCCATATTACAAATATACCTTGTTCTCACAAGGTAACAGCATGCATCCAAACGAGATTCGTTTAGTTGCCTGCTTTCGGTGCTCTTGGCTTACGAACCTTTTTGACCTTCTCAACTACCTTATCAGCTTCGGCCTTCACTTCGGTAGCGACTTCCTTAGCAGCAGTGACAACATCTTGAGCATCTACCTTACCATCTTGGTTAAGGTCTGGAGTCTTCAAAAGCTTCCAAACAACATACCCAGCAACAGCTAGTAGAACGATTACTAGTAACGTACCCATTGTATTCTCCTATTTAAATTTAAATCCAAACATCTCTTTGACGGCTTGCCAAAAAGTTATTGGAGTATCATTATCACTCTTCTTTCCATCAATGTCAACACTATCGGGGACCCATGGTTTATCAAAATGAATTGGTGCACCACCAAAATCCCAAGCATCAGGGTCAGCAGAAGCAGCAGCCAAAGGAGCAGTAGCCTCTACAAGCTCAGCTTGAACCTTCTTTGCTCTTTTCTTCTTTACAATTGCCTTAGCTTTCTTTCTTTTATTCGCTTTGATCGCTTTGACCACTTTCGTCACCTTTCTTTGTTCTTCCGATATTGTATTTGGTTACTAATTGCCATTCACTCTTCTGCTTGAATGGAATGACCTTAATTAATCTCATTGGAGCAACTGGCTCTTTTGTCTTTTCTACATCTACCAAGCCAACTAAACCCCAGTCGGAAAGTAGGTTAACAATTGTGTTTCTTCTTGCAACGTCGTCATCTGTTAGAGATGAAGGGCGGCCATCAAGAGCAAACAGCTCCTTGAAGTGTACTATATAGTACTTACCCTTCTTATGGAGAATATGGCAAGATTGGTAGAGAGTCTTATTCTTCTCTGATGCAATACCAATTCTTGTTAAGGTTTCTTTAACCTTTAGGAAGTCATCATTCTGCTTTAGAGTGACTTCAATAAAGTTGTCTACTGTGATCATCTATTCGCTCCACCTACGCTCATTTTTTCTTTTAATTGTCTAAGCTGGTCAGTAGAAAGTATTTGTACAATATCTTTTGCTTTTCTAATGCTGCATTTGTAGTAATCACAAATCAATTGTATATCTTCATCCACTTCAGCTTTATGCCATTTGGAGAACCTTTTGTTCTTCCTTATACTATTTAGAAGAAAATCAAACTGAAGCTTTTTGTCTAATTCGTGGAATCGGTTCATTTCATTGCAATAGAGCACAGTATCCGCAAAATACGACAAACTACGGTTTACCAAATATGGATTGTATAGTTTCTCGGCTTTTTCCGGGTTTTCCGAGGTAGATACCACATCAATCTTGGTATAATTGATGGCGTTTACAAAGTCGAACGGATTCATACGTATTCGCACTCTGCCATCAACTGACTAAGGCAGGCTACAAGGTTGATTTCCTGGTCTGCAACAAATGCAGCCTTGTATTGATAGTCAGCTAGAATGAGGATAGCCTGTGGGATAGATGTCCCTTTAAGAATTGTAGATAGCGAATCATAGATCTTTCTAAAAAGGACAGATGGTTCAATGTCATTAGACTCAGCCACCCACTTCCTCATATCATTGAACCTTCTATCCTTTAGGATAGTAACAAGCTTGGTGAAGTGTTCATCAGATAGGTTAACAAGTATACCAGAATCAATCTCACCACCAACGCTATACCGCTGAAGCTCATTGAGTACTCTTCGCCAGTCAGGGAAGTGGCGAGCAATCAGCTCACCAACAACATTCTTATTAAACTTGATATTCTCAGTTTCGAGAATCTTGATGGTTCTCTTATAGAACTCACCGGCAAGCAATGGCTTCTCTTTAGGAGGGATCTTAAACTCAACAATAGAGCATCTAGAATGTAATGGTTCAATGATTCTGGACTTGAAGTTACAAGTTAGAATGAATCCACAGTTCTTTGAGAACTCTTCCATGAAGTTTCTCAAAGCTGGCTGGGTGGATTGAGCGTTGAGATAATCAGCCTCATCTAGGATGACCATCTTTCTTCCACCACCAAACGATACAGTACTAGCGAACTGTTGGATCTCATTTCTTAATGTATCGATACCACCATTCATGGAACCGTTAATGATGATATAGTCACACTTGAGCTGCTCACACATTGCTCTGGCAGCAGTCGTCTTACCAGTACCCTGGGTACCAGTTAGTAGCAAGTTTGGGATAGTGCCACTATCAATAAATGCTTGGAATGTCTTCTTGATGTCCTTAGGTAGGACACAATCAGATATAGTTCGAGGACGGTATTTTTCAACCCATAATACTTCTTCTAGCATAAATTAAGCCTTCTTCGACTTAACGTCTGCAGCAATAAAGTATTCTAGGTTTAGCTTATCGTTCTTGAATGAACTCACACCATTGGATGAAATATTAACCTTATAGTCTCCAGCAATCAACTTCAAGTTCTCAGCGGCAAATGCCATTGCTAGGTCTGCATTAGCGGTGCCGTTGACTGTAAGAGAGAACTTATTGGAGGATGGGTTCTTAGGGTCAGCAACAACAACATTAACCTTGCCATCATTACTAATGACATTCAATTTATCAAGCTGTAGGATAGCTGTAGCCTTAATTACTTCGTTAAGGCCCTGGGCGGTAAGATCAAATGTAATCTCAGGATTGGCTACAGCGATCTTTTGAATTACACTCTCAGAAGGGTGAACAACCATCTCCTGGCTAGCATAAACATACTCTACCGATCTTCCTTCAGAAGAAACAGTTACAGAGTTATCATTAAACGTAAAATCAGGATCTTCAAAGATACTGATCACACCCAAGAACTGTTGCATATCATAGATAGCAAATGAGACCGGGAACGACTCTGTAACCGTAGCCTTCGCAAGAATATTTTTATTAGTGCTAATTGTACTGAGTACGTTTCCCGGTTTCACCAACAGATTAGGATTAATCGACGCAAAGTTTTTTAAGACCTGTAGGGTCTGTGTAGAAATTTTCATAATATAATAAGTCCCTTATCACTTTTCAGTATTACCAACAATATTCTCATACATTGTAGTAAATTCTTCAATGGAAGACAACTCTTGGGCGTAGTTATTTTTATGGAATACCTTTGCCATTTTGTTTAATGTCTTCTTAGGAATCTCATGAATCTTAGATGCAGCATCAATTGCATCCTTAACGAATTCCTTCTCTGCATCAATGCGGGTCAATGAATTTGAAACTTCAACAAGGACTGCTTTCACTTTTTGTTTATCAAATGCCATAATATAATTACCTCAAGTTATTTTTTAATCTTAGAAACATCAGCTGTAGCAGCAGCACCAACAGATGCTAGGGCAGCAAGACTACCACCAAATGTATAAGATCCAGTATGGTTTAGTTGCATCCAAGGACACAACCAAACCTTCAAGCCCATATTACGAACCCACTGACAGAACATATAATCTTCAGAGAGATATCTCTTAGAATACTGTCTAAGGATAGTATTGTTAGGATCATCAACAAACTTAACAATATCATCGGGTGTGGCACCTGGATTGGCTTCCAAGTATGCACGAAGTTCAGCGCCCATATACATTCTCTTACCATCAATTGGTGTATCAAAGAATGCGAAGATCTCTCTTGATCCATCAAAATGAGCCGTACGAACATGGTCTGGCTTATAAGACTGATATGGGAATGTTTCTTGGAACTTCTTGAATGTATTCTTTCGAATCATCATAAAGCCAGTACCAATCTCTAATACCTCAGCTGGCTCACTTAGCTTGATCTGAGTTGGGCCTTCCTTAGCAATAACTGGGTTGAATACATAATCACCAACAAACTGATCAAGAGCATTTGGATTCTCATCTGCAACACCCTTATCAACAGCCTGCTTAACCTTTTCCCATGAAATGCACTTCTTAGGATATGGACCACCGATAATGTCAAATTGTGACTCATCAGACTGAAGAGCCAACAATGTAATAACATCGTTAGGATCAAATCCAATATCAGAGTCAATAAACATCATGTGGGTGAAGTCACTTCTCATAAACTCATCAGAACAATAGTTACGAGCTCTTGTGATTAGTGATTCGTTAAAAAGATAATAGACCTTCATGTTGATACCATACTTCACGCAAAGTGCAGTTAAGTCACACATTGAGCGAGTATAGTTACCGTGACACTGGCCGCCATACATTGGGGTTGCTATAAAGAGTGACCTCTTCCGCAACTCTTCTACTTCAATTTTAATTTCCATTGTTTATTACTCCACGGCGCGAAGGAGACTCTTCTTACCACCTACAGCCTGTGGAGGAGTTACGATCTGGCTGGTAGCCATCTGATAATCATTAATCAACGAATCAACTGGATTCGTAACAAATAGAACACCTGCTGGAAGGAGTTCAAAACCTTCCATTGCTGTTGTGTACTGCATAAATGGAACAAACACCAAACGGTTTTCCTGGAAAGCAAGAAGCAATGGCTTATTGAGCTTTAACTTTGTTTTGGTTTCTTGTAGATCGCAAATGATCTCGTCACCATTTACTAACTTAACAATCTTAATATTCATTATAATTACCTCTGTTGGTTTTTCAAATAACGTGTATATTTCTTCAACTGTCTTAGAGCTTTTTCTTTATGCACTGGGTGCATCTTTCTAAAGAAGTTGATTCCTTGTAGGTGGTCATACTCATGCAAAAAGATTCTGGCAGTCATACCAGTAAACTTTCTTGTCATTGTATTACCGTTAGGTGCTGTAAATCGAACACGAACGTGGGCTGGCCTTTTAACAGGCACAGCAACACCAGGGTAAGATAAGCAGCCCTCAATAAGAGAAACTATCTCTTCTGAGACGTCTACTATCTTAGGATTGAAGCAAGCAAAGACAGGATCTCCTTCCATAACAAACAATCTATATGGAAGACCTACCTGGTTTGCAGATAACCCAATACCCTTATGCTCTCGCATAGTATCCAAAAGATTCCTTGCAAGTTCTTCTGGATCAGTGGGTGGGTTTTGAAAATCAAATAATGGCAATTCTTGTTCTAAGATTGCACTACTATGTTCAATCAACTTATACGCCATACTTTTTATCATGCTCTTTATTTAAGCCATAACTACCATCATATTTATGTAGACTCTCAGCCTTGAATAAAAGAAATTGGCCTACTCGCGTACCCTTCTGAATGCTAAATGGTCCACAATGAACATGCATTGCACCAGCCATCACTCCATGGTAGCCAGAATCATAGAGACCCGAAGTTAAGAAGACACCATTACGGTTAAGAGTAGAACGAGTGATAACCCATCCAGCTTCTCCTTCACCTACTTCAATAATATTTTCCATTACAACTTCATATGTACCTTGATCTAGGTTCCAAAAACCATTTTCATCTGGCTGAAGTTCAACAGAACCTCTATGACCTTTTTGTGTCTCAGAAAGAGTACATACATTGCTACTAATCTTAAATACCTTACCAAGTCTTAGATCAACAGCATTAGGCTGGACATCGCCTGGTTGTACATTTGTGAGCTTAGATCCATGCTCACCCATAATATGGATCATCATACCTTGTCTTCCTGAGGTTGTGTGAAGTGATAGAGTAGAACAATATAGTGAATTGCCTTGAGCAAATCCTTTTTATTGTATCCATCCTTCTTACCATATCTCATTAGATACTTAATAGCAGTATCCCTTGCTGTAGTATCAACACTACCTAATGAATTCCAAACATCAATTGTCTGGACTTCTTCCTTACCAACATAATGCTGTTGATAAGTTCCATTAACATACTTTAAGGCCTCAATCAAGACCTTATCTTCTCTAAATCTATATTTCACTTCTGCCATATCAATACCCCGGATCATCATTTAAATATTTGGTTACAATTGTATCAATGTAATCCATATTATACTTTGCCATACGGTAAAAGTCAATTGGTGTATCAGCTTGCTTGAGATCAAAGTCCACTTCCTTCTCAAACTTACCATCAAAGATACCAGTTGGACTTCCATCAAATGTTCCACCATTCAACCCTAACCAAATAGCAGCACTACTATCCCAAGTGTCAATATAATCTCTATATGGCTCCATCAACTTAATTTCATTTGGACCATCGACCATACCTAAGAAGTGGATCTTCTTTTTGTTGTTTCGGATACGTTGAAGGATGCCACGGTCATATAACTCTTGCATGAACATGAAACGAGCAACAAATCGTTGAAGTTTGTTACCTTTCTCTACACCATATGCATTAGGAACACCAAGGATAGACACACCAATATAGTCTACATGCTTGGATGTTGAAGCCCAATCAAAAGCACTAATTAAATCTTCCTTATCTCCAACCTTCGACTGAGGTACAAAGAATGTACCAAACCCTTGCGCTCTAAAGAGAGGTGCTAGGTCAATTGCTGCCTGGATAGTCTTTGATGAATGCTCACCTGGATAGTCTGACATGACAACATAATTGGCTCTAATAATACTTGCCATCTCTAAAACTTTGGCAGGTGTTAGCATTGGCTTGCTTTGCTTATACATCTCAAAGGCACTATTGTCCATGATGTTAACGCAAGTCTGGTTCCTATAGAACTCAGTATACTCATTGCTCGTGTCAACAAGATGCGCTAGGGTTAAGTGATGACTTCTACCCTTAACAAGGTCAAGAAAGTCAATAGGAGCAATGTGGCAAAACTCTGTCATATTATTCATCCTTCATAGATTGAACAGGAATGTATCGCTCATATACAAGCTCACACCCATTCTCATTATCTTCGCTAACAATAATTGTAACATCTCTTCCTGGATACTGATTTTTCAGGTATGTAAGAAGTTCTTCTGCAATCATTTCACAAGACATGAAGTCAAGCTTTAATGTTCCATTACCATATAGGGCCTCAAGTTCTCTCTTCAAGAGAATGAACTCCACATCTCTATCATCGTGAAACACTTCAAGGTAAACCTTAAAGTGGAACATATGTCTATGTGGGTTAGCTAGGAATGCAACATCTTTTAGCTTTTCGTCTGTTGCTGCAGCTGGATAGCAATGGATGCCTTCCTTTTGGAACGTCACCCAAATCTTTTTCTTAATCATTCAAATACTCCAACTCTTCACCATATAGCTGCAGGACATCAGCATATCGGTCATAATAAATTGACGACTTATATGGAGTCTTGTCAATATTATGCTTAGGTTTCATCGCTTGGATAAGAGTCTGTTCAGCAAACTCAATGTGAGGCTGCTGGCAGTTTCGTGGCTTGATTAGCCATACAAACTTCCAAGACTGATGCTCTTCAAGCAATGTCCTAAAGTTAGTCATGTCGTAACCTTTCTCTCTTGCCTTTCTATGGTTCTCTTCAAGGTTCTTTAGACCTAAAGAAGTGGAACCAACATACATCAATTCACACGCATCGTTATAGACACCATAAACGCCTCTATACCGATAACTATATGCATCTTTTAAACCAGACACCCAGGAACCTCACTAGGATTGAACTTAGAAGTAACGGCAATAGCATTCCAAGGATGTAGACTCTCTTCGTGCGATACGGCTAGAGAGAAGTCTTTAATACGACCCTTGTTATACCATTCGTCTAACGCAGCGTACATAATACGGCAAACGTCTTCAGAGAACAACAGGTTGGCACCATTCAATTCAGCAAATGCTTGTTCATCTCGTCTTTTAACAACAATCTGAACTTCAGTTGGAATATGCTTTCTACAAAGTTCAATAACATCTTCAAACCAAATAATCCTCTCGGGATCAAACTCAACCTTAACTTTTAGAATAGATCTCTGACTATGAGCATTAGCAGCAGCTTGTCTATGAGTGCGAGCATCATACGCTAGCTCAAACGAACAGGGGCAGGTTGAGCTATAGACATAATCAACAGTCAAGAAGAACTTACACTGACCACTTCTATATTGACCTTCTAATTCGATCTTATAGGCAATATGGCCTCTGAGCTTCTCTTCAGGATTATCATCTCTACGAGAGCGAAGAGCATCCTGGGTCCAAGGATACTTAAAGCGAAGCTTACAGTAAGCATTCTTACTATTCTGCTGCTCCGCAAGCTCCTTCAGTGCTCCTTGGATACCATCAATCGAAAGATGGTCTTTGATTTTATTATGCATAAGGAGATAGAGTCTTGAAAGATTCAGTCCCTTAGAATTAGGGTCATCTAAAGAGCAATAAAGACTGGCTTCTGCCTGCAACTGCTGAGTATGGCCATCTCGACGCTTGACCATAATAGGAAGATCCACTGGAGCAATACCAACCTTACGAAGAGGTACTCTAGCACCAGGTAGAACAGGATTTACCTGAGGGTCAGGCAATTCATCACAATAAAATTTATCATCGTATTTAAATACAAGATCTGGCATCTTGCTGGAATAATCAATACCCATCTTTACACCTCCGGGTTAATATAAAGAGCAGAGTTAAACTCATGCTCGTAGATCTCTATAGTATCAATCCAAACGCGGTTGTTAGTCAACTCTTTTATCTTTGGATTAATGTTATCAAATACAAATTTACATGACCCTTCAATACCAGGACCATGTCCTTTTGATACATCCATCACATTAAGGTTAATACCATCAATTGCGTGGAGTCTCTCCCACTCAGGGAGCAAAGGGTCATCAGAAGCGATGAGCATTCTATGGTCCCACTGTTCCTCTAACCACCCCTTAACCCACTTCAGGTCACCAAAGTCCATGCACCACATCTTATCATCTAGGGTAGTACATGCAAAGGTAAACTTAACATAGCGACCATACCCATGAGCCCACCTACAGTGACCTTTGTCTCTCCACTGACGGTGGCCAGTAGATATGGGACCAATCCTTTTTGTAGAATAAAAATTACTAGCCATTCGAATCCTCCCACCAGAACTCAAACCATTCTGGAGTTTTTTTTCTTGAAATCTTGTTTGCATAAAACTGTGGCACTATACACTGATCCTTGTTATAAATCAAGGTGGCAATGTAAATATTTTCGCGGTTCATCTTATTTACTACACACGAATCCCATTCTTCAAACAGCGACGTTAAACAAGCACCACTATCAACAATATCATCAACAACCAGAATCTTATGACCATCGTTAACATCTTCCGGAATCCAAGTATTTGTTTCTCTTTGTTGACTATCTCTTGTAGACCAAGAGACTGGCCAAAGATTAAGTTTTAGCTTATGGGAGAGAACAACACCAGGAATAAGACCCCCTCTTGATAAAGCAACAATATAACTAAACTCGACTTTGGATTTCTTGATTTTTCCTACTAGTGTTTCAATGTCCTGATTAAACTGTTTCTTTTTATACTTAATTATTTTCATATTAATTATACCATGAAATAAAAACTAAACGATGACCCTGCTCAACTTTTGTAACACCATGTTTTACATTATGGTTATAAATCAGTGTTGAACCAACCTTTTGTCGAACAACAACTGGCACTTTTATATCTTTAAAATTGTTATTAGGACGAAATTCTCCTGGCATCAAATCTGATTGAGATATGCCACTAATTAATACAACCTCCCCTCCAACTAAATCTTCAGATATATCAATTAGCGTTACAGCCGTTTTTTGTATCCTATTTGGGTTATCGACATGGATTTGTGTAAAGGAGTTTGGGATGTATTTTAAAAAATAATAATTTGTATCTTCCTTGCAATCTAGATGGGATTTTATTTTTTGTGTTATGCTTCTCATAGAATCAACATCGTTGGAATATACACGACGAGGAATATTACATTTATAAAGATTAAACAAGTTGTAGTCTCTTGTCCAAAAGTTTTTAGGATATTTATCAAACATTTGTTTAAGATATTCAACCTCATCAAGATCTAATATGTTAATTTGTTTAAAGTTAGACTCCAATTGTATTACCCCACAAATATACATGGACTCTTGCTGAAACATTATAGCCTCTCTTAAAGGCTTCTTCTGCAATTGTACCAGCACTCACATACCCATCAAGCTCACCAGTTTGACCCTCTTCTGTAGCACCAACTGGCATAATCCAAACAGGAAATGTCACACCAACTTTTCTAAATTCATTTGTTACGTGCTCAACCTCTTCCCAAGTTTCTTTTTTACCATTGACGACATACTTAATCTGCCCTTTGCCTCTAGATAAAGAGTGATACTGGGCTAACACTTCTGGGACAATTGCATCCTTGTTGGTTTCACCTGATGTTGTCCAGAGCTTAGGAGAAGATGAAATAAAGATTTCTTTACCCATCTCTCTCCAGTTAGCCATGAAGTTACTAAACTCTGGCTTCAATGCTTGAGTGGCATTAGTCTCAAATGTAACAAACTTAGGACTATTGTTAATCTTATCAAAGTAATCAAGTATACCAACAGTACAATCCTGAGCATGTTTCATTAGAGGCTCACCACCAGTAAAACACATATGGATTGGTTGTCCTGCTGGATGATCAAACCTTGCTTCTGTATTATGTTCAGTTCTAATTGAACCTAGAATCTGATTAGCAATATACTCAGGAGTGCCTTTATGCATCAGATGCTTGAACTTCTTTGCCCAAGAGTAGGATGAGTCACAACCATACTTCCATACAGGAAGATCCTCGACTCGCTTAATGAAGTCGACATTCATTTCTTTATAAGGAAGCTTGTATGTCCTAGGGTCGGTTGGGTCTTTCTGACCAAAGCCATCACACTGAAGGTTACAGAGAAAGTACCTTAACCAAGCAGTTGGTATACCAGTGTATCGACCTTCACCTTGAACAGAATAGAAGATCTCAGAATAGTGATATTCTTTTTGCATTACAAAAGCCTCAAATTAAACATATTTATAAAGTAAGTATACAACAAATAGTGGTTTTTTTCAACTATCTCCACTCTGGTCCTGTTATAAAGACAAACAATATATTCCTAGTACCAGAAGTTATATCTTCTACTTTATGTTGTGAGTGTGATGTAAAGAGAGCAACCGTTCCCTTACCCTCCACTTTGGTAGACAATTTAACGCTACTATCAAATACAAAATCGCCGCCCGTATACTCAGACGGATTGGAAAGCATAACTGTCATTGATAATTTTCTATTTGTTTTTAGGTCCTTATACTTTGGATTTTGAGTGGCGGCTCGTACGTCCATTAGATCATTGTGCCAACCAACACTATCACCAGCAGTATAGGTAATATGTTGTATGGCTCCATCTATTTCACCATCAATATCAACGCAAAGCTTTTCAAGCTTAGGCTTAACAAACTCCATCATTGATCTAAACACACCATCATATGGTTTCATTTGTTTAGTTAACAGTCTTACCTTGCAACGTCGGACACCTTTGGTTCCAAACCTTGGGTCTACATCCACATTATTGATCATCCAGTAATTAATATTATCACACCACTGAGCTGGAAAATAATTAGGCTGTATAATAATTTTTGGGTACATTATACAATCCTCGAAAAGTTTTTAGTCTTTTCAAACTTAATAACATTATGGAACTTATCGAATAACTGGTCCGTCTTATGGCTAATAATAAATGTGTTAGTGTCAGCAGTAAGTGTCTGGATAATCTTTAAGAACTCATCTGTACCATTACTATCTAGAGAACTATCAAATACCTCATCCATAATTAGTAGATTGGTTGCAGCGCTATTTCTCATCTTGGCAATTGCTCTCCATGTGAAGAGAACAGCTAAGTTAATTCTCATCTTCTCACCTTCCGAGAATGAATTGTAACTAAACTCATCTCTGAATCTAGACTTGATAGTCTCATTAAACTGTTCGTCAATTTCAAACTGAACAAAGAAGTCCATGGCAGCCAAGTACTTGTTGATCAGCTTATTAATGATTGGCATATACTGACGAAGGATTCTAGTCTTGATACCACCATCCTTTAAGAGAGCAGAAGCTGCCTGTAGAATTTCATAGTCCTCAAGCAGCTTCTGCTTCTTGTCCTCAGCTTCTGCCTTTTGCTTTTGTAGTTCTTTTAGTTTTAGTTTTTCTGCATCAACGTTGGCTGTGTTTGTTTCTAATCCATCAATCTCAGCTTGCAAGTAATCAATAAACTTCTTCTTAGAGATTATCTCAGTTTGTAATTTATTGATCTCTAGTTGGATTGCCTGAATCTCTTTCTGAATCTTGTTGATCCTTGTTACTTCTGTTACAGTATTATTGTAATCCTCTTCTAGGAGGACAAGATTGTTCTTTATCTCAGTTACCTGGCCTTCCTTGGTTGTAATAGATTCAGCCTTGAACTCATGGGGAATGCCCTGCTTACAAGTTGGACAATCATCATTGTCATGGAAGAACTTAATCTCTTTGTCTAACTTAGAGAGTCTGTCGATAGTCTTTTCTTTTAGGATGACAGACTTCTCCATTCTCTTTGTTAGCTTATCAAGGTTAGCTGTGTCTTTCATCTTTTCATCAATAGATGTACTATTTGTATCAATAGTATACTCGATACCTTCAATCTCAACATTTGTTGTTTGAATCTTGAGTTTATTTACTTCAACCTTATCACTAACATCTTTCTTTAGAGAGTTAATGTAGGCAGTTTGAATATTAATCTTCTCGTCAATGAGATCACTATCATACTTTGCTTGCTTTAGGTCATCTTGGTTAGATGTTACCTTACCTTTCAACAATGTATTCATTGTAGTAAATACTTGAATGTCGAGCAAGTCCTCAATAACTTCTCTTCTGGCAGCAGCAGAGAGTTGCATGAAAGGAACATAGGTAGAAGAACCAAGAACAACTACTTGGGAGAATGTTCTATGGTTCATCTTAACGATCTGCTTTTCAATTACCTCTTGATAATCTTTACTATCAGCATCTTGGTTTAGTAGCTGGTCATTCTTATAGATCTCAAACTTGTTTGGTTTGATGCCTCTAACAATCTTATAGGTAGCATTACCTACAATAAATTCAAACTCAACGCAAAGATCTTTACCGTTGATAGAGTTAACAAGTTGAGGCTTATTAATCTTTCTGAATGGCTTATTGTAGAGTGCAAAAGAAATAGCATCAAGAATGGTTGACTTACCAGAACCATTCGTACCCACAATTAGTGTTGACTTATGCTTGGTAAGATCTATCTCTGTAAAGTTATTACCTGTAGATAGAAAGTTCTTCCAACGTACTTTCTTAAATAGAATCATTGCTTAGTCTGTATTTCCATTGCTTCAACATAAAGGTCGCCAAGTAGCTTGTTCAGCTTTGGTACATTACCTTTATTACTAATGTATTGATCTGAGAACTTTCTAATGATTGTTAGAGTGTCCTCGGCCTCAGATATTATACTTGAATCTTCTTCTAAGTCAAGATGTAAATGGTCTTCTACTACCTGTAGATCTGCAACCCCTGCTCTCTCGACTCTATCGATAACACTATCAAACCAGTATGGATTATTTTTATTCTTGACAATAATCTTTACAAACTTACCTTTGAGGAAAGAGTAGTCATCAAGTACTACATCATCCCGTTCCTTATCAAGGTCATCGTAGTAATACTTTTCAAATAATGTTAGGTCGTGCTTAACAAATTCAATCTCTCTTGTCTCTGTATCGAAAACATGAAAGCCCTTAGGGTCATCATAATCAGACCAAACAATCTCGTATGGACAACCAAGGTATGTTACGTTACCTTTTGTAGATCTATGGTGGTAGTGACCAGAAAGGACTATATCAAATTTCTTAAAGATCTTGGCATCGTATCCATGATCAATAACCGTACCCTTCTGCATCTCAAAGCCAGCGAGCTCAAGATGACCAAAGCATACTTGTGCATCTGTGTCAGCAATCTTTTCAATTGTGGGTTCAAAATTCTCGGCACACATCCAAGGTACAAATAGAATCTTAGTACTACCAAACTCCAGTTCAGTTGCTTCTGTGTACCAATTAATGTTTTTTGGTTTATTGGTATCAAACAACTCTGTCATGCAATTGACATTGTTAGTGTTCTTATAGAACGTATCGTGGTTACCAATAATGACATGAAGGTTAAGGTTCTTCTCAACAACAGGCTTAATGAACTGTTTCTTAAACTTTCTCAAGGAAAGGTAACTAATATACTTACGACGATCTACAATATCACCAAGATGGATAATGTTGGTAATATAATTTTTATGGAGGTATGGAAAGAATACCTCACTATAGAATCTTCCAATGAAGTCAGAGAATATAGGACTGTCACCACGCCCACCAAAGTGCGTGTCAGTAATCAAAGCAATCTTCATAATTTAGTCTTCCTTAATCAACTTCTCGAGACCCTTCTTAGCCTGCCTCTCACTTTTCTTTTTCAAAGCACTAGCCTCAAACTGTTCAATGAAGTTATCCATATAGTCGTTTGAAGTGTAGTCTGTAATCTCAATATCAAACTCACCAAGTTCATCTAACTCCTGAAGATTCATCAATTCATGGCTGACCATCTTCTGCTGGGTGACCTTATGTTTAACATACATATACTTCTTTTCTTTCTGAATACGGCGAAGGAAGGCAAAGTAAATAATTTGGGTAAAGTAAGAGAAAGGGTTTGTAGACTTATCGGGGTCAAAGTTATGGAAGTAGTTAATACAGTTTTCCAAACCATCCGCAATCATTTCATCGCGGAATGTATAGTTAATAAAGTTAGGGCTATAGGAAAGTTTGTTAGCGATCTTGATCAAACAATCGCCAATGTAATGTGGGATCACAGGTTTTGATAGACCCTGAGCCTCTGCAACTAGAACTTTTTTCTTAAACTCTACTATAGCCTTATAGAACTCATCATTACTAACGTAATGGTTCAGCTTTTCTTTTACTTCAGTCATTACAAATCCTTTCAATTAATTTAGATATCATATATTATTCAGATAGTTAGTTCAACCTGTTGACTTTTAAATTTTTAGATGTATAATCACCCTTGTGGGGGTCAGATATATTATTAGTGTAATAGAGGTGTAGGCTGAGCAGAAATTGTTACACTATCTGAATCATCTTCATCATCAAGTTCGTAATCTAGAGGACTATCATTATAATCCTCTTGTAGACCACAAATGTCTCTTTCTAAGTTCTCATCAAGTAACTTTTGGAATCGTTCTAAGAATCTTAGATAGTATTTAATGATTCGTTCATTAGGTTTAGAGAATCCAACAATAGCAGATTTCTTCAATGCTACAATGTTATTCTCAGAGAAAGGCATTAGCTTAGAAGTTGTAACATTTGTTGTCTGGTTGATTGTAGTCTTCAGCCTAATTACAACAGGGTACTTTAACACGACATCGTCTTCTGTTTCGTTGTGCATTTCCCCAATAACAAATGAGTCTTCATCGCCCAGTTTGATAAGAATAAATGCTGCCATAACTTACCTCAGCTGATAGCTCGTGATTTTGTAATCGAACTTCTCACTAGTATAAATTCCCACTCGCTCAATAAAATGCTTTAGGGTATGATTCTTAGCTTTCTTCCAGGAAAGGTCGTCAGCTATATCATACAATGTTGCTTGTTGCTTATTATCACCTCTTCTTAGTGCTCTACCAATAGACTGGAGAGATCTGATTCTAGACTTAGTAGGTGAAGCAAACACAACATTGTGTAGGTTTCTAATATTTATACCAGTTGAAAACGTACCATATGAGGCCACGATAATTGCATTGTCCTCTTTCTCTGTAATCTTTCTTACAAGCTCTCTATCCTCTACTTCTACTTCTCCAGATACAAAGAAGATATGTCTGTCCTCTTTATTTTGTTTTGTAAGCATTGCGTGGAGTGGTTTACCATGCTTCTCTACAAACTGATAGAGAATGAGGGTGTTACCCTTCAGATGTAAAGACAGTTGAGATATAAAATTGTTCCGAGTCTCGTTTTGGACAAGAAAGTCAATCTCATCATGGTATTCACATCTACTATATTGTTTCTTGTTGGCATCCGTATGCTTCAACACAATTGATTGAATTTTAAAGTCAGCAAGATACTTTTGCTCAATAAGTTCAGCAGTAGTTGTTATTTTCTTAACTACACCAAACAATCCTTCAAGAACTAGCTTATGGGTTTGTGTTCCATCAAGAGTGCCAGTGAATCCTAGTCTGATAGGACACTTGGTCATCTTCTCAAGGATAGATGTTAGTGACTTAGCTTTATACTGGTGAGCTTCATCGCCAATGATAACATCAAACTGCTCATACCACTGTCTTGGCATCTTATAGATTGATTGCCAGGTTGATATTACAATTGGTAGATCTGAATGTTTTTCTCTACCAGACATGATGGTATGAATTTCATTTTCATCACCACCATATGATACAAAGTCACCTTTCATCTGCTCAACTAGGGATATAGTTGGTACAATAATCAATACCTTATAGTGCTCTAGGAACCACTTAGTTATCATATAGATGATAAGCGACTTACCAGAGGCAGTTGGTGATACTAATAGTGATCTTTTTGTTCTAATGGCATGAAGGAATGCTTCTAGCTGATATCCTCTTGGCTTGAATGGTAGATTGAGACCCTTAATAAAGCTGACTACTGACTCTTCGTCAATATCAGCAAAACCATCAATATTCTTATCAAAAACAACTTGGTAGTTTCGCGTTTCGCAAAACTTGTTTATATAGGGAATCAATCCAGTATAGATTCTTCTACTCATTGGATTGAATAGATGTATATCGCCTGACCATACTTTGTTGCGATAGGCAGGCATGAAGCGGTAACCAGGAACCTTGAAGGTAAAGTAATCCTTTAGCTCCATTGCAACACTAGCATCACAATCAATTGTCACATACACATCATTAAATTTTGAAATAAGTACAGATTCAGTCATTATTCAATACACTCCAGAATCCATACTCTTGATCTTGATTTAATTTATTCCAAGAGTTCTTGCCTTCTGTCTTATGACCAATATAGCGCTCTCCAGTCTCGAGATCCACTAGCATCCATTTCTCTGGGCATTTTGTATATACTTTTAAAAAGATAGGATTAGGTAGTTCATCCACCTCTTCACCAGTTTGCAGTTTTCTTTTGCTCACTACACACCTATTTTAAACTTCTCCCAGTCAATTGCACTTTTGACCTGGAAGCCTAGATTCATAATAGATTTAATAATTGATTCAAGAGCATCAATCTTCTCTTGCTGGACAGCAATTCTAAGATTCAGTGTAATGATATCTGAATCACTGTCAATATATGTGGGAACGTCTTGTTTTAGAATTTTTTGTAGGAACGGTTCCCACTTCATTTCTTCAAGCGTCTCTTGATCGAGGACACCTGTATAGTATTCCCACTTTAGCCTCTTTAGCTTCTTCATATCTTGTTCAAGTTTTCGAAGCAGTAGACGTTCGTGAGAAAATAGTTTAAAGTACTTGTGATGGAGTTTAGGAATGTTCAATGCAACGTCACCGAGCTCCGTCCGGTCAACTTTGCTATCTTTTTCCCATTCACCAAATATCTCTTCAAGCTTCATAATAAAGTTCCTACCATACCAGTAGGTATATTATACACTATGTGACATGAACAGTAAACAGCAAACATCTGAAACTTACTGTTGCATCAATATATGCAACATCAGTTTCTTGTGATGTAAATTCAATATCACTAAGTACTACCGGGAATAGATCTCTAAATCTAATTTCAACATTTGGTTTGTTAGCAGAGTTAAGAATTAGGAGTGTACCATCTGATGCATAGGTACTATAGAGGTCATTAGGAAATAAAGGGTTTGCACTACCAGAGCTGAATTGTTCTGGTCTACCAATCTCATGCATCCAATCAAAAATTTCTATGTAGTTTGTTAAATCTTCATCAACCTTAAATCTAACAACAAAATCATTGTAAACTACCTTATCTGGATAACGGACAACCTTGAATGGTGTTTGAAGTTCAGCATCCTCTACAGTGATACCAGGTATATTAACTGACACACAATTAAATATTGTGTTAGGTATTTTCTTAATGGCCAGTTGATAGCCTAGTGGTGATAAAAAACTTTTTTGGATTGCCATAGCATTATCCTCGTTATATTATTTATTTATTAAGTATCAGAAGTAGCAAGATTAAACCCTAGGGTTTAATGCAACATTGAACCCTCCAGGCTTAGACGTTATGTAAACATTCATTGTAAGTCTTGGATAAATGGTTTTGTTATGGTAATAATGCATTGTATGTGGTTCATTTTTAATAATTAAAGCTCTATTTGGTTTCCATTCAACTTTATAATCCACTCCCTTATCCATTAATATAGTAGCATCAGATTTAGGAGGGTATAAAAATATTACAACAGAAAATAATTTATCCTTATGGTCCACATGAGGATGATAATAATAATTAGGGTCACATCTAATTAAATCAGGAATGCAACAATATTTGTCGGGAAGTATACCTTGTAAATGATCTTTAACACTCTGTTCAATTGTTTTTGATATCTCAGGATTACTTAACGAAATTAACAAATTTTTTTTTGATGGAAGGTTTTTAGTTGGCTTAACTATCACCCTTCCATTTTCATTACAATCAACAAAATTAAAACTTGGGTGATCGCGTAGCTCTACTAATAGATCAAATGTTTCTTTTGGTAAAAAGTTATCAACCGTATAATGTGGCCACGGATACGTATGTTTGACTAACACTATATTCCTCGTTTTAAACCTTCATCAAATGATCTACCTAGCCTGGCTAAAGGTATAAGATGCTCTTTATACACCCTTGATTGCTTAAACTTATCAATTACATTTTTTGTTTGAGTTGTTGCTCCTTGAATATCATCACATCTTGCACATGGTAGAATTTGTGTTCTATCCTTATTAATCAATTTCCATCTTATTCTATTAATTTTTGGATCATTCACATACATGTCCATTAATGGTCTTTCATGTACATTGCCAATTTTAATTTGACTCAACCAATCATTACAACACATTTGATAGTTGCCGTCAAAATCAATAAAAATTTGTCTCATTGGATGCCAACATGGAGACTCACTTATTTTTACACTTTTGCCATTGGGTAACTTAACAACATTTGTATAATCAAGATTATCATTTCTTCTATCTTGATTTTTAAAATACCCAGCTCTGTTATTAAAAGCGTGTTTCCAACTCTTACCGTCTTCTTTGTAGGACGGCATGTTGTTAATCTGGTCAATACTATAACCATCTTGCTTGTAGTAATGGTAAACCCTACCTCCACTTGGTAGAGTTACATATTTTTGAACTCTTTCATCATACTCTTGCTTTGACTCATAGCTATTCAATATAAGCTCATCAAGCTTCATACCAACGGAAGAATTCCACCACTCATCAAGTTTGTAACCATTAGTTGTTAATCTAACTTTCCATTTTCTTGGAGCAGCAGTTAACATATCCACAATATCATCAAATTTTTTATGGAGAGTACTTTCCCCTCTTCCAGCAAGTTCTACCCAGCCCCTAAAATCAATTGATAATAGTTCTTTTATTACTATATCAACGGTTTCAAGGGACATCTGTTTGTTGATATTTGGATACACAGGATCTGCATCTAAAGCTCTTGGACAAAAAGAACATTGTCTATTGCAAAGACCTGTTAAATCAAAATCAAGTCTAACTAAATGTTGAAAAAAAGGATGCCTCTTGAATCCATTTTCATCAATTACAACTGGTATTAGATCCATGGATCAATAATTCCCTCACACCAATTTTCACAGGTATCAACAACATAATAGACAGACTTACCTTTAATGACTCTATCTTCTTTAATTACTTTATTGTCAATTAACCTAACAATGTAGCCTGATCTATCATCAAGTTCAAACAATTCTGCAGTTCTTTTATCTCTAACATACTTTGTCATAAAACGAGCATTTTCAATCATGACGACACCTCACAGTTAATTATATCAATATTTATCAAGCAAAAAAAAAGGGCCGCTTTCGCGGCCCTCTCTTTCTATTTTCCGGTTAAGGATTATAGTAGGTTGCTTACTACGACGCGTCTGTAGTATACGTTTGCGTCCTTTGTCATAGCACCAGCACCATATGCAGCACCTTCTGCGAATGGATTTGCTACCATGCCGTAGCGAGTCTTGAAGCCAATCTTTGGCTGGAAGTTATCTTCACCAACTGCACGAACCATCTGTAGTGGAACGTATGGGCAGTAGAAGATACCAGCATCGAATGCGCTTGCACCCTTATAGCCAACTGTCATATAGTTGTCTGTTACGTATGGGTCAATGTAGACCTTGATACGACCGTTTAGAACACCAGCAAATGTGTTGCCTGTATCATCAACGTTTAGAGCATTGCTGTTTAGAGCAGGAGCGTAATCTAGAACACCGGCCATTTGCAATGCAGATGCAACATCTGAAGAGCAAAGGATGATGTTACCCTTGCCGCGACGTGTGTCTTTGGCAATTTGGTTAGCTTCGCGCTCAATCTGGAACAATAGACCCTTGAACTTCTCAACTGACCAACGACCGTTTGCATCGACGTCTAGGTCGAATGTACCGGCTGATGTTGTTGTGTTGGCACCGCGCTTAGCTGTTACGTTAATTGTGCGGATGACTTCACGGTTGATTTCTACAAGAATTTCTGATTGTAGAATGTTTGATAGTTCAGCTTCAGCATCTAGACCATGAATAGCCTTTAGATCCTGTGCTAGTTCCATTGTGTACTCTGCCTTCAATGCACGGCTCTTTGCTTCAACTGAAACTTTTTCAATTGAGAACGCCATGTTGGCAAATGTATTATTGGATTCAGCTGTTGCTGTTGTCATACCACCAACGAAGTTGTAAGTGTTTGACTCAGCATTGTTTGCTGTACCAGGTACTGTACCAACGTGTCTTCCACCTGGTAGGTTAACTGTTGAGTTACCTAGGGCTACTGATGAGAAGGCTGTGTTTGCTTCGTTATAGAATGCTTCAGTTGCTGAGTTTGATTGGTCAACATACTTGCTTCTCATTGCAAAGATCAAGCCTGTTGGACCTGTCATTGGCTGAACGCCGCAAACGTCATAAGCAACTAGGTTTGGCATTGAACGGCGAACCAAGCTGATTAAAACTGGATCGTAGTTTGCAACACCATCACCGAAACCAGCTGTGCCAGTGTCGTTAGTTACTGAATAAGCTTCAAGAAGAGCACGTGGCACACCGCCAGCTTCCTTCATTGAACGCTCTGTATTTTCTAGTAGCTGAGCTGTTACTGACTTACGTAGAGTATCCTTAATTGCTGGAAGGTCTGCGTGCTCAAGAACTGGCTGCCACTTCTTTAAAAGTTGTTCGTTAGAAAACATCTTTTTATCTCCTTTGATTTATCTAATATTTATAAAACGTTACTTTTGGACCGAACGAGAAATCGCTGCAGCGTACTTATTCATGACTGGATCAACTACCTTCTCTGCTGGAGCAGGAGCGACTTCCTCATTTAGCTGTTGCTGAGCATTAGCTTCTACCTTCTTAGCGGCGAAGTATGATTCTTTGATCATGCCTAGTTTCTTCTTATATGAAGAAACATCAGCACTTTCCATGCCTTCTGCTAATACACGAAGCTTTTCAACTTGAGTTGCAGCTAGGCCTTCTGATACCTCAGCAAATGCCTTTTCTGCTTCTGCAGCATCTAGCTTCTTAGATAGTTCAATATTTTCATTAATTGATGCTGATAGCTTTGTCTTTAGTTCTTCAACCTCTGACTGGGCCTGAGCTAGAATGTCTAGCTTCTCTTGTGGCGCATCAACATAATGTTGTGCGAAAAGACCCTTTAGGCCTTCCATAAAGCTCTCAACTACTTCGGCCTTAATACCGCTTTCAATTGCTAGCTTGTTCTCTTCTACCCATTGCTCTACTACGTAGTCTAGGTAGCTGTCAATTTTCTCTACTAGAGCTTCTTCAATAGCAGCAACCTCTTCAACTAGGGCTGCTTCATATTGCTCTTCTAGAGATGCTACAACGCCAGAAACTTTCTCATTAATAGCAGCTTCGAAAATGACTGTTGCTTTTTCTCTGAAATCTTCTGATAGCTCTGAACCATCAAATAGAGCAGCTAAATCCTCTTGAACGGCCTTTAGCTTTTCCATTGGCATTTCTGGCTTACCCTTTTTGGAAGCCTTAGAACTATCATCACCACCTTCTGGTGTTACAGGACCGGCGACAGATGCATTAACACCTGGTACCTTGAAATCTTCTTCTTGAAGTACTTCTGACATTGTAATTTCTCCCAAAAATTTTACGTAAATTGGTTAATATTATTTATAAAATTAGAGTTTTGACAGGAAGTTAGTCCAGGTTTTAAGCATTGCTTCTTCCAAAGCACGCTTATTTGGCTTGGCTGCTGCCTTCTCAATCTCTTCTTTATACAGTTCAATTTGCTGTGCTTTTAGCAAACCATTATCCCATATCCACTCAACACCTTCCATAATACCGTTAACAAATGCACCTGGGGCTGATGGATCAGCTACAATATCAGCAGCTGTGGCAAGGGTGAAGTCATCTTGGACTTCCATAATACCATTTTTATCTTTTAATGAACCCATACCACGAGAAGAAACACCTAGAGCACCACCACCCTGAATAATATTCTTGGCAATGTTGCCCATTGGCGTTTCTAAAATCTTGGCTCGGCCAACTATATTTGATCCATCTCTTTTCAATTCTGTAATCATATGAGAAACACGATCAAGATTAATAGTTGGACCTTCTGGGTGACCTAGCTCACCAAAAGCTCTTTTTGTATCTACGTATTCTTTAACGTAGCGGTTAACTTCCTTTTCCATTACAGGCATAGGATAGATACGACCGTTTTTATTCTTTAGATCAGCCTGCATAAAGGTACCTTCAATATAGAAGTCCTTCTTGCCATCTTCCTTTTCTTCTGTAATTAATTTTACTTCTTCTAATACTTCGCAGATTAGTTTCATTGTTGTTTTCTCTTCTTAGTAAAATGCAACTGATGCAGCTTTAACAGTACCACCTGATGCAGCTACAGTATCTGATGGTTCTTTTTTTAGATATAGAACGCTTTCATCTGACCCAACAATACCTAATGTGAATGTAGCAATTGTACCACCTGAATTAGCAACGGTAATAGTTGAAACAGTTGATGTGTTAGTGTTTAATAATCTAACAACACTAGCCAAGCTTACAGTGTTGGCTGTTGTTAGGGCTATTTCTGATGCTTTAAATTTTACTACGTCTACCATTTTTATACACCCATATGTGGTATCTTCATTTGTCTAATGTGAGTCTTTAATATTGGTCTCACATCAGCCTCTGGATACTTTTCTTTTGCGTTAAGTAACTCTTTAACAAGTTTAGGATGGTTACTATACTTGCCAATTAATCTCTCTGCATGACTAGCTGGAATCTTATTACGCATTTCTGCTCTAAGCTCTCCAGCAGCCTTTCTTACCTTAGTGGGATTCTTGCTATGCAAGCCTCCTTGTAGTTCACCTTCTTCATTAAGATAATCTAAAAACTTTTTCATGCCTTATCAACAACTTGTTTCTTGTGACTTTGTGATATTTTGCAGTTTATGCCTCATACCTTCAATAGTTTTTGGTCCAGTTGGTCTTGGAATAGCTACTCTCTCTTCACGAGCCTTATCGTTAGCTTCTCTTCTGTCTTCTTCCTTCATGGTGCCAGCTTGTTTTTTAGCAGCACGATCTTCTTTACGCTTCTGCATTTCATTGTCTAAAACTTTCTTAGCAACTTCTTTTTGACCTGGTAGAAGAGGTTTCATTTCTTCATCGTAAGAATACAATGGTCTTATTCCATGAGGGTCCTTTGGATCTCTTGGGTAATATGGATTTGAATCTTGTTTTGGCACAGTCATTGGTTTTGGGTTTGCAGCCTTAATTCCTTGTTTTGCGCGTGCACGACTAAGTATTATATTTACAGCTTTGTCTCTTGTCATACCACCAGGACGAGCAATATCTCTAATTTTTGGATGCGGACGTTTGTCAAGATAACTTTGTAGAGTTTTTGGGGAAAGCTCATTGACCTGTTCAATATCTTCACTAAACTGAGCTTCTTTCTTTACTAATTTGAAGCCTGACTTTTCGTGTTGCTTTCTAATCTTTTCTGCAGCTCCCACTGTAAAATGAATTTCATGAAACTTTTCACCAGTCTTTGGGTTATGATAATGCATCTTAACGCCAGTGACTTGTTTAGCCTCATTTACTTCTTTTTTTTTATTTTCGTCTTCGTCATCTTCATCGTCATCTTCGTCATCTTCGTCATCTTCGTCATCTTCGTCATCTTCTTCTTCATCGTCATCTTCATCGTCTTCATCATCTTCGTCTTTGTGATTGTTACCCATCATTTCTGATAACTTGGCAATTTTTGCTTCCCTTGATTCTGGAATACTATAGGCAGCTTCCGACTCACCTTGTGCATCATGGCCATGATCATCTTCTGCTCTTTTACCTTCACCGGGAGCTTTAATATAATCAACATTTTTCTTAATTAGATCATATGGTGATTCTGTTGAAATAGAATCTTTACCTTGAAAATCCAATGTTTTGACAACATGCTTAGCCACAAATTCCTGCTCATCACCAGGAACAGGCTTTGCAACCTCTGCTAGCTTCGTTAATGATTCGCGCATTGTGGCCATTGTTATCCCCTTATTCTTCTGCCGGTACTTCAGCTGGAGCTTCTACAGTAGAAGCTTCTACTTCAGGAGCTTCAGCTTGTGGATTCATTACTGAATGAGCAACTTCTGGATATAATGCATCCAACCTAGCTGCTACTTTTGTGTTGATTGCAGTTTCAAACTTATCCAAAAATGTTGCGGCATCTTGGTTAATAGCTGCACCAATCATATCTTTTACTGTTTCTGACATATAATAACTCCAATATTTAATTATTTATCAATTCGTTCAATTAAACCTGTTTCATATCAGCTTGACGTTGCTGTAATTCAGCTTGCTGCTGCTGTATTTCCTGCTCAGAAGGTTGTTGTGCTTGCTGCTGAGCTTGCTGTTGAAGGATTGGATCTTCTTTATTCTCTTCTTCCATTTGTTCAATATCATCATCTGATAAACGCAGAATTTTCTTACGGACAAAGTTGCGGGAATAGTAGACACCAATCATTTCTTCCATATTCTTGACAGTATTCACTCTGTTTGTAACAATCTCAGATTCCTTCAATTCTGTAAAGTAACCATCCTGGACATAGTCAAACTTAACCTTATTCATAATATCAATAAGTTCTTCTTGAGCAACAATACCTTTCAAAACCAACTGCTTACCAAGAGCATCTTTGAATAATACTGAGAACTTCATTCTTAGACGGTCAATAAACTTAGAGAATCTCAGTTCTTCTCTAGTAATTTCTGATGATCTACCTAGACTGAATCCTTGTTCTGAGTTTAGTCTAGTTACTGGAACATGTAATGCTTGATATAGTCTCTTTTGGAAGTATAATACATCTTCCATCTGCCCTAGGTTTGCACCTGGTGGCAAAGTTGTAATTTCTGTACCCCTGCCACCTTCACGACGAGGAATCCAGAAGTCTTCCGTCATTGTCATAAACTTTCTATCATCTCTAACTTCACCAGTTGTAGCATCATAAACTAATCTATTTTTATGACGCTGCATCATATCAGCAAGATATTGTTCTGCCTTCATTTTTGGAAGGTTACCAACATCAATATAGAATACTCTTCTTTCTGGTGCTCTTGTTAATCTATAGATAACAGAGGCATCCTCTAGCATACGTAGCTGGTTCATTGGCTTGATAGCCTTATGAAGATATGAAAGTACGTATGAATTGTTTTCGTCTAGTAAGCCTGATGATACTAGAACAATTGAATCCTTGGCAATTCTCAAACCATTTGTAGAAGATGTTACTTCTTTAGCTTGGAATCCTTTATCATTGTACATGTAATATTCATTCTGTACAGTGACATTTCTACTCCTTTCCTTTTTAATCTCTCTAATTTTTCTAATTTTTCTAGGGTCAATATAGCGAAGCTCTTTAATACCATCTTGTGGATTTGTGGTATCGATAATTACATGGTAGTATAGTCTACCATCAACATACCATCTTCTGATAATATCAAAACCAGATGATGAAAAATCAAGTAATTTTTTTACCTCATCAAATTCACTTGAAATTTTATCTTTGAGAGACTTTGAAAATTCAAGATCATCAAGATTAATATTGACTTGTTCTTGGTTTGAATCATAGGAGATCATTTCGCCTACAATTTCTTCTACAGCAGTTTCAATTTCAGCTTGGAGAGAAAGTTGACGATATCTTGTAATGAGCTCAGCTTCGGTTCTTGCAGTACCTTCTAGATCAACATAGGTACCAACAACACCGCCACCTGATACGATAACGGCACCGTCGTCATTTACTGGAGGAACAAAGGAAGGCTGAGTAACGGCTACAACTTGTGGTAGCTCCTCTTCCTTTCGTTTAATTGTAAACCCAAATAATTCCATATTATATAACCTCTAGATAAGAGTAGGAGGGCCGCTTATATTTAGCGGCCCTCTCTATCCCCTATTACTCTTGACCGTCTTCTGGGACTGTCCAGTAATCTAGAGCAAACTCACACTGAAATTCTTCGATAGCATTACCATTTTCCCATGATAGCTCAATTGGACCAATTGCTAGTGGAAAAATACCTTCGAAAACATATGTGCGTAGTTCTTCACCAACCTTACTATACTGGATAACTTCTGCACGAGCCTTATACTCAGATGGAGCTGATGTTGGGAACTCTCTTAGGTTACCAGAATATGAGTTGATGTTATATGACCAAGTTTCAAGCGCCTTTCTGACCTTAAAGTCTTCATCATTGATAACTGTTACCTGCCAGTTATCAAAGATTCTTTGGCCAGCCAATTTAATTGGTCTACCAAAGTAGAAGACTTCAATTGGCGAGATTGTAGAAGCTGGAATCTGAGTTGCTTTTATCATAAAAGGTGCAACTGAGTCTGCTTCTGTTGTCGCTGGATTGCTTAGTCTAACTTGGAAGAGTGATGGGCGAGCACCACCAAGTGCTAGCTGACTCTTAATTTCGTTAATATTGAATGCCATTTACGTCTCTCCTTATCAATTAGAACTGACCAACAACTTCGCTGAACTCGACACCAGTGCGTACTGCTACGAAGTTTAGCTGGATGAAGTTAATTGAGCGAGCAGGTTTGATAAAGATATCCCCAATAAACTGATTGCTATCAATTACTTCAGGCGTATTATTTGTTGTATCGCAGACTACCTTAAAGTCATAGATACCACGTCGGCCTTGAACTTCACGTAGAAATGGCTCTACCAAGTTACGGAACTGAGCTCTTGTGAAATCATCATTGAACTCGAATAGCGTAAACTTAGCAGCTGTAGCAATTGCTTTCTCTAGAACAATGAACAACCTGCGAACATTAATTCTGTCAAATGCTGATGGCTTAGCTAGTAAAGTTTTATCACCAAACAATACAGTGCCTTGACCAGGGAATGTTGTTACTGGGTTGACGCCTGCCTTGTACAATGTATCTCTGTCTGGCTTGTCTGGATTGTATGCCAACTTAACAATATTCTTAATTTGACCTCTATTGAAGCCAGCTGGTGAGAACCATGGGTCGCGAATATTGTCTGTTCTTACACACAGACCAGCTGTATCACCATTAAGTGGTACAAAGCGGTATACATCGTTGTAACGATCATATGTATACTTGTAGCCAGAATCAAGAACACCGTAAGATGAAGATCTTAGAGCATTTCTAAACTCTACAATATTGTCTGCTTGACCTGTTGTTACACCTACAGTGTCGCCTCTCTCTGGAGATACAAACACTACGCAGTCCTTTCGAACTTCTGCAACATTGTCAATTAGGTAGTTGGCTAGTTGTTCACCATATGTGCCGCCTCTTGCCTTACCTGTTAGAATTAGAGAAATATCTACTTCTTCTGCTGAAGAAAACTCATCGTATGCAGTTGCTAGATATGAGAAGGCAATGTTTGCTTCACCACCGCCATCAGCACCACCGGCAAATGATTTTGTTGTTGGCTTAGCGTTGACGTCTGATGAGGACATATTGACGGCTGTGTTTGAAGTAGCTGAGCCATTGTCCTTAAACCACCAAAGCCATTCTGAACTGTTATTAATAACGTCCTTATAATAGATTGTGGCGCCTTCTTTCTTGGCGTCTGTTGCTCTTGATACTCTTTCAAATTTTTCTATTACTGTATTCTTAACACCAGTAACTAAACCATCTTCATCTGCTACTACAACGTGTAGTTCATCCGATGAACCCCCACGCTCTGCAACAAATGCTGATGTTCCTGGAGCTGAATCAGTTACATCAAAGAATTCCCAGAAACGTGTTACTGCTTCTGTTGATGTTGCATTTGTTGACTTAGATACTGCAGTTGAGCCTGTATATAGATCTGCTAAGCTCAATGTTGATCTAACAACACCATTTGAAACACCTGATGTAGCACCAATTGCTGTAATCTTTATGAACTGAGAACCAATCTTCAGGCGATCACCTACTGTTAGAAGGTCTACCTGTGTGTTTAGTTCTGTATTTGCTAGTGAGTTAGCAGCAGCTGTTGATCCAAGTGTAACACTGAATGTAGCACTTGCACCAGCCGATGTGTTACCATTTGTTGAGTTGGCGCCGGCTGTTGAGTTAGCAACCTGGACAACAATGACTGATGTATTTGGGAACTGGCCACCACCAACAACTGTTACTGCTGTAATACCACCGGTTGAGTTGGTTGTGATTGTGCAGTTACCTGTGTTTGAAGCACCGTTTGATAGAACAATAACGTCTGTATTATTGTAACCAGAACCACCAGCTGATACAGTAATTGCAGTTACGTTTTGTGATGCTTGTGTTACTGTTAATGTGCCTGTATTTGCACCAACTGCAACTGCAAATGTAATTGTGTTGTTGCTATTGTTAACAGAGGACATTAAATTTGACTGATAAGCATTTGCAGAATCGCAAATGGAAACCTTTAATGAGTTACCTAGTGAACCAGGATACTTGGCGCGGTAGATTGCACCTTGTGCAGCACCTGTTGTCTTTGTTAGGTAATCATCTAGATTTTGAACCTGTAAATCTGTAGCAGCTGTTGTATTTGCATATGCATTAAATGCATTTGCGTCAGCAGCACGGACAACATATAGCTGGTTGCCATATGCTAGGAATGAAGATGCAGTATGGAAAGTCTCAAAGTTATCATCGCTTGGCTTGCCAAACTCCTTTACTAGTTCAACTTCTGAAGAAAGATTTACGCGTTCGTTTACTGGACCCCAGCGGAAAGCACCTGCAATACCACCTTCTGTAGAAGATACGGCAGGAACTACTGTTGTCAAGTCGATTTCGCTTACGTTTACGCCTGGGCTAACTTGGAATGGCATTGCGATTCTCCTCGTAGACAAATCTATTGATTAAAGCTTGCTGAAATTATTTATAAATTCCCTGGGTTCATGTTTTAAGACGCCAACATTTTATCAAAATTTGACGTATATTTAACGACTGATTCGTCTTTAAGTTCGTATCTTCCATCGTTTACAATACCAAATGGGAGGAGGTCATCATCAGCAGCCTGTGGAATTCCATTGAGTAAATGCTGGCGAATATCAACACTAGTTAGCTCTTTAAAGAAATTTTGCGTTGACATCCAAGCAAAGAGAACTAGTGACATCACTAAGTCATCATTCTTGCCATACTCAGCCTCATAGGATGTACCTTTACTTATAAAAGTTGTCATCTCGTGCAAGATGTCATAATCGTAGTTTAGCAGTTTATTTTCTTCAATCAACATCTTTAATGTACCACAACCTATAGCCTTGACTTGTTTGGATGTTTTGATACCAAACTTTGAACCAATTGCATTGAAACCACTTGTTAACACCTGGCCTGATTTTGACTGAGCAGTTTTTAGAACATTTTCATTCTCTAAATCATAATTTAATGAATCTGCAACTTGCTGGCCATTGTCATTAGTTTCAACTAAAATGTAGGCATTGTTATATTTCCTAGCAACATTGTCAATAGTAGTTGGATATAATAAATGCGATATCTTATTGTTTCTATAAGTAGCAACAATTTCATATGGAAACTGAGTAACATCTACAACTGAAAATGCTGAATAGTCTGCTCCTGTACCTCTGGATGTATCTACAGACATAGCATAGATACGGTCTTTTTGAGGAAGCTTATAAATCTTCAAGTCACCATGTTCTTCTAACGGTGGTAAGAAAGTCATTCTACGTAATGTTCCACCACCAATTAAAGTGTTTGAAGAGCCAAGAAACTCACACTCATGTTCTTGTCTAAATTGTTCTGGGGATGTGTTGTTGATAGTTTCTTGTTTCCAAGCTTCATTTCTACCAGGTACCTCCCACCAGTTTACTGCTATTGGCTTATAACTATTTCTACCATTTTCAGCATCAGTCCAAATTTTGTAAAACAATTCCATACCATTTGGAGTTGAGGTAATCATTACCTTAGATGTTTCACCTGATGAAATTGTAGGATAAACAGAAGCAAAAAACTCTTCTTGTAAATTTGGTTGAACAAACGCAAACTCATCAAGATATATTAGGTTGAAAGATCCACCACGAACGGCTGATGAAGACGTTGCTGATGCTAGAATTTTTGATCCATTTTCTAATTCTATACTACCCTTATTCCAGCCACCTGGTACAATACCTTGTTGAATCCACTTTGGTAAGTTTTCATATGCAAGTTTAATTCTTGATAAAATTTCTCTAGCCTGTTGGAATTTATTGGCTAGGATAGCAACATTATATGTTGGATTAAACAAAATAGACCAAAGAATGATACCTCCTATTGTGGTTGTTTTACCAGTCTGGCGAGGCATTTTACATATAATAAACCTATTATCTATAGCAGTATTAACTATATCATCCTGATAAGGATACATGTCAAAGTTAATTAATCCCCGGTCAATGTGTATAATTTTAATGTAGTTTCGAATGAAATACCTTGCGTCTTTTGAACATTTTATATATTCTTCAACTTGCTCCCTAGTAAATTCTATAGGAGAATTTGCACCTTTGAGTCTTGGATTACCTTTATAAGAAGTAATTGATGACTTAGTTTTAATTGCTCTCAATGTATTCATTTTGTTTATCTTTGATCATTTTTTGAAGATCAGCAGTAGACCCAACAAATAGATTATTTGTTACATTCTGTGGGCCTTCTAGCTGAGGAACTCTAGGATCTTCTTTCTGAAGGACTTTTTTTGTCTTCTGTAGTTCTAGAAGATCTTTATTAGTTTCAGCCATTGTTTTCATTAATGCTGCGGCTACTTCATATGCTCTGGGATGTTCACTACCACTTGCAATTGTAAGGATTCCATCTAAGGCGTTTTGCCCTTTATGGATAAGTTGACGCATATTGTCTCTGGCATAATCAAAATCATCTTTAACTGTTTCATCAGGCAAACTATCCATAGCAATTTTCTCCTCTTCCTTTACTGCAACTGGAAGTGGTGTCATATCAAGAGCGTTGGATACGCTTTTCATTGTTTCTTTATGTTTAAGTATCTGGGTCATTTGTAGGATCGTCTACTGGAAAATTCGGGTTTGTATTTGTTATAACAATAAAGCCAAAGTTACTATTTGATGCAATATTAGCAACTGGCAATGATAGCTCAGCATTTGTTGTTGGGCTGCCATTAGCAAGTAATCCTGGTCTAACAGATGTTGTTGTAAAGAATAGTTCAGAACCAAGTGATACCACAAATACTGCTCCAGTACCTGATGATGTATTACCATTGGTAGCATTAGATGGAGCTGTAGAGTTTGCAATTTGTGTTTTAATTATAGATGTGTTTACAAACTCGCCCCCGGTTAGTATTGTCAAGGATGTTATTGATCCAGTTGTATTTGTTGAAATCTGAGCAGTACTATTGCTTGTGCCATTAGAAAACGTAACAATTTGATTATTAACATAGCCGCTACCAGCATTGGATATCGCTAGCCCTGTGACAGCATTTGGTCCACTATTGGCAGTTTCTATATCGCTTTCAAACCCATCGAGAACAAATGTTCTTGTGTTGGCTGTATTAATAATATTCCTATTCTTAACTGGACCAAATAGATAGCCCTTCATTGTAAAGTTTAAAGTATGAATAATAGTTCTTCTATTCTCATAAGTATCTTCGTAGGTATCATCGGTGTTGATTGTATTCAAAACAACTGGAATATCCATACGTATATCTAAATCATCAACCAGCTTTATTGTGTTTGTCCATTCTGGTGTAAAGTATGGTAGAATCTGTTCAATTAACATTGTACCATCTTCAGCATTTAAAACATAGATTGATAATTCAAAATCTATATTATATGGTACAGGATTATACACTGATGCATTAACTAGATTGTTAGCTACTGGCGCTTTCATTTGACCAATTGTTTGTAGCTTCCTTGTTCCATCATAATTATAACCAGATATTTGAAAACTCATTCTAGGAAGACTAATAGCATCCGGCTTTGTTAGGTTTGGGTCCTGTCTAATTCTTGATAAGAACTTAGCTCTTGGACCATAGGCAATAGGGACCTTGATACGCTTAATAAGCGTACCAGCTGTATTTCTTCTATGAACAACCATGTCATTAAACATTGTACCAAACACAATGACATAGCGTCTAATTGTTTCGTGATAGAATTCGTTGCCAAACATTAGTAATTATTAGCCTGTGAGAATGGGTTAATTTCAGTAAAGTCTAATATGTCATCACCTTTGTCTTCAAACTCTTCATTCTGAGCTTGCTTATCAATTGTTGAGATTACAAATTCAGTAACAGCTTGTGTATTATTAGCCATAGCAAAGCTTAGTGCATTATACGTATCATCAATTAGGCTGACGTTAGTGTTGAATGTCTCTTGGTTGAACTCAAATAGCTCACAAATAATGTCATAAGTCTGTAGCGCACCCATTTGATAGAAGATAGCCTCATGCTCCACAAAACGCACGACATAACCTTTATTGGTAAGTGGGAAGAAGATCATATCTCCTTCCTTTGGTCTTACACCACCAGTTACTTCATCGGCAAATGTTCTTCTTGCTACTGTAAAGGTGATTCTATCTCTGATTTGTAAACCAAACTTAGATAAGAAGTCTCCCTCGCCTTCAAACCCCTCAACATTCTTAATATACATCTCGAAGTTATAGGCACTATTAAATGTAGCTAGCTCATCTTCTGCAAATACAGTTTCTTCTGAGGTAATAGTTCTTGGGCAATACCACACTTCCATACCATAAATCTTAATTGATTCTATAACTAGATCTTCAATTAAAGTTTGTTCTTGACTGTTTTCAAAGTTGTTAAAATAAAAATTTGTGGGCATTTTAGCCAACCATTGGATTAGCTGGTAATGAATAACTTATTACCATCTCTTGCTCTAAGGATTCAATTTCATTTTTTGCATCATCCATGATTTTTTCGCCATTAAACTGAACACCACCTGGCAAAACCATACCAGTAAACTTGGTTAGGTTTGTACCCCACTGATACTTTATCTGGGCTGTTGCATAAAGCGCAAGCCAACGATCTGCCCACGCATCAGTAAATGTATCTGGGTCAACAATCTGATATGCCTCCACAACAATATATTCACCCTCAGTAACTGTGCTCCAATCTATATCAATGTGTAGTCTATCTTTATGTCTATTGTAGCGGATTGGTTTTTTACCAACTAGAACTTCTTCTAAGAATTGTATATGTTGCATTGCCATAACATATGGTATCATTGACTGTGTTGTTAATGTGTAAAGATCATTTAATGCAATTTGATAGCGAATATTGAACAAATTCATTGTATTCAAGCTTTGGCCAATTGGAAATACACTTACAGCACCAATAATATTTTCTGGTAATGTTATGTACTTATTGCTAATATCTGATGATGTTATTTCATGGGCATAATAAGTTTTCTCGGAACCATCAAAGTGGTAGTCCCAGTAATACCTCAAAGACTCGTCTATACGGTCTTCAACCTGGTCATCATCCACGTTGATTTCAATGACTGGCTTACCAAGTTTACGGAGGCAATATTCTTTAAATTCAGATCTAGATGTTGGGACTGCCATGGGATTGACCCTCTAAAAATACTCTATAAGGGTATTTATAGATCAATTATATCCAGACAACCATAGAGACCACTAGTCAATTTCCCTGTTTCTTTTGCGTTAATCCTAATCTTATTCAATGTTGTCCCTGGTAAAAAATTATCTAAATTATCGGTATATTGATTATACAAGTCAAATGGATAACCATAAATTTCTTCTGACCTTAAAGAGTCATTTGGTCTGATTGATTTATTCCATAAATTTACAATAAACCCAGATTGAATTTTAAGATTGTGTGCTATTGTTTGACGAGCTGAAATAGCAGTACCAATTAAAACATCATCTTTACCATTGAATTCTCTACTAAGTATTGTAATAGTTTTGTTCTTAACTGCATCTGATAGAAGCTTGCTGTCGGTTTTTTGAAGATCTAGATCTTGTACTTTAGTAACATCAACAATGAAAAAATTTAAATCAAATGATGAATCGTTACGCGGTAATCCCAACATATGATACATTGATAGTTGATTGTGATTATTATATACTCTTGAATAACATAACCCATATGTTTTATAATTTAAAGCATTGTATATGTAATCGGTATAATCTTTATTAACAATTGCTCCACTTAAAATACAGACAACTACCTCATTGTAATTCAAATCCATAACAACTTTAAGAGTAGAAACTAAAGAATTTCTAATATCAAAATCATCTACAACATAAGCCTTATAATTTAAATTGTTTGTTTTAATGTAAGATAGTATGAGCTTATCATAATCTTTAAATGCTTGGTAATCAGTTTTGGATGAGTTTTCACTATACATCTTATTATATTTTTCAACTTGACTACCAGGTATAATGATTGTTACATCTTTAATACCTTTATCTTTAAGAGAGTTAAGTGTTACAAACGCACCATGATGCTGTGCAATTACAATTGTTTTCATGGCTGTTTCAACTCCACTTGTTCTTTTAATTCTTTATCAATAACTTCATCACCTACCTCGCCAGGCTTTTTTGAAAGTGTAATATGTTTATGCTTTTTCATGTTATCAAAGAATCTTTGAATACATTCTTCTTTATTTTCATGGTGAACACTAATCAACCCCGACTCCGGATATGACATTAGAGCAGCAAATTTGTTAATTAGCTTATCCTTAACTCCAGATCTATCTAATGATGTGTATATTGCTTCAAAAGTTTTACCAACCTTACCTTCTTTATTATCAATAAGACCTATACCCTTACCTAAAATAACAGCAGCACAACCTGTTTCTGATGATAAAGTAAAGTATACTTTCTTTGCGCGTTGAAGGATTGGATACATGGAAGCATCATTCTTAACTACTTTACCCTTAAATCTTTGTTCTAGCATTGTTTGCCAAATTTTAGCAGTAATAGGATGAAGTTTAACCCAGGCCCCATTTTTAAAAAGTTCGTCAACTTTCTTAAAGTCAACAGCATCTTTTGTAATTAGATTAGTACCTGGAAGAAGTACTAATTCATTAACATCACCATATTCTAGATCTAAATCTTCATCTAAAAGATACTTGTCGGTAAGGTTAGCTTTTAAAGCTTCTACAATTCTATAGCCCTCCGCTGTAGCACCTTTCCGAATACATTGAATCATATTCTCAGTTGCAATTTTTGTATTACATGGGGCTAGATAGATAACTTGTGTTAATAGATCGGTAAACTTATACCCAGCTATTGTACCGCTAGGACTACCATAATTAATATCATATTCAATTTTAGAACCATTTGGGTTCTTTGGAATATGTTTAGCAATTTCTGTTAACCTTTCATTTGCTGGCGAACGCAGCATGTTACCAGATTTCATAAAATGAGTCACATCATCGTTGACCCATTCATTAGAGGACATGTTAAAGAACTTAGTCTTTCCACCTTTAGCTGAAACTTCGGCTACCATAATATAATTCCTCTTTAGACGCCAATACGCTCATCAACATCATTAGATGGCTGGAACGATTGAAGTTTTTTTTCAGTTTCGTGAACTTTCTTTTTAAGTGTTTTGATTTCCTGATGGAGATCAATCATCTTTTGGAGAACGACCTCAACAAAAGATTCTAACTTTTTATCAAGTTGTTCATTACTAACTCTTTGCTCATTACTCATACTATTCACCTCAATTGGAACATATTAATATTTATATCATTTTTAGAAGTATGTTTCGATAGTTGTATCAAATACTGTAGATCTTGATGTATTGAAAGCTGTATTGCGGCTTGTGTTGTAAGCTGTTTCAAACACTGTAGATGTTGATTTGCTTGTAGCAACCTGTGTATCAATAAGTGTATCATAGGCTGTTACTGTGTTAAATACGGTGACAGTATCAAATACAGTTACAATTTCAGTATCAAATGTAGATACAGTATTTCTTGACGTAGAAGTTAGAATATTTGTATTGTATGTTGTTTCAAACGCAGTAACAGTATTGAAGACAGATGTTGTTGATCTACTTGTTAATGTGTCAAAGTTTGTATTATATGTTGTTTCAAATGTTGTAGAAGTATTGAATACAGATATGGTTGCTATATTTGTGGCATAGGCTGTTTCATATAGAGTTGTTGTATTTCTATCTGTGGCAGTGTTTCTGGATGTCTCTGTGGCTCTAGAAGTACCAATGGTAGTATCCGTGGATCTAGATGTGTCAGTAGTTCTGTTTGTGTTATAAGCTGTTTCAAACGTTGTTGAGGTGTCAAACGTAGATATAGTTGATCTACTTGTTGAGGTGACCTTATCAGTAGCATATGCTGTCAAGAACGTTGTTGAGGTGTCAAACGTAGATACTGTTGACCTATCGGTCGCCGTTGTTCTGTTCGTGGCATAAGCAGTTAAAAACGTTGTTGAGGTGTCAAACGTTGATATAGTTGACTTACTTGTACTTACCAATGTGTTATAAGCTGTAGAAGTGTCAAAGTTTGTTGATTTGACATCTGATGTTTGATATGCAGTAGCAAATGTTGTAGTTGTGTTAAATGTAGTAGTTGTAGCATATGCTGTGGCAAATGTTGTAGTTGTGTTAAATGTTGTTGTAGTAGTATACGCAGTGGCAAACGTCGTTGTTGTATTGAACGTTGTTGTTGTTCCATATGCTGTTGTATACGTTGTTGTTGTATTAAACGTAGTTGTAGTAGCAAATGAAGTATCGTAAGAAGTTGTTGTTTGAAATATAGTTGTTGTACTTCTAGAAGTCGATGTTACTCTAGATGTGCTAACTGTTGTATCTGTGCCTCTGGATGTTGCAGTTGCTCTGGAAGTACCGGTTCCTCTGGATGTTGCAGTTGCTCTGGAAGTATCGGTTCCTTTTGACGTGTTAAAGAAGAATGTAGTACTTCTAGAAGTATCTGTGGCTCTAGAGGTATCAGTTCCTCTTGACGTGTTAAAGAAGAATGTAGTACCAAATGTTGTTGTTGTTTGGAATGTAGTTGTTGTACTTCTTGATGTATCGGTGGCTCTTGTCGTTGTTCCACCAAGAGTTGTTATGAATGTTGTTGTACCACCAGCTGAAGTGCCTGTAGCTCTTGTTGTTGTTCCACCAAGAGTTGTTATGAATGTTGTTGTACCACCAGCTGAAGTGCCTGTAGCTCTTGTCGTTGTTCCACCAAGAGTTGTTATGAATGTTGTTGTACCACCAGCTGTTGTAATAAATGTTGATGTAGTATTTCTTGCGGTATTGAAATAAAATGTAGTATTTCTTGCGGTGTTGAAGTAGAATGTAGTACCTCTACTTGTAGCAGCAACCGCTGTAGTGCCTCTACTTGTGTTGAAATAGAATGTGGTACCAAATGTAGTTGTAGTGCCTCTACTTGTGTTGAAGTAAAATGTAGTGTTAAAGTTCGTGGTGCCACCGGCGCTTGTGCCGCGAGCCGTGTTAAAATAAAATGTTGTATTTCTACTTGTACCACCACCGGCCGTAGTGCCTCTGGCTGTATTAAAGTAAAATGTAGTATTTCTAGAAGTTGCAGTGGCACGATCTGTTGATCTTTGCGCATCCACGAACCATGATTCAGGCTGACCCCACAGGTAACCATAGAATGCATCCACATAAAATGTTACATATGTTGTTATAGTGTTGAAGTTTGTGGCGGCCACAGCTGTAGTAATAAATGTAGTATTAAAGTAGAATGTGGTATTAAAGTTTGTGGCGGCCACAGCTGTAGTAATAAATGTCGTATTAAAGAAGAACGTAGTGCCTCTACTTGTACCACCACCGGCCGTAGTAATAAATGTCGTTGTTGTGCTTCTGTTTGTTGTACCACCAGCTGTTGTAATAAATGTAGTATTAAAGTAGAATGTTGTATTAAAGTTTGTATTACCGCCCGCTGTTGTAATAAACGTAGTTGTACCACCAGCTGTTGTAATAAATGTTGTTGCTGTTATTACGCTAGTATTAAAGAAGAATGTGGTGTTTCTTGCGGTGTTGAAGTAGAATGTGGTACCAAATGTTGTAATTGTATTAAAGAAGAATGTAGTACCTCTACTTGTGTTGAAGTAGAATGTGGTACCAAATGTTGTAATTGTATTAAAGAAGAATGTGGTGCTTTTACTTGTATTGAAGTAGAATGTGGTACCAAATGTAGTTATTGTTTGGAATGTTGTAGTTGTAGCTCTAGAAGTGTCAGTAGCTCTAGAGGTCGTACCGGCAAGAGTTGTTATGAATGTTGTTGTTGTACCAAATACTGTTGTTGTTTGGAATGTTGTTGAACCACCAAGGGTTGTTATGAATGTTGTTGTCGTACCAAATACTGTTGTTGTATCAAATGTTGTCGTTGTATTAAATACTGTCGTTGTATCAAACGTTGTAGTTGTACCATAAGCGGTATTGAATGTTGTCGTTGTATTAAACGTTGTAGTTGATGATCTAGATGTATCTGTTGCCTTTGATGTGACAAAGATAGTATCTGTGGTTCTTGATGTGGATGTAGCCTTGCTAGTATCAATTATCGTATCGGTTGTTCTAGATGTAGCGGTTGTTCTATTTGTGTCAATGGTAGTGTCTGTGGATCTAGATGTAGCAGTTGCTCTGCTTGTGTCAATAGTAGTATCAGTGGATCTAGATGTAGCAGTTGCTCTACTTGTGTCAATGACAGTGTCTTTTATCGTACCAGTGTTGAATACAGTATTTGTTATCTTACTTGTGTCGTACCCAGTGTCATAGACTGTGGTAGTTGACCTTGTTGTTGCTGTATTACGAGCAGTATTAATTTCTGTATCGTATACTGTTGTTGTATTGAATACAGTAGTTGTTGACCTTGTTGTTGCTGTATTACGAGCAGTATTAATTTCTGTATCGTATACTGTTGTTGTATTGAATACAGTAGTTGTTGACCTTGTTGTTGCTGTATTACGAGCAGTGTTGATTGTGGTGTCAAACGTTGTTGTTGTACCAAATACAGTGGTTGTTGCGTATGCAGTTTCAAACGCTGTTGTTGTTTGAAATGCTGTAGTGGTGTTGAAGACACTTAGTGTATTTCTGCTAGTGCCAATAATAGTATCATATACAGATGTTGTTAGAACTTCTGTTGCTGTGTTTCTTGCTGTATTAATTGTTGTTTCAAATACAGTATTTGTAATGAATATAGTAGTTGTTGGTCTACTTGTAGATGTAACTCTATTTGTACCAATTGTAGTTTCAAATATAGTTAATGTATCAAATACTGTAGCGGTTGTTGTTGTTGTGGCGTAGGCAGTTGATCTAGAGGTTGAAGTATTTCTGCTCGTTGCTGTCTGCTTACTAGTACCAAAGGCCGACTCATAAAATGTAACATATGCTGTGGTTGTATTTCTATTAGTACTAATGATTGTGTCAAATGTTGTTGTGATAACAGTATCAAATGTTGTTGTTCTAGATGTTTGGTAGGCAGTATCTTTGGTAGCCGAGAAAATCTGCCTTAATGTACCATTATCGTTGACATAAGCATCTCTAACGGAACGGAGAGTACCGCCGTCATTAACTTTTAAGATTTCGGCTTCTCTTAAAGTGCCGTTGTCATTAAAAAACAGCTTTGATGGCATTATATAAGCCTATTACTGGTAGACTAGCCAAATGTGACCATTTGATGTACCAGTAGTATTAACAGGTGCTGTACCAGTAATTGTGATTCTTGCGTCTGTATAATGTTGATTAGCTGGGGTACCGCCAAGATTATTGGCGTTGTTGGCGGTTACTGGATACACAGCTGCTTCAACGTTAGAGGGTTTAATTTTAGTTGTCATACCGTCTAATCCTAACTAAAAATGGTTAAAGGGTCTTGTTTATTTATGTTATTTCAAACTATGGCCAAGTAGCAATTGCAACACGTTTCCATGTATTTGTGGCCACGCAAACATAGATGTAGTTAGTGTCCCAAGCAATAGTACCAGTTGTCCCTGGCGATGCGGCTGTAGCAGGCGGGTTAGAAGCCACAATTTGAAAATTACTAGTACTTAGGGTGTTAGCTACTACAGCATTATTTGTCGTCTTATCAAAGACAAATCCAGCTGATGCACTCATATCTCCTGAATCATTAAATTGAATGTGAGTATTGCCGCCACTTGCATCTAATTTATAAAAAAAGGTTCTTGCTGTTATTACATCTCCATTTGCTGGTGCTGTAATAAATGTTAATATTTTATTAGTGACAAAATAGTCAGTAATTGGTCTTTGAACAACACCATTGAGATAAACAATTGTTTTATTCGTTGTTGATGGATCAGTTAGCGTAAATTCTGTTGCCGTACCATTTGCATTAAATATTGTTGACGTTAAGTTTTCAGCAGTATTAATACCAACAACGCGAATACTGTCTGCAGCTATAGGAGCAGTGTTGAATGTTAGAGTACTACCAGATACACCATAATCATTTGTTGGAACCTGGGCAACACCGTTTAGAAATACTAATGCATATGAATTAGCAGTTAAAGAAGACCCTAACGTAAATTGAGTATTGGATCCATTACCAGTAAAATTATCAAATGTAAACTCAACATCGTTGGGGCTACTTATATCAAGAATATGGGCATGGATAGTATCTGTATTTGCTGGTGCTGAGGTAAAGGTTAGCGCGGTATTTGAAACAGTATAGTCTGTTGTTGGTACCTGTGCAACGCCATTAAGAAATACAAATGCCCTTGATGTATTAGCTGATGTTGTTAATGTAAACTCTGTATTACTACCATTACCAGCAAATGTCTGAGATGTTACAACAACATTTGCTGATCCACCTCCAACACTGCTTATTTGAAAATAGCTTGTACCGTTTGAAGAGTATAAGACCTGGTCGGTGACATTGATAAACAATGCACCTGGTTCAATGTACGAGGTGTTCGATGGATCAGTGACATTTGGAACTGCGCCAGGAACATCTGTTCTTTCTATTTTACCTGTCGTTGCCATTTAATTACTTATTTAAATACCAAAAATGTGACTGCTCCTGTACCACCTTGTGTAACCGAGACGATTGTTGTCATTTAGATATTCCGTTGATACTCTTGGTATTTATTCCACTGCTAATAATTGATCATAGTAGGCTTTGGCTTCTGTTTCTGTTGCAAATTGTTCTCTTAACATTCTTGGGTG
>Ga0194133_10000998_pt1 | contig 53608 bp, 52 predicted proteins | sample TA2KigOf40mmetaG_FD_155448 | JGI IMG/M metagenome (GOLD analysis project Ga0194133, IMG submission 155448) | Freshwater microbial communities from Lake Tanganyika, Tanzania - TA2015055 Kigoma Offshore 40m | ecosystem: Environmental > Aquatic > Freshwater > Lake | place: Tanzania: Lake...
GACTACAGCCCCGCAGCCCAAAGCCCCGCAGCCCAAAGCCCCGCAGCCCAAAGCCCCGCAGCCCAAAGCCCCGCAGCCCAAAGCCCCGCAGACTAAAGCTCCGCAGACTTAAGCTCCGTTGACTAAAGAGGGGCACGAAGGCGTGTTAACTCTCGCGCTTTATACGTCATTCAAGCACCAAAAAACTTTGCATTAACGGAACGATAGCTTGCTCAGAAACCACCTACCTGGGGCCGTATTTTTTACCCAAGGATATAGGAGTCATTTCATGAGCCAACCCTCTGCTAATCAAGAAAAATCTGTAAGTTTTCGTTTATTGCCTTCGGTAATACCTCAGAGCTCAAATCAAGGTCAGAACGACTTTGATTCGGGTAAAAAAGTTACTGATAAAAAACAAGCGCCCATGTTGAAGACCGGGCAGGTATCTACATTAGATTTACTGACGTCAGCATCTGATACCTCCAAGGGAGCCTGTTCAGGTAAATCGACTGATCCAATCGCTCCTCATACAACGCCAGTGATACATTCAAGGCAACCATCTTCGAGAGCACCAAGTTCGTCGGCCAACGACGTCAATAAACCAGGCGCATTAAATTCTCCACGTGAGCACAACATCGCCGCAGATAGCCCGAGACGGCAAAAACTGACGCCACGAGGGTCCGATCAACCAGGGCCAGCCGCCTCGTCAAAAGCAACGCCCAGGCAAGTTGCTACTAGCGCCAAGTCTGACTCTTCTTCATCCTCGCCGAGAGAAGCAGATCAGGAAAAATTATCAAGCCCTCGTGACAATCGGTCTCGAGAGTTCAGAAAAAAAGCCAGTAGAAAATTTAATGATCTGAAACTCAACCTCACTGGCTTATCTGAAAAGGTGGGCTCGAGTATTTCTACTTCACGACTGTCGCCGAGCAGTGCCAGCAGTATTTCTCCTGGAAGGCTAACTCCGACCAAAAAGCACAACAATTTTCTGAAAGACGTACCGGTAGATATAAGAAATAAGCTGGCTAAAGCTTATTGGATGCTAAAAAAAGATTCGCTCTACGTTAATTCGGGTGAAACAAGAAGAAGTATGATGCTGAATGCAAAAATGATCGGCATCCTTTCGGAAAACAACATAGCATTCGATGGGAAAAAACTTCAAGCGCTGGTAGCAGATGCCGCGCTTCGCTCACAGCATGCAGAAATCGATATCGAAATTGATTTCACAAAGTCTCCTTATCCCGACTTAATCCATGACGGATCGAAGAAGTTTCTCACTCGTTGGGATTCAGATAATTCAGATAAGGGACAAAAATTCAAAGACCTACCAGCAAATGAACGCGAGCTGATCGATCAACATTTCATGCCGACGTTTATTGCAGATTATTACCGTGCTGGGGTCAGTCATGAGCTGCAACTGTCTGATGGCTCTACCAAAGAGTTTGCTTCGCCGGTAGCGTTGGCAGCGTATCTGAATGAAGGTGCTAATGGGGAGAGCCGATCGCGGTATATCAGTAATGTCACTTTGCAGAATATCGTTAATTTGCTGCAGCAGCTGACTTGTGGTGGCTTACCCGGCACGACCTCGCCGATCAAGTTATTTGATGGAACGCCTTTGGTTCCTCGTGGCCGAGTAGAGCAACGATTTATTTACCAGCTCGAGAAAGACAATACGGTGACAGTCAGGGTGCAAGTCATGATCTATGCCGATAACCTGGGTAACGCCAAGCGTCAAAGTCAGGTGCAGAATCCGACAAGAGATCCGGTCGCTATTGATAACGATGCCAAGCTTCAGATCGAGTCGACTTTGCGCTTTGAGTCGAGCGGTGAGTGGACCATCTATAACCCCCACCTAGTGGCAAGCGGCTGGAATCTTCCGGAAAGCTATTGAAGTTTTGATAGAAATAGCAAGATGGGCCGGTGCTGATGTGACTTTGTTCGGAACCGGACATACCAACTTCGGCTAGCAGACGTTCAATCGTCAGTATTCGATATTGAACGTCTGCGCCCACCTGATCAATCCTGAACGTCGGCGATTATCTGCGGTTTACGCGTAAGCCGTACTAGCGCCGGCGAAACACCAAATCCCACACGCCGTGACCGAGCCGCAAGCCGCGTCGCTCGAATTTTGTCACGGGCCGGTAGCTCGGACGGTCTGCATAATCTTTAGCAGTATTCATCAGGCTCGGTTCAGATGAAAGCACAGCCAACATCTGAGACGCGTAGTCTTCCCAGTCGGTCGCACAATGCAAATAACCACCGACGGCAATGCGCGAGGCAAGGTGCTCAACGAAGGCGGTTTGGATCAGTCGACGTTTTTGGTGGCGCGCTTTATGCCATGGGTCGGGGAAAAAGATATGTACGCCCGCCAATGATGCTGGCTGAATCATATGGGTGACCACCTCGACTGCGTCATGTTGAATCAGTCGCAGGTTATGCAAGCCATGCTCATCGATGAGCTTGAGAAGACTACCAATACCTGGGGTGTGTACTTCAACCCCAAGAAAATTCTTTTCGGGCATGAGTCCGGCAATATGGGCAGTGGTCTCGCCCATGCCTGTGCCAATCTCGAGGATGGTCGGCGCCACTCTTCCGAAAAAACGATTCAGATCAACCGCACTTTTTTCATACGGTATGCAGTAGCGGGGGGCCAGCGACGCCAATGCGCGCGCTTGCCCGTCTGACAGCCTGCCCATGCGTGTGACAAAGCTACGGATTCGACGCTCGGTAGGATCGTAGGGCAGGGTGCGCCCAGGTTCGCGATTATGGCTTGGCGGTTCGTTCATCAAGTTGGCAGGTTGGAGCGGGTGAAGGGAATCGAACCCTCGTATGCAGCTTGGGAAGCTGCCGTTCTACCATTGAACTACACCCGCGCAGGAGCTCATTTTAACGGATGAGGCTTGGCTTAATGCCAAAATAATAATTTATCACTTTCGCCGATCAAATCGTAAATTGCAAACCGTACAAACCATCAACAGTATTAGCGACATTTTGATAGAGGCCTTAAAATGCGAATTGGTATTACATAGGCTTCGGCAAACGGGTGCCAAAGCTTGATTAACTCGCACCATATCAATGCTGTAAGTATTTCAGGTGCTAATTGGAGACTAATAAATGAAACTACTCAAAAACTGCCTCAGTGTCTCAGTCTTGCTGGCTGTCGTCGTGCTGTCGTCGGGCTGCGAGACGATGTCATCAGCCTATGACTCGACCAAGGACACGGTCTCCGGCTGGTTCAGCAAAGGTCAGAAAAAAGCTGATTAATTCTGCATCTACCAAAATCAAGCCGCTCAGATGAGCGGCTTTTTCATGCGCGTACGGTTTTTTGGTTGTTTTCGCAGGATGAGTAAAAAACCAAACTACGTTGGTCTCAGCCTTGACTCGAAACCGACTCACGCCGATTGGACCCCGCGACCATCTCGAAGCGGAACAATCTGCACTCGATTGCGCCATTGAAAAACGGTGTTTTTTTCGATTCTTTTAATCGCAACATTCGCGGCAGCGTCAGATCGGCGGTAAACAAACAAACCGTCCACCCGGCAAAGCGTTGTTTCAGCGTGCTGCCAAATGCGTTAAAGAAAGCAAGCGCCATGGCGTCGGGTTCTTGCGACCGGTCGCCGCGCATATCAATCCGCTCACCATACGGCGGGTTGGCGATCAGCAGACCCGAAATACCGGTCGGTGGTTTCACCTCTTGCGCATCAATTTGTTTGAGCGGGATGTCGAATTGAATGCCAGCCCGTTGCAAGTTATTACGCGCCATCACCAACATATCGCCGGAAATATCACTACCGAAAATCGTGGGGTGAGCAGGCAACGGCAGCGGCTTCAATGCATGGCGCAACGTATCCCATTCTGTTTGCTTGAAGTTTTTGAATTTTTCAAAGGCAAAGCGACGGTTCATGCCGGGTGGCATACCCGCCAGCATTTGTGCTGCCTCGATCAGCAGTGTGCCGGACCCGCACATCGGGTCGAGCAGAGGGGTGCCTGGTTTCCATCCAGCGGTTCGCAGTAGACCCGCGGCGAGATTCTCGCGCAGTGGCGCATCACCCGTTTCCAATCGCCAGCCGCGCTTGAATAAAGATTCGCCCGAGGTATCCAGGTAGATCGTGATCGTGCGCGCATCAAGAAAACCCCAGATACGCATATCGGGGGTTCGTGTGTTCACCGATGGCCGCTTGCCGACGCGATCACGAAAGCGATCACAGATACCATCTTTGATACGCAGCGTGGCGAACTCCAGACTCTTCAGGGGAGACTTGATCGCATTCACATCCACCCGGATGGTGTGCTCCAGCTCGAACCAGTCCTCCCACGTCGCGCCCAGCGCCAGGTCGTAGACATCGTTTTCATTGATGTAGCCGGATTGCGCGATGCGTAACAGTACGCGCGATGCAATACGGGAGTGCAGATTCAGCCTCATGGCATCTTGCAAGGTGCCGGAGCAGTGGACACCACCGGGAACGCTGTTATGAATCTTTAGCGTCGCGCTGAGCGTTGCGATTTCATGGAGCTCTTCAGCAAGCGCAATCTCGAGCCCGCGCGGGCATGGGCAGAAAAAAGAATATGACATGGTGTACCGTTTGTCCGTTAGTGTCGGGCTCGGTTAGCTCGACAAGCTAAGTCAACATACTGAATAAATCACTGGATCGCGGCGTAGGCCGAGATCCAGCCATATTGATCAATTGTTTTGCAGCATACGTTCGACAAAATCTAATCGGTCTTGTCCCCAGTATCCTTCCCCCTCTACCCGATACCAGGGCACACCAAAGACTTGCGCGGCAATCGCGTCGTCGGTATTGCGCTGTAACTCATCAGCCACTGCCTGACTGGCAGCGTGGTTGAGTAGCTCTTGTCCATTCAAGCCAACAGCGTTTGCGACGGCTATCAAGGTATCCGCGTCCGCGATATTTTTTTCTTCGGCCCAGCAGGCGCGGCCAAGGGCGCCGAGCAGCGCCATTGCCGAGTCCACGCCGTTCTGATGAAGGGCTGCGATGATCAGCTTCGAGCCAGGGTCACCTGCAACCGGGAAAAAAGCGGGATGAAGATTCAGCGGCATCTGCAGAAATTTGCTCCATCGCTCCAGCTCGGCAAGGCGATACGCCTGACGCTGTGCCGGCCGCTGGGCTACCGGTACACCGCCACTCGCAGCAAACACCTTCACCATATCGGTAGGTTTTAGTGCGACTTGTGCATGATGTCGTTTAAGGATAGCCATAAAACGCTCATGCCCCATATAAGCCCATGGCGACTGAGGCGCAATGAAATACTCAACGATCTTTGCCAAGGGGTCTCTCCTGAACTGAGATGGTTAAACCGGTTTGATGATGACGAGGGCGACTGCGGCAAACATACCGATCACGGGCAACTCATTGAACCAGCGATACCAGACATGGGTTCGAACATTCTCGCCACGTTCGAATGTATTTAGCAATCGCTTGCACAGGTGGTGATAAGCGATCAGCACCAGCACGATCAGCAGCTTTACATGCATCCAAAGGCTATCCTGCCCGACACCGTAGCCGAGCCACAGAATCAATCCGAGCGCGAGCGCAGGAATCATCAGAATGGTCATGAAGCGATAGAGCTTGTTCGCCATCAGCAGCAAACGTTGCGTGGCGGCTGAGTCTGTCTCCATCGCCAGATTGACGAAGATACGCGGCAAATAAAATAAACCTGCGAACCAGGACGCAATTAAAACAATGTGAACCGTCTTTATCCAGAGATACGCCATTGCTTAAATCCGTACCTCGCCATGGCCCAACACCACAAATTTTACCGAGGTGAGTCCTTCCAGGCCCACAGGGCCGCGTGCATGCAGCTTATCGTTGGAAATGCCGATCTCCGCACCAAGGCCGTACTCGAACCCGTCCGCAAAGCGCGTGGAGGCATTCACCATCACCGATGCAGAATCGACTTCGCGCAGAAACTGCAGCGCGCGCGAGTAATCTTCGGTAATGATGCTGTCGGTGTGCTGAGATGAGTAGGTGTTGATGAAGTCAATCGCCTCATCCACCCCCGAGACAATCTTCACCGAGAGAATCGCGTCGAGATATTCGGTGTGCCAGTCTTCTTCAGTGGCTGCTTTCAGCATCGGGTAGCCGGCGAGGAGCTGCATCGCTTCCGTATCGGCGCGCAGCTCTACCTGTTTTTCTGCGAATAATTTTGCCAGCTCCGGCAGCACACGCGGTGCAATATCACGCGCGACGATTAATGTTTCCATGGTGTTGCACGTGCCATAGCGATGGCATTTGGCATTGAATGCCACCGGTAGCGCTTTGGCGATATCGGCTTTGTCATCAATGTATACGTGACAGATACCATCCAGGTGCTTGATCATCGGTACCTTCGAATCTTTCATCAGGCGCTCAATCAAGCCCTTGCCACCGCGCGGCACGATCACGTCGATGAATTCCGGCATGGTGATCATCGCGCCGACGACAGCGCGGTCAGTGGTCTCAATGATCTGCACTGCCTCCGACGGCAAGCCAGCGCCAGCCAAACCTTCTTTGACTAATTTTGCCAGTGCCTGATTACAGTGAATCGCTTCTGATCCGCCCCGCAGTATGGTGGCGTTACCGCTCTTGATGCACAGGCCCGCTGCATCGACCGTCACGTTCGGGCGCGCTTCATAGATGATACCGATCACGCCTAGTGGTACGCGCATCTGGCCGACTTGTATGCCGCTCGGGCGGTATTTCATGTTGGTGATTTCACCGATGGGGTCGGGAAGTGCCGCAATTTGCTCCAGGCCCTCCGCCATGGTGGCGATCGCTTTTTCGGAAAGCGTTAATCGATCGACCAACGCAGCAGCAAGCCCATTCGCGCGAGCTGCGTCTAAATCTTTTTGATTTGCTGTAGTCAGCAAGGCGGCGTCGCGCCGAATAGCGGCGGCGATCAGTTGTAGCGCGCGGTTCTTCGCTGCGGTATCGGCCTTGGCCATCGCGCGCGATGCTTTACGCGCGGCTAGGCCGATGGTTGTCATGGTTTGTTGAAGTTCCATTGTTGTCATTTCCTAGCTACGACCAGTGCCAGCTGCAGTAATGCGTCCCAGGCATCGCCGGCGAAATCTTTGGCGCGTAATCCTTTGATCAGTCGATCGACTTGCGCCGCTTTACCGAGTGCACCGCGCAGGCTGGCAATGTTGGCGCGCGATACTGCCGGTGCCATCAGCCGCTCGCGCGGACCCCAAATCCGGTACTCCTTCAGCATGGCGGCGAGTGGGCGTCCTTCATCGCTACCGATTTTCAATTTCAGCAATGTGCGTATTTCTTCACTAATCGCCCACAGCACTAACGGTAGCGCTTCGCCTTCACCTTTCAAGCCATCCAGCATACGCGTGACGCGGCTGACATCGCCGGATAGCATCGCCTCCGACAGCTTGAATACATCGTAGCGTGCGACATTCAGCACCGCATCCTGAATTTGTTCGAGGGACAGCCGACCCTCAGGATACAGCAAGGCCAACTTACGGATCTCCTGGTGCGCGGCCAGCAGATTACCCTCGACCCGATCAACCATGAACTCTAGTGCTTGTTTATCCGCGCTCTGGCCTTGCGCCGCCAGCCGTTGACCTATCCAGCTTGCGAGCTGATGGCGCTCGATGTTCGCGATTTCTACATAAACCGCTTGCTTCTGCAGGGCGCTGACCCAGGCACTTTTTTGCGTCGCCCAGTCAAGCTTGGGTAGCGTGATCAGAGTCAGCGTGTCGCCTGCTTCATTACCGGAGCAGCCGGCCGCATAATCCTGCAGTGCCTGGCCACCTTCCTTGCCCGGTTTGCCATTGGGGATGCGCAGCTCGATCAGCTTGCGATCGCCAAACAAAGACATCGACTGCTGTACCGACAAAAACTCAGGCCATTTGAAATAGCGCTCAGCCACCAGCACCTCGCGCTCCGAAAAGCCAGCGACGCGCGCCTTGGCGCGTATGCGATCTGCGGTCTCTAGCAGCAGTAGCTGCTCGTCACTACTAATAACGTAGAGCGGTGCCAGCGATTTTTCCAGGTGCGCATCGAGCGCGTCGGCACGTACCTGCATAAATTAAAGCTGCTCCGGCTTGACCCGCGCCAGCTGCCGCATGATCTGCGCCACCGCGTCGCGGCGCATGTCTTCGAAGGTCATGCGTTCTTCCTGCTCTTTCGCCAGTGCCTGCTCTTCACTATAGGGAAGGATGGATTGCAGCGCGATCTCGGGAGGTTGAAGCAGCTTTTTGTTTTCTGCGTCGGCGACCTCAAACCGAACCCGGTAGGTCAGGCTAAATTCGCGCACTTTGCCTTGCGCGTTCAGCGTTAGTACTTTTTTCTCTTGTATCTGCGATAGAACCCGCAAAGTAATCGGCGCAGATTTCGCATCCCCGGTCAGCTGCGTGTTGGTAGCTCGAATGATCGTGCGCAGATCACGCTCCAGCGGAGTACCCACCGGCGCATCCAGATAAAGCGCTTCAAAGCCAAGGCGCGTGTCTGGCGTCGAACCGCGCAACTGGAAGCCGCAGCCGGCGACCTGTATCGCCATCAGCAGAACAAAAAACCAGCGCGTGAACTTGTTCAATGCGTTCTCCCTCAGGCCACGATGTTCACCAGCTTACCCGGCACGATGATGATTTTTTTCGGTATACCTTCAACGAATTTCTTGACGTTGTCGTCACCAAGCGCCGCGGCCTCGATGCTCGCTTTATCAGCAGCTTTAGCGATAGTGATCTTGCCGCGCAGTTTGCCATTGACTTGCACCATCAGCTCGATGTGCGATTGCTCCAGCGCAGCGCCATCGACCTGCGGCCACGGGGCATCGAGCAAATCACCATGCGCTTTTGCGTAGCCCAAAGCCGTCCATAGAATATGGGTCAGATGCGGTGCCACCGGGTATAGAACGCGCAAGAAGATACTCACGCATTCGCCGAGTGCCGCGCGTGCTGCCGGGCCAGCGTGAAGCGTTGTCGCCTCCAGCAGGTTCAGCATTTTCATCGAGGCCGACACCACGGTGTTGTACTGAATGCGGCTGTAATCATGGTCGGCCTGCTGCAGCAGCTTGTGCATCTCAAGCCGCAGTGACTTGATGTCCGCTGCATCGGTTGCGCCGACGCTCAGTACCGGATCGAGATCGGCGGCATGTGAGTGCGCATAATTCCAGACGCGACGCAGAAAGCGATGCGCGCCTTCGACACCCGCGCCCGACCATTCCAGCGTTTGCTCGGGTGGTGAGGCAAACATCGTGAATAATCGCGCAGTGTCGGCGCCGTACTGATCAATAATGGCTTGCGGATCAATACCGTTATTTTTACTCTTCGACATTTTCTCCGTGCCACCGATCTGCACTGCTTGACCATCGCTGCTCAAGGCGGCCGATACCGGACGACCCTTATCGTCGAAAGTCAGCGCTACATCTTCGGGGTTGAACCAGGTTTTTTTGCCGGCGCTGTCTTCACGGTAGTAGGTTTCATTCAACACCATGCCTTGGGTCAGCAAATTCACGAAGGGCTCATCAAACTTGACCAGCCCGAAGTCGCGCATCACCTTGGTCCAGAAGCGGGCATATAAAAGATGAAGCACCGCGTGTTCGATACCACCGATGTACTGATCCATCGGCATCCAGTAGTCATTGCGCGCATCTACCATGGCATCGTTCGAGCCCGGCGAGCAGTAGCGCATGTAATACCAGGATGAATCAACAAAGGTATCCATGGTGTCGGTCTCGCGCTGCGCAGCTTTGCCGCAGCTCGGGCAATCGACCTTCAGAAATTTTTCATGTTTGTTGAGCGGGTTGCCGCTACCGTCGGGCACGCAATCTTCCGGCAGCACCACGGGCAAATCTTTTTCGGGTACTGGTACGTCACCGCAAGCCTCGCAGCGAATCATCGGAATCGGCGTGCCCCAGTAGCGCTGACGTGAAATTCCCCAGTCGCGCAGCCGGAAGGTCACTTTTTTCTCGCCCGTGCCTTGTGCGGCAAGGTCATGCGCCACAGCGTCGACGGCGGCTTGATAGCTCAAGCCATCATATTTACCCGAGTTGACACAGATGCCGTGATCTTTATCGGCGTACCACTCTTGCCAGGCATCGGTGCTGTAAGTCTTGCCCTCGATCGCGATCACGGGTTCGATCGGTAATTGGTATTTCTTGGCGAAGGCGAAGTCACGCTCATCATGCGCCGGCACGCCCATCACAGCGCCATCACCATACGTGATCAGCACATAGTTGCCGACCCATACTTCGACTTGCTTGCCAGTGATGGGATGTGTCACGAACAAGCCCGTCGGCATGCCTTTCTTTTCCATCGTCGCCATGTCGGCTTCGATCACGCTACCTTGTTTGCATTCATTGATGAATGCCGCGATTGCAGGGTTATTGCTCGCTGCATGTGTTGCCAGCGCGTGCTCAGGTGCTACCGCGCAGAAGGTCACACCCATGATGGTGTCAGCGCGGGTGGTGAACACCCATAATTTACCGTTGCTGATCAGCTGTCCATCACTACTTTTGATCTGATGCGGAAAGGCAAACCGCACGCCGGTTGATTTGCCGATCCAGTTGGCTTGCATGATGCGCACGCGCTCCGGCCAGCCGGGGAGTTTGTGTTCAACGCAATCCAGTAACTCTTCTGCGTAATCGGTGATGCGGACGTAGTACATCGGGATCTCGCGCTTTTCGATCAGCGCGCCTGAGCGCCAGCCACGGCCATCAATCACCTGTTCATTCGCGAGCACGGTTTGATCGACCGGATCCCAGTTCACGGTACCGGTTTTACGATAGATGATGCCCTTCTCGAGCATCTTCAGGAACATCCACTGATTCCATTTGTAATACTCCGGGCTACAGGCGGCCATCTCGCGTGACCAGTCAATCGCAAGACCCATGGCTTGCATCTGCTGTTTCATGTGCGCGATGTTGGCGTAGGTCCATTGCGCTGGTGGCACGCCATTCGCCATGGCGGCATTTTCGGCGGGCATGCCGAACGCATCCCAGCCCATCGGCATCAGTACGTTATAGCCTTTCATGCGTAGCTGACGCGCCATCACGTCATTGATGGTGTAGTTGCGCACATGGCCCATATGCAGCTTGCCGGACGGATAAGGCAGCATCGAGCAAGCGTAGAATTTTTTCTTCAGATTGCCTTGGGCATCGCGCGCACGCTCAACCACCTTGTAGGCGTCAATCGCTTGCCAGTGTTCGCGCGCGTTGCGCTCGATATCTGCCGGGCTGTATTTGTCTTGCGTGGATTGATCTACAGCATTCACTTAGCGACTCACATCTTTTGGATTGGTGACGAAACCGATTTTTGTCATGCCATTGGTTTGCGCGGCTGACATGACTTGCGCGATGATTTCGTAGCGGGTGGATTTATCAGCACGTAGTTGTAGTTCTGGCTGCGGTTTTTTTTGCGCAGCGGTTGAGAAGCGTGTACCCAACTCATCCAGGCTGATCGCCGTGTTGTTCCAGAACAGTATGCCTTCTGCGTTGATCGATAGCGTGATGCTTTCCGGCTTATCGGGTGCCGGTGCCGATGACGCAGTCGGTAGCTCAAGCTTGACCGCATGCGTGAACAGCGGCGCGGTGATGATAAAAATTACCAGCAGCACCAGCATCACATCCACCATCGGCGTGACATTAATTTCTGCCATGGGTGCCTGGTGGCCGTTGTCGTTGAATCCGCCGAATGCCATGATGGTCTCCTTGCTTAGCTCAAGCGACCGCGTGCGGTACCGATGCGCGCGCCGGTGGTCAGGAAAGCATGCAGATCATGCGCGAACGCATCCAGCTCGCCTAAAGTGACCCGATTGACACGGGTGAATGCGTTGTAGCCGAGCACCGCTGGAATCGCTACCACCAAACCGATCGCGGTCATGATGAGCGCCTCACCTACCGGGCCGGCAACTTTGTCAATTTGAATGGTGCCGGCCATCGCCACTGCCGCCAGCGCATGGTAAATACCCCACACGGTACCAAACAGCCCGACGAATGGCGCGGTGGACCCTACGGAAGCGAGCAGCGTGAGCCCGCTTTCCAGTCGCTGCGAGACGCGGTTAATCTGCTGACGCAAGGTGCGCGTGACGAGCTCGCCTTGGTCAACATTCGCGTTCAATGAGCTGCTATTGGCTTTAACCTTGACCGCATCGACTGCGTGCGTTGCCAACGGCGAGTACACCTTCTCGGTATCGGCCTGGCTCAACACAGCGATCGCATCATCCATGCTGGGCGCATCCCAAAAATGCTCAACAGCGTCAGCGCTCTTGCGAATGCGCCATGAGATCCAGGTTTTGGAGAGGATGTAGTACCAGCTCGCGATCGACATGATCAGCAACAGGTAGGCAACGCTGTGCGTTACGGCGTCGCCCTGCGCCCAGTAGTGTGCGAAGCCGAGGCTTTGGGTCATGGTGTCATTCATGGTGGTTCAGTTGGGGGGTTTGAAGGTGATGGGAACTTCGTAAGATTTATCGACCGCTTTGCCGTCTACCGTGGCGGGGTTGAAGCGCCAGGTTTTTACGGCATCCGCAGCGGCGCGGTCCAGTCGCGCAAAGCCACTCGAGGATTTTACTTCCACCTCGCTAGCGCTACCGTCGCTCTTCACCATCACGGTCAACACGACGGTGCCTTCTTCGCCCAGCCGCTGCGACATTTTTGGATACTCCGGCTTGCGATTAGCCGCCGCGTAGCTCGCCGAGATACTTACCTCGGTACGGGCCGTGGTCTTTGGCGCCGGGGGAGCCGGTGGCGCTGGGGGTGTTGGCGGCGGCGCAACCGCGGCCGGCGCTTGCGGCGCGGCCACCGGCGGTGGTGGCGTGTCGACTTTTACCGGCTCCGCTTTGGGCGCTGGCTTGGGCGGCTCGGGCTTCGCTGGCTCAGGCTTGGGCGGTTCCGGCGTGGGCTCGGGTTTAGGCGGCTCAGGCTTGGGTGGCTCGGGTTTAGGCGGTTCGGGCTTGGGTGGTTCCGGCTTCGGCGGCTCGGGCTTGGGCGGCTTCGGTTTTGGTGGCTCCGGCGGCGGTGGCTCTGGCTTGGGCGGCGGAGTTAGTAGCTGCACGACGACTGCGGGCGGCTCAATGTCTGTGCGCGGGTGCTCCAGCGCGCCTGACAGCACCAGCGCAATCATCGCCAGATGCAGCGCGATCGCGACAGCAAGCGCGGATGGCCTCATGTTTGACACGGCACGCTCCCGCTGCGACTCAGCGCAGCCCGAGCACGTCCTGCATGTCGTACAGGCCAGTGGCTTTGTGCTGCAGGAAGCGAGCGGCGCGTAAGCTGCCGTGCGCGTAGGTCACGCGGCTGGATGATTTGTGCGTGATCTCGATACGCTCACCAATGCCTGCAAACAACACTGTGTGATCACCGACGATATCGCCGCCTCGGATGGTCGCGAACCCAATCGATGAAGGGTCGCGCTCGCCGGTGACGCCCTCACGGGCGAATACGCCGACTTGCTTCAGGTCGCGCCCAAGGGCTTGTGCCACCACTTCACCCATTTTCAGTGCGGTACCCGAAGGCGCATCAACTTTATGGCGATGGTGCGCTTCGATGATTTCTATGTCGTACCCATGCGAGAAGCTCTTGGCCGCCAGCTCGAGTAGCTTCATGGTGACGTTTACTCCAACGCTCATGTTGGGTGCGAACACAATCGCGGTGCGTGTCGACGCCGCTTCGATCTCGGCCTTGCCGGCATCATCAAAGCCGGTGGTGCCAATAATCATTTTGATGCCGTGTGCTGCGCAGTAGGCCAGGTGCGCCAACGTACCGGCCGGGCGTGTGAAATCGATCAGGTACTCGGAATCGGCAAGCCCGATATCAAACGCTGATTCGATAGTGACGCCCAGCGTGCGGCCCAGGGCGCTGCCGGCATCAGCCCCCAAGCCGGGCGCGCCAGCGACATCGAGCGCGCCGCTGAGCTGGGTGTCGGGGCCGGCATCAATAGCCTCGATCAGCATCCGGCCCATGCGGCCGGAGGCGCCGGCCACTGCAATCTTCAGTGGTTTCATGGGGTCTTGATCAGCCTTATTTCTTGGGCGCAGCGATCAGCTGCAAGTATTCTTTTTCGTTGGGGAGCTCGGCGCCATCAAAGTGCGATACCCGTCCCTCTTTGAAGTGCACCGCCACGTGGCTGGTTGTCACCGTGCCATCACCGCGCTTGAGCAGGAAAGGGTAGTCCCAGCGGTCGGGGTGAAACACATCATTAAGTAGCGGCGTGCCAAGCAGGAAGCGAACTTGCGCAGGTGTCATACCGACCTGAAGCTGCGCCACCTGCTCTTTCGAAATGAAATTGCCTTGCTGTGTGTCTGGTCGGTAGACCGGTAGCACACCGAACAATTTACTTTGCTGTACCCGCTGCGTCACACCGGCGGGAGCTGCCTCGGGTGCTTGCTCAGCGCTGAATAGCTTGCTGACGCAGCCGCACAGCATTAAAGGCAACATGATGACCGCGGCAGCGGTGTAACGACGAGGCAGTTGGGAGAACAGCTGGGGCATGATGAGGACGTTAAAATAGCGTCAAACGCGAAACACTATATGATAAGGCAGTTCACGCTACTCACCGATAAATCATGCCGCGTCACACTCCCGATCTGAAATCGAGCGGGCTGAAAGCCACGCTGCCCCGGCTGAAGATTCTGGAAATTTTCCAGTGCAGCTTGGTCCGGCATTTATCGGCAGAAGATGTCTACAAGCAGCTACTGGCAGAAAATCTTGATGTCGGACTGGCAACCGTCTACCGTGTGTTGACACAGTTCGAGCAAGCCGGGCTGCTATCGCGCAATCATTTCGAGTCCGGTAAGGCGGTGTTCGAGCTCAATTTAGGCGCTCACCATGATCATTTGGTGTGCCTCGATTGCGGCTTGGTAGAAGAATTTTTCGATGAAGAGATCGAAAAACGTCAGCACAATATTGCCGCAGAGCGTGGCTTCAAGCTGGCAGAGCACGCACTTTCGCTCTACGGCAACTGCACCAAACAAGATTGCCCGCATCGCAGCGGCAGATAGCTATTCTGCATAGTTCAGTACCGAGGCTTGCGCTCAAGGATGTGACAGGGCGTTAGATAACAAGCGCGCCGTAATATCGACAATCGGAATCACGCGCTCATAAGCCATCCGGGTTGGTCCGATCACGCCCAAGGTGCCAACGATTCGACCATTCGATTCATAAGCGGCGGTGACGATACTCATCTCGTCGAGCGGGACCAGCGTTGATTCGCCACCAATAAAAATTTGCACGCCGCTCGCTTTGCTGGAAGTATCCAGCAAGGCAGCAAGACTGGTTTTTTGATCAAACAGATCAAACATCTTGCGCAGAGAGCCCATGTTCGACGCTAGTTCGGACACCGACAGCAAGTTGCGCTCGCCGGAAATCACAACTTCGTCCTCGCCTTCATTCATCGCATCGCTGCCCGCTTCTACCGCGGCCTGCATCAGCTGCGTGATGTCATCGCGCAGCTGACGTAATTCATCGTTGAGCTTGATGCGAACTTCATCGAAAGGTAATCCAGCGTAGTGCTGGTTGATGTAATTCGCCGCCTGCACCAGCTCTGAGGGTGAGTGGTCGTGTGTGGTCAGCAGCAGCCGGTTTTGTACGTCGCCATTCGGCGCCACAATCACCAGCAGGATACGTTTTTCAGAGAGCCGCAAGAACTCGATTTGCTGAAACGTGCCTTCGCGCCGAGGCGCCAGCACGACGCCCGCGAATTGCGATAACTGTGAAAGCACTTGTGCTGCACTAGCGATCGTTTTTTGTGCGGACAAACCGGCGTGCAGCTTGGATTCGACAGTACTTTCATCAATCGCTTGTACGGTGAGCAAGCTATCGACAAACAATCGGTAGCCGCGCGGGGTCGGAATTCTTCCTGCTGACGTGTGCGGGCTGGCCACAAGCCCAAGCTCCTCCAGATCCGACATGATGTTGCGGATCGTTGCCGGCGATAGATCCAAGCCGGAAATTCGCGCCAGAGCACGCGAACCCACGGGTTGGCCATCAGCGATGTAACGTTCAACCAGTGCCTTGAGCAGCGTTTGTGCGCGATTATCGAGTTGCATGAGCTTATTCTATCGGGCGTGGACGCATGATTCCAGAGACGAGTGCAATTATGGTCTAATCGACAGCATGTCGACACCGCCGTCCTTTCCCACGACCGCAATTATCGGTAAGCATGGTGACCCACCGGCGGTCGAGGATTTGCTGTCGCTTGCGCGTTTTTTAGAGCAGCGCGGGCACCACGTGGTGTTCGAGTCGGCGACGGCAGTTGATCTGGGTCGGCCGGCCGCACAAGCGCTGACGCCTGAGCAGATCGGGGCGCAGGCGCAGCTCGCGATTGTGGTGGGCGGCGACGGCACCATGCTCGGCATCGCCCGGCAACTGGCGCCGTACCGGGTACCGCTGATCGGCGTCAACCAAGGGCGGCTCGGCTTCATGACCGACATACCGGCCGAGCGAATGCTGCCGGTGCTGGGTGAAATGCTGGATGGTCGGGTTGAATCTGAGCAGCGCTGCTTGCTGGAGGGCACCGTGATCCGAGAGGGTCAACCCAGCTTTCAGGGCCTGGCATTCAATGACGTGGTGGTAGCGCGCGGTACCGGCGCCGGCATGATCGAGCTGCGGGTGACGGTGGACGGGCACTTCATGTACAACCAGCGCTCCGACGGGCTGATTGTCTCTACGCCCACCGGGTCTACCGCCTACGCGCTGGCAGCGGGTGGGCCCATACTGCAGCCCCAGCTCGGCGGCATCGTGATGGTGCCGATTGCGCCGCACGCGCTGTCTAACCGACCGATCGTGTTATCCGATGATCGTGAAATAGAAATTGAGCTATCCAGCGGCCGCGACTGTAGTGTGAACTTTGACATGCAGTCGGTGATTACCTTGCAGGTGCATGATCGTGTCGTACTGAAACGCTCACGCTACACCGTGACCTTTCTGCATCCGCTCGGTTGGAGTTATTTCGATACGCTGCGCGAGAAGTTGCACTGGAATGAGTACCCGTCGACCTCCGGTCAATTCAAATAACTGTTTTTCTGCTCGCCTCGCTAATGCTGCGCTCGCTCGCAATTCGTGACTTTGTCATTGTCGACTTGGTCGAACTTGATGTGTCGTCGGGTTTCACGGTATTTACTGGTGAGACCGGTGCTGGTAAATCTATTTTGATCGATGCGCTGACGCTGGCGTTGGGTGGTCGCGCAGACGCTAGCGTAGTGCGCGAAGGCGCGACGCGTGCCGATATCGTGGCCGAGTTCGGCGGCGAGCTAGACCCCTCATTACAAAGCTGGCTAAGCGAGCATGCTTTTGATAGCGAAGAAAACACACTATTGCTGCGCCGTGTGATCGATAACTCGGGTAAGTCAAAAGCCTTCATCAATGGCGTGACTGCCACTATCACTCAGCTACGTGAGCTGGGCGAGACGCTGGTAGATATTCATGGCCAGCACGCCCATCAGTCGCTGCTGCGTGCCGACGCGCAGCGTCAGCTGCTCGATGCGCACGCCGGATTACACGACAAGGTGAAGGAAGTGGGTGCTGCTTTCAAGCAGTGGCGCGCGATCACCCGGCAGCGCGAGGAATTTGAGCTTGACACCAAGCAGGCGCTGCTCGAGCGTGAGCGGCTGGAGTGGCAAGTGAGCGAGTTGCAGAAGCTATCGCCGCAGCCGGGCGAGTGGGCTGAGGTATGCAGCGAGCATAGCCGGCTGTCGCATGCCGCGAGTCTGATTGAAGGTGCGCAGCAGGCGCTGGATGCGCTGTCGGAATCTGACGCAACCCCGATGCTGTCGCACCTCATCACCATAGAGCAGCGGCTTGGCAAGTTGGTGGATATTGATGACAAGTTGAAGCCCGTAGTCGATGCTATCGAGCCGGCACGCATTCAGCTGCAAGAGGCCGTCTATGCCTTGAATGATTATCTGGGGCGTATCGAGCTGGATCCGGCACGGCTGCGTGTGGTCGAGGCGAGAATGGAGTCGTTGCACTCCGCTGCGCGTAAGTTTCATGTGGCACCGGAAGAATTACCGAGAGAATTCGAGCAGCTTGCTGCGCGCTTGCGGCAGCTATCTGGTGCTACCGATATTGACGCGCTGCACGCACAAGAGAAACAACTTGAAGAGTCCTTCCAGGCCAGCGCCAAGCAGCTATCCAAAGCGCGCGCTGCGGCCGCTAAATCCCTATCGGCTGCGGTCACCAAAGCGATGCAAGACCTTTCCATGAGTGGCGGCCGTTTCGAGATTACATTACACGCGGCTGAACCAGCGGCCCACGGTCTCGAGCAGGTTGAGTTTTTGGTCGCCGGCCACACGGGTACCACCCCGCGCCCGCTGGCAAAAGTGGCCTCCGGTGGCGAGTTGGCGCGTATCTCATTGGCTATCTCGGTGATTGCTTCCAGCGCGACAGCGACCCCAACCCTGATCTTCGATGAGGTGGACAGCGGTATCGGGGGCGCAGTGGCCGAGGTGGTGGGGCGCTTGCTGCGCAAGCTTGGGCAAGACCGGCAAGTGCTGTGCGTCACCCACCTGCCGCAGGTGGCCAGCCAGGGCTCTCAGCATTTCCAGGTCAGTAAAGGCGCCGCGCCCGATGGCCGCACCGTGTCGCGAATCAGCCCGCTGGCCGGCGCCGAGCGCGTCGAAGAAATTGCGCGTATGCTCGGCGGCCTTGAGATCACCGCAACCACGCGCAAACACGCCAGAGAGCTGCTGGCCTCCTAAGAATTTTCAATCTTGACGTGAAGCAGGCGTCAACGGCGCCCGGCAACTAATGCGATGAAGGTATTACCCGCGCAGTAGCGCTCCGCTTGCGTGAAGAAGAAAGACAGAAAGGTATTTCCGATGGGTTTTAACGCTGAACCAACCTACCGACACGGTACCGTGGGCAAGGTGGGCATCATTCTCGCCAATTTGGGGACGCCGGACGCGCCCACCCCCGAGGCGGTACGTGCCTACCTTAAAGAATTCTTGTCAGATCCGCGCGTAGTAGAGATCCCGAGAGCGATCTGGTGGTTCATCCTGAATGGCATCATCTTGCCGTTTCGGTCGCGTCAATCGGCGCATAAATATGCATCGATCTGGACCGACGAAGGCTCGCCGCTCAAGCTGCATACTGAGCAACAAGCGCACGCGTTGCAAGCCGAGTTGAGCCGCCGCTCGCTCTCAATTCAAGTGGCTTATGGCATGCGCTACGGCAGTCCGTCGATTCCGGATGTGCTCGAGCAACTGAGAGCGCAAGGCTGTGACCGTATTCTGGTGTTACCGGCCTACCCGCAGTACTCGGGTACCACCACCGCCTCCGTGTTCGATGCATTGTTTCAGCATCTATCGAAAGTGCGCAACGTACCCGAGCTGCGCCTGATTCGTCACTACCACGACGACCCCGGCTATATCGACGCATTGGCAGATACCGTACGAGTGCACTGGGCGCAGCATGGACGACCCGACAAGCTTGTGATGAGTTTTCACGGCGTTCCCAAGCGCACCCTGTTGCTCGGTGACCCCTACCACTGCCAGTGCCACAAAACCGCGCGCTTGCTTGCCGAGCGCTTGGGCATCAGCAAGAGCGACTACGTCGTGACCTTTCAGTCGCGCTTCGGACGCGCCGAGTGGTTACAGCCCTACACCGCGCCAACGCTGCAGCAGCTCGCAGGTAGTGGCGTGGGTCGGGTAGATCTAATTTGCCCCGGCTTCACCAGCGATTGTCTTGAAACGCTGGAAGAAATTGCGATGGAGGCGAAAGAAGATTTCCTCGCCGCCGGCGGCAAGAGCTTCCACTACATTCCCTGCCTCAATGAGTCACCGAGCTGGATTTCCGCAATGGCGGCGCTGATCGAAGCGCACACGGGTGGCTGGCCGGTATCCACCGCCTCGGAGCAGCAACAAGCGCGGCAGGCAGATGCAGACATTGGAAGGGGGCAAGCACTCGCCCTGGGTGCCCTCGACTAGAACCTGACTGAGTTGGGTCGGTGGCGGTGTTGGCGCACGTTCGTCACCGTCAAAGGTGGCTTGCCTTGAAAAGTTCCACATTATCCCCATATCTCCGGCAGTGCTTTGCAAGTCTATGTATTTACTGGAGATTTTATGACCCAAGGCGAACAGCGGCCGAATCCAGAGGAAGCCCAGCCGGTGCCCGAGTCGGCCTCAGAACCAACCCATGCGGCGCATGGTGCGCCGGAGGCGGCTGGTTTGCATGACGAGAGTCTTGGCGTGGGAGGCTTGCTGACAGCGCAGCTGATTGAGGCGCAGAGCAAGCTGGCCGAGATGAAAGACGCGTATCTGCGTGCCAAAGCAGAAGCCGACAATACCCGGCGTCGTGCGCAAGAAGATATTGCGAAGGCGCACAAGTTTGCGATCGAGTCGTTTGCCGAGTCCTTGCTGCCGGTGAGAGACAGCCTCGAGATGGCGCTGAAGGTAGAGACGCCATCGATCGATTCCCTGAAAGAGGGCGTCGATATGACCCTCAAGCAATTGGTCGCGGCGTTTGACAAGCATCGTCTGGTCGAGGTGAACCCGCAGCCGGGCGAGAAACTCGATCCGATGAAGCATCAGGCGATTTCAATGGTGCCGGCGGAGCAGGAGGCCAACACGATTGTTAGCGTGCTGCAGAAGGGCTACATGATTTCTGATCGTTTGCTGCGTCCGGCACTTGTGACCGTGTCGCAGGCTGCTTGAAAAGTAATGTGCCTACCGCATATCAGAACATACTCAGTATCTAAACTGTTTCAGATTCATAAGGAATTTTCATCATGAGTAAAGTCATCGGCATTGACCTCGGGACTACCAACTCCTGTGTCGCGATCATGGAGGGCAATCAGCCGAAAGTGATCGAGAACTCCGAGGGTGCGCGCACCACGCCCTCCATCATTGCGTACCAAGACGACGGCGAGATTTTGGTCGGCGCACCCGCCAAGCGACAGGCGGTCACTAACCCAACGAATACCCTGTTTGCGGTCAAGCGCTTGATTGGTCGCAAGTTTGAAGAAAAGGAAGTGCAGAAAGACATCGGCCTGATGCCTTATGAAATCGTGAAGGCCGATAACGGTGACGCGTGGGTGTTGGCGCGTGACAAGCGCCTGGCGCCTCCGCAGGTCTCCGCAGAAGTTCTGCGCAAAATGAAAAAAACTGCCGAAGATTATCTCGGCGAAGAAGTCACCGAGGCCGTTATCACGGTACCGGCTTACTTCAACGATGCGCAGCGCCAGGCAACCAAAGATGCTGGTCGTATTGCCGGTCTGGATGTGAAGCGCATCATCAACGAGCCCACCGCCGCAGCGCTCGCATTCGGCCTAGACAAATCAGGCAAGGGCGATCGCAAGATCGCGGTCTATGACCTTGGTGGCGGCACCTTTGACGTATCCATCATCGAGATCGCTGATGTGGACGGTGAGATGCAGTTCGAAGTGCTCTCCACCAACGGTGACACCTTCCTGGGTGGTGAAGATTTTGATCAGCGTCTGATCGATCACATTATTGAAGAGTTCAAAAAGATCAATGGCCTTGATCTGGCGAAAGACCCGATCGCGCTACAGCGTATCAAGGCATCCGCTGAGCGTGCCAAGATCGAGCTTTCATCGTCGCAGCAAACTGAAATCAACGAGCCCTACATCGCAATGGCGAACGGCGCGCCGGTGCACTTGACGCTGAAGATCACGCGCGCCAAGTTGGAGTCATTGGTCGAGGACTTGATTTCGAACACCATCGAGCCTTGCCGCATCGCGATCAACGACGCTGGTGTCAAGGTGGCTGACATCGACGATGTGATTTTGGTCGGTGGTCAGAGCCGTATGCCGAAAGTTCAAGAGAAGGTCAAAGAGTTCTTCGGTAAAGAGCCGCGCAAAGACGTGAACCCTGACGAGGCAGTGGCGGTTGGTGCTGCGATTCAAGGTGCGGTGCTGTCAGGTGATCGTAAAGACTTGCTGCTTCTGGATGTGACACCACTGTCGCTCGGTATCGAGACGCTGGGTGGCGTGATGACCAAGATGATCAAGAAGAACACCACGATTCCGACCAAGTTCAGTCAGGTGTTCTCCACTGCTGAAGATAACCAGCCAGCCGTGACCATTAAGGTGTACCAGGGCGAGCGCGAAATGGCTTCGGGTAACAAGGCGCTGGGTGAATTCAACCTTGAAGGTATTCCACCGTCACAGCGTGGCATGCCTCAGATCGAAGTGACCTTCGATATCGACGCCAACGGTATCTTGCATGTGTCCGCTAAAGACAAGGCGACTGGCAAGGAGAACAAAATCACCATCAAGGCAAATTCCGGCCTGACTGAGGACGAGATCCAACGCATGGTGCGTGACGCCGAGGCCAATGCTGCCGAAGATCACCGCTTGAAGGAATTAGCCGAGTCGCATAATCAAGGTGATGCGCTGGTGCACTCAACCAAAAAAGCGCTCACCGAGCATGGCGATAAGCTGGAGTCGGGTGAAAAAGAAAAGATTGAGGCAGCGATCAAAGAGCTGGAAGAGACCTTGAAGGGTACCGATAAGGCGGCGATTGATGCCAAGATCGAGGCCTTGTCGACGGCGGCACAAAAACTCGGCGAAAAAATGTATGCCGATATGCAGGCGCAGCAAGCGGCGGCGGGTGCAGGTGCTGCTTCGCCTGAAACGGCTACTGCAGGTGCTGGCGCGAAAGCCGCACAAGACGATGTGGTCGATGCCGACTTCAAGGAAGTGAAGGACAAGTAATTACCACTGCGCGCAGCGAGGCTGTGTTGCTTATGCCGGGTCGGGGCGTTTTGTTCCGCCCGGTTTTTTGCTTGGATAGGGTCCGCCCTGTTCGATCGTAGTCAGGATATTCAACCATGGCAAAACGCGATTTTTACGAAACGCTCGGTGTAGCGAAGAACGCTTCGGACGAAGAAATCAAAAAGGCCTATCGCAAGCTCGCCATGAAATACCATCCGGATCGCAACCCGGATAGCAAGCAGGCAGAAGACAAATTCAAAGAGGCGAAAGAGGCCTACGAGATGCTGTCTGATCCGCAAAAGCGAGAAGCCTATGACCGCTTTGGTCACGCCGGTGTAGACCCCAACGTGGGCGGTGCCGGCGGCGCGGGTGCGGGCTTTGGTGGTGGTTTTTCTGATGCCTTCGGCGACATATTCGGCGATATCTTTGGTGGTGGCGGACGCCAGCGCGGTGGCCCGCAGGTGTATCGCGGCGCTGATCTTCGCTACAACCTTGACATCACACTCGAACAAGCAGCGAATGGTTTCGAGACGACGATCCGGGTGCCGTCATGGGATGAGTGTGAGACCTGTCACGGCTCTGGCGCAAAACCGGGTACCTCACCCACCACGTGCGCTACTTGCGGTGGTCATGGCCAGGTGCGTATGCAGCAAGGTTTCTTCAGCATTCAGCAGACCTGTCCGAAGTGTCATGGTTCCGGCAAGGTGATCCCTGATCCTTGTAATCCGTGTAGTGGTTCGGGCCGGGTTAAACGTAATAAAACCCTGGAAGTCAAAATTCCGGCGGGTATTGATGACGGCATGCGGATTCGCTCCACCGGCAATGGCGAGCCTGGCATGAACGGCGGCCCACCGGGCGACTTGTACGTTGAAATTCACATCAAGCAGCACGGCGTGTTTCAGCGTGATGGTGATGACCTGCACTGCGAGATGCCGATCTCATTTGCCAAGGCAGCGCTCGGTGGTGAGATCGAGGTGCCGACGCTGTCGGGTAAAGTGTCGTTCAGCGTGCCTGAAGGTACTCAAAGCGGTAAAACTTTCCGCTTGCGCAGTAAAGGTATTAAAGGCGTTCGCTCCGGATTCCCCGGCGATCTGTTCTGCCACGTTGTGGTCGAGACGCCAGTCAAGCTAACCGACCGTCAAAAAGAATTACTGCGTGACTTTGATCAACTCACCACCGAGGGTGGCGCCAAGCATAGCCCGCAGAGCAAGAGTTGGATGGATAAGGTCAAGGAATTCTTCGAATAAGCGAGAACCCGACTCGCCGTGTTGCGCAATCTGCATACAGATGTGCACATTTCAATTACAACGCGAGATTCCTGACCTCGAGCGCTAGACTCGCCGCTTCCTCAGTCATCTTAGGTCTCAACCATGGTGATGCAAGAAGCGAATGCGCTGTCTGTGCTGAACAAGCCGCTGCAGCGCTTATGGCAAGCAGTGCTGCTCTACCATAAGGGCCGACGAAATAGCGAGCTCGAGCAGTCCATTGTAAGGATTTTGATCGGCGCTATGCTGATGTACTACTTCGAGTACATCAGCGACTCGATCAAGATGGCGACTCCCAGGCTGAGTATCGATCTCTGGCTGGTGGTCGCTTTTTTCTTGTTTGCCTCCGTATCGATTTGCGTGAGTATTTTGCTCAAGCCGACTGAGGTACCGATCCGCCGCGCATTCGCCATTCTGTTAGATACCGGCGCCCTGACGCTATTGCTCACTGTCGGTGGTGTACACGCTGCGCCGCTGTACTTCCTGTATCTCTGGATAATTATTGGTAATGGCTTTCGTTTCGGGCAAAAATATTTACTGATATCGCTACTGTTTACCCAAGTCGGGTTCGGTATTGTTATTTGGGTAGAGCCCTACTGGTCTGCAGAAAAAAATTTTTCTATAGGCCTATGGCTTGGCACGCTGCTGATTTCGATGTACTTCAATCTGCTGGTCGGCCGTTTATTTGCTGCATTAGACCAGGCCAATAGCGCCAACCTGGCAAAGCGCCAGTTCATCTGTGCAGTAAGCCATGTGTTGCGTACACCGTTGAATGCGATCATCGGTATGGTCGATTTATTAAAAAGTACCAAGATCGATCGCGAACAGCGCGACATGCTTGATTGCATGACAACGACCTCGCAGCTCATGCTCTCCCAGATTGAAGATGTGCTTGATTTCTCAAAAATAGAAGCCGGCAAAATGGGTGTCGAGCAAGTAGAGTTTGATCTTTACGCGCTCATAGAAAACATACTGACAGTATTTAGCTATCGAATAGACCCCAAAGCGGTGCGCTTGATACGGCAGATTGATTGTCATGTGCCTCCCGTAGTGCGTGGTGATCCCCACCACCTTCGGCAAATACTGATTAACTTGCTGGGGAATGCAGTCAAGTTCACCGAGCAAGGCACGATTGCTCTCAGGGTTCGCCTACACACCTTGCGTGCCGAGGGTGCCGAGCTATCTTTTGCGATTGAAGATACGGGTATCGGCATACCGGAGCCGGTACAAGGCCAAATCTTTGAGAGTTTCACGCAGGCAGACAGCGCCACTGCCAGGAAATATGGCGGTACCGGGTTAGGAACAACGATATGCAAGCAGCTGGTTGAGCTGATGGGTGGACGCATTGGCTTACGGAGCCGTCCCGGCGTGGGTACCGAGTTTTGGTTTGAGCTTCCGTTTGGTCGGGTTTTGGCAATTGACGATACCTGCCTGCTCAGCCGCGCACCGAGCATGATTATCGACCCTGAAGGTGCTTGCTGGCGTCTCGCCAAAGATTTGGCTTTTCTGGGAAAAGTACTGCCACGAACCGTTCGCGATCTGGATGAGGCTGAGTCGGTACTGACGCATGCGAAGTTACATGGCGCACCGATCTCCATGATCTTTTTGCGTGTTTCGAAGGCCGGCCACGGCGATACGCAGTCTCTCCGTACTTGGATGGCTGAAGCGGTTCGGCGGCTCGTACAGTACGACAGTGATGGCTCATTGATCTTGGTTATGGTGCCAACTGCCGACTTATCGATCGATGAGGCAAACTGCCTTGCGGAGCAGCTAGGATTTTTTACTGTGCTGCCTTTGTTATTTAGCCTGGATCACCTGCGGCATTTACTTCATGCGCAATCAGCCGCACTTATACCTGAGGCTAGATTGCGTCACTCATCGTCAGTAGTCGTGCCCGCGGTTGGCACTGGTAATTCTTTTGTTTTTGAAGAGACATCAGATAGCCTCGGTCAGCATGATGATGGCTTATCGATATTAGTCGTTGAAGATAATCCAACAAACCGTAAAGTTTTACAAAAAATATTACAACGTGCTGGGCATCGCTGCGTACTGGCAAATGATGGCGAAGAGGCGCTGGATATCATCACCACGCGTCATTTCGATGCCATGGTGATCGATATGAATATGCCGAAACTGCCGGGCACCGAGGTCGTTCGTTTTTGCAGAATGATGGGCGGTATTGTCGCCAAGACGCCTATCATCATTTTCTCGGCAAGCGTGACCCAAGATGCGCGCCAAGAGAGTTTCGACGCCGGTGCAGATGCTTTTATCTCAAAGCCAATCGAGGTCGCAAAGTTTTTGAAAACGCTTGATGATTTGGTTGAGCAGCGTCGTGATCATACGAAGCAAGATGATGCCGAATTCGCATTAAACAAATCGGCTGTAGCAAAAGGTAAAACGGAAGCCAGTCAGCTAGTCGCTCGCAATTTGGCAGTCGGTCATCCGGCAACAGGTAATTCAACAACAGAAAGTACAGCAACCAGTAATCCACCAACGGGTAATCCACTCATAGTCGATCCAACATTAGGTACTTCCAAAAGCTTGCCAGAGCTAGTGAATACGGCCCTATCCAATCACACAACAGATAACGTTATATCCGGCATGATGAACAATGATGCGTTGGCGAATATATCTGTAAACAGCTGTGTTTTGGATAAGAAAAAGTTAGGTAACTTGGAGACGATGAGTCAAGACCCGGAATTTGTGAGCGAACTCATTACCGAGTTTATCGATGAAGGCGAGCGCTTGATCGGTAACGTGGGCAAAAGCTTGCAACGATCTGACTTTAGTCATGTCGCCTCATCTATTCATGCCTTGCGCGGTGCCGCCCTCAGTATCGGTGCGGATGCACTCAAGGCGTTTTGTACCCATCTCGAGAAGTTATCGGATGAGCAGCTGTCGGCAAGAAAAGCGGAGATTCACAGACAGCTTGAGTCGCACTTTCAGCAACTTCGGGCTGAATTAGTTTTATATGAACAGAGCCGACGTGGCCAGCGATTAACAGCATCTTGATGGTACTCGGATCACCACAGAGGACCCAGTTCCATCAGGCGTATGCAATCTCTCGAGACAAGATGGATATCCATAACCCCACCGGAGATATTCATCAATGAAAAACCTACTGAACGAAACAACCGAACGGCATCGGCTTCAGATCGAGGCGCTACCTCAGCTGCGATCTATGCTTAGCGGTAATTACTCAAAAGCTTCTTATACCGAGTTTATCCTGCAGCTCTATCCGATCGTTTCAAATTTTTGCCCATTAATGGCTGCAGCAGCTGGCCGATGTGCCGATTGTCATTCATCGCTGCGACATTATTTGTATGAGCATATTCAAGAAGAGCGAGGTCATGAGTCGATGGTGCTGACCGACCTTGATCAGTTGGGCTATCCCTCGGGTGATGTACCGAAACAACGCCCTAGTTCGGCAGTACAAGCCATGCTTGCCTATAACTACTATGCGATCGACCGCATTGACCCACATTCTGTACTGGGTATGATTTACGTGCTTGAGCTTACGTCTGCAGGATACGGCGCCAAGATAGCGCAATCAGTAGCGCAGGCAATTGATCACCCGATCGAACGGGGTTTTACTTTTTCACAATCGCACGCGAGCCTGGATGATGATCATCTTGCTGAACTAAAAGCCTTGATTCAATCGATTGAGGCATCTGATTATCAGCAAAAAATTATTGAAAGCATTGACATGAATTTCTATTTATTAGCCCGGATGATCGGCGCACTTCCCATAGGCTAAAGTATTGTTGCATGTGTTGAGACTGCAGTATCTTTCAGATACGTGTAAATGAGAAAGGCATAAAAATCAATCAGCCCTGTAATTCTTGGGAAGAGTTCCAGGGCTGATTCAGGCGTGTAGAGGGCTGCGGGCGCTATCCCGGTAAAGCAATTCATCAAAGGAAAGCCGAAGAAAGCAAGCTAAGTAAAGCTAAGTAAAGCTAAGGAAAGCAAGTCTAAGAAAGCAAACCTAAGAAAGCAAACCTAGGAAGGCAAACCTAAGCAGCGATTCGCTCGTCCTCTTCAAATTGCTGTGTTGATTCGGTGTAGCGGTAGCCGGCATGCTGAACTGTCTGCGCCTTGAGCAATCGGCTCATCATTCGTAAGTCTTTATCTTGAATTTTCAGTGCGGCATCGACCCACATCGACGCAATATCCGAGAGCTCCTGGTAGCTTATCGGCCAGATATGTTTGCGGCAGTCATAGATAGTACGCATGCCATTGAGCTGGTGATGATGCTTGCGGATCCAGTTTTCTACTGTGCGCTCACCTTCGCCCACGGGCGCCACGATATCAACGACGCCTAATTCAGCCAGCTTTTCTGCAGTATAGATATTGCCACTCAGGAGCATGGTTTCGGCTTCACGTGGGCCGATACGGCGAGCCAAAAAGCTATACGCTCCCATACCAGGAAACAGGTTAAACAGTATTTCAGGAAAGCCGAGCCTTGTACCAGCCTCGGCGATAATCACATCGCTCGCCAGCGCGAATTCAAAGCCGCCGCCCAGCGCATCACCCTGAACGAGCGAGATTGTTACCGTAGAGGCTTCATAGCCTCGAATCCTGGAATAGATGCCATCAACACAATACATCGCATAATTGAGCAAACCTTCGCGATCTTTTTCCCGAATCAAGTTGAGGAACAGCCTCAAGTCGCCGCCAAGATTGAATATCTCCGCTCGCCGCGAGGCAATCACGGAGTAATCAACCGGAACCCACTCATGCCCACATACCGTCTGCCCTTGATGGCTGTGCATCTCGCTAAACAAATGGTGTAGCTCTTCAATCATGTTTTGATTGAAGCAAGGGATACCTATCGGCTTCATGTAAGTCCAGAGCGTGCGGAATCTGGGGTCGTAACTCACATCAACCTGTTGCATCATGCGGCGGGGCCAGGCTGCTGGCGCGGGTGCATCAGAGAGCCGTTTTGCATAGCTGACTTTTTCGGTGGTCATCAACATGGAGTTCTCCTTAATTGGTAGGACTGCAAACATGTCTGCTTGATTTTTCCTAGAACTTTGAGCGATGCTGTTTGGTTTTGCTCAATATTTTCAAGCGCGATCTCAGTTTAGGAAGTTCGCGCTGCGATTGAATAGCTATTAAGGTTTTTTTTCGAATAGCTAATTTTGCTTGCCTTGAATTTTAATTTTTGAATATCAAAAAAGGTTTTAACTGAGAGCGTGAAATAAGTGATATCGATAGCTGATCGAACAGAAAGCAATGAGGTAGGGTCGGCGGTGTTTTTCAGGCATACTCACTGACAAGCTCTAAAAATTTAAATCAGGAAAGATATGGCGACCAAAAATCCGTTCGACAAGGCGCTCGGCCAGCTAGTAGAAAACAATCGGCAATGGGCTGCGTCCATGCTTGAGCAAGACCCTCAATTTTTTAGCAACTTGGTATCGCAGCAAGCGCCAGAGTATCTTTGGATCGGTTGCTCTGACAGCCGGGTGCCTGCTAACTCAATAGTGGGGCTGGATCCCGGCGAGCTTTTTGTTCATAGAAATGTGGCGAATGTGGTAGTGCATACCGACTTGAATAGCTTGTCGGTGCTTCAGTTCGCGATTGATCTACTCGGTGTAAAGCACGTAATGGTTGTGGGACATTACGGTTGCTCGGGCGTGCATTGTGCGATGGAAGGTAAGCGCGTCGGCCTTGCCGATAACTGGTTACGGCATGTGCAAGATGTTTTTCATAAGCATGCGCATCTTCTCCCAGCAGCCATGCCCGATACGGAGCGGCATAATCGCTTATGCGAGCTCAACGTGATCGAGCAAGTTGTCAATGTGTGTCAGACGACGATAGTGCAGGATGCGTGGGAGCGTGGCCAGGATCTGACCATACACGGCTGGGTCTACAGCTTGGACGATGGTCTGGTGAGAGACCTGGGCATGTCGGTAAGCGCGGCAGACGAGTTGATGCCGCAGTTAAGAGGCTCGCTCGCCCAGTACCAGCGCTGATTACGTCTCGAATTAAAAACTATGATTAAAAACTATGCTCTGCGGAGGGGAAGCTTCCTTGCTTGACTGCGTCAACATAGGCGCGGATTGCGGCTGCGACGCTGGTTTGTCCATGCATGAAGTCGCGCACAAATTTCGGGCGACGCCCCGGGAACGCGCCCAGCATATCGTGCATCACCAGTACCTGGCCTGAGCAATCCACGCCAGCACCAATACCGATGGTGGGTATCGACAACGTCGAGCTTACCTCGGCGGCTAACTTGGCGGGTATCGCCTCCAGTACCAGCATGGCGGCGCCGGCACTTTGCAATGCGAGCGCGTCTGCGATCAGCTGTTGCGCGTCTGCTTCGCTGCGTGCCTGCACCCGGAAACCACCGAGTTGATGTACCGACTGCGGCGTCAGGCCGAGATGCGCACAGACCGGAATACCGCGCTCAACCAGCATCCTCACCGTCGCTTGCAACCAGGCGCCACCTTCAAGTTTTACCATTTCAGCGCCGGCGCGCATCAGCACCGTAGCGCTATCCAATGCTTGCTGCGCGCTGTGATAGCTACCAAACGGCATATCAGCAATCAATAATGGCCGCCGCGTGCCACGTGCCACGCAGTCGGTGTGGTACGCAATGTGATCGAGTGTGACGGGTAAAGTTGTAGCGTGTCCTTGCACCACCATGCCCATGGAATCACCAACCAGCAAGGCATCGACACCGCACTGGTCCATCAGCGCCGCAAAGCTGGCGTCATAGCAAGTCAGCATGGCGATTTTTTCACCGCTGACGCGCATTTTCTCTAGCAGGGTGAGCGTGACTTTAGGTAGTGCTGAGCCAGCAGCATTCGACATGACTACTCTCCACGGTTGAAGAATTCGCGCTTACCGCGCATGCCGGCGATACGCTCTAGCAGCAGCGCAAAATCATCGCTGCGCTCGATCGGGTTGAGATGTTCGGCATTCACTATCAATAAAGGCGACGTATCGTAGTGATGAAAGAAGCGGCTATAGCTTTCGCATAAGCGCTGCAGATAAGATTCCGATATGCCTGATTCCATCGGGATACCCCGGCGACGGATACGCTCTGCCAGCGTTGATGGCGCGGCCTGCAAATAAATCACTAAATCCGGGCGTGGTGATTGCTGGGTCAGATGATCGAACATCTGACGGTATAGATTCAGCTCATCATCTGCCAGCGTCAGTGTTGCAAAAATTGGGTCTTTTTCCAGCAGGAAGTCGGATACTACCGGCGCCGAAAACAAATCTGTTTGCGCCAAGTCGCGAAGCTGGTGCATACGCTGGAACAAAAAGAACATTTGCGTTGGCAGCGCGTAGCGGGTTGAGTCGCGGTAGAAGCGCTCCAGAAAAGGATTTTCCTGTGGCTGCTCAAGCAGCGGCTGCGCGCCGGTCTCAGTGGCGATACGACGCGCAAGACTCGTCTTGCCGACACCAATCGGCCCCTCCACAACGATATATCGGTATTTTGACAAACTCATAGAGATCGATGATACGACATGCCTGGCGTACTCGTTAACCACAACCGCTACCCGTAACCACTATCTGCAACCACTATCTGCAACCACTATCTGCAACCACTATCTGCAACCACTATCTGCAAGTACTGCCTGCAATCACCACCCGCAATCACCACCCGCAATCACCACCCGCAAGTACTATCCCCAAACCGGTATATCGCTAAAGGTAGTCAGAGCACCGATATTAATTTTTCAATCGGCTGATCACGCACATGTGCCAGTAGTGGTTCGATCTGCCCCAGACCCGGGATTGCCAAGTGCGGATTCAGCTCATGCAGCGGTAGCAGCACAAACGCACGGTTGCCCATGCGCGGGTGAGGTACCTCGAGCGCGCTGTCCTGAATGATGGATTGGCCAAACACGAGTAGGTCCAGGTCGAGCGTGCGCGGCGCATTGCGAAAAGGTCTCGCTCGACCAAAATCTAGCTCGATGCGCTGTAGCTCCCGCAGCAGTTGGTGCGCGTCCAGCGTCGTGTCTAGCTGCACAGCGGCATTGACAAAGTCATCCCCGGTTGCATCAATCGGTGCGCTACGGTAAAGCGACGAGCAGCGGACAAGCCGGGTGTCGGGCAGCTCACTGAGCAGCTGAATAGCGCTGCGTACCGATGCCGCAGCATCGCCTAAATTCGCGCCCAGGCCAACATAGGCATGTACCCCTTGGCTCATTCCTGATGGCCTTTGGCGGAAGACCCATTGCTGCTCTCTGAGCCGGCTTTTGCTCGCCCCCGACCACCGCGACGCCGGCGCCGCTTGCCGGCAGGCTGATCAGTTTCTACCGGCTTGCGTGATAGCAGCACTTCACGCTTAGGACCGTCAGCGGCCATGAAATCTGTCCACCACTCACCCAACTCGGATTCAATCTCACCAGAGGCGCAGCGCAGCAGTAAAAAATCGTAGCCAGCGCGTAGCCGGGGGTGCTCAAGTAGTTTGTAAGGCGACTTACCGATACGCCGATCGAAGCGCGGCTGCATCGCCCAAATGTCGCGCATATCGGTGGCAATGCGACGCTGAATCGCCAACTGCTCAGTTTGACCATCAAGTACATCATCAGCAGCCAAATGCAGCGCTGGAATCGGCGCCTCACCGGCAGCTTTGTAGGCATTCCATCGTTCCAGCACTTGATGCCATAGCAGCGACGCAAACAAGAAGCCAGGTGACACCGGCTTACCCTCGCGCACGCGCTCATCTGTGTTGCGCAGCGCAAGCGTTACAAACCGCTCACCGAGTGGCTGCTCCAGCACCACGTCGAGCAAGGGTAGCAGGCCATGATGCAGCCCCTGCTTGCGTAATTGCTGCAAGCAGGCCATCGCGTGGCCACTCATGAGCAGCTTGAGCATTTCATCGAATACACGTGCTGCCGGCACGTTATTGATCAGCGGCGCCATCACCTTGATCGGTGAACGCGTCGGTGCAGCGATGGCGAATCCGAGTTTGGCCGAGAAACGCACCACGCGCAGCATCCGCACCGGGTCTTCGCGATAGCGCGACTCCGGCAGGCCGATAATACGCATGGTCTTGCTGCGAATATCTTTCATGCCGCCGTGGTAGTCCAGTACCTGCTCACGCGCCGGGTCGTAGTACATGGCATTTACCGTGAAGTCGCGGCGCTCGGCATCTTCATGCTGCTCACCAAAGGTGTTATCACGCAGTACGCGGCCGTGCGCGTCTTTGGGTGCTTCGTCGGTTGATGCGCCGCGAAAGGTAGTGACCTCGATCAGATCCTGGCCGAACATCACGTGCACGATCTGAAATCGCCGGCCAATGATGAAGGCACGCCGGAATAATCGCTTAACCTCTTCCGGCGTCGCATTAGTCGCGACATCGAAATCTTTTGGGCGAAATCCCAGTAGCAGATCACGTACTGCGCCGCCGACGATAAAGGCCTTGAACCCGGCGTCTTGCAAGGTCTGAGTGACCCGTATCGCATTCGGCGAGACATCATTCAGCGCGATACCGTGCGCTGATTTCTCGTAGACCTTGGGCTTGACCTTGCCGGGGCTGTCAGACCCGGCACCAAGGATGCGACGAATCAATTTTCTGATCATGTCTCTGCCGGAAAAAGCTGCATCATCGGCCAGCCACATTGCTCGGCATGGCGTGCCAAAGCGGCATTCGGATTGGTTGCAACCGGGTGGGTTACCGCAGACAGTAGCGGGATATCATTTTGCGAGTCGCTATAAAAAGTGCTGCGCTCAAAATCGCTGAGTGTTTTGCCGAGTGAGCCTAGCCATTGCTGAAGATTCGTGACTTTACCAGCGCCAAATGGTGGGTTGCCGATTAATCGTCCGGTAATCTCGCCGTCCGGGCCGAGCTCGGGTTCGGCCGCGATCAGATGCTCGACACCGAAAGCCTGCGCGATTGGTCCGGTAACAAAGCGATTGGTCGCCGTGATGATTACCATCAGATCGCCTTGTTGACGATGTGATTCCACCAAATCACGCGCATTGTTGTGGATAGCAGGCTGTATGACGTCCTGCATGAATTGTTGGTGCCAAAGATCCAGCTGCGTGCGTGGAAAGCGTTTCAGCGTGCCGAAAGCGAACTCCAGGTACGCCACCGGATCAAGTGTTCCGGCGACATATTGCTGATAAAACGCGTCATTACGCGCCGTAAATGCTTCCCGCTCAACCGCTCCCACCCGACACAAGAATTGTCCCCACTCGTAGTCGGAATCGATCGGAAGCAAGGTGTTATCAAGATCAAATAGCGTGAGGTTCATGGCTCAGTCGTGTAGTCGCTGGTTTGCAGAAGCTCGCGAAGCAGCGGCAGCGTAATCGGGCGCTGTGTCTCAAGTGAGTAGCGATCAAGCGCGTCAAGCATGGTCGATAGTGATTGCATGTCGCGCCGAAAATGCGTCAGCAGGTAAGGCACCACACCTGCGGACAGTGACAAGCCGCGCGCTGCTGCAGATTTACTGAGTGCGTCGACTTTTTCCTCATCCGACAAACCATGAGCCTGGTACACCAAGCCCCAGCCCAGCCGGGTACGAAGGTCCTCGCGTAGTGCTAATTGCAGCGGCGCGTGTCTTGCGCTGAGAATCAGCACGCTACCGTTTTCACGTACCTGATTAATCAGATGGAACAGCGCTTGCTGTTGCGCGGGATCCAGCTGATCGCAATTATCAACCAGATAAAGCCGATGGTCCGCCGACCAAAGCAAACGCTCGGGCGGGCTGGATGGTGTCAGCAGCATTGCACCAGTATGCGCGCCAAGCGCGTGCAGCAGATGCGATTTGCCGGCGCCGGCTTCGCCCCAGATCAGTAATTGCTGGGTGCTTGAACTGCCGGCAGCTGTTTGGGAAATCTGACGCAGTAGCGACGCCAGCTCCTGATTTCTACCGACTACAAAGCTGTCCAGTGTCTGCGGTCGTATTGCGCCCCAATCGAGCAGTAATTGCTTCATGGCTGATTATAAAAATGACTGCTCAGGTAGTGACGCCGCAAACGCCCAAAAGCAACCGACAGAATCGCCGACGCGGGTAATGCCAACAGCACACCTACAAACCCAAACAGCTGGCCGAACGCCAGCAGCGCAAAGATCACGACCAATGGATGCAAGCCGATACGCTCGCCTACCAGGCGCGGAGTGAGCAGGAAACTCTCCAGAAACTGACCAACGCCGTAAATCACGGCGACCGCCATCAAGCCTTCCCAAGCTTCAAACTGTAATAGAGCGGCGATGACGGCGAGTACTAATCCAAGACCAAAGCCCACATACGGAATAAACACCAGCAGGCCTGTCAGCATACCCACCGGCAGCGCGACATCGAAGCCCGCCAGCGTCAGCGCGCTGGAGTAATACGCTGCCAACAAGAACATCACCAGTAATTGTCCGCGCAGATACTGCGCCAGCAAAGTATCAGTCTCTACCGCCATCTCGGCGACGAGCACTGACCATCGTCGCGGTACGGTCTCGCTGACGCGTCGGATCACGCGATGCCAATCCAGCAGCAGGTAGAACAGAACAATAGGAATCAGAAACAGCGTACCGACCCAGGCGATCAATGCGCTGCCGCCGATACGTAGCCAGTTCAGCAAAGCCGTTGCCGAGCCGTCACCCGCGGCGAGCTTGGCGGCGATAGCTTTCTGAAGCGCGATCAGGTCGAGTCGGCCACCGACACCCCATTGCCGTAGTGTCGGACCGAAAGCCGCGTCTATGCGCGACAACAGGGCCGGCAGCCGCTCGCGTAATACAGGTAGCTCTTCTGCCAGGATGGGCAGCACGATAAGCGCCAGTGCCGTGACCACAACGAACACCGACAGCATGGCCAGCAGTACCGCGACGACCCTTGGCAAGCCACGCTGGTGCATCCAGTCGACACCCGGATTCAGCACATAGCCAATGATGAACGCCGCCACAAACGGCGTCAGCACCGGGGTCAGCAGCCACAGCAGGGCAAGAAACCCAAGACTGATCGACAACCACAGCAGATTTTGGCGGGATTCGGGCCCGATCAGGGGGTTCATTAGCGCGATTGGCGGGGCTGGTTTGATAAAATGAGGAGCCCCGTAGGTCTTGTCATCAGGGCAAGCACTGATTCTACCGTTTCCTCAGCCTATCCCGCCTATCCTTTTATGTCTTCCCCTTCCCAGGTTTCACTCTCGTACCGCGACGCCGGTGTTGATATTGATGCTGGCGATGCGCTGGTTGAAGCGATCAAACCCTTTGCCAAGCGCACCATGCGCGAGGGAGTGCTCGCGGGTATCGGCGGCTTCGGCGCGCTATTCGAGGTGAGCAAGAAGTTCAAAGAACCCGTGCTGGTGGCGGGTACGGATGGTGTGGGCACCAAGCTGAAGCTGGCGTTTCATCTCAATCGCCATGACACCGTGGGCATCGATCTGGTCGCGATGAGTGTCAACGATATTCTGGTGCAGGGCGCCGAGCCGCTGTTCTTCCTTGACTATTTTGCCTGTGGGCGGCTGGATGTGGCGGCTGCGACCGACGTCATCAAAGGCATTGCCCAAGGCTGCGAACAGGCCGGCTGCGCACTGATTGGTGGCGAAACCGCCGAGATGCCGAGCATGTATCCGGACGGTGAGTATGACCTTGCTGGTTTCGCCGTCGGTGCCGTTGAAAAATCAAAGATCATCGACGGCAGCAAAATTACGCCAGGTGATGTGGTGTTGGGGCTAGCCTCGTCCGGTGCGCATTCGAATGGTTATTCGTTGGTACGTAAAATTCTCGAGGTAGCCAAGCCTGACTTGAGCGCTGATTTTCATGGCCGACCGCTCGCTGATGTCTTGCTCGCGCCGACGCGTATCTATGTCAAGCCCTTGCTATCGCTGATGAACACACTGGATGTTCACGGCCTGGTACACATCACTGGCGGTGGCCTGGTCGAAAACATTCCGCGTGTATTACAACCGCATCTCACCGCCGAGTTGCAGCGCGACGCGTGGACCATGCCGCCTTTATTCTCCTGGCTTCAGCAATACGGCGGTGTCGCCGATGATGAAATGCATCGTGTTTTTAACTGCGGTATCGGCATGACCGTGATTGTGTCGAAACAGAACGCAGATACCGCAGAGGCTGGGTTGAAGCGACTCGGTGAGACGGTGTACCGCATCGGCACCATTCGCGAACGTCAGGGCGACGAGGCGCAAACGATCGTCATCTGACCCGCCGCGGTTAGAGCGTAGAGTTGTACTTTACTGAAGCGCGCGGCTAATTCCATAGCTTAAGCCATGCCTTCAGGTACACCTACAGCCATACCTCTAGTTGCACCGAACCACGCTGCACTACAGTTGCCGTTACTGCGGCTGACCGCGCTGATCTTGTTGTGCCAGGGTTTGTAGCTGCGTTGTCTTTAATTCACCCTTGGTCACGCTATTCGGCGGCTGCACACGAACGGGCTGATTGTGATTGGCCGCACTCGACAATACGTTGGCCTCGGTATTCAGCGCAGCATTCCACACCGGGTCAGGGATACCTTCAAATACCTGCTTCAACTGCTGGCCCCAAGTCGAACGGATCATTTGAAAATACTGATTGCGCTCATCGACTGTTACGAAGCGGCCAACGGATAAGGCATCTTTTTCATACACCAGCAAATCCAGCGGGAAGCCCACCGAGATATTCGAGCGCAGTGTTGAATCCATCGATACCAGCGCGCACTTGGCGGCTTCATCAAGCGGTGTGGTGGGTGTGATCACCCGATCAATAATCGGCTTGCCGTATTTTGCTTCGCCAATCTGGAAATAGGGGTTTTCGTCGTGAGACTCGATGAAATTACCTGCGGCGTACATCTGGAACAGACGGCAGCGCTCGCCTTTGATCTGCCCACCGAAAATCATGCTGACATTGAAGTCGATGCCGAATTGCTCGAGTGACTTGGCATCACGCTTATGCACCGTACGGATCGCATCACCAACAATCTGCGCCGCTTCATACATGGATGTAGCGCTCCAGATGCTGGTGCCATCGGCGGACAAATGTTCCGCAACGGTCTGCCGGATCGACTGAGAAATGGACAGGTTACCTGCTGTCATCAGTACCATCATCCGATCGCCCGGATTTTCGAAAACTGATAGCTTGCGAAAGGTGCCAATATGGTCAACACCGGCATTGGTGCGTGAGTCTGATAAAAATACCAGCCCGGCGTTCAGACGCATAGCGACGCAATAGGTCATTTCACATACTCACTTTCTTAGGGTGACGTCGACATGTACCGTCATCTGCTCATCACTGCCGCCGCGCCGCATGCCGCGCACCGGCGCTACTGATTCATAATCTCGGCCCACCGCAAGCCGGCAGTAATCGGCGGTCTGCAAACACGCGTGCGTGACATCAATACTGACCCAGCCGCTGTAGTCCGCATCCTCGACCCAGACATCGACCCAGGCATGGCTTGCGCTGTGCTCAACCTCTCCGGGATAAATATAGCCTGAGACGTAGCGCACCGGCAGGCTGACGCTATGGCAGCAGGCGATGAATAGATGCGCATGATCTTGGCACACACCGAGCCCAAGCCGGAGCGCGTCATCAGCGCTACTCGAAATGGCGGTCGCACCTGATTGATAGCCCACGGCATCGCAGATCGCTGCAGCCAGCGCAAGTGCTTGAGAGGTGCTTGCGCTCGTACCGCTCAAAGCCCGAGCGGCGAAGGCGCGTACGGCCTCGGTGGGCTCGGTCAGGCGCGTTGGCACCGTGAACACAGGTAGCTGCAAACTCATTTTTTCACGTATGCGGCCTTGCGTTGGCGCTTGTATTTCTACATGACCCACCGCCGTGATACGTACCTCTCTAAGCGGCGTGCATAGCGTGACGATGTCGCTGGCATTGCCAAATGCGTTATGCGTTTGACGTCGTTTACCTGGTGTGGTGATGGTCCAGTCCAGCGTGCGCTGCAGCGGCTCGGCGCGGGGCGTCATATGCAAGCGCTGTATCGAGTACACCGCCGGTGATTCATAGCGATACACCGTCTCATGATGTATCGATAGCGTGACAAAACTCATGCCGCCAAGGGTACCAGAAAGTCGTGGCTGACTCGGTTACCCAGCTCGTACACTTGCTCGAGAAACTCGGTCAAGTAGTCGTGAAGGCCGCGCTGCATGATGTCGTCGATGCTATTGAAGCGTAAGCCTGCGTGTAAACGCCCTGCAAAACGCTCGGTCTCGCGTGACACATCATTGCGCACCTGCTCCAGATTATTCACGACCTCCGTCAAGCAAGCCATTAATGAGCGCGGCATCTCACCGCGCAAGATGAGTAGCTCTGCGACGCGCTCGGGCGTGATCACGTCGCGATACGTCTTGCGATAAGTTTCGAACGCTGACACCGAACGCAGCACAGCAGCCCAGTGGTAGTAATCCATCTCGCTGGCCGTCAGTTGCTCGCCATCGGCACCGTGAAACTTTACATCTAGTAGCCGCGCCGTATTGTCTGCACGCTCAAGAAAGGTGCCTAGTCGAATGAAATAAAACGCTTCATCTTTCAGCATGGTGCCAATCGTCACGCCTCGCGACAGATGCGAGCGATGTTTGACCCACTCGAAAAATTCCGAGGGATCGCGGTCCAGCATGCCGTCTTTCAGCAAGCTGGCCATTTCCAGCCAGGTGGTGTTTTGTGTTTCCCACACTTCGGTGGTGAGTGTGCCGCGCACCGCGCGCGCGTTTTCGCGCGCACTTGTCAGACAAGACACGATCGATGAAGGATTCATCGGATCGCACACCATGAAGTCGAGCACATCTTTACGGCTGAGGATGCCGTACTTAGCGTCGAATGCGGGCAATAGCTCAGAAATGCCGAGTAAAGCGCGCCAGCTTTGTTCCGCAGCTTCGACTGACTGCGGCAGCAATTGCGTTTGAATGTTCACGTCGAGCATTCGCGCGGTGTTCTCTGCGCGCTCGGTATAGCGTGCCATCCAGAACAAATGGTCTGCTGTACGACTTAACATGGGCTATTGCCTTGACATTCAAGCGCGCAGCAAACACCGCCGGCAGTGTTTTGGCTTCGGCCGGGCTTTACGCCCTTAACGTTCGCTTTGCTCACGTTAGCCTGCGCCGCAATCGCGCGAGCACGATTGTCTGCGCGCTCGGTGTAGCGTGCCATCCAGAACAAATGGTCTGCTGTGCGACTTAGCATGTCATCGCTCCAATACCCAGGTATCTTTGGTACCGCCACCCTGCGAAGAATTGACGACCAGCGAGCCTTCTTTCAGTGCCACTCGGGTAAGACCGCCCGGCACCATGGTGACGGTCTTGCCCGACAACACAAACGGACGCAGATCGATATGGCGTGGCGCGATCCCCGATCCAACATAGGTTGGGCAAACGGATAGTGCGAGCGTTGGCTGAGCGATATAGCCATCGGGCTTGGCGATGAGTCGCTGCCGAAAATCTTCAATCTCTGGACGTGTCGATGCGGGGCCCACCAGCATGCCGTAGCCACCTGCGCCATGCACCTCCTTGACCACGAGTTGATCGAGATGCTCGAGGGTGTACTGCAAATCTTCTTTTTTTCTGCACTGCCAGGTCGGCACGTTGTTCAGTATCGGCTGTTCCGACAAATAGAAACGGATCATGTCCGGCACAAACGGGTAGATGGACTTGTCGTCTGCAACACCGGTACCGATAGCATTCGATAGTGTGACCCGGCCAGCGCGGTAGACAGATAACAGCCCCGCTACACCAAGTGAAGAATCCGAGCGGAATACCAGCGGATCAAGGAAGTCGTCATCAATGCGGCGGTAGATCACATCAACACGCTTGGGGCCGCGTGTGGTCCGCATGAAGACGTAGCCATCATCGACAAACAGATCCTGGCCTTCTACCAGCTCTATGCCCATCTGTTGCGCCAGAAATGCGTGCTCGAAATAGGCCGAGTTGTACATGCCCGGCGTCATTAACACCACGGTGGGGTCATCGACGCCTGGCGGCGCAACTGATCGCAGCATGTCGAGCAGCAGATCAGGGTAATGCGCGACCGGTGCTACTTTGTGATGAGCGAATAGTTCCGGAAACAAGCGCATCATCATCTTGCGGTCTTCGAGCATGTAAGACACGCCGGAAGGCACACGCAAGTTATCTTCAAGGACGTAGAATTCGCCCTCACCAGCACGCACGATATCGATGCCAGCAATATGGGCGTAGATATCACTGGTGACGCTGATGCCTTGCATCTCGGGACGGTACTGTGCATTACGAAACACCTGCTCAGCAGGCATCACGCCAGCGCGCACGATATGTTGTTCGTGATAGATATCGTGAATGAACAGATTGAGCGCTTGCACACGCTGGCGCAAGCCTCGTTGCAGTGTTTCCCATTCGGCAGCCGGGATAATACGCGGGATGATGTCAAAAGGAATTAGTCGTTCAGTGCCTGCCTCGCTGCCATACACCGCGAAGGTGATGCCAACGCGCCGAAACATGAGATCGGCTTCGACACGTTTGCGTGCAACGATGTCAGCCGGCTGTTCAGCCAGCCAGCGGTCAAAGCCCTGATAGTGCGGACGCGTGTTAGCGCCGCTCTCATCAAACATTTCGTTGAAAAACCGGGCCATGCTTTCCGCATCCTGATCTTGTGTAATCAGGCTACGCAATCAAGAAGCATGCCAGTCGGCTTTTATCAGGGTGCGCGCAACTGATCCACCAGCGCCAACTGTCGCTCGCTCGGTGCCGGCGTCAGCAGGGTGACGACCACCATCGCGGTGAAGCCCGCCGGCACGCCGAAGATACCTGCCGATACCGAGGCAATGTGAAACCACTGATGAGCCGCGCTACCACCAAACGCCGGACTGGTTTGCACCAAATAGATCGCGCACACTAAAAATCCGACCAACATTCCGGCGATTGCCCCTTGTTGGTTCGCGCGTTTCCAAAAAATGCCCAAAACTAGTGCAGGAAAGAGCGTTGACGCGGCAAGTGAAAACGCAGCACTCACCATCGAGAGAATATCCCCCGAACGAAATGACGCCACATACGCCGCCAGAAGTGCCACCACCAGCAGCAGTAGTTTGGAGGCGGTCACGCGTCGCTGTGCTGAGGCGCGCGGGTTGATCATCTTGAAATAGGTGTCGTGCGAGAGCGCGCTGGCAATCGTCAGCAGCAGGCCATCGGCAGTCGACAAGGCTGCTGCTAACGCACCGGCGGCGATGAGTGCCGACATCACATACGGTAGCCCTGCGATTTCCGGTGTGGCCAACACGATCATGTCGCCATCGATGAGTATTTCGCCGAACTGCACTAAGCCGTCGGCGTTGATGTCAGTGATACTGATCATCGGCTTGTCACGATCGATGCCGGCCCAGTAGCTTACCCACGAAGGTAAATTAGCGTAGTCGCTTCCCACTAAAGTAGTAATAATTTCGTACCTGACCAGTACTGCCAGCGCAGGCAGCGCGGTGTACAGCAATAAAATAAACACGAGTGCCCAGAACACCGAGCTACGCGCTGCTGGCACTGAGCGCGTAGTAGAAGATCGCACAAGCACGTGCGGTAAAGCAGCAGTACCCAGCATCAAACAAAACACCAGCGCCAGAAAATTATTGCGTTGAATATCTGAAGAGACTTGCGCGCTGCCGGCAAAAGCTTGCGCATGAGGCTGCAGCGGCTGAGCTCGTGCTAACGCCTCTTCGCGCTGGCGTTCCCACAACCGGCGAGCGGCGTCTGGGCTTTTGGGGTAGTCGGCCAGCGCGCGATTCGCCGCTTTGATATTGATGAGTGAGGCGTTACTGGTTTGCAGATCCTGTAATCGTTTGCGCGCCTCGGCGCGCCCCGCATCCCACGAACGGGGTAGATCCGCGATTCTCGCTTCAAGCAGTTGTGCACGCTTGAGATACATCTTGCGGACTTGTTGCTCGCTGTCTTTTTCAGTGAGTGCTTGTTCTTGTTTAGCGAGTCGCTCAAGCGCAGTGCCATAGGCAATTTGCGGCAGCGGGATACCGGTTTGCTTGAGCGCGAGCCAAGACACCGGAATCATGAACGCGATGACGATAATCACGTATTGCGCGATCTGTGTCAGCGTGATCGCGCGCATACCACCCAGAAAAGAGCACACCAGCATACTCGCCAAGCCTAAAAAAATGCCGACCGAAAAATCAATTCCGGTAAAGCGTGAGGTGATCAGCCCGACACCGTAGATTTGCGCTACGACATAGGTAAAAGAAATGATCAGCGTGGCGATCACGGCGATAGCGCGCACGGCGCCCGCACCCTCGGTGCCTGCGTAACGGGCTGCCAGGTAATCCGGTACGGTGTACTGACCGAGTCGCCGCACGTAAGGTGCGATCAGTAGCGCGATCAGACAGAAGCCGCCGGTCCAGCCGAGGATATAGGCCAGACCATCGAAACCGTGAAGGTACAAGCCGCCGGCCAGTCCGATGAAACTCGCGGTGGAGATCCAGTCTGCAGCGGTCGCCATGCCATTGAATACCGGCGGGATACGCCGGCCAGCCACATAGTATTCATCGACATCCGAGGTACGGCTGAACACGCCGATGGCTGCGTAAACCACAATCGTGCTGAACAAGAACAAGTAGCCTAACCAGAAGCGTGGAAAGCCTTCGTGCTCGAGAATGGCCAGTGACGCGAGCAGCGCGCAGAAGCCTGCGGTATAGAGCCAGAAATAGCGCCGCAGCGGGCGAGATAATAGATCAGCGCTCATGCTCGCTGGGTTGATGGTCGCTTGCCTCAAGCCGCTGCATGACCCAAGCGTAGATTCCCACAATCGCGAGATAGACCAAGGTCGCGCCTTGCGATGCGAAGTAATAGTGCAGTGGCCAACCCCACACCGATACCGTAGATAGCGGACGCGCAAACACGACAACCACAATCGTGGTCAGCAGCCAGACTACCAGCAGCCCCAGTGTCAACGCCTGCGCCCGGCGCCAGCGGCGTTCATGGCCGGCGCTCATGGCGCGTCATCATCCTTGGCTGCGCTGCCCATTCGGAAGCTGATGCGGAACAGGCAGCCGGGAAAACGCGGGTCTGTGCTGCGCGGGTTGCTGAAGATATCCACTTCGGCATCATGCCGTAGCGCGATTTCGCGCACAATCGCAAGGCCCAGGCCACTGCCTTCGCTCTCGCTGCCGAGAATTCGGTAAAAGCGATCAAACACCAAATCGCGCTCGGATGCGGCGATACCCGGGCCGTTATCTTCGACTTCAATAATCGCCAGCGCGCGTGATTCTTCACGACGAACTCTGACCGTTACGCTGCCGCGCGGCTGCGTGTAAAGCAGCGCATTATCGATCAAGTTATTCAGCATCTCGCGCAGCATGGTTGCGTTGCCAGCGATGACAAGATTCATCTCGTCTGCCTCGAACCCCAAGTCGATATCGCGCGCTTGTGCGTTGCCGAACCAGTCGTGAACGGTACTGCGCGCCAGCAGCGCCAACTCGACGCTTTGCAGCGGTGTAGAGTGCGGCGAATCATTCTCGGCGCGCGCCAGCGCCAGAAGCTGATTGACCAGGCGCGTGGCAGACGCCGAGCTTTTCGCAAGTTGCTCAAGCGAGCGCTGAATCTCTTCGCGTGCGTCTTGGCGCAGTGCCAGCTCGGATTGCATCCGCATACCTGCCAGCGGGGTTTTCATCTGGTGCGCGGCGTCAGCAATAAATCGCTTCTGCGACTGAATACTCTGCGCCAGACGGGCCAGCATCTCGTTCAACGAGCGCACCAGCGGCGATATCTCCTCCGGCACGCTGCGCGAGTCTATCGGCGATAAATCATCGGGTCGTCGAGCGCGGATATTTTCCTGCAGCGTGGTTAACGGCGATAAGCCGCGTGACAATGCAAACCATAACAATGCGATTGCAATCGGCAGAATGATAAATTCCGGCAGTATCACGCCTTTGATGATCTGGTTGGCAAGCATACGCCGCTTCTCGGTGGTCTCGGCCATTTGTACCAGCGCGTAGCGTGGTGCTGCGATCGCTTGCTCGGGGTTGCCGCCTGGCTGCAGATTGACATAGGTGTAGGCAATACGTACCTCGGCATTACGCATCTGCCCGTCGCGCATCATGACTGCCCACGGCACGGGTACTTCTTCATCCTCCGGTAATGGAACATCGCTATCGCCGGTGATCAGCTCGCGCTTTGGTCCGCTGACCTGAAAATAGACATTGTCGACATCATCGGCGCGCAAAATGTCGCGCGCCGCAAACGGTAGCTGCGCGCTCAAATCACCGTTCATCTCTTTCACTTGCTGCGCGAGTACAGTTACGCGGTCTTCCAGCGAGCGATCAAATGGTTCGTTGGCGATCGATTTTGCAGCAAGATAGGTGACGCCAATCGAGAGCGGCCACAGCAGCAGCAGCGGCATCAGCAACCAATCGAGGATGTCGCCAAACAGAGAGCGCGGATTAGCCGGCTGCTCGCTGGCTGGCGTTGTATGCGCGATGGGCGCTTTCGCCTGATCGGCTTGCACGGTGCGGTTCAGGCGTGGCCAGCGTTATTCGCCGCTGCCGAGGCGGCGTTGAATTTTTCCAGGCAGTAGCCAAGACCGCGCACGGTGGCGATACGAACACCGTCGCTCTCGATTTTTTTGCGCAGCCTGTGCACATAAACCTCGATCGCATTGTTGCTGACTTCCTCGCCCCATTCGCACAGGTGATCGACCAGCTGTTCTTTCGATACAAGGCGACCACTGCGCTTCAATAACACCTCAAGCAAGCCAAGCTCGCGCGCGGAAAGATCAATCATCTGATCATGAAGGTAAGCGATGCGGCCCACCTGATCAAATGACAGCGGGCCGTGCCGGATCACAGTCGGACCACCGCCCACGCCACGACGGGTTAACGCTCTGACCCGCGCCTCCAGTTCCGACAACGCGAACGGCTTGGCCATGTAGTCATCGGCACCAAGGTCGAGTCCTTTCACGCGCTGATCGACCGAGTCATTCGCGGTCAAAATCAATACCGGCAATAGCGACTCACGCGCCCGCAAGCGCCGAAGCACTTCGAGACCCGGCATCTTTGGCAGATCCAGATCAAGAATCAACAGATCGAAGTCTTGTGTCGACAGCACACTGTCGGCTGCCTCGCCGTTGTTCACGCAATCGGTGACATAGCCGGACTGTCGCAAGGATCGGGTCAGTCCGTCGGCGAGCACACTGTCATCTTCAGCAAGCAGGATGCGCATAGCGGTGGGTGAGGGTTGGTTGAGCTGCCGAATCTATCGCCGGCTTGTTTCAGTCTATTGGGTTTGGAAGTTGCCAGCAACCAAGCGGCAGCCCGGCCCGGCGCCGGCCTTGTCAATCCGATAAGTCGGGAAAAATCTTCTTGCACTTTTTACTGGAGTTTTATACAGTACTGTCCAGTTTCCACTGTACTGAGAGAACAAGCATGGACGAGAAAAAATTCGGTAATGCCGAGAAGGCTAAGGCCCTGAGCGCTGCCTTGGCCCAGATCGAGAAGCAGTTCGGCAAGGGTTCGGTCATGCGGATGGATGGCGCGGTGGCCGAGGAAGTTCAGGTAGTGTCTACAGGCTCGCTGGGACTGGATGTCGCCTTGGGCGTAGGCGGTTTGCCGCGTGGTCGCGTGATTGAAATTTACGGCCCTGAATCATCCGGCAAAACCACCATGACCCTGCAAGTCATCGCCGAGATGCAAAAGCTGGGCGGTACCTGTGCCTTTATCGACGCCGAGCACGCTCTCGATACCGTGTACGCGCAAAAGCTCGGTGTCAATCTTGAAGATTTACTGATCTCTCAGCCGGATACCGGCGAGCAGGCGCTTGAGATTACCGATGCCTTGGTGCGTTCGGGTGCGGTGGATTTGGTCGTGATCGACTCGGTAGCTGCCCTCACGCCGCGCGCCGAAATCGAGGGCGACATGGGCGATTCGCTGCCAGGTTTGCAGGCGCGCCTGATGTCGCAGGCGCTGCGCAAGCTCACAGGCTCCATCAGCCGCACTAACACCATGGTGATTTTCATCAACCAGATCCGGATGAAAATTGGTGTCATGTTCGGTAATCCGGAAACCACCACCGGTGGTAACGCGCTGAAGTTTTATGCCTCGGTGCGGATGGATATCCGCCGCACTGGCTCCATCAAGTCCGCTGATGAGGTCATCGGCAACGAGACCAAAGTCAAGGTTGTGAAGAACAAGGTCGCGCCCCCATTCAGAGAGGCTCACTTCGATATTTTGTATGGCGAGGGCACCTCGCGCGAGGGCGAGATCATCGATCTCGGCGTAGAGGCCAAGATTGTCGACAAATCTGGTGCTTGGTACAGCTACAACGGCGAGCGCATCGGTCAGGGCAAAGACAACGCACGTACCTATTTGAAAGAGCGGCCAGAGTTGGCGCGAGAGATAGAAAACAAGGTGCGCGCCCACCTCGGCGTGCCTGAGCTGCCGCCTGCGCAGAGCCTACCGCCGGCGGCTACCGATACGCCGGCCGGCAGCGGGCGCAAGGCGAAAGCCGCAGCGGAAGAGTGATTCGCCGCGGTTGCCGTTTCAGTTGCAACATCTGTTGTTGAGTAAATCGGGCGAGGTCAGGCTGCTGGCCTCGCCCGATTCATTTTTATTTTCTTTAGCGGGCTGCTCAGTGCTGCCGCGGTCATGTCAACCAACAAGCCGAGCCTGAAGGCGCGTGCTTTGCGTTACCTCTCGGCGCGTGAGCACAGTCGACAAGAGCTAGCACGCAAGCTGATGCGTCACGCCCAAGAAGGTGACGATATCGACAGTGTGCTCGACTGGCTGGAAGCACAAAAATTTTTGTCGGAATCGCGGTTTGCCGAGTCGCTGGCGCACCGGCGTGCGGCACGCTTCGGTAACGCGCGCGTGATGTCTGAGCTGCACAGCCACGGCTTGGATGAGGGCCTTGTGGCTGAGGTGAAAGCGCAGCTGCTGTCAGAAGAGGATGAGCGTGCTTGGCTAATTTGGCAGCGGAAGTTTGGCGCTGTGGCAGATAATCCCGCCGACGTAGCTCGTCAGCAGCGGTTCCTCCAGCAACGCGGGTTTTCTCACACCGCCATTCGTGCAGTGATGCGCCGCGCCGCACAGCGGGATGACGCCGATGGGTAAAGCCCACACGCGCGGCATCTCCTGCGGATGATCTGCGCTAATCAGCGCAGCGCCATGTTAAGCTTCATCTGTTTTAATGCACTGCAAAAGCGGTACGCGCCGCAGAAACTGCGGCAAACTTTCCAAATGAATTTGAGCGCGCCAGTGCTGGCCGCTGCGCCTCGCCTCTATGCCTTTGCCTGCCCCCAAATCCTCTCGAGTGACGCGCCATCTGCGTAGTATGTCCGCACAGGCATTCGAGCGTGACGACGGCTTGTGGGATATCGAAGCCCGTCTGACCGACACCAAACCGCGGCCTATTGTGCTTGCCTCGGGTAGCCGCGCGGCGGGCGAGCCGGTGCATGATTTGTGGCTACGCGTGACTGTCGATACAGCGCTGAATATCGTTGACGCAATTGCAGCCTCAGACGCAACGCCTTACCCCGGACATTGCGACAGCTTTCCCGAGGTCTATCGGCAGCTGATCGGGCTGAATCTAGCCAAAGGCTTTCGGCATGCGCTACGCGAGCGGCTCGGTGGTATCGGCGGATGCACTCACCTGACAGAGCTGGCCGGCATCTTGCCGACGGCCACCATTCAAGCGTTTGCCGGCGACGTGGTGCCAACGCGAGACGGTCAGCCCGACGAAGAGCAAAGCCAGCCGCCGTTTCAGTTAGATCGATGTCGGGCACTACGGCGCGACGGCCCGGCGGTTGCGAAATACTACCCTCGGTGGGTGATAAAGCCACTCGACGCATCCTGATCCCATCGCAAAAGATTTCATCTATCGGCTTCAAAGGACATGCGGTATGAAGATTCATGAGTACCAAGGCAAAGAAATCCTGAACAAATACGGCGTTGCGGTACCACGCGGAATTCCATGCATGAGCGTGGAAGAGGCGGTCACGGCGGCGCAGACGTTGGGTGGCGCTGTCTGGGTGGTGAAGGCCCAGATTCATGCCGGCGGACGGGGCAAAGGCGGCGGGGTGAAAGTCGCCAAATCTTTGGATGACGTTCGGCAGTACGCCACCAGTATCCTCGGCATGCAATTGGTCACGCATCAGACCGGACCGGCGGGTCAAAAGGTTCGCCGGCTTCTGATCGAAGAAGGCGCCGACATCAAAAAAGAGCTGTATGTCTCGATGGTGACTGACCGCGTATCACAACGCGTGGTGCTGATGGCATCGAGCGAGGGCGGTATGGATATTGAAGAGGTTGCCGCATCGCACCCGGAAAAAATTCACAAGGTCGCGATCGACCCAAGTGCCGGCCTGACAGATGCGGAGGCAGATGACATTGCCGGAAAAATCGGCGTGCCGCCTGACTCAATCGCGCAAGCGCGCGCTTTGTTGCAGGGTTTGTATAGAGCCTATTGGGAAACTGATGCCTCTCTTGCTGAGATCAATCCGCTGATTCTCACAGGCGATGGCAGAGTCATCGCGCTCGATGCAAAATTCAACTTTGATTCCAACGCTTTATTCCGTCACCCTGAAATCATGGCGTATCGCGATCTGGACGAGGAAGACCCGGCCGAGATCGAAGCATCCAAGCACGACCTGGCGTACATCTCGCTCGATGGCAATATCGGCTGCCTGGTGAATGGTGCGGGATTGGCGATGGCCACCATGGACACCATCAAGCTATTCGACGGAGAGCCTGCGAATTTTCTTGATGTGGGCGGTGGCGCAACCGCAGAGAAAGTCACCGAGGCTTTCAAGATCATGCTGCAGCATCCCGGACTGAAAGCAATCCTGGTGAATATTTTTGGCGGCATCATGCGCTGTGATGTGATCGCAGAGGGCGTAGTCACTGCCTCGCGCGCGGTCAAGTTATCAGTGCCACTGGTGGTGCGCATGAAGGGTACCAACGAAGATCTTGGCAAAAAAATGCTGGCGGATTCAGGCTTGCCGATTATTTCTGCTGACACCATGGAAGAGGCCGCGAAAAAAGTCGTCGCCGCAGCCAACGCATAATCCATCACGAGGAAGCATCGCAATGTCGATCCTGATCAACCAACACACCAAGGTCATTACGCAGGGCATTACCGGTAAGACGGGGCAGTTTCATACCCGCATGTGCCGCGACTACGCCAACGGCAGGCAGTGCTATGTCGCCGGTGTTAACCCGAAAAAAGCTGGCGAAGATTTCGAGGGAATTCCCATTTTCGCCAACGTGCGCGAAGCCAAACAGGCCACCGGCGCTAATGTCTCAGTCATTTACGTGCCGCCTGCTGGCGCTGCTGATGCGATTTGGGAAGCAGTCGAAGCAGAATTAGATTTGACGATTTGTATCACCGAGGGCATTCCCGTTCGCGACATGCTCGCGCTGAAGGACAAGATGCGCAAGAAAGGCAGCAAGACATTGCTGCTCGGGCCGAACTGCCCCGGCCTGATAACGCCTGACGAAATCAAAATCGGCATCATGCCCGGGCACATCCACAAGAAAGGCCGTATTGGTGTGGTCTCGCGCTCGGGTACGTTGACTTATGAAGCAGTGGGCCAATTGACTGCGCTCGGTCTGGGGCAATCCTCGGCAGTGGGCATCGGCGGAGATCCTATCAATGGTTTGAAGCATATCGACATCATGCAGATGTTCAATGATGATCCGGATACGGACGCCGTGATCATGATTGGTGAAATTGGTGGTCCGGATGAGGCTAATGCATCCTACTGGATCAAAGATCACATGAAAAAACCTGTAGTCGGCTTTATTGCCGGTGTGACTGCGCCTCCGGGTAAGCGCATGGGTCACGCCGGCGCTCTGATATCTGGTGGCGCCGACACTGCGGACGCGAAATTACAGATCATGGAGTCCTGCGGTATCAAGGTCACACGTAATCCTTCCGAGATGGGTCGTCTGCTGAAAGCCATGCTGTGATTTAGAAATGTGGAGACCTTCAAGGGTAGCGAGCAATAGACACCTGCAGCCGTAGGTGTATCTAACCGTAGATTTATCTTCGGTAGAAGCATCCAACCATAAATATATTCAACAGTAGATGTATCTAACCGTATCTGTATCGAACGGTAAAAAAATGGGGAGCCAATGCTCCCCGTTTTATTTTACAGCGCTTGATCTAAAGATCGTTTCAGCCCCGGCGTGTCAACTCTGGCAGTTTGCCATGACTTGCACAAAGACTTCCACCATCACACTTTTGGTAGGAATCGCGCTGGAATAGAACCGTCCACCGTCCAGGTCATTGCTCCCGCTGTGTTGCAGTTGCCTGTGTAGATCACCGTACTACCGGCCGGCACGTTGGGAATGTCTCCGCCGTAGGCCACCGTAATGGTCGCTGACGTTGTGCCGGTGCCGGTGACAGTGACGCTCGTGACATTCCTGCCATTGATTGACGCGGCGCCCGCCAAACCCAAGTCATCGTGCGTGAGTGCTGCTGCGCGCCGAGCCAGGGTTCCGTCACTACACGCAATACCGAGTGCGGTCATTGCCGGCGTTGCCAGGCTTGGGCCCTCAGCGACGCGCGCGCGCGACGTGTAATCCTAATAAGCAGGAATACCCACTGCTGCCAAAATTCCGATGATCGCAACCACGATCATCAATTCAATAAGCGTAAAACCTTGCTGCGTGCGCCTTGTGTTTTGTCGAAGATAGCTCTTCATTGGAGACTCCTTTTTCAGATAACGGATGGCCTGTGGATCCACGGCGTGGATCGCAGAATTTGGCAAGCTTTATGCCACCCGCACTCAGAGCAAATAGCTGTTCGGTGATCGAATTCGATTTGTATTTTTTGAGCGGATTACTGCCGTTATGTTTTTTTTCTTGATGCGGCAACAGCAGATCGAACGACTTCAAGCGGGACAGGTCGAATAAGGTCGTGTTTTGTCCATCGTTCGTTTAACGGTTTTGCGTACGCGTGCGGACGTTTATTGGCGAATTCGACGGTTTATGTCTTTATCGGTCAATACACGTCAAGCGCTAAGCAGTCTCTACGCGCATGACGAGGCTCATTCCGGTACTGCGAGCTAGGCGAGCTGGTTTGAGCGACAAGTTTCCTTTTGGAATCAAAATGCTAGAATTCTGACCCGACACCGATCAGCCTCGCGACGATGTACCTCAGTGCCGTCGCAGGTGGGCTTATGGCAAGGGCACCGGATGACGCAGCGGCGCGGCGAGGAAACAAATTGGGAAGGCAACCCGGAATCTCCGGGGCTTCGCCGACTTCGTCGATTTTTCAGCGTGTGCGCCTTGATCACGATTGCAGTCATCAGCTACATCACGGGATTGGTACGTAATTGGGTCGAGATCGGGGTGCTGACGCTCGGTATTGTTGCGCTGGTGGCGGTATGGCGCCGCTGGCAAGAGCAACGCGGTCAGCGTCGCTGGCGTCGCGACAGTGCGCTGGTGGTGCCGTCACTGCCCAACCCGGTATCCCACATACCTGTCGAGCTGGAGTGGCGCTGGGCCGCGAGTCCGCTCATTCGTGCGCCGCTGGCAGTGGCGCTGATCGCTGCGCTTTACTGGGCCATTGTCTTGAACGCGTTGCAATTGCCCGCGCACTGGTTATTTGCAGTGGCACTGCTTGCGCTGCTGAATTTGTGGTGTTGGAGCGAGCCGCTCATGTTGGTGCTGATCGTGGTGCCCGGTGTATTGCTATTGGCAGTCGTCGGATGGCTGGTTGATAACCTCTCGCTGGCGGGAGCGATCGGTGTCGTAATCGTGCTTGCTGTTGTGCTTGCGATCTCTGCATCAGAAATTCGTAAACGTTTTCTCAGGAATCCACCCTCGCAATGAAAAAAGAACCTGGCGTGAACGGAGACTGGGTGCCGGTCAGCATGCAGGAGCGCGTGCACGCGGCAGCGATCCCTTCGTTTGTGACGCTTGGCACGCCAATGCTGATCCAGTTCCAGTATGCGTTTAGTAATGGCTGGGGCGAGCGTGGCTGGTTACTACCTGCGGTGATCTGGTTTTACGGCATCTTGTTCTGGACACTTTCTTCTGGCATTGATCTGGTGAGATCCAAGCGCTGGGAGTGGACGCCCGAAGCTCTGGAAGAAAAATACCGCTACTGGAGTGATGCGCGGCGCGCCAGCCGACGCTTTTGGGGCCACTGGTGGGTCAGGTTTCCAATTGGGTTGCTGTTTCTTGCCTATGGCGTGCACGGCATGGAGACCAGAGATTTCGCCGCTGAGTGGGTCAGCCTGATTTTGCTCATGTCGGCGTTCGTCACGCCGTTTGTGTTTGTTGCCGAGTTGGCGCTACTGCCTTTGGTGATTATCGCGATATTTGCCTATCTCGCGGTGATCGTGGCGATACCGATTTCCGTCATCATGATGATGTCGGTATTGGCATTACTCGCGACCATGATGATGGCCTTGTCGCGACGTGACCCCAAACCACCGGCGCCGAGAAAAGAAGAGCCGCCGAAGGACGCTGCGGCTGATACCACTGCAGCCCCTGCCGCTGCTGCGGCGCCCGCTGCCGAGGCGGCCACTACTGACGCGGGCACTACAGAGCCAGCGGCAGCACCAGCGGCGGCGCCAACGACCGAGCCCGTTAGCGAGCCAGCACCGGCACTGGCATCAGCCGATACGTCGCCCAAGGTCGAGCCGGTAACCGTGGCGGTACCCGCACCCGCAGCACCAGAGCCAGCAAAGTAATACAGATTTGTAGAGCGACTCGATGTGACCGCTTGTCGTATGGTTGTCGTCAGCGTCGATCAGGGTAGCCTGAACGACGCGAGCGAACGGGGATGGTGCCTCGGGTCGGAATCGAACCGACACTCCTTTCGGAACCGGATTTTGAGTCCGGCGCGTCTACCAGTTCCACCACCGAGGCAGATGCTCGCCGGACAA
>Ga0194133_10001004_pt1 | contig 53396 bp, 46 predicted proteins | sample TA2KigOf40mmetaG_FD_155448 | JGI IMG/M metagenome (GOLD analysis project Ga0194133, IMG submission 155448) | Freshwater microbial communities from Lake Tanganyika, Tanzania - TA2015055 Kigoma Offshore 40m | ecosystem: Environmental > Aquatic > Freshwater > Lake | place: Tanzania: Lake...
AACCATCTTGTACTAGACCAATACTGGTTCTAGATGTGGATGGTGAGATAATTTGTCTTTTAACATTTGCAATTTCTTCTAATTCAATTTGTGTCTGTATAGACTGCGGAATAAAAATATTCATTTCGTCTCCATCAAACGCTGATTCCCTAAGGTTTCCCAGAGGGGCAGACTGTATCTTAAGCAAACTCCGGTTGACTAGACCTTCATCGTTCACCAACACCCGTTCAGTCGTTGAAGCCCTACCATATCCTGTCAAAAATCAGATTTAGGTAGTAAACTGCGGATTGCCCAATCCTTGACATTGTTACCATTGGGTTCGGCTATTAACCGAGTTCTCTTTTAAAGTTTCCAATAAAAGATTAGTAGTCAAGGCTCTTAGGGGTTTCCCGCTTCAAGGTGTTTTGCATATAATTTGATAAACTTTTGAGGCAAAGTTATATTATTTTCTTTATGATACTTTTTTAATAATTTTACATGTTGTTTAATTTGTGGAATTAAAATCTTATTATTTTTTGATAGATTTTCTTGTACAGACAAAGGCATAGTATTTCTCCAATTAAACGCTAATTCTACATCTTCTTTTTTATTTACATCAAATTTTGACAGAGGAATCACATGGTCAATATGCCATTCTTTACCATGATTTTCAATAGTATAATTTTTGGAATTGTATAAAAGCCATTTTATATATTCTTCACGAGTACATCCTAAATATTCACATGTATGTTTCGATTTTATTTCATTATTTCTTTTTAAAAAATCATGAACTCTACTCCTTACAAGTTTATGTAATTTATATTTAGGATCATCTCGTTCACAATCTTTACATTTTAATCGATTATGACGAAAATGTGTTTTGGCTTTTACTTTATTACAATACTCACATATTGTATTATCCTTTCCAATTTTTTCCTCTAATTCCTCTAGCTCTTTCTTCTTAATCTCATCACGTTCTGCCTTCTTCTTTTTCTTAAAGTCTGTACTATCTTTAATTGCTTTTTTACGAAGTTCTTCATTGTTCTCATATTTTTCCCGACGTTTAATGTTGCTGCAATCAATACAAATATTAGAAATACCAGATCTTGAAAATAATGCTGTTTTCTTAATAGAATTACATAATTTACAAGTCTTTTCTTTTTCTTTGTCGATATTCTCTATTGTAGCTTTTACTTTTGCTAATTTTTTGATATTACAGCAATCTTTACATATTTTTCTATTTTTTACAATTCTATCGGCGGGTTTTTCTTCTCCACATTTAGAACAAATTTTTACATTATTATTATTTGTATCTTCCACGTTCATTTTATAACAACATATAATTATTTTTCTTTATATACTTTTTTGCCTCAATTTTTTATTAAGTTTACCAAAATTATATACTAGGAGGTAGCACGCTTTTCACGCCTCCTGTTGCGGATAATGATGTATTTTGTTTACATACATACAAAAATTTTGTCCGCATTGTAGGGTTTAGTCACAGCGACTGATAAGCCCAAAGTCATGATACTTTCATCGTCAACAACAACAACTTCATGACACATCATAGATTGTTTGTGAAGTGTGGGTTGACGATTTAAAAGTACTTTATCCCCATTAACAATATGTCTTTCAACAATATCATTAACATAAATTTCAACTTGTTCTTTTCTAAAACGTAAATCAATAGGAGAAACTGTTTGTCCTTCAGTCATATTTGAAACTCTAAAGACAAAATTAGCTCCTGGATAAGTATCTCTTCCACGTCTAACAAGTTCACGCATTTGTTCAATATTATCTGGTGTAACTACTTCTGGAAAAGTAATATTTTTAGCAATTTTTACAGGTACTCTGAGTTGATTATTATTAATAGCTGCATCAGATGTAATAACAGTACGTCCGGTAAAGTTAACACGTTTGCCCATTAAATTACCTCTGATTCTTCCTTCTTTTGCTTTAATACCTGGAGCAACAGATCTAAATTTATCATTATCACCTTTTGGTGTTGAAATTAAATCTTTATCAAAATATGCAGCAATATAATATTGTAATAGTGTTGACTGGTCTTTACTGTATTTCGAAACAGAATATGCTCCTGTTTCTTTTTGTTTTTGAAGTTTATAATTAAACTTTGTAATATCATAAAGTATATGAGTTATACCATCTTCTCTTACAGCACCACCGCCGTCAAAATCACGTGCAGATGGACGAATAGCCATAGGAGGAATTAAAAATGTTTTATGAATCATATATTCTGGTCTAGTTCTTTCAGGTTTTAATCCAAGAATTCTGCAATCATCATCAGAAATATTTTTTAGTTTTTCATATACAATATCTGGTGTTAGTGGTTGTACTAATTTAGTTTTACCTTTATTCTCATTAATAAATGCTTCATCTTTAATATTCTGTAGGTCAATCTCAGCTGTAACATTAATAGTAGTTGTTGATTTTTTAATATCAACTTTAATCTTTGCTACATGAGTACCACAATGTGAACAATATGTAATATTCTTTGTTAAATTTGATACTTCAATCAATCTAGCCTTCCCAATTTTAGTTTTTAATATGTCCTCAATTTTTGCCTCATTTTTGTGAATTAATACTCTTGAACAATTTAAACAGATACAGTCTAAAATCTTCTTAACATGATGGTCAATAAAACCAATATGAAAGAATGCTTCAACTAAATCCATATGTCCAGTATGACCCGGACAAAAATCATTCTTAAATCCACAAGTAGCACATACACTATTATTATCAACTGTACCTAATCTAGGATCAGCTAAACCATTAATTTTAGGTTCTCCGTTTTCTTGTAAATCGGCAAATTCTACACCATGTGTATTTCTACCGAGAGCAGATCTACCCTTAATTTCTTCATTACCTAATACATCAAAGTCAATGTGGTCGATTGCTCTAATATTTTTATCATATGCAAATACTGGGGTGTCCATGATGATATAATTATATATATAATATAAATTTAAGTAGATAAACAAAAATATGTTTAAAAATCAATTTTTATATTCTTTAACTTTTTTATAAAAAATTGAACTTTAAATAGATAATTCATAATTTGATTCTTGTTACAAATATATTTAAAATGCAACGTGATTTAAATCTAGATTATGAAAAAATAGAAGAAGATTTTAATATTCATATGGAAAAAAATAAACATAAAAAATGGTCAATGTATACAAATTTTGAAAAATATGATGAATCATTATTCTGGACATATATATATAAATTATTAATAATTAATTATGAATATAATTATATGAATTTTGATGAATTTAGATCAGGATATAATGATACTGATGACAATATGGTATTTGTAAAAAAATGTACAAATATATTTAGCAAAAATAGTAAAAAATTTTATTTTGAGGGTTCTAGTTCTTTATTAGATGATATACAAATAGGTAATTGTTCAAAAAAATATGGATTTTTAAAATATATACATGATTTAAAAGATGAAATAGAAACAAATAGTGATTGTATTAAATTAATGTTAATTCATAATCAATAGTAAATAGCAATCAAAGTAATTCATGAACACTTTTATTTAGATAATCAGCTAAATCGGCAAAAATCATAAAATCCTTAAATGTTTCACAGCATGTATATTCAATAACTATATGCATATAATTTTTATAATCAACATTATATATCTTTAAAATATCTCTTAATGTAATTTCTATATTTCTATCAATATTTAATAAATATGGAAATATATCTATTTTAGTAGATTTGGTTTTATGTTTATTAACTTTTATTAAATTAATTTTAGTAACAATGTTCGATGAATTATATATTCCATCTAATTTATCTTGTATATTTACATCTTTTTCATTGTTAACAATTTCTAATAATGTTGAATTATCGTATATAGTCTTTACAATTCCATTTTTATTATTTATTTGACAAAAATATTTAGATTTAATATTAGTGAAAAATATATTTTTTTTCCAGAATAATTTAAGAAAAAAATACTTGTTTTGTGGGGAAATCCAATTGGTTCCAGATAGATCTTTTATATATTCAATTTTTTTAAATCTGTTTTGGAATCTTTTGCAAAAATGGGTAAGATTATCTTCCTGATACCTACATATTATAAAACAATTGTTACAAAAAAATTGACTCATATATTTATTATTAATTTATTAAATATTTAAATATAACTCATATAACATATAATATATAACAATAATACTATAATGGAAAAGTTGATTTATAATGATTTTAAACAATATAATGAAGAAAATAAACTAAAAAGTAAAATTATTGAAGATACACATTTACCATGGGTTGAAAAATTTAGACCAAGTAAATTAGATGATGTTATATCAAATCAACAAATTAAAAATACTTTTAAAGACTATGTGAAAAATAAATATTTACCACATCTTTTAATTTGTGGCCCATCAGGTGTTGGTAAAACATCGATTGTAATGGCTTTGGCTAAAGAATTATATGGAGACTCGTATATGTTAATGACGAAACATATTAATGCGTCTGAAGAGAGAGGTATTGAGGTAATTCGTAATAAAGTAAAAGATTTTGTAATGTCGTCAATATTTCTTCCAGATGTTATACCATTTAAACTTGTAATTTTAGATGAGGCTGATGCTATGACAATTTCTGCCCAAGGAATGTTAAGACGCATTATTGAAGACTTTACATCATCCGCTCGATTCTGTTTAATCTGTAATAAATTAAAATCAATTGATCCATCAATTCAATCTAGATGTGTAAATTTTAGATTTGCTCCATTACAACCTGAAATAATTAAAAAAAGAATTCAAGATATATGTTCTTCTCAAAAGATTAAAATTGAATCAGACGGTTTAGATTTATTAATAAAGATTTCTGGAGGTGATATGCGTAAAGTATTTAATAATTTACAATCTATTTACATGGCGTTTAATAAAATTACATATCAAACAGTTTCTAAATGTTCAGGATATCCAACTGATGATGAAATTTCACTAATTCTTAATACACTTTTAAATAAATCATTTACTGATTCATTAAAAACAGTTACAGATATTATTCAAGAAAATCAATATGGAATACTTGATATAATTACAGAGATTACATGTAAATTAAGAGAAAATTTTTTAGAAAATAAAATTAAACAAGATAAATTTATTAAAATTATTTTAAATCTTAAAACAATTGAACAACATATTTTAGTATCTATATCTGATAATATGGCTGTATCATCATTTGTATCAACATTTTATTAAGGAATAATTAAAAATTGATTTTTAAATGAATTAAAGACAATTTCTTTATTTATTAATCATTATAAACATGTCACGAACAAATAAATTCATGCTATTAGCTGATGAGTCAGATGATCATGATGAACAAGAAATTATTAAACCTGAAGAAACAGTTAAATCTACTGAACCTGAAATTAAAAAAAAGACTCATCATACACCTAGACAAATGAAAACAGATGAATGGGATAATATTTCAGATAATAATGATAAATCAGACAGACAACAAGACAGACAACAAGACAGAGAACAAGACAAACAGGATAAATTAGATTCTGTTTTTCGAGATGAGAAACTATTAGAAAATAAAGTAATTTATGATGAATCTATTGATTATGGTGATATTGGAAATGATAAGAAACTTAATTCTTATTGGACAGTATGGGTTCATCGTCTTAATTGTACCGATTGGACAATTGCAGGTTATCAAAAAATCTATGTAATTAATTCAATTGGATCTTTTTGGAGATTTTTTAATAACTTTCAATTAATTAATACTTATACAAATCAGATTTTTATTATGAGAGAAGAGATTGCACCAATTTGGGAAGATGTCAATAATAAATTTGGAGGAATTTGTTCTATCAAAATTGATTCAATTCAACGTGGAATGAAGACTGACTTATCTACAGAATCATTTGCTACTATTTGTATGTTAATTATGAATGAAACCCTTGTTCAAAATAATAAGAATATTAATGGTATTTCTTATTCAGTTAAAAAGCGTGCATCACTTGTAAAGATCTGGACTAAAACATTTGATGAATCAAAGGATTTTACAAAAGAACTTCCAGTTACACTTGTTAATAAGTTTAATCAGGAACTTCAACGTCAGTCTAAATCTGTTCTTAATAATGATGGAAAGATTTCAATCCAATACAAACAGATTAAACCTGAATATGATATCTAACTTTGATCATTTAGATATAAAATTATTTTTTTTAATTTATTTAAAGTTAATTATTATGTGCTTATTATTTCATTCTTGGATGTATATTGAATCTAAACCCTATGTATATCAATTAATTGATTGGAAAGTAAAAGGATATGAAATTATTGAAAAATGTAAAAAATGTAGTAAAGAAAGAATAAAAGAAAGTTTTTATTGTGAAAGAAAATAAATAAAATTTAAAGATCTTTCATTTTAAGTTGAGGTTTGTTATAAAATTGGTCATTCTTATCATCATAATTCATATTCTTATTAATCTTATCCTCTTGTACCGGAGTAAAACCAACTTGCATAGTACCAAGTGTTGCTACTTTATAACGGATAAACATTGGATATTTATTTTTAAGAAAGATTTGAATTGTTGAACAAAGTGATCTACATTTATTAAACATAATAATATTATGAAGATCAAAATATTCACTAATAATCTTTGGTCCAGTATTTTTATCATCTTTACCTGTGAATGAAATTGTTACAGAACCGCCATTTTCATATTCTCTCTTCTTTTCACCCGAACTAGATTTACAACGAAATTCAATCTTTTTCTCAGTACATGTTACACGTAGATATCTACCATCTGCCATTTCTTTACACATATTATGAAATTCATCAGTCTTCATTTCATCAATTATGATATCAAATTCGGGCGGTGGAATATTATATGTCTTGACATCTAGATCCATTAGTTTAAACATATAAGAGCAAAGTTTTTGTTTTACCTTATTATGCAAATCAATATTCATTGTACCTTTATTTGTCTCATTTACTGATATAGACATTTTACCATCTTTATCGATATTCTTAATAAAATTATATAGAGATTGAGGATCGAGTCCAACTGTATATGTTGGATATTTACAATCAAATTTAATAAATTCTATAAGTTTAATATGAACAATAATTGTTGAATGATCATTAACTTCTAAAATACGAATTCCACCATTATTTTCTTTTTTTTTTAAATTCATCTTATTTTTATTATCAACTTCCTTATCTTTTACTGAACCTTTCTTTTTTACTGGTTCTGGAGAATCATCTTCTGAATCATCATCTGAATTATCCGAATTATCATCTTAATTATCATCATCTTCTGCATCAGAATCATCCGAATCATTGCAAATAGGTTTATCAGGTTTAATAAGTGTCATACGTAACTCATGAAGAACTTGACCTAATACTTCGAAGAGATTGCGAAAATTAATAATATTTGTGTGGCTAATAGTTAATTTAAAAAGGTCATCGTCTTTGATTTTAGTCTCTTTCATTTAATATTAAAAATAATATATACATAACTTTATGTATTTTTTAATAAAGATTAGATTAATCAATTTTTTTTATTTACATATAATATTATAATATTATGAAATTAAAACTTGTAAATCCTTTATTAATTGGTCAATTTAATACAACATATAATGTTGATAAACCATTAGATGCTGCAGTAAATTTTTGGAATGATCTCTCTACACATCTTACAAATAATATGCCTTTAATGCATATTACTCTTATGAATGATAAAAAAGAATTATATCATTTTAAAATTCAAGAAAGATTACATGGCGGTGCAAAAAGTGTAAATTTTACGGTTAAAGAACAAAAATATATTATGTCAGATAAAGCTAAAAAAGAGTTCATCAATTATGTTGAAAATGAAGAAAAGAAAATAAAAGACAAAGCTGAAAAACAATCTGGTGGTAAAATGAAAAACGCACCAAATAAAAAAGATTATGAAGTATCTTCATCATCTTCCTCCTCGTCTTCTTCATCTTCCTCATCATCATCTGATTCATCTGATGATGAAGATGGTGAATTATATGATTTTAGTAAATATAGAAGATTATCACAACCAATTATTTATTATTCATATACACCATTTATATATAAAATAACACGTTTTTTTACACCTACATTTGTACTTCCTCTTACACCTTATATTCGTACTTGGATTCCAAATCCATAATTTCTGTCTGAAAGAAATTAATTTTTTTTACAAGTCTCTTATATTTTCTATTTTCAATCATTTTAGAATAAATTTTCATCTTAATTGTTGCATCATATGAATCACAATATACACGATATGATTCATCAAGTTCAGATAATTTTAATTCTGTTGATGTTAATTTTCTAATTAAAAAATTTTTATATTCGTAAAATTTTATCATCTTATATGCTAACATATATAGAATTATTTTTTTAAATATATTTAGGTATATCGTCATCTGATTCTATATCACGATTTTTTATTTCTTTCTTTTTTTTCACATTATTTTTATCATTTTTATCATTTTTATCATTTTTATTTTTTTCATTTTTCTCTGATGTACGTTTAATAAAAGTTCTTGTTTTCTTTGGTCTATTTGTTTCAACTTGTTCTAATATAGTCTGAATTAAATTTAAGAATGTTTTATCGTCTAGATTAATATTTTGTTTTTTCAAACTAGTACCGACAGATATTTTGATATTATCATTATTAATTGCTCCTTTTGTAATGGTTTGAGTTCTTACTAATTTGCCTTGACCATCAATCTTAATGAATTCTTCATTAACATCCTCTAAATATTTAATAATATATTTTTCCATAGATTCTTTTTGTTCTTTCATAGTTCTCATATATTCTCTAACTTCTTTTTGTTTTTCTTTAATTTTTGAATCAATTTTAAGATATTTTGTAATTCTTTCTAAAAGTTCATTTTGTACAAAAGAATTTGTTGCTTTTTTTTGGATATCTTGATTTGTTAACATATCTATATCATCTTCATCCATTGATGATATATCACTTGAATCAACATCTTCTTTTTGATATTTACTTTTAGGTTTTGATTTTAACATTGATTTTAATTGGTCTTCCATATTTAATTATATATATATATAAAAATTTTTTTAAATTAAATTATATTCCAATTTTTGTCTACATATGAATTATTAATATCAATTAATAATGCAAATAATGAATCTGATATTTTTTTATTTACATCATCAATCGTTAACACAAATAAATCTAAATCTTCATTTTCTTTAATAATTTTTTCATCATATGTAATAGGATCTTTATATCTTGCTGTTTTAAATTCTTGTAAAATTTCATAAAATTCTTCTAACATTTGGTTAGTTTGAATCATAATTTCATTCCGTTTAATATGATCAAACATTGCTGTTCCATCATTCATGTTATTTTTTCTTTTGTAATAAATCATGAAAAGATTTAGTAAATTTGTAATATTTTCATCTTCATAAATTTCCATAATTTGTATTTATATATGATAACTTATAATTATAATACATAATAATTATAAATCAATTTTTTTATTTATTTCTATGTTTACTAAAATTTATTTATTTCTATGTTTACTAAAATTTATAGACATAAACCTTTAATATTGACATCAGGGTCAATAGAAGAGTTAAGGAATGGTGATACAATGGTCTTAGGATTGGCAGGGGCACCACGAAGGTCAAGTGAAGCATTTTTACGAGATGAACCTTGAGTATTTACACCAACTTGTCTATAGATATTGATGATTTGTGAGTTTTTAATTCTTACAGGTGTGGGATCTTCAAACCAACCAGATTCAGCAACATCTTCAACTGGAAGTAAACCTTCATCAGTCTTTTTAGTTACATAAGCGGCATATTTATTTGATACTGAATCTAATGCACCAAAGTTATTGGGACTAGCAGCTTCATCGATATTACCATCCATAAAATAACGGTCAATATCACCAGCACCACCGCGGTCATTTTCGGCATAGGACATATTTTTATATGTGCCAGAAGTGTTTGCATTTTTACCACGTCTAATAACTATATCTTGTTCTGGTTGAGATACAGAAGCAGAAGATGCAGAAGAAGCATCAGAAGAAACAGCAGAAGAAACAGCTGAAGAATCAGATGATTGAGATGCTGAATCAGATGTTTGGGTTGAATCCATTGATACATTGTCTTCACTTGAATTTACATTTGTTAATCTTTCAACTTTTGCAGAATCATCCTGTTTACAATTCATATAAGTCATACCAGTGAGGATTAAAATAGCTAATAATATTAAACCAACAATAACTGTGGTTGTTGATGTTTTTTCAGGCATTAATTATATAATTGATAGAGATAAAAAAAATAAAAATTATATTTTAATAAAAATAAAATATTTATTATAATTTATATAATATAAATGGAAATTAGTGAATCAAGTTTTATATTAAAATCATCTGATTTAACATCTGTTGATGCAAAAACTATAAACAATAAAATAATTAATCAAGATGGAGGGTGTGTATCAAGCTATAGTTGTTCTGAAATTAATTCAATATTATTACAAGCATTTACATCAAAAAAACCGGACGTAGTTTGTTTTTTACTTGAAAATCTTAAAACAAGAATTGATAAATTAGATATGAAAGATAAACATGAAAGAAATTTTTTACATTACTTTATTCTATATAATAATTATGAAATCATTAATCAACATTTAATAAAAATTTTAAAAAATAAAGATATTTGTAGTGTTAGAGATGCAATTAATGCTCAAGATATACTTGGTAATACTCCGTTACATTATGCAGTTCTAATTGGAAATGATACAATTATTAATTTACTTGTTGAAAGAGGTGCTAATAAAAAAATTAAGAATAACGAAGGTACATATATCGATACTGAAGATGAATTACATGAACAAACCCAAACTAGAAGTAATAGGGATTCAATTAGAGAAGATTCTATTAGAAAGGCTGATGTAGGTGGAGATTCTGATAATGATAATGATATTTTTATTTCTGATGTAAATATTGCTGATTTAAAAGATCTTGTTAAACTTAATAACATAAATACAACTGAAAGTTTTGTATTTAATCCATCAACAATCAGAAATACTGCTACTAGAAATACTATGAACGATGATGTTGCAACTGATGATATTGCAACTGATGATATTGCAAATGCTATTATTCTAAAAATGCGCGGTGGTTCAGATATACCTCAATTTCCTGTAACTGAATTAGGGTCACCTAAATCAGAACCACTTCAAATGGTAGCTGAAGTTGATATGAACGATAAAAATGATAAAAATAAAACACCAGATACAGATAAAATAATTGAAGAATTAAAAAAAATACCATCACAAAATGGTGGTAAAAAAGATAAAAACAGTAAATCTAGTAAACATAACAAATTAACTAGTAAACATAACAAATTAACTAGTAAACATAACAAATCAAAAGGTAATAGAAAATTAATAACATATTCAGAATTTTCTTTTGGTAATGAAGGTGCTTTTGGCGATCCTATTATAACAGATGAAGATTTCATAGAAGCAACAGAACAGATTGGTTTAGAATTATTAAAATTAAATGCAAAAAAGACAGAAAATACAGAAAATACAGAAAATACAGAAACTGAAGATAAAACAGAAAATGAAGATAAAATATTAGAAAAGAAATTATTTGATAAAACTGAAACAGAAGAAGAAAAATCAAAATCAGAAGAAAAATCAGAAGAAAAATCAGAAGAAAAATCAGAAGAAACAACAGAAGAAGTAGAAAAATCAGAAAAAGAAGAAAAATCAGAAGATACAATAGAAGTACAAAGTGAATTATCTGAAATGGCACGTAGTATTGCGAGACAATCAACTGAAATACATGAAAGAGTAATTAAGAAAATTGCTGAAATATTAAAATTAGATTTAAATAATCCTGAAGATAATAAAAAGGCAAGATATTATAAAGCTGCTATCTGGAGAGAAATTACTACTAAACATCCAGAATTAAGTAACTTTGATAGAGCTGTTGAAATGGAAAAAAAAGTTACTAAAGATTATTTGAAGACTATTAATATAGACAAAGTTACAAAAGAGATTGACGAATATTTAAGTGAAAAGGATTCAAAACCTAGAGAAAAGAAAGAAGTAAAGACAGAAAAGAAAGAGAAAAAGGCAAAAACAGAAAGAACAAAATCTAAAAAATCATCTAAAAAAAGTAAAAAAAGCAAATCAAGAAAACAAAAAGGTGGTACATTAGATTCTGATTCTACTCTATCAATCTCAACCGAATCAAATCTTGTTTATTCGTCAACTAGCGAATTCTAAAGTAGATAAAATATCTTTTGCAAAATTATTATTTATTTCAATCATTTTTTTAGTTATATTACATTTACCATAATATGGACCATAAAATTGTTCAATTGGATTATTTTTACAAAATAATAACAAACTTATTATAATTCCAATATGCATATCATTTTTAAAATCATAATTGAAATCAAAAAGTTTGTCATAAAAATCATTTCCAATTGTATTTTTTATATTATAAATATCATCCTCAGTTAATTCTTCTTTTTTTAGTAATTTTGCACAATAGTAATCAATGGGATGTGATATATCTTCTTTTATATTTATACATTTAATTTTATTACAATAAATACAATCAATAGATAATAATTTTTCAGCCATCTTATTCATAATATCTATCATCTGTTCAGCTACTGAATTCTGTGTTTTTACATCTAATATTGATATTTCTTGATTGTTTGACATTGTAAGAATTATATGTGTTCCATATACATCTTTATTATGATCAATCTCAGTATATGGTATTGAATCTTGTGGATAACCTAAAATTTTACCAATATCATTCGAATCTGAATTACTATTTAATTGTAATTTATTTTTAGAAATAAAATATCCAAAAAATGAATCATGATATATTTGTAATTTTGGAAAATATTGTTTAATATTATCTTCTAATTCTTTTGTATAATCAGAATCAAAAAATAAACAAGACGGTCTTGCATCAGAATCTACAAGATATAAAGTAAGATATTCATATACTGAAAATGCTTTTTCCATATTTATTATAATTATTATGATTTATTGACATGATTGTCTATCGATTTGATAATTCAATTTTTATTATTTAAAAAAATAATTATTTAAGTATTTATTATATTAATAACAATGAATACAAAAATTATAGATATTATCAATCCATTTTTAATTGGTAGATATGAAAAATTACAGATTGGATATGCAAGATTTTTTAAAGATATATTTGTATCTGATTTTAATTTGCTTAGTGAAGAACAAGTTGAATTGACTTTTTTTGAAGACCTTGTAAATTCTGTTAAAAAAGAAAATAAATTATTAACAATATTGTTTGTAAAAGAAAATTATGAAAAAATTTATAATTTAATTATCTCACAATCAGATAAAGACCATAATAATCCGTAAGATTCATCCTTTATCCATATACCTTTTAATGATATTGTAACATTAGATTCAGAATTTTTTAAATTAGTCTTCATTAAATTAATCTTCGCATCATTTTTTGTCTTGATAAATATATCTGGATCTACTGCAAGATGTGTACGTAAAATCTTTCCATATTTACTATCTTTTATAGATTGAATTAAATTTTTATTCTTTATCATATCAAGTTTAGAATTTTTTACTTTATTTTCAATTGATTCAATTATAGAGATATAATTATATGATTCATTATTCTTAGGTTGAATTTCTAAATTAACAATCTCTTTTTGATTATATATTTCAACACCAAATGGTATGACAATATTATTCAAAGTAAATTTTATTTTTTTATTATCAGATAATACATTAATAAATGTTTTAGTTTTAATTTGAAATTCAATTTTATTTATAAGCTCCATTATAAGTTTATTTTATATTATATTTGTATATATTTTACGCTTATTTAGCAATATTAAATTTACGTGTAATTATATAATACCATAAAAATGGATGTTGAAAATATCGTTGGTGGTATCACAGATAAAGTTGTAGATACTGCATCGAAACATATAAAAAATAAAAAAAATAGAGACAAAATTATGAAAAATATAATTGAACCGGTATTAACAGATATTAATAAAAAATATTATCCACATTATATTACATTAATAACTTTATTTATTATGATGATTATTATGTTAATTATTTTATTAACAATTAGTTTGTGTTCTAAAAAATAATCTATAATATATAATATATGTTTGGATTCAGTAATAATTTATCAGAAACAATTACAAGAGTTGTAAAATATGTTTTAGTATTTTGCGTCATTTATTTATTATTAAGAGTTGTACCAAAAACACCTCTATGTTTAAGAGATAATTTTATAATTTCTCTTATAATAACTGCTGTTTATGTGTTATACGATGTTTATATTTGTAATAAAAAAGAACATTTGGAAGATACTACACAATTAAATAATCAATTATCTAGTCTATTAAATAAAATAAATACTTCCAATCCAGAATTAGCAGCAAGTTTATCAAATCTTAAAACTCAAGTTACTTCGTCTGTACAACAACAAATGCCACAACTACAACAACAAGTACAACAACAAGTACAACAAATGCAACAACAAGTACAACAAATGCAACAACAAGTACAACAAATGCAACAACCTCCACAAATGCCAGAAGTACAAGAATGTACTACTTGCCAAGCACCATCAACACAGGATCTCAAGAATAATCAAGATGTTAAGATGATTGTAAATGAGAATAACTATAATGGTTATCGGTACACACCAGTAAGAAAATATCCTTATAATGGTTCAAGAATGGAAGATGGTATATTAGCATCTGAGATGTCATATACTGATTATAATTCAATTCCACTTGGTCAAAATCTTGATACAATGGAACAAGATTTTTCATATACATTTTTACCACCTGACCGCTGGTATCCTGTTCCACCACATCCTCCTGTTTGTGTAGCCGAAAAAGAATGTCCTGTATGTCCAGTTATAGTTGTAAATAGTTCTGGCAATAATGCGGATATTACAAATCTAAAAGAATGGAATAATGCTACACGTATTACTCCAGGTGACCAAATTAATACTAATTATATTAATGATAAGATTAACTCGGGACGTTAAAAATGTGTAAAATCTTCTGAATATTCTAAATCTTTATATTTTTTATTAACAAATAATTTTGATAAACATTGTAATTTATTATAATCTGTACCCTTATCTTTGTTTTTTACTATAAATTCTACTCTTTCATAAATAATTTCATCTGATTCTGATGGATCAACATCCAAAATTATTAAATTTTTATCATATATAATTGTTTTTTTCATTTTATTAATATTAAATAATCATTATACTTTTATAATTAAATAATTCATTTTTTATTTTATTTTTTATTTAGATTGTGTTTTTTAAATTATATTTAGATTGTATTTTTTAATTATACTTAGATTGTGTTTTTTAAATTATATTTAGATTGTATTTTTTAATTATACTTAGATTGTATTTTTTAATTATACTTAGATTGTGTTTTATCTGAATTTATTTTTTAATTTTAAATAATATAAAAGAAAAATATTATGGATATTAAATTATTAATAATTTTCTTAGGCCTTATACTTCTAATATTATATTTAGCAAAATCAATGATTGATATGAAAGGTACGATAACAAAGGTTGAAGCAAATTTAGATATAAATTTTAAACATGTTAAATCACGTATAAATCTGTTATCAACAGAAATAAAAAATTATAATAATGATTTAATTGTTTCTGCTAAAAAAATTAATAAGATAAATTCTCAACAAATAACATCAATGTCAAATTATTACACAGAGTCTGAATCAGATGGAAATAAAAATTTAATTGAATATTTATCTGATGTAAAAAATAAATCTGATTTTAAAATAAATTTTAATAATGAATCAATGAAAAATGAAACAATAAAAGAAGAGACAATAAAAGAAGAAATAATAAAAGAAGAAACAATGAATGAACAAGAGCAAAAAATAGAAATAAATGAAGAATTAAATAATGAAACAAATAATGAAGAATTAAATAATGAAACAAATAATGAAGAATTAAATAATGAAATAAATAATGAAGAAGACTTAAATTCAATATCTTCTAAATCTTCTAAATCTTCTAAATCATCTAAATCAGGAAATTCATCTAATTCAAACAATTCAAATCAAAGTTCAATAAAAATAGAAAATATTACAATTGGCTCGACAGCAACAGGAAAAGGAAAAAAATTAAATATAAATAATTCAGATGAAAACGATGATATAATTATTAATAATATTGATGAACTTAAAAATTTGTCATCTTATTCTAAACTTGATTTAGAACAGATTGCAAAATCATTTTCTCTACCACTTACATATATTGATTCTTCTCAAAATAGAAAAATATATAAAAAAGAAGAATTATATAATTTAATTAAAGATTTTTTAAATAAAAAATAAATTATATATAGTTATCATATATTAGAATGGCAACATCCGCAAGAGATAATTTTTTCAAAGAGTGTCCTGCAGTTATGGAATATTCTGCAATGACTGATTATAGAACAAGCCAAAGACGCGAACAATATATCAAAAGATTGAATTCAATTCAAAATGATTATGCATATAAAGATTTTTTACAACAAAATGCATCTACAATTTTAGATGCTGAATGGCAATTTAATAAGATGAACTATGGTTGCTTTCCCAATCAATGTATATTTGATGCACCAACATCACCCTCTCCAGGTACTTTTAATGCAGAACTTAAGAAATATAATGATGTTAGAGTTAATAAAAACTATTCTTCAGCTCAATGCAAATTAAATCAAGATGCAAGAGCAACAATGTAATTTATTTTAAATATTTTTCTTATTTTTTTTTAAACATATAAATTATATATATACAATTAATATGAGTCGTCCCAATATATCAAAACCTACAACTATAAGACCACCTTTTGTACCTCGTACAATTATTAATCCACGAGTTGTTGACTCTACTATTATTGCAAAATTATTTTTAATATGTCAAGAAGGTCAAATATCAAATATAAAAGATTATATATTAAAAAACGGTTTGACAGCAAATGATTTAGTAAATACAGACGGTCAATCTATTCTTCATGTTATTTTATTGAATGATTCAATTACACCAAGAGAAAAGACTGATATTTTTAAATTTCTTGCAAGTAGAAATTTATTAAAATTTTCATATGATTCACAACAAAAAACTCCTCTACATATTGCTTCAGAGAAACAATTAACTGAAATTGTTAAAATTTTAATAAATGCATCACACGATGTAAATGCATTGGATTCTACAAGAAGAACACCTATTTATTATGCAATTACTGGAACAGAAGTCGAATGTCCAAAAAAACAAACACCGTTAATAGAACAAAAAAAGACAGTAAAAATTGGTTTACAGGATGAATTAAATCAAGAAATCGTTAAATTTATTAATGATAATCTAGAAATTAAGGATCTATTACAACATTTATATAATACGACAAAAACATTAGATTCAATTTATTATGATGAGATAACTAAAATATTGGAGGATGATAATAAAAAAATTATGGAAATTTTAGTTACAGAGAAAGATGAAGAAAGAAAGAAAGAAAAGATATTTGAAAAAGTTTATGAAACAAGAAATTCAATAATTAATATGTTTGTAAAGGAAAAATTTACTTCAACATTAAAACCAATATCATTTAACAAAGTTGATGCTAATACATGGGGGCCTGATGAAAATCCTATTAATAAATTTTTAAATGACGTTGAACCATCCGTTATATTAAAAGAATTTGAATTAGATTTTGATAAACAAAAAATGATTGTTCAATCCAATTTGGAGAATAATATTGCAAAAAATCTAAAAGATATGAATGAGATAAAAGAGAAAAATTTACAAGGCATAGAAGATGCAATTTATGATTTAAACTTTTATTCAATATTATATGATATTTTAAAAAAATATTCAAATCAAACATTATTGGGTGGATTTTATAATAATGATAAGAATAAACAAAAATCAATACAAAAATCAATTAAAAAATCCATTAAAAAATATATTCAAAGTGGTGGTGCGAATCCTGCAGAAATCACTGCTGTTATAACATTTATGACAGCAAATATTCCGGGTTTAAGTGCTGAAAATGAAATCATGACAGTATTACCATTAGTTATCGGAAATATGATTGATTCAGATCCTAAGTTTAGTGCAAGATTTACAAGAGCAATCAGAGCAATCCCAGTAAATGTAAACTTTCTTGGCCAAATATATGCCAACGTTATAGAAAATAATGACACATTAATTAATAACAATTTTATTCACCAAGAATTAAACAGAGATGTCAATATTTTGAATAATTTTATAAGACATTCCAATGATACAAAGGCCGAAAAAATAGCTGAAACAATTTTTAATGCATACCAAACAAATAATGCTTTACTAAACCCACTTATTCCACTTGTAGCTGGAGCATTAGAAACAAAACCATTAGTTCTAACATATTTAGTTGGTTTTAATAATGGACAATTATTTCTAACATTACGAAATAATTTAATTCATGTTATAAACAACCATAATGATTTATTTGAAGATATTAATTTTATCAAAGCTATAAATAATACTTTAAGAACATTTACAACTTTAATATCTGGTTCAGGACAATTAAGAGCTACTATAAATCTAGCATTAACAAATATAGTACGTTTAGATCCTTCATTTTTATTTAACACAAATTTAATAACTGAATACCAAAAAAATAACGATTTATTTAATAGATTTGTTATAAATTTAATTCCACAATTAATTATTAGACCATTGGTTAGTGACTTAAGACTAATTAAACTTTTTCAAAATGATAAAGAATTATTTGAAAAAATATTAGAAAAATTTACTACAGTAAATCTAACAAATCTTCCACTTGGTTTAACACCACAAAATATTTCAGATTTAACATCTCTTTTTGTTTCATCTTTAATACATTATGATTTGAGAGATACGGCAAATGCCCAATTAAATATAAAATTTTTAGCATTAGACCCACAATTACTTGCTCCCATACAAGCAATTCTAAATAACCCTGCATTGGTAACAAATATTAAAAATGCTTATACTCCTCATCCAACAATTGCATTAATTACTGGGAGATTTGCAAATTTTCAACCAGATGATGAAATCAAGAGAGCTTTGACTCAAATATTAAATAATATGCCGGCACTAGGTGTAAATGTTGCAAATGTCGATGAACTCGCAAAGTTATTTTCAGATGCGATAAATCTCAATAGAGCTATTATATTAAATGGTACATTTATAAACTTTATATCAACTCAACAAACATTGCTTTTAAAAATTGTAGAACTTCAAGTTGCTAATGATATAAATATTTATACACTTTTTGAGCAAACAATAAATGTACCTGGGTCTCGTATTGGTCAGATAAATCCATCTAGAGATTATTTAATTCAAAATTATAAGATTGTTATAAACTTAATAGACCGACGAAGAGATATTACAGTTAATTTATTAGTGAATTTAATTCAACAAATTTTACAATCTCCAAATGTCGACACATTTGTTAATGATATAATTACAAATCCATTAAATATTACTTTTATAAAAAATAATAAATCTTTAATGGCTGAATTAGTAAAAATTGCTCGTAATGATTTATTAATACCTATTGCTAAATTATTGTGTGTTATTGATGATAATCATACAAATAATCAATTAATAACAAATTTAACACAAAATCTTGTATTATTAGCTGAATTATGTTCAATTGAATTAAGAAACGATGTACCAACACCACCAATGATAACAAATCAAAATATTGTGCAAATTTTAGAACACATTGTAAGAATCCCAAGAACTAATATATCAAGCAATAAATCAGTTATAGATAAGATAATAAATAATCCTGATTTAGCAATAGAAGTATTATCATCAAATGATATTCCAGTTGATATGATTTCTAAAATTATTATTCCATTATTAGATGATTATAATAAATTAACAGTACTACTAAAAACTAGATTAAAGAATAACTTACAAAATAATATAAATGCTTTAGCAGAAATTATTGAAAATGTAAAAAATACTTCAACAAAAGATTTATTATCAACATTTTTATTTGACTATTTTACAATATATACAAATGTACAAATACAATTAATTTCCCCGTCATTTGTATCAAATAAAGATTTAATATACAGATTAATAGATAATGATAATAAAAAAAATCCACCAAATGCCGACCCAATTAGGAAAAATCTTGCATTACTTATTGTTAATTGTATGATTCAAGATAAAACATTATTAAATGATAAAAATATTCAAAAATTATTATCAGATGAAAAAAGTATAATTAATGAAATAATTGATATATTCTCGGTATTACCAATTGGAACATTAACAAATGATGAGATTGCAGAATTTGTTAAATATTATATTATAAAAAATAATGCGGTATCTTCGGACTCACTTCGTCGTCTTCAGCCAGATATCATGATAAAAATTATTTCAAGTGATTATAATACAAATACAGAATATAATATGATATCACAGGCAATACTTGCAGTGGTTGAAAGAGTAGAGACATATTTTAATCCTGTATTTGACCCATTAATAAGAACGATTGTAGATAAACATCTGCCATTAATAAAATTATTAGCTGATAGAACATCAACAGATACTGATAATAAGAGACAATTTGTTGCAACATTATTAATAAACCTATTTAGATTCCGTCCGGATTTACAAGATGAAAAGATTAAAACTATTTTAGTAAATAATACTGATTTGTTAAAACAAATAAATGATTTTTTGAGTCGTTTAAGAACACCACCTACACCACCTACACCAGTAATTGTGGGAAGACTTACAGTAAATAATCTTAAAGAACTATGTAAATATGATGGAGATATAACATTTGTTGATAGAAGAATAAATGATGAAACTTCATATGATTTAAATGTATTAAGAGATGATATGATGCAAGTTCCATCTAAACCAAAAGTAAAAATAAATGAAGAATTTTTAACTGATTATGCACAATTAATCGAAGATCATCAAGTAGATTTTATACCATTTAATGGAGGAACAAATTTTATTAGAAAAATAAAAATTATACATACAAAAATAAGAACAATATATGATGAAATTGAAACAATATTTGGTATAATTAAAATAGAATTAACAAAATCATTACAAAATATTGATCTTAAAGTATTATTTGAAAATATTATACGAATAAATGTAGAAATAATATCTATTGTTAATTATCTAACTCTATTTTATTCAGAATTTAATTTAGTAAAAGTAAAGATTAATACTATTATATCAAATTTAAAGGAGGAAGTAAAAATATTAAAAACTGAAAATAAATCAATTTTAATTCCTTCAAAGAATAAAAAAATAGAATTTTCAACATTTTATGAGGCATTATTAAAGATATTTGAGAAACTTGATTCCACATCAAAACTTGATATAGTACAAGATTTATACAAGAATTGTATTGAATTACAAGAATCTTTAAATAAGTCTATAAATTTTATAAATTTGATATCAGCTACTAAATATATTATTGCATTTAATAATGGTTTAACTGATTTTAATACAATTATAACATCAGGTGCGGCGAATCCTATTACAAATATTTTTGACAGAAACATTAAACAATTTTCCAAATTATATCCTAAATTTGAAACAATATTATCAGAGCAAACTCAAGATCTAAGATTAAATAAATTAAATTTTGTTAATAAATTTGTACCACAATTCAATCAATATAATTTCTTTTCATATTACCAACAAGCCGGTGTTAACCCTACAACACTTCCACGTATTGGTTTCATGGTTCCACAAAATTATCTTAATAGAACAACATTAAATGGTGAACCAAAATTAACATATGGAATAAATGGTAATCCAGGTGAGATTGAAAATGCTGATCAAACGGATAATAATAATTTATTACAATATAAAATGGGTATTAAAAATGGATATCCGGCAAATAGAATAATAGAAGCATTTAAATCCGTAAATCTATTATTGGATAAACATTTTTTAATTATAAAGAATTTTCTGATACGTAAACTTATTAAAGAATTATATGAAATATTACAAACAAAAAATAGAGGTGGGACAACTGTTGGCAAAGAATCATTGGAAATATTATTACAAAAAACTTATGCTGAAATAAAAGATAAATTAAATCTACCCCAAGATAATTTGCATTTATTTTTAATAATGTTAACACAGAATATTGATAAGATTTTGACTGTAAATATTACAAATTTTATATTAAATGGAGTTACACGTTTTGGTTTTAGAGAAAATAGACATCAAGAATTAAAAACAATATTAGATAGATTGGCTCGAATTAGAGATGCTGCTTCGACAGATGATAATTTTATACATATTATACATACAAGTCTCGAACAATTGACAAAACCAGATGACATTGTCGCTATAATTAAAGCTAATCCTAATGCATATAGATTAGAATATGACGAACCAATTGTAACTGAAAAAAATACAACTGTCAAAAGATTAAAACCATATGGATTAAATGATATAACAAATGATAGATGTTTAAAAACAGATATTGAATTAATTAATCTTCTTATTCAGGCTAGGGCATCAACTACTTTTCTAATAAATAATGCAATTGAATCTAATAATCCAGATGTTGTAAAATTATTAATTGACTCATCATCTGTATCTAATGAAAAATCTAGAAATTCAAGTGGTCAAAGACCTTTAGATTTAATTATTTCTCAGATTAAATATTTTGGATCAGCTATTAATTCAAAACTTGTTGATAATCTTATCGAAGAAAGTTTGGCAGAAATATCAACAAAAACCTCTACTACTATGCAAATGCGTTATCATGATATATTTTATCGTCTATTTTATATCCTATTTAATCATTTATTATTAGATCTAACAAATCAAATGAAATATGAAAATAAGAAAAAATTAAGAAGAAAATTACAATTTACTAAGGACGCATTTCCATTAAAAGATTTAATTAATTTTAGAACATTAATAAAGAGAGAAGAAAATGATAATTATGTAAAAGATGATAAAAATATAATAAATAAAGTTATAGAAGTTGAGATTAAACAAAATGAAGATAAGATTAAAATGCAAAAAGATATAGAAGATAAGATTAAAGATTTACTAAAAGAATTAAATGATGTAGAAGATAAACCATCAGAGATTAGAAAACAAATTATAAATGATGAGATAAGAGAATTACAATCAAAACTATTATCTTTATCTAGATTAGATACAACAAAGAAAGATTTAGATGATTTAGATAAAGATAAAATCGAATTAAGAAAAACAAATAATAAATATTTAAATAAAATTATTATTGAAGAAATGAAAAAATTAGAAAAAAAGAAAAACTTTATGGATATGTATAAATCACTTGATGAAAAAGTATTTGGTGGAGATATAAAAACAGTAAATAATATTTTATCATCAATTTTTAAGAAAGAAAATTTAGATAAAATTGATATAATTAAAAGTTTATCTAAATATATTGAAACAGAAAAAACATTTGATGATTATGTTGAAATAAAAGATTATCTTAATAGAATTACACAATTTGCATCAGATTATACAGAATTAGATCAAGAACTACATTCTCAAAATTATGCATTAGAAAAAATATATGAAATTATATCATATGTTATAAAACATACTATTTCAATAAATTTATTAAACATTATTCAACAATTATTAAGAAACGAATTAACAAGAATAACTCCACAACAAACAATGTCAATAGAAGATTATTCAAGATTAATTGATGAAAAGATAAAAGCAATAATTAAATCATCTAAAATCAATGAATATATTAATTCTACATTGATTGATAAAATTATTACTATAACATTTAATTTAACAACAGATAAAACAGATATTCAAAGTCATTTTGACTATATAACAAAAATTCTAAGTTTAAATGGTATTATTCCTATTACTATGGATTCAGAAATTGTTAAAACATTATCAAATAATATCTATCCATATTTTGTTGTATATACAGAAATAAATCTAAAAAAAATAAAAACATTAATATCTGGATTATTTAATTTATTTTCAAATTTAGATTCAGCATTTAATATTTATAAGATGATTTCAGATAAGGCAAAAACAGAACAATAATAAGTAAACATAATAATAAATATAATAAATATAATAAATGACAAGTAAACATAATAATAAATGACAAGTAAACATAATAATAAATAATTATTTTGCATTAGATCTAGTAGAATTTAATTGAGTAGATTCTGGGATATTATCAATCATTGTTAATTCAAGAATAAATGAATGTTCAACATTATCAAAATCAAATAAATTTCCAATCGAATCATAAAAACTAAATGTTAATTCATTTAGATATCTTATTGGATTATAATAATAAATAGGTGGAGTTATAACTGAATCAATCATTACTTCACTGTTATTATTAGAAAAATATACTTTGGCAAATATATCAAATGGCGAAGCAGTATTTTTTATTATAGATAATTGAGGAGTTACGATATTAATATAATAATCTGATGTAAATGTTAGAGATGTATTTGTAAATATCTTTAAATTTTTTAGTGCATCATAATTTATCTCATTTTCATATTCATCTTTATTTGTTATCTTTGAATTATATGGTGTAATTGAACCAGGTTCACCAACATTTCTAAAACCAATTTGTGTACCCATTGATTTTTCTCTATTTAAAAAAAATCTGAATAAGCTTGGTTTTAATATTGTTGCATTATATCCACCATTCGTTATATACTTTATTGGATTAAGATTAATATTTGATAATTGTATTGAATATCTATTATCATCTAAAATCTCAATTACTTTATGTAATCCATTAAGGTCTGATGCTGAAATACCTAGATGATCAATAAAATTTTCTAAAATTATTTCAGTTCCAATTGTTGTAATATTATGATTCAAATGATTTAATGTAATTTTATATGAACCTACACCAATACTTGTATCTGCTTGTTGAATTGGTGGAGTAATTGAAATAATTGGTTTTGATAGAATTGCTTTTCTATAATTATAAAATTCTATCAAATCTTGATTTTGTTTAATAATAATTTTTACATAATAATTTAGCAAGTATTGACTACCTGATATATCATTTGTCCGTGATAATTGTAAAAATTTGTTTTCCATTCTATCAATAAATTCTTGTGACGTATAATTCCCTTCTTCTAATTCAATTACTTGTATTTCATCACCATTATCAATATCTTGAAAATACAATAGGTTATTTTGATTAATAGACGGGGCTTCTTTAAATTGTTTTAATACGTTCGGAAATATAGATGAAATTATTTTAACTTGGACAATTCCTGTATATGTTTTTGGTAATTGTAAAGTATATGAATTTGAATTTGGATATCCTTTATTTATTGATTGAATTGTTTTTAAATACATATTTATATTGCCAAAATTATTATAGGAAATATTTTGATAATATGAAGTTTCAATTGGTGGATATATTTGAAAATATAATGCATTTCCATTTATTGCATTAATAATTTGATATCCATTTGTATGATAATTATTAATTGGATAATCAGCATTAATCTCAAATATTGGTATGCCGTTATAATGGTAAAAATCAAATTTAATATTAAATGATGAAGTTGCCTGTATACCATTTGATACAATAGGTAATTTGATATAAAATGTATTAATAGTACCAGATGTATCATAATCAGATAATAAATATATTTGTTGTGTTTTATTAATTAAGTTAATTGGAATATTACCAATATATGTTGTTAAATCATTTCCGGTAATACCACTAATTGATACAAATAATTTTGATGTATCAATTTTTGAATAACTTGTTTGAGGATAATTAATATTACAATTTACAGAAAATTTAATAAATTGTGATCCTTGTGTAAATTTCATCACCCCACCTTGATTATATCTATATATCTGTGTAAAAGGTAATAATCCGGCAATTGATACTTTCTGCCCAATATAAAAATTTGTAGAATCTGATACATTAATAATTAAATTGTTAGATACTATACTCATTGATGTTTTTTCAAGATTAATAGTATTTAAAATTACATTTGATGGAGATTTATTTCGATGTCTCGAATCAATATTAATATATTCAACATTATATCGTATTTCAGATGAATCATTTGATAAACCATTCTCTAATAAATAAGCCTTATATGGATCATATGCTTTATCTGTTTTTTCATTTTTATTATTTTGCTTTATCCCTGCAAGCTCAACTGAATATTTAATTAGATTATTAGGTTCATAGATTGGATTATATGGAACAGTTGGATTTCCAATAATTTCAGAAGAATTGATCTCTGATTTTTTAAAATCAATAATATCCTTTGTATTATTTACTAAATCTTCATTAATATTATTATCTGTTCTATATGGTAGAATAAATTTTGACTTATAATTCATTGGTATATCTCGTGTATTATTAGACATTTATTAATGAATTATATATATTAATTTATTTTTTAACATAGAAAAAAATTGATTTTTATATCTAATGCTATTTAAGAATTTAATTATATTCTAAAGCTTAAATCAATCAATGTCTAAATCAGTAAACAAAACAAAAGTAAATAAAGATACAAATAAAGCAAATAAAGGAACTAATGACACAAATAATATTGCCGAAAAATATAAAAAGTTAACAGACCATGAACATGTACTTAAGAAACCAGGTATGTATATTGGTGGTACTGATACAGTATCGACATCAATGTGGATTTTTGATGAAGAATCAAAATTATTCAAAAAAAAGGATATTCAATATATTCCTGGTTTATATAAAATTTTTGATGAAATTATTGTAAATGCGCGTGATCATATTATTCGTAATCCAAAAACATGTTCTGAGATTAAGGTAGAAATTGATGAAAAAAGTGGAAAAATTTCTGTAACAAATGATGGTCCTGGTATTGAAGTTCAAATCCATCCAGTTGAGAAAGTTTATATTCCTGAAATGATTCTTGGCCAACTACGAACATCTTCTAATTATGATGATGATGAAAAACGTATTGTTGGCGGTACTAATGGTTATGGTGCTAAACTTGTAAATATCTTTTCTGAAGAGTTTATCATTGAGACTGTAGATTCTACTCAAAAGAAATATTATAAACAAGTTTTTAAAGATAATATGTATACAAGAGGTGAACCAGAAATTGCCAAATCTTCTGAAAAATCTTATACTTGTATTACATTTAAACCAGATTATTCAAAATTTAAACAAAAAGGTTTAACATCTGATATGTGTGCTCTTTTTAAAAAGAGAGTATATGATTTAGCCGGATGTACACCAAAGAAAATTAAAGTTTCATTAAATGAAAAAGTATTACCAATTTCGTCGTTTTCAGATTATATTAAATTATATTATGAATCTACACCCGAATCATTACAATTTGTTGAAATTAATGAAAGATGGAAGATTGGACTTGTTTTTGATTCTGTGAATGGATTTAATCAGATTTCATTTGTAAATGGTATTTTAACTTATGAGGGTGGAACTCATGTTAAATATATTACAGATATGGTTTCAGATCAATTAATGGAAATTATTCAAAAGAAAAAGAAGGGGATTAAAGTAAAACCAGACCAAATTAAATCAAATATTACACTTTTTTTGGATTGTTGTATTGAGAATCCTGGTTTTAATTCACAGGTAAAAGAAAAATTAACAACTAAAATTGCTGATTTTGGTTCTCGTTGTGAATTTCCTAAAGATTTTATTACTAAATTCTCCAAATGTGGGATTATTGATGAGATAATTTCTCTTGTAGAATTCCGCGAAAATAAAGAATTAATAAAGACTGATGGTAAGAAAGTAACAAAACTACGCGATATCGCTAAATTAGATGATGCTACAAAAGCTGGTTCAGCTGAATCATATAAATGTAGACTAATTTTAACTGAAGGTGATTCAGCTAAAACTTTTGCTCTTCATGGTTTAAGTGTAATTGGTAATGAATTTTATGGTGTTTTTCCATTAAAAGGTAAACCACTTAATGTACGAGAAGCAACTGTAAAACAAATTGTGGATAATGAGGAATTTATTAATATTAAAAAGATTTTAGGCCTAAAACAAGGAAAAGAATATAAAGATGTAAAAGAATTACGTTATGGTGGTATTTTAATTCTAACCGATCAAGATGTTGATGGTTCGCATATCAAAGGTTTGTTGATTAATATGATCCAATTTATGTGGCCTACATTAATTCTACGAGATGATTTTATTCAATGTCTACGTACACCACTTATTATCACCCATAAAAAATCTGATACTAAACATGTAGATCCTATGATTTTCTACACATCGTCTGAATATAATTTATGGCGAGATAAGTTAGGCTCGGAAGTTTCTAAATGGGATGATGCTAAATATTATAAGGGTCTAGGTACATCTACTGCATATGAAGCTAAACGAACATTTACAGATTTTGATTCAAAACAAATTAATTTTGTATGTGGTGATGTTGATGTAAAAAATGATTCAAATAAGGAATTATCTGAGTCTTCGTATGAAACAGTTGATGAGTCTGATGATGATAATAGTGTAAAGGATGATACAAATGAAGTTGATAAAAAAAAGAATAGAGTTAAAAAATATAAATACACTAAAAAAGAACAAGCTAAATTAAAACGTGTTAATGAGATTATTACTTTAGCTTTTGACAAGAAACGTGCAGATGACCGTAAAAAATGGTTAAGCAAATATGATAATAATTTAGTATTAGAAACAAATGGAGATATTACTTATGATGATTTTTTCAACAAAGATATGATTCATTTTTCAAATGCTGATAATATCAGATCTATTCCATCTTTAATTGATGGATTAAAACCATCGCAGCGTAAAATTTTATTCTCATCATTTAAACGTGGTAAGAATGCAAAGGAAATTAAAGTATCTCAATTTGCTGGTTTTGTTTCAAATGAAACTGAATATCATCATGGTGAAGCGTCACTTATGGGTGCAATTATTAATATGGGTCAAAATTATCCAGGTTCTAATAACATTAACTTTTTAATGCCAAATGGCGAGTTTGGTACTCGTCGTCAATTAGGTAAGGATGCTGCTAGCCCGCGTTATATCTTTACAAACACAAATAAATTATCTTATAAGATTTTTAGAGAAGAGGATTTACCAATTCTAGAATATTGTGTTGAAGAGGGTAGAAAAGTTGAACCAGTAAATTATGAACCTATTTTTCCAACAATTCTTGTTAATGGAACTGATGGTATTGGTACAGGATATTCTACATATATCCCATGTTTTGATCCAAAAGATATTGTTGAAGCCTTAAAATCCTTAATCAATGAAGAAGACTACAAAGAGATTCATCCTAAATATCAAGGATTTACTGGAAAGATTATTAAAGAGGGTGAATCAAAATATGTAATGAAAGGTTCATATGAGATTTTAGATGATGAAACTGTACATATTACAGAATTACCAATCTTCATGTCATTTGAAAAATATCGAGAATATTTAATCTCGATTGAATTAGCTGATAAGAAAGAACAATCTGATAAGAAATTAATTGTTGATTTTGAACAAAAACCTTTTCCAAATAAAGTTGATATTATTGTAAAATTCAAACCAACTGAATTACAAAAACTTATTAAATCAGGAGAATTAGAAAAATATCTTAAATTATCAACTACAATCTCACTATCTAATATGACAATGTTTAATGTGAACAATAAATTAATTAAATATGATACTGTTTACGATATTATCGAAGACTTTTATATCCATCGTAAAGATATTTATCAGAAACGTAAAGATTATCATACGAGAGTTTTAGAAAATGATATGAATATCATTAAATTTAAAGTTAAATTTATTGAAGGAATTTTATCAAAGGAAATTCAAATTGAGAGACAGAAGAAGGATAAGATTATTGCTAGATTAGTTGAACTTAAGTTTCCTAAACTTGCTAGATCAATTGATAATCCAGATGTAACATATTCATATCTTACAGATCTTCCTCTTTGGACTTTGACATTTGAGAAAATTGAAGAACTTAAGAAGGAATTAGAAGATACTAGACGTGTATTAGAAGAATATAAAAAATTAACAGTTAATGATATTTGGTTATCAGAACTTGATGAATTTATGGATTCATATGTAAAATGGCTCAAAGAATGGGAAGAAGAAAAAGAAAGAGAAAATTCATTTGAAAAAAAGAAAACAAAATCAACTAAATCAACTAAAAAGACTGTACCAAAGAAAAAGTAAAAACTCGTTGATTATTTATACAAATATTTTATTTTTTGATTCTTTATTATTATTATTATAATTTATATTTTTAGAATAGAATGACCCTAACTTAAATTTTTCTCTTCTTGTAATTTTTTTATCAATATATGATTTAGGACAACATATATTATATATGCCATCAAATTCTTTTATATGTTCGACACCCACACAGTTTAGATTTGATGAACATCTGTCTAAACATTTATCTATATCTACATTTGTTTTACATACAGATTCTGATAAATATTTACCAAGATATTCATTTTCATCATCTCTTACATATGATATATCATTAGGATTTACTTCAACATTAAAATCAGAATCAACCTTAATTATTGTATCCTTATCAAAATTAATTTTATTTAATTTATATGGTTCCGATTTAATAAAATAGAAAGAAGAATCAGATAAATCTTCTGGTGTTTTATTAAAATCGATATATTTTCGTCCTAAATCATCTGCTTTTTCACCAGTATAACAATCATACACTTTATTCTCAGTATATAAATCGGCAGATATTCCAAAATCGGAGGATATTGGTCTTAATTTATTACAATGTATATTTGTTGAATCAAAATCTGACATATATTTAGATGGTATTGGTGGAGATGTTAATGGTAATTTAGATATCCAACATTGTTTACCATCGTCTGTTGTTGCAAAACCAGCACACCCATATATAGATGAACATATATTTCCACATTTACCAAGATTTGTAGTTTGATCTATTTTTACATCATATAATTCTACTTTTTTATTGAGATTATTGAGAATATAAACAATAGAAATTAATATAATAATTAGAAGTAGATAATACATTATAAAATAGTTATAGATAAAAATAATTTATTTTTTATTATATATATGATTCTTACACTAACAGCCAGTGAACTTAAATCTCAAGATAAAACATTATTAGTTGATATAATTTATAAAAACTTTATTGATTTAGCACCAGATTCAAGATTAAATCATACAAAAGCAGACATAAATAAAATATTGAACAGTGAAGGGGTAGTTCTATTTCTTATATTTCATAATAAGAAAATTATTGCATATTTAGTTGGTGAAGTTATGGATTTAGAAGATTCTAGACATGTTTTATTTATATCATATATTTATGTTGTAAAATTTATGAGAAATAAAAAATTAGGTTGCAAACTTATGTCTCTAGCAATTTCTTATGGTATTGAACAACGCTGTGATGGTATAATGTTAATTTATAATACATCAGATAGAAAATTAGAAAGATTTTATGATAAATATGGATTTATGTTAGATTTTCATTTAAGACGTTATGAACAACATGATGTTTTTTTTAAAATCTTACCCTAATATATTAATTAATGGAAGATTTTAAATTAAAATATTTAAAATATAAATTAAAATATTTACAACTTAAAAAATTACATCAATTTGGCGGTGAACCAGGTGATATTAATGTGTTATACGCTAATGTCGGTAGAGATTATGAAGATGCTAGCAATACAATATCCTTAAATACAAGAAATAGAAATACAAATAAAGCATTTTGTGACTATAAAAATGGCGATACAGATACATATGAAACTGCACAGATCACATTAGAAAATCTTAAAAAATGTCTAACTCATATGGTTACAAATAATATAAAATTACTTACATTTAATGAATTTTGTTATTCAAAATTAGAAGATTTAAATCAATGGATGGATCAAAATGATGAATTTGTAAATTTAGATATTATATTAATTGCACAAAATCATGATGATATAATATATACATCTAAAACTAAACCAAATGGTTATTATCCTCAAGATATTAAATATGAAACTCAAAGTCCTGAAGAAAAAATTTTAATTAAATTATCAAATCCTATTAAAAATAAAGAAACAAATAATTATGAATATAAAGATGATGAACATTTTGCTGGGAGTTTTGTAAAAGATTCATATTATAAATGTTTTGGATTTATTTATGATAAAACTTTATTAGAATTTAATGAGGATATTACTAGAGATTTCATAAGAAAAATAAATATGAGAGGACCTTATACATATAATTCGAATCCAACTATACTTAATGGACCTCTTCAAACTACAATTACAAGACCAGAAATTTCTTTTAAAGCTCTACCATTATCTAAAAACCGAAATATAAAAGTAATTGAAAGATATGATTATTTAGTTGGTACATTAAATAAAGATTTAGTCTCTGAAAATATATTACAATTTTGTGCATTTTCAAGTTTTAAAAATAGACAAACAAATTTAGATTTTGTTTTATATAATACACATTTTAGTGGAACACTAAAAGATAATTCTGATAGATGGATAAAACAATATTCGAATATAATTAAATTTATAAAAGAGAATGGGCAACAAGTTGAAATATTTATAATTGGTGATTTTAATATTAGATCAAATTATCGCACGATTGTTGACATGAAGGATGGTGTTTCTCATATAATTAATTCAATTGATTTGGGAGAAAATAAATTTTCAAATTATAAAAAATTTTATGAATGTAATAAAAATTGTGAAAATACATTATTAATTACAAAAAATAATAGATATATAAATACAACACAAGTATGTACAACTGTAGGTATACAATATAATTGTCATACACCAGTTACATTTACTATATTAAAAACTCCAAATTTAATACCATCATTAGAAGAAACAATAGAATCAGTAACGATTAAAAAAAATTATAAAGATCTCCAATTAAAACAAGGAATAAAATCAGGTTTAATTCAACAAATTAAAGGATTAAAAGAAATTAAATATGGAAAATTACCACCATGGTTTGTTTATGAATCACGTTTTGTAACAGATTTATTTCAGGAATTATATGATATTAATTTGAATAAAACTGATATTGGATTTAAAACTACAAGAGATACATCTCCTGATGAATATGAAAAATATATAGGTAAATTATTTAATAAAATAAAAACAGATATTAAATAGTACTAATAATTTCTAAATCATCTTCAATATATTCATCAGGTGTTTCTAACACAATTGATACTCCAAGTTTTGTAAAAAATTTAACAATTACAATTAGACCATCTTTTCCAATATACCCGTGATCTATATTAGCATGACGATCTAATCTTGAATCAACTTTATTTTTACTATCATTTAAATGTATTAATTTTATCTCATTAATACCTATTAATTTCTCAAAATCATCTAAATATTTATTTATTTTTTTCTTATCTGATATATCATATCCCGCATTAAATATATGACACGTATCTAAACATATACCTATTCTATCTGATAAAAGTTTATTTTCCTTTAATTTTGAATAAAATTTTGCCAAGTCTTCAAGCTTAAATAACATTTCTGAACCCTGCCCTGTAGATGTCTCTAATAATATCTTTATTTTTGTATTCTCAACTAAAGATGCAACTTTAATTAGATTTATATACATATTATTTAGAGCAACATCTAAATCAAGATCTAATTGTTTTCCTAAATGGACTACAACTACAAATGCACCCAGTTTTTCAGCTAATTTAATCTCATCTGCCATTTGATGTATCCACCATATAAATTTTGTTGAATCCTTAGAAAGATTTATTATATATGAAATATGAATAGATACTTTTATATTGTATTTTTTAATTAAATCTTTAAGTTCTTCATAATATTTTTTATTCTTTTTAGCTTTTGATACAAATAACTGTATAATTCCACATTTATCTTTATATTTTTCAATCTCATTAGATAAAGTTTCTGGCGTTGAATCAATATGTAATCCTATTAAATTTGTCATAATTATGATATTAGTTATATAATTAAAAAACTGAAAAAATAATAATTAAAGATTAAATTCATTTTATTAAACAATAATAAAACAATGTTTTTAATAGACAAGTATGTACCAAAATCATATTGCGGGTTATATTTTCATAAAAATATTTATAATTTTCTTCAAAAAATGAGTGAGGATGAATCTATACCACATCTAATATTTTCTGGTGTATTTGGTAAAAAAACTATGGTAAAATTATTTTTAGAAATGTTATATGGTGAAGAAGTTACAAAAACTAAACAAATTAAATATATTATTTCTGGGTCAGGTAATAACGCAAATGAAGAATATTTTACTGAATCACCATTCCATATTGAAATAAATCCTAAAGGAACAAATAATGATAGATATTTAATTCAAGATGTAATTAATTGTTATGCACAAAGATCAAATTATAATATTTTTAAATCTAAACATAATTTTAAAATTATTGTAATTTATAACACACAGAAGATGTTATCATCTGTACAATTTTCTCTAAGACGAACAATTGAAAAATATAGTGATACGTGTAGATTTATCCTAATTACAGATTCTATTACAAAAATTATTAAACCTTTGACAAGTCGATGTAAGAATATTCGTCTTAGATATCCTGATAAATATGAAATTATTGGTTATATTATTTCAATTGCCAAGAAAGAATCAATAAATATATCATTGAATAGATTATCATATATTGTTAACAATGGACAAAATATTAAAGATATACTTTGGTTATTACAGTTATTTAGAACATTTGACCTATATTCAAATCAAATGGGAATTTTAATGAAAACATATGAAGATATTATTAAAAATATTGGATTAAATATTGAAAATGATACAATTGAAATAGATATTAAAAATTTTTTAGAAGAATTTGATACAATAATTAAAAATTTAGATTTTCAATTTAAAAATATTAATGGATTTATTAATAAATGGGGTGTAAAATTTTATGATTATTTTAAAGTTAAATTTAAAGAACTCGTAATAAGTAATGATTATAAAAAATATTTTTCATCAGCTGTAAATTTTACAACAAAATTTAATAAAACAAAAATAAAACAAATTAAATTTAATATTGATGATAAAAAAAATAAATACCAAATATTAATTATTGAACTATATATATTTTTTGATAAATTTATAAAATTAATAAAATTATGTGAAATTAAATTAGATAAAGATATTGTTCTAGATAGATTAATCAAACATATTGTTAATTGTAATTATAATGAATTTGATGAAATTAGAGATATATATTTTAATATGACCATTACTAATTTTTCATCAACTGAAATTATTAAAAATATATTAAATAAGATTTTATTAATTGATACAATTGATGATGAAAAAAAAATACAAATTGTACAAGTCTGTTCAGATGTAGAATATCAAATGATTATTGGACGTAGAGAAATTATACAATATGATTTGCTAATAATTATGATTATGAATATTATTAATCACAATAAAAAAAATAAATATTAATAATATATATAATATATATAATGTCAAAAACACTAGTTTTAATAATTTTTCTAATAATTATAATTATTTTATTTAAAAATAAAGAAAATTTTAGTTTTGATAATTATAAACAATCAATAGATAAAACATATAAGCTAACTGATATTAATGCATCTGAATTAACTAATACAAATATAATCAATACACAAACTTTTTCTGCAGAAAATTTTATTGGAATAATTGTTGCATGGTCGGGTTCTATTGAATCAATACCATCAGGATGGGCATTATGTGATGGTTCAACATATAAAGACTCTAAAAATATTGAGTTTTTTACTCCTGATTTACGATCTAGATTTATATTGGGTGCTAGTCGTGTATCAACAAGTCCAATAATGGTAAGATTAGATAATTCAGGTGATTCAGACGTAGTTAGAATATCAAGTAATGATGCAAGCAATAATGTTATATTTTTAACACCTAAAACTATTGGTACTAAAGGGGGTGAAGAAAAACATACGTTGACATATGAAGAATTTCCATCACATAAACATGATATACCTGTTGTTGCATATGGCGGTGAATATAGAACTTGTGATCGTTATTCTCGTAATTCTCGTAATAAATGTGAAGCATACTCATGGAAATGTTCTACAAGTTCGGCTGGTCCTGAATCAAAAACAAACTATGCGATTGGTGCGCGTATTGGTTCTGGATATGCTAATTCGTATACTGGCATAAATAAATCAGGAGAATCTAAACCACATGATAATATGCATCCTTATTATACCTTAGCATATATAATTAAAATATCTTAATTTAATGTATAATGGATTATATAATATTATTATTATCAATATTAATAATTTTAGTTATGATAAAGAGAAGTGAAAAATTTACTGTACCATGTATAAATGTTATAAATAGAGAAAGTATACAAAATTTAAAATCTGTTTTTTCATCTGAGGAAAAAATTTATTATAATAATATCAAATGTTCAAATCTTACAACAAAAAATTTACATCCAAAAAATTTTAGTGGTGTAATTGTTGCATGGTCAGGAACTTTAGAAAAAATACCAATAGGTTGGGGATTATGTGATGGAACTGAATATACTGATAATTTTGGAAATAAAATTAAATCACCTGATTTAAGATCCAGATTTATTATTGGTGCATGGGATAAAAAAGTTGTTCAATCATTATCTACACTTCCTCCATTAACACCATATCTACCAAAGACAATAGGAGGAAGAGAAACACACACACTTACTTTAGAAGAAATTGCGCCACATTCACATGAACAATTTTGGCTTTTTGGTGCATGTAATCAATATCATGAACGTGGTTGGTATGGTGACAGTGATCCGGGGTGTACCTTAAAAACAAATGATAAGGCTGCTCCACCAAATTCAAATACTGTACCCGATTCATTGAAAAATAATCAGGCACATAATAATATGCCACCTTATCTGGCACTTGCATATATAATTAAAATATGAATTTATTAATATATATAAATGAATGCAAAAAATATATTCTATTATATTTTTCTATTAATAATTTTATTTATTATTTATTATAAAAAAGAAACATTTGTTGATAGTTCTATACCTGAATGTGATAATTCTATTTCTAATTTAAATACAGTAGTTGGTAATGTTGGATATTTTTATTCAAATAAATTGCCTGCAAATTATAATAATATTACAATATCAGATTCAATATTTACAAATGTATTTAATTCAGATAATATGAAAGGTATTATTGTTGCGTGGTATGATGATATTAATACAATACCAAATGGATGGGTATATTGTAATGGTGCAACTTATAAAGATTCAAAGGGTAATGATGTGGTTACACCTGATTTACGTAGTAGATCAATTCTAGGCGCATCTAATCCACAAAATGTTAATGGCTTAACAAACCATAATCTTACACCAAAATCAGTTTTAGATATTAGTGGTTTTGAAAAAGTTACATTAAATGTAAAAGAAGCTCCGGAACATTCACATTGGACACAAGTTGGTAGTACATCTGCAAATTGGGCAAATGGAAGTACAGGAAATCCATTACCTGGTGGAGTTCTTTTAGATTTTGATGGAAAAGGATGTAAGGCAGAACCTACAAATGCTGTTGGTGGCGGAAAACCACATAATAATATACCTCCATATATGGCACTTATATATATAATGAAATTATAGAAAATAATAAAATAATAAAATAAACAAATAATAAAATAAAAAAAATAATAAAATAAATAAAAAAACAAAATAAATAAAAAAACAAATAATAAAATAATAAAATAAACCAAATTAACCTTCAAGTTCTGACAGTGAGTACCGGCGGCGAGGACGTCGCTTCACATATGGAATTTCAACTTTGATTGGTTCTTGTGGTGTATATGTTGTGGTTCGAATCTTCTTTCCATCATCATATTCATCTTCACGAATAAGATTCCCATTCTCGTCGTAGAACTTGGAAATTCCATGAAGAAATCCATTACGGAATGTACGATCGGAAATCAATCGTCCGGTTTCACTGAAAGTCTTGTAAAACCCATTCATCTGCATTTTACGATATTCAACAGCAATTGCTGGAATATTGTCATTAAAATTATAATGATTCTTAACAAGAATACCATCGGCAAGATAGCCATTCTCATCATAAATATTTGACTTTGTATCAAAAAACATTTTTTATTATTATTCATTATTAATTTTCTAGATTTTTTAATGATTTTTTATTTTCAATTTTTTATTAATTTATGTAAAAAGTTGATTTAAATTCTATTTAAATGTTAATGTATGATATATTGATATATAATTAAAAATGTGTGGAATATGGTTTTATTGTGCTCCTACGGGAACATATGATGAAGAATATGTTATGTCATGTGCATTTAGTAAAAATTTAAAGGCTAGAGGTCCAGATCAAACTATTATTAAAAAATTTACAATTAATAAATATGATTTTATATTAGTATTTCATCGTTTAGCAATTATGGATCTTTCCGATGCTGGTTCACAGCCTTTTCATATTAAAAATGATAAAAATGAAGATATTTATATGATGACAAACGGTGAGATTTATGGATATAAACATTTAATTGAAAAATATCAATTAAAAGATATGATTAAATCACGTTCAGATTGTGAAGTTTTGATTCATTTATATGAAAAATTAGGATTAGAAAAATTATATGAAGAATTATCCGAACATGATGAAGTATCTGGTGAATTTGCTTTCATTATTCTTCATGTAAAGGATACGAAAGTAGATATTCATTGTGCACGTGATGTTGGCGGTGTTAGACCACTTTATTATTCTCATAATTATTCACATCATTCAGCACAAACAAAAATTAATGGTTTATGTCTAACATCTCAACTTTGCGGTATTCCAGTTACAAACCATCATCAGATGGTTCAACAAGTAAAAGCTAATTCACTACATTCGTATTCGATTCCATTTGATGAAAAGCATATTGAAGAAAAATTACATAAAGTTTATGATCTACGCGATATTCCTATTACAATTTTTGATGAAAAACAAGCGGTAACTCAGATTCGTAATATTTTAACAAAATGTGTTGCAGATAGATTTGCATCAGATAGAGATATTATTTTTATGTTAAGTGGTGGTTTGGATTCTAGTATTTGTTGCGCTCTTGGTGCACAATTTGCTAAAAAAGAAAATAAAAAGATTAAAACAATGTGTATTGGAATGGAAAATGGTACCGACCAATTTTATGCTGAATTAGTAGCTAAATATTTAGAAACTGACCATATTATGATTCAAAAAACAGAAGATGAATTTTTAGATTGCAATAAAAATAGAGTCACTGCAAAGATTGAATCATATGATATCACAACTAACAGAGCATCTACGCCACAATTAATCTCAGCTGAAGAAATTGCAAAAAATACCGACTGTAAGGTTGTAATTGTTGGAGATTATTCAGATGAAGTATGTGGTGGTTACGCAGAGACTAAATTAGCACCAACAATTGAACATTTTAGAGAACGCATTCATGAATTAACAGAAGAAATTATTTACTTTGATGCTCAACGTGTTGACCGTTGTGTTGCTGGAATGGGATTGGAAGCTAGAACACCATTTGGCGACCATCGTTTTATTAAACTATATATGTCAATCGATCCAAAACTTCGAGTAGCAAAAGATGGAGTTGAAAAATATTTATTAAGAAAGGCGTTTGAAGATTTATTGCCATCAAAGGTTGTATGGCGTCCAAAAGAGGCATTCTCTGATGGAATATCATCTCTTAAGAAATCTTGGTATGAAATTATTCAAGAAGAAATTAATCAGTTATATACAGAAGAAGATGTTGAAAAAGCCAAAGAAAAATTTACGTATTTAACACCATATACCAAAGAATCACTGCATTATAGACTGAGATTTAATGAAATTTATTCTAATAAATTTGCAACAGTTATACCGTCTTTTTGGCTTCCGAAATGGGGTGGACAAAAAGATCCATCAGCTAGATTGCTAAAGGATGTTTACAAACAATAGAATTATAAGATAATAAAATTTTTGCATTTTGTTCAATATAAAAAAATATTACATAAGTTACAACTGCTATAATTATTGATAAAATTGGTAAAGATAAAATTGATCTATCATTTGTTAAACCAAATTCCTTAAACTTTTTTCTTTTTTTATCATAAATAAAATTTGGTTTATTATATATTACTAAAAACATTATTAATAAATATATTAAGATGGAATTAAATAAAGAACTCATTATATATTTAATAAACATTTATTATTTTATTAACAATTTCATCTTCATAATTTCTTAATATTTCATCTCTTTGTGATTGTAATGAACTTGCATATATATCAACAAATGAATCAATATTTAAATTTGTTAATTGTTTAAATTTTGATAAAAATTTACCTTTAAAAGTTAATTTTGTAAATGGTGTATTATTTGTTAGATTAATAGAATCAGATTCAATTGGTATATCATTTTTTTTAGAATTATGTAATATCTTAATATTATTAACTGCTTGACAATTACCAACATATGCCACAAAATCATTTTCCAAATTGCTTGAATCATTTGGGAAATAATAATAACATAAATTATTTTTTTGTGCAGTAAGTTTTGTTATTAAAAATAGATGTAATAAATATAATTTAAAATATGTTTTATCATTCATACCATAAATTAGACCTAAATATTTTTTATAATTATTATTTGGTTTAGTAAATATTAATATTGGATGCGACCCTGCTATATTTGTAAATGAAGTTTTAGAAATTATTTCATTAATTGATTTTCCAGTTCTTTGAAATACTAGTATATTCATTCTATCATAATTTAATAAGGGAAAATATGTTTTAATAAAAACATCAAAATTTTGTTTAACAACATCAATTGAATTAAAAATAATATAAGTATTATTACTGATTACTGTTTCTTCAGAACTTATATTACCAAAATATTCATAATTATTTTTTGTAATATTTGTAAAATTTTCTATTGTTGTTATACCTGTATTTTCTAATCCACGTGATAATAAATTTGATTGAGTTGGTTGTGTTGGCATTGTTGGCATTGTTGGCATTGTTGGCATTGTTGGCATTGTTGGCATTGTTGGCATTGTTGGCATTGTTGGCATTGTTGGCATTGTTGGCATTGTTGGTATTTTTACTGTGGTTGAACTAGTTGGAGTTTTTAGTGTGGTTGTTGATGTTGATGTTGATGTTGTTGATTCTGTAATGTTTTCACTGGTATTTGTATCATTTGAACTTAATAGAAAGTATAAAATTAAACCAATTAATACTAATAATACTACTATTACAATAATAATAATATAATTTGTTCTTATTATTGTTGTTGGTGGAGTAGTAGATGGAATAGTAGATGGAGTAGTAGATGGAATAGTAGATGGAGTAGTAAATGGAATAGTAGATGGAGTAGTAGATGTAGATGTAGATGTAGAAGAAGTTGTAGATAGATCAGATGGAGATGGAATTATAGCTAGATTTGATGTTTGTGATGATGGAGATGATAATATATTGGGATTTTTAGCATATGGTTGTAAAATATTTGAATTAGAACTAGACATTATTATATAATAAAAAAATAAAAATAAAAAAATAGAAAATAAAAAATAAAAATAATATCAATATCAATAATAACCTGGTAAATTATCATAAAATCCTAAACCATTATGTTGTTTTAGTCTTGTCTCTGCTAATTCGTTAATTTGTTTTGGTGAAATATCTATTGTTAATCCATTTGATTCTATTGCTCTATCATTATATTTTTTCTTTAATTGTTTAAAAATCTCTTTCTGATCTAACATATTTGTTTCTTCTGTTTTTTCAAATGTATAAAAATCAGTTCTATCATTATTTACACCGAATGAAAAATTAGACATATAACCAACAACAAAAACATCATCTAATGTTACATTTAAATCAACTGATTTTTCATTTTTCAAAAAATCTCTATCAGCATTTAAATCAATTCTATCTAAAACAAATGATATTTTAACAACCATTTGGTCTGATACATTTAATTTCTGTATAATCATAAAAATTGTATATTTTGTTTGAGAATCAGATTCTACTTTTTCTACTTTATCAACTTTAATAATTTTAATCTTTGATTTTAATTTTTGTTTAAATAAATCTCCAGGTAATCCTAAATATTCTTGTTGTCTTTCCCAGCCTGATTTAACTGTAGGATTAGGCATTGAGTTTTGAAATCCATCATCAACTGTTACATAATTATGAACATTCTTTGTAATTTCATTATTTAACATTTTTAAGAATGATTTTAGTAATGCTTTAACTTCTGTTTTATTTACAACAGTATATGATACTGGTAAACATGCTTTATTAAATTTAGGTTTATCATATTCAAGTAAATGATCGAAAGCAGTTATGGTATCTCTATAATCTTCATGAAATTGTTTATCAATAAAATATGGTTTTATATAGCCATCTATTTTAGTTGTTACATTGCCTTCAATTTTATTTATTACTTTTACATTTTTATTCTTTTTTTCTTTTACTAAATCATTATTCAATAAATCATTATTTAATAATTCATCAAGATAATCATAATTATCAATTGTTTCGTCAATATCTTCTAATTTTTCTTTTGTTATATGTTGTGATTGAAAATAAAAACATAAAAGTAATATTATAATAATTATTACAACTATTATTAGCATTTTTATTATAATATTAATTTATATAAAATAATTTTTGTCATAATATTCATTTGTCGATACTTGCATTTGATAGTCTCTATAAGATATATTAAATAATGATTCTATATTCATATTATCTGGATGTCTCTCAATAATTCTATCATATGTTGCAAGATAGTCAATTTCATCACCTTCTACATCTAATGCATCCTCTTCTTCTTTAGCATCTTCCAAAGCATCTTTTTCTTCTTCTGTTAATTCTTTCTCTTCATCTAATAATTCTTCATACACACCTTCAGTTACACCTTCTACGTCTTTTAGTTCATCAATATAAGTTGCAGAATGTATAAAATAATAGAATTGTTTAAAATCTATATCAAAATTAAATTTATCTTCATTATATAAATCAAAAGCAACATTTATAAAGTCAACTACTAATCTGGCTATTGAATGGTTTGATTCATTATATTTACAAATATTATATAAATTATTAACAATATAAAAATGTAATAGTGAACCATTCATATCAACTTGACTAATATAATTAATACTAATTGATGGTAATGGAATATCAACATTTTTAATTTTTCTGGGTATTAAAATATCAGTTACACCTTTCCAATGTTTAAATATTATATTTAACCCGTCATCGTCAGATAATTCAATCGTACCTATTTTTTTATTATATTTCTCAACTAATGATAATAATTTATCAGAAAAATATGCTTCTTCATTAAATTGTTCTTCATAATAACTCTTTTGTGGCTGTGATTCTTTCTTTTTAATTGTATATGCATTTATTATTCTTAAAACAAGCTGTTGAAACTTATAAATTAAATTTTTCATATTTTGATAACGTTCATATAATATTTTTTCTATTATTTGTTCTCCTAATAATGGATTCTTTTTTGATTCTATTTTATAATCAAAATCATTCAAATAATCTTTATTAATATCATTTATGATTGATTTTACATTTATATGTTCGGATACTAAACCAATTAATTTTATCTTATTGTATAACGAATATGCAATCTTTACCATTACTTTTGGATTTTTATTATACACAATTTGTTTAGATTCTTCTCTATATCCCAACATTATATGTGTATTAGCATCATAATATACATCTACTTTTCCATTTTTATATGATTGATAAGAAATAACATCAACATTAAATTGCGGATGGTTTTCTTTAAATGAAATTTTATTATCTCTATCTAAAATAATAATAGGTTTATCATATTTAATACCAGTATAATCATGTGTAAAAATATAAACATTATCTCTAAGATATTGATGTGTTTTTGATAATTCTTCTCCAATTGATTTTTCTATTAAATCAATTATTTGATCAATATATTTATATTTATTATCTTTAGTTATAGCTTCATTATATTTTGTTTCTATTTTTTCATATAATTTTTCTAAATATTTTATTTTCTTTTCATTTGTATTTTTTATTTCTTGTACAGTCTCAATGTATTTATCACTTTTATTAATATATTTTTCATTAATCATTACATCTAATTTATCTAATTCTGATTCAGAATATTCAATTCCCTGTTCTTTTTTACATTTTACACAAATATTTATATTATTTTCTAAGTTAAATAAATGTAAATTTCCATCAATAAAACAATATTTTTTAGATAATTCTTTCAATTGATTTTTCTTATAAATTTTCTCAATAAAAATTTCACTTTTTGGATCTTCAGTAATTTTAGAACTTATTTGATTGCAATTAGTACACTTAAAAGTTTTTTCATCTTTAAAAAAATCCCACGAATGAAATTCACCAGTTACACAATTAGTAATATTAGATAAGAAATTTGTTGTTATTTTAGGTTTGCCATAATAAGCTAAATAATTCTTTGGGAAAATACATTTTCTCCAATGAAAAGGTTTTTCATAGTTTGTTGGATAGACAAATTTACCAGGCATAACAAAAGCTTCTGGTTTTGTCAAAATAAATGTCTTTGATTCGCCAAATAATGATGATTTTGAATCAGCCTTAAATTTGTTGTATAAATCCATATTAGAAAATGTAGTATTTAATTTATTATAGAATTTTGATACAATTACTTCATATATTCTTGATTTCTTTTCTACTGCATTTTCTAGAACACTATTAATTATATCAATAACTGTTGTAATTATAATCTTTTGTATTACAGGTAATAATTTATTTCTTTTAGCTTTATCATTTGCAGCATCTTTAAAATCATAATACCATATATTATATTTTGATATAAAGCATGCTACAAGATATAATACATAACAAAAGATTGGATAATTCTTGACTGGTACAACGTCACCTTGATTATTTTTTCTGAATTTTAATCCTTCAAATAATGATTGATAAATTTTTTCAAATATAAAGAAATTACAAAACCCTTTTTTATCAACATTCATCATTGTTATTTGTGATTCGGTTAATTCTAACATTAGTAAAAATATCAAATAACCAATAACATTATTCTGTTTTATTGGTTTTAGAAAATCTTTGTCTTTACTTGAAAATATAAATATATTTGATTCAAGTTCAAATACGAATAAATTAGAATTTGAAATACCATATAGTTTACCAATTGTTTCATTTCTTTGTTTGTAATTTTTTTTGAGTAATTCATTATTTAATAAAATCAAATCAATTGCATCTTTTGTAACAATTTTACGTCTGGATTTAATATTTACTGAATTACCTTGAAAATAACTTAAATTATTAATTAAAGCAATCTTTTCAATATATTTATCTATTGCTCTAATTGTACCTCTATATTTTTCATATTCTGGCATATCTTCTAATGGTGTATCTAAAGGTAAACCATAAACAATAAATTTTTGTGTAGAATCATCATATTTTCCATCTTGTACATATTTTTTAATATTTAAATAAAAACCACAACTTTTACAAACATAATCATGTTCAGCATTTTCTTGTACATATAATTGAATATATTGATATAATTCATCTAAAAATAATTTTGTATTTGTTATTTTTAATTCTGATATTCTATCCCATGAAATATTATGCTGACATACACCATCAACTTTTTCTTTTTCAATTGTGATACCTTCTTCTTTAATAAACTCAGTGGAAATTTTAAATTTATTTGGATTTTCATTAATCTCTTTGGTATATGTAGGCAATTCAATAATATCTCCAGTTAAACCATATACTTTATCATCATTTATATCATATTTTATCTCTTGTGGTGTAATTATTGATTTAAATAATTCATCAGAAATTTTTTCATATAAACTTTTTATCTTTGTAATTTTAATCTTATTTGATTCATATAAATTAATAAAATTAAACACAGATTGTAACCCAATTGATGATGTATTTTTGTAAATTGTTTTACATTTTTCAATAATCTCTTTATAGATATAATCTACAAGATTATCATATAATTTACCAAGTAATATCTTAATATTATCATGAGATGTCATCTTTGTTACTTGTTCATATGTTTCAAGTTCAACATTATCTTTATCCAGATCAAATAACCAAAAAACAGATTCTGAAAAATTTTTATCTGATATTAATGTATCTTCAATAAATTCCTCTGTTAATTTATATCCATTATCATTATCTCCTAAATCTCTTATATTTTTAACATCTTTATTTTTCATGCAATATGGAGATTTAATATTCGATGGTATCATTACACCGATTATATTTAATTGTTGATTCTCACTACCAACTCTTAATTGTAATTTAGCATTTGGTTTTTGTTTAAACTGGTCTGTTGTATCAAATGACACAGCTCTTACACAATCAATAGTTTTATTAACACTTATATTTACACTATTTGGTTTATTTTTAAAGTTTATATATGGATATAATGTAGAATCTTCTAATTCTTTTAAAAATTCTGCATTTTCTGTTGAAATTTTACCTTGATTAATAAATTTCTGAATAATCTTTATATTTTCAAAATTATTTATTAAAACTGCTTTCTTATAATTTAATGGCAAATAAAAATTTTTTTTTACATCTTCTTTTGATTCTAAATTAATATTTGTTATCTGGTCAAGTTTATCAATGATAAATTTTATCTTTGTATCTTCTTTAGTTTTTATCTTATCACTCTTGTCATATTTTTCACCATCTTTATGATATAATAAATAATCATCTACAATTGGTATTATTAATCCTGATTCAAATAGATCAGCAATTTTATCATCTAATGATTTCTCTTGAGCAATTAATGTTTCATTATATTCTGTTAGATAATCCCAAATTACATAAGCATAACCCTTTGCTAAATCTTTTTTACTTAATAATAATTCAATTGATCTAAAATCAATAACAGATTTGGTTGGTAAGACAATATCAATAAAGATAAATTCACCTTCAGTAGTATCTAAAATCTCAATTAATTTATATAATTCTTTTTTTTCTAATCTGTAAATCTCAAATAATATTGTAGTTTTTATGATGTTATGTGCTTTTAAATTTTTATCCTTTATTTGTAAATATATTTCATTAAAAAAATCTTCACTAAATGTGTTATAAAATTCAATACACGATTTATAATCAATTTTATTTGTTAATGTTTCTTTCTTTTGTGGTGTATCTGCTTCAATAAAATTTAATAATTGTTTAATAAATTGAAAGTATTTCACAATTAAAGCATTACTCTCAGAATTGAAGAATCCGTCAATTTTATAATTATATTGTGTGGAATTTTTTGTAAATTCAACAATATTATTCATAAAAGTCGAATCAGAATTAACATAAAAGAATCCGATATACAGGAATAAATAAATACATAAATATCTTTTAATAGTTTCTTGAATTTTTATCTTAATTGAAGAGTTTTTTAATAATTCTTCAATCTCTGATAGATTAATTTTATCACAATATGACTTTAAAAACTCTGTTAATTCTTTTTGAAATTTTACAAAATTAGTTTCACCTAATATTTTGTTTAATTGTTGTGTTTTAATTATTGTTGCATAGAAATCATCTGTAACTTTGTCTAATAAAAGATCAATTTTATTTAGATACATATTAAATAAAATATATTATTATATCAGAAAATTAATTCGTTTATTAGCGAGTTATAAAATAATTTAAATATATTATACATTAGAATATGTCATTTAATTCTATTATTCTCGATTTTATTGATTTAATTAAAAAAACAGACTATGATACAATAAAAAATATTAACTTTAAAAAATTTTACGATTTTACTATTATCTATACAGATAATCTATCAACAAATCTTTGTCATTCAAATAAAATTGTAAATTATATAATCCATAATATTGATTTTATTATAATTGATTCTAATTATAACATTATTAAAACATATTTTAGAAATGTTATAATTGATGCTTCAATTAAAACAGAATTAACAAATAATTGGACTCAGTGTAAAATATATTATAATTATATTGGATCATATATATATTTCTTCAAATATAATGATGAATATTATTATTTCATGAAATATTATATTAAAAAATTAAATGATGATTCGTATATAAAATCAATTGATTTAAATATTCCAACAGATTCTGAAGAATATATTTTAATCTCACATTTTCATAAACATATTTTATCTTATTCTGATGATTTTATATATGAGAATAAAAAATATTACAAATTAGATTCTAATGAGATATATTTTTCATGTATTGATGAATTAGAATTTGAATTGGAAAAATCAATTAAATTACAGGAAAAAGGAAAAAAATTAATAAATGCAGGTTATTGTATAAAATATGGTGGTTTTAATTATATTTATCCTAATAAATTATATCAAAAAATTTCTAATCTATTAGGTAATACTAAAAATATTAATTTATCATATTTAGAATTATATAAATCAGATAATCTTAATTTTATTATTAATTATATTTCATTATATCCATCCGATATTATTAAAAGAATTAATAATTCATTTAAAACTTTAGCAAAAGAATATCTAAATCTTTATCATTTAACACGAAAAAAAGCACATCCTGAAATTTATGATAAATTAGATACAGAGAATAGAAAAATTTTATATGAGCTACATAATCAATTTATTACAACTCGCAATGATGAATTAAAATCAACTGATGAATTTATTGATAAAAAATCTTTATCTGTCGATATTGTTTATAAATATATTAAAAGAATTCAATTAGACATTTTAGAACATATTTATCTAAATCGTAATGATTTAATAAAAAAAATAAAATCAGTATTTAATGATGATAAATTTAAGATCTTCTTCGAAGATTGTATTAACACAAAAACTATTTCTTATTTATTATCTCGTTAACTTTTTAACCATTTAATTTTTCTACTAGTCCTGTAATATACACATATTTATCAATTAGTGTATTAAGTGTTGAAAAAATATCATCTAAAATCTTTTCTGGCTTTAATGATTCAATCTTGAATAACATACTTTTAATAAGATGATTTGGTTTTGATATTGCTGAGAATAAATTTGAATTATTCTGTAATTCATAATTTATTACTTCTCCAATTGTATGATCTTCATTATCAATTGTCAATAAAATTGTTTTATCATTTTTTAATTCACGATTTTTTACCTTATTTTCTAACTGTAATTTAATATCTTCTAAACGTTTTGTTATATGTTTAACACTCTTTATTAAAGTTGTAAATTCTGTTTCTTGACCATTTGATTGTAAATTTACTTCAAAATTTGTATCTGAATAAGTAGCAAATGAATTTACAGATGCTTTAAAAATAGTATGTGCTTCTCCTATACCTAAACATGCTGTCATTGAACATTTAAATGTATCATTTGGTCTTAATTTAATGAGTAAAATCGGATATTCTTTATTATATGTTGTATGTTGAACACCATCAACATATAAAGTTAGATCATTTGTTGTTACAAATTTAATTTCATTAGAATTATTATGATAATTTATATAAGCTTTCACTTCTTGTTCCTTAGGATGTTTTTCTCGATGTAATTCATTATATGGATATGATTTCCAGAATTTGTCATTTAAATATATAAGGTCCAAAGGCAAATCATAGATTGGTAATTGTGATAATCTTAGTTGCAAATATTGATTATCAAAAGCTGGGCATGTATTCTCTTCAATATTAATTAATTGTGGATGAAATGCATATGAAGGAACACCATTTGAAGCAACTCTTGATATAGTATTCATCATTTTATGATTTATATCTTTACCAGTAAATTCAACACATAACGAACTTGAATTAAAGTCCTTTCTTTTAACATAATTTTTTACTTTTGTATTAATATCAAACTTCATATATAGTATTTATATATATATATAAATATTTATTTAAATGGAATTTTTTTAATCAATTTTTTATTTATTATTTTATTGTCTTTTTATTTATTATTTTATTGTCTTTTTATTGTGTTCATCAAAATATTTTTGTTTCATTATATAATTTATATCAAAATGTCTAATTACTTATTTTATAGTTCTAGATGCGAATCTAGTGCTAATTTTATTAGAATACTTGAAAATAAAGGTCTAAGACCAATGTTCCAATTAATATCAATTGATCAGATGCCAACAGATGATATTATTAAATTGGGAATGAATTTTACACCAATGGTTATGATACGCGATCAGACTGGAAGAAATACAACAAGACATGAAGGTAAAAAAGCATTTGAATGGTTAGATAATTTAATTAGATTTAGGGAACAAAACATGGCAAAGATTGCTGAAGCAAATAGAAGAAAAATATTACAATCTAATCAACAAGTAGCAAAAGCTCAAGATCAAAATGTTCTATCATTCTTTCCTCAAGAAACTCAAGGTGTATCTGATAATTTTTCATATACATCTGATGCTTTACAAGAAATTGCTCAACCTAAATCTTTTATGCCTTATGGTAAAGATACAGAATATAAGATTTTAACATTTAATAATGAAAAAACTAAATTAAGTGAACGTGATATGGCAAACAGATTAAAAGAGTTTGAATCAAAACACAAAGAAGATACGAAAAATTTAACATCGATTATTGAATCACAACTTAAACAAACTTTAATAAATAAAATACTTGAACCAAATTAAATATTTTAACTAAATTAAAGAATAAATTATATATATAACAATTATTATAAAAATGAATTCTATCGAGCAATTACAACAAGCAAAAGATGATATTAAAGACTCATTCAATAAAATTTCACGCGTGATGGTTACTCATTTAGCGAATAAATATCCAGAAAGTTATTTTGGTATTTTTTTAAATTCAATTTTAAGTTATATGGAACGTAAACCATATGAACCAATTGCATTATTTATTAAACATGTTTATTCACATGATGGGTATAGAGAAAAAATTCTTGCACAAGATGACGCTTTTTTTATGAATCAAACATATTCTGCATGTACTGACGAATCTAAATTATTTCAGACAATGGAAATTTGGAAAACAATGGATAATCAAAATAAAAAACTAATTAAACAAACATTTAAGGCATTTATTGAACGTGTTGATAAATATGTTGAAGTTTTAGCTCAAATAAATTCACTTAAAAAATCAAATAATCCAACTAAGTAAATGTAGATATAAATCATGTAAATATAAATCAAATAAACATAAAAACAAATAAACATAATAAACATATTTAAACATTTTTTAATTATAAATATTTATTAAAAAATGGAATCGTCTGAAAATCAAGATAAAAAGACTTTATTTATTTATCAATCTCAATTTGTTTATGCAGTTCTATCTATTTGTAAACTATTAAAAGAACAATCCGAAAAAATGGAAGCGGATATGAAGATCCCAGAAGGTAAACTTGAAGCACATAAAAAACTTAGAGTAACATGTGATACTATACAAACTGAATATAAGAAAGGTGGGGATGACAACAGCAATTATGATCAGATTGCTGTTATTAAGAAATCATTCTATGTTCTTAAAGATAATTATAAGATGGTTTTAGATAAAAATCCAGCATTATTTGTTGTGAGAAATAAGGAAGGAAAGATTACAACTATTATTCCTGGTGTAAATATTAATCTTGTTTATGAATCATTTACAGATGAAGAGAAGAAACAGGTATGGGGTTTTATTTTTATCCTATTTATATCATCTATTAAGATGGTCTATCTTAATACATCTGAAGAAAGACACAAAAAAGAAATCATTGATGCTGTTGAATATTGTCAAAATGATTTGGTAACAAATTCTCCAACACTCCTATTTCGTAATGTCTTTATGGGTTTAGGTACTGATAATTCTGGTGTTGATATGGATTCTCTAATGTCAAAAGATATTGTAATTCCTGGTACTGAAGCATCTGCTGGTTTACTCGGTTCACTAGGTGTTGATAAACTCATGAATTTAGATAAACTATCAGATGAGATTAAGAACTTTTCTGATGAGGATATGAAAGATACAGTAAATGCATTAGGTGAACTATTAGGAGGTGACTCTGAGATTAAAGATGTTTGTGCTACAATGGTAAAAACAGTTGTAGATGATATTAAAACAAATGGTATTGAATCAATGTTTGATATTGCACAAAGAATCTCTGGTAAAATTGGTAATGTAATTCCCCAAGACAAGATGGCAAAGACAGCAATGAAGATGGGTGATTTAATGCAAAATAATTCTGATAAGATTAAGGATATAAAAGATGATAATGGTAATCCTATTGGTGAACAATTCATGAAACAATTTACTGCTGCTATGGGAATGGCTAAACAATTTGCTGATAAACAAAAACAGTAAAAAATACCGACACAATTTTTTTGATAATGGCACGATTCAGGTTGAAAATATCTATAATCATGATCGTTATTTAGAAACACATAAATCTTTTTCCAAGATTTTTGAGTATACGAATAACAATCTTTGTGCGATTTAAAGATTTATATATAATATATAATCAATATAATGACCAATATTTGGGAAGTAACTACTGTTAGTGATATAGTTAAAATCTTAAAGTCAAAACCTAAAAAATTTGTTATTTTAGGATTATCTCTTGCATCAGCACAAAAATCTGAGCATAAACTAATAAAAAAATTTCTAAAGGACAAGGCAAAATTATACCCAAACATTACATTTTTATTTTATAAAGTTGAATCAAATGATTTAGGAAAAATTTCTTTGCTAGATTCAAATGTTGATACATATCCTTGGATATATCATGTTTATGATTACAATAATATTTTTATTAAAGTTAATAATGCCAATGAGGAGACAATTTATAAGTCATTTGAAGCTGGAGAACAATACTATAAAAAAGATTTAGAAGAATTTGTAGATAATAATAGCAATAAAGTACCTAATCAAACTGAAGATAACACATCAAATAAAACAGTAAATAACACAATAGAAATAGATCAGGATGCTTGGAAACAACAACAAATGATGATTGAAAAACTTTTAACATTTCAGAATAAAGCTAAAAAATATAATCTTGAATTATTAGAAGATATAAAACAACGTAAGAAAGAAGAACAAAAAATTAGAAAATAAATTATTTTATTTTATTTTATTTTATTTTATTTTATTTTATTTTATTTTATTTTATTTTATTTTATTTTATTTTATTTTATTTTATTTTATTTTATTTTATTTTATTTTATTTTATCTTATCTTAAAAGTG
>Ga0194133_10001005_pt1 | contig 53377 bp, 48 predicted proteins | sample TA2KigOf40mmetaG_FD_155448 | JGI IMG/M metagenome (GOLD analysis project Ga0194133, IMG submission 155448) | Freshwater microbial communities from Lake Tanganyika, Tanzania - TA2015055 Kigoma Offshore 40m | ecosystem: Environmental > Aquatic > Freshwater > Lake | place: Tanzania: Lake...
CCCAGCGCAGGTTGCAGGATCTTCACCCCACCCGCGCGCAAAAGCGTGCCGAACTCGGCCTTGGTGGTCAGGCGTTCGCCCGTGGCCAGCGGGATGCGCACATGGCGGGCGACCTCGGCGAATTCCAACAGGTTGTCCGGCGGGATCGGTTCTTCATACCAAAGCGGGTTGTAAGGCTCCAACTCGCGGCCCATGCGGATAGCGCCAGGGGTGGTGAACTGGCCGTGGGTGCCGAAGAGAAGGTCGGCCCGGTCGCCCACCGCCACGCGGATCTTGCGGCAGAACTCGACCGAGCGGGTGATGTCGGACATCGCCGGTTCATGCCCGCCGCGGATGGTATAGGGGCCGGCGGGATCGAACTTCACCGCCGTAAAGCCCATCTTGACATAGCGCGCGGCGGCTTCGGCCGTCATGTCGGCATTGACCCAGAATTCCGAGGCATCCTCGCCCGGCTGGGGGTAAAGATAGGTATAGCTGCGGATCTTCTGGTTGATCTTACCGCCCAAGAGCGCCCAGACCGGCCGGTTGCGCGCCTTGCCCAAGATGTCCCAGCAAGCGATTTCAAGACCCGCAAAGGCGCCCATGACGGTGGGATCGGGGCGCTGGGTGAAGCCACTGGAGTAAACCCGGCGATACATGAGCTCGATTTCTTCGGGGCTGGTCCCCTGCATGTGGCGTTCGAATACATCCTCGATCACCGCCCGCATCGCTTTTGGCCCAACGGTCGAGGCATAACATTCGCCATAGCCGACGATGCCGGTATCGGTGGTGATCTTTGGGAAAATCCAATAACGCCCGCCCCAGCCCGGTGCAGGGGGGGCCACGACGAAGATTTCCAGATCCTTGAGTTTCATGGCCGCTCCCTTTGCTTTTGCCGAGAGGCTGGCGCGGGGCACAGGTCGGGTCATGTCAATCTGCGACAGACAATGTCGGGATAAGGTCATGGACCATCTGGGCCAGCCCTTCGGGCATCGACAGATGCGGGCAATGGCCCGAGGAAAGCTCCTCCTGCGCCATGCCCGCGGCCATGGTCCTTTGCCAACCTTCGGGAGGGGCGCGGTCGTCGCGGGCGATAATGGCGGCGCGCGGGGTCAGGGGCAGCGGCGCGGGAAACGGGGTTTCCTGCGGGCGGATCGGCTCTGGCCCCATGCGGGCGGTCAGGTCGTCGGTGTCGTGAAAGAAAAGGTCACGGCAGCAGGCGGTATCAAAGCGATAGCTTGTGCGGTCGGCGCTGATCTGAAACGCGCCACGCATCGGCTGGACAGGCGCGGCGCGGCGCAGATCGGCCAGCGATGTGCCGGGCTGCGGGATATAGGCGGCAAGGTAGATCAGCGCCTGCGCCTTTTCAGGGGCTAGGGCGGCGGCAAGCGTGATCGGGAAGCCCCCGGCCGAATGGCCGACCAGAACCGCCCGCCCCTTGATCGCGGCAGGGATCGCCCGCGCATGGTCGTTCAGGCTGATGTCGGCCCCGTCGCGGCCGGGCAGGTCAATGGCCTGCGCGTGGTGGCCACGGGCGGCCAGCGCAGGGATCAGCCGTTCATAGGCCCAGGCCCCAAAGCCGGAACCGGAGATGAGGAGGATCTCGGTCATCGGCACCTCCTCACCGCCCCCTTCCCCGTCCCGTCCCACAAGGGGGCGGAAGGGCCATCTGGCCCAAGGGCTGGATTGCGACGCTTAACCATGGCCGATGCGCGACAGGAAGGTATCGACAAGGGCGATGAACTCGGCCGGCTTTTCCACCATCGGCAGATGACCCGTGCCGCGCATCAAGGCCCAGTCATGGCCACGGATCAGATCGGCGGTTTCGCGCACCAGATCGGGCGGCGTGGTGCCGTCATTGGTCCCGGCGATGACAAGCGTCGGCAGGGTGAGTGCTGCGGTGGTGGTATAGAAATCCGCCCCCGCGATGGCATGGGCCGAGCCGATCCAGCCTTGGGGATCGGTCGCTTCCAACTGGGCGCGCACTTGCGGCATGGCGGGAGCGTCCTGCCATTTGCGGCCTAAGATCCGCTCCATCGCGCCGGGGGCATAGGCGGCAAGGCCATGGGCCGCCACCTCGGCCGCGCGCTGCTGCCAAAGGGCGGGGCCGCCGATCTTGGCCGCCGTATTGGCCAGCACCATGGCGCGCACAAGGTCGAGCCGTTTGGTCGCCAGCCCCTGCGCCACAAGCCCGCCCATCGAACAGCTGATCACCACGGCATCGCGCGCGGCGAAATGGTCAAGCACGCGCTCGGCGTCGCGGATCAGCGCGCCCATCGTGTAGGGCGGGGCTGGGACGTCTGACAGCCCATGCCCCCGCGCGTCATATCGGATGCAGCGAAAGCGGGGGGAAAGGGCGGGAATGACGGCATCCCACAGCGTCAGATCGGTGCCAAGCGCGTGGCAGAACAGCAGGGGTGGGGCATTGGCAGGGCCGGTGACTTCGACGTTGAGGCGGATATCTTGCAAATAGATCAACGGCATAGGTCAGGCCTCAAAGCGGGTGAGGATATCGGTGAAAAGCCCTGCATCCACATTGCCCCCCGAGGCGGTGCAGATGACGGTGTCGGGCAGGTCTTGGCGGAAAAGGGCCGCCGCAAGGGCCACCGCGCCCCCCGGCTCCAAGCCGATCCGCAGATGATGAAAGGCCAAAGCCACGGCGCGGCAGGCCTCGTCATCGGTGACGACAAGGCCGGGGCCGCAGAGGCGGTTCAGGATGGGAAAGGTGATCTCGCCGGGGCTGGGGGTGACGATGGCGTCGCAGATGGAGCCGGTGGTGGTGGCGTTCCGTTCGCGTTTGCCCGAGACCAGCGAGCGGGCGGTGTCGTCAAACCCCGCCGGTTCGCAGGGGCGCACGGAGAGGTGCGGCGCGCGGGCCTCAAGCGCCAGCGCAATCCCGGCGGTCAGCCCGCCGCCGCCGCAACAGGTGAGGACGGTCGCCGCCGCAATCCCGGCCTCGGCGGCTTGGCGCGCGATTTCAAGGCCCACGGTGCCTTGGCCCGCGATGACCTGCGCATCGTCAAAGGGTTTGACCAAGGCCAGCCCGCGCGTGGCGGCAAGGCGCGCGCCAATGGCGTCACGGTCCTCGGTCGCGCGGTCATACAGCACCACCTCGGCCCCATAGGCGCGGGTGTTGGCGATCTTTACGGCGGGGGCATCGGCGGGCATCAGGATGACGCAGGGCAACCCGTGGTGATGCGCGGCCAAGGCCACGCCTTGGGCATGGTTGCCCGAGGAATAGGCCATGACGCCCTTGGTGCCGGGCGGCAGCGCCGAGACCGCCGACCAGCCGCCGCGAAACTTGAAGCTGCCGGTCCATTGCAGGCATTCGGCCTTTACAAAGATACGGCGTCCGGCGATCTGGTCCAAAAGCGGCGCGTTGAGCAGCGGGGTCACGCGGGAATGGCCCGCAAGCCGGGCGGCAGCGGCCTCGATCAGGGCAAGCGAGGTCATGCGCAGGCCGCCACAAAGGCCCGCAAGGCGGCCACCGCCTCGGGTTCATCCAGAAACGGGATATGGGCGCGGTCGGGGACCGAGGCAAAGATCATGCCCGGGCGGCGGCGCGCCATTTCATCGGCGCAAGCCTGGGTCAGCAGGTCGGAATTCGCCCCCCGGATCAAGGCGACCGGCAGACCGGCCGTCGCCTCCCACAGCGGCCAAAGGTCCACCGCGGGCCCTTCGAAGGCGGCAAGAAACGCCTGCCGCAGGGCCGGGTCATAGGTGATCTGCAAACCATCGGGCGTTTTGGTGTAATGCTTGACTGCCTCGTCCAGCCAGCGGCTGTCCGGCACATTGGCAAAGCCCGGCATGTTGCGCGGCAGGCGGGCGGCCAATTCGGCGTGGGTCCTGGCAGCGGGGTTGCGGCCGACATAATCGAAAATCCGCTCCAGCCCCGGGCGGTGGATCTCGGGGCCGACATCGTTCAGGCAGAGCCCCAGCAGCCGGTCATGCGCCACGGCCGCCAACATCATGCCAATCAGCCCCCCGCGTGAGGTGCCAAGGATCGCGGCCTTCGCCACGCCCAGATGATCAAGAAGCTCCAGCGCGTCCTTGCCCTCTTGCGGCACGGTATAGCTTGCCGCCCCCGTCCACTGGCTGGCCCCACGGCCCCGGTAATCCATGCGGATCAGGCGCAGGAGGGGAAGGTGCGGGATCAGATAGTCAAAATCCGCCATGGTGCGGATCAGGCCCGGCAGGCACAACAAGGGCAACCCCGCCCCCTGATCGGAAAAGGCCAGACGGGTGCCGTCCGAGGTGGTGAAGAACTGGGTCATGGCAAGGTCATCATCGGCGGTTTTCCTTCCGGCACAACCTTGCATGCGGCGCGGGCCGGGAAAAGGGGGGGACCTTGAATGCTTGCAGGACGGCCCCCCCGACGATAGATGCAGGTATGGGAATTCCGAAGGTGGCTGATGGCCGAAGCAGTGGAAGAGCGAGCAAAGTCCAAGCGGGTTGGAGCGCTGGCGTCGTTGTGGCCTTTTGTGCGGCCTTATCGCGGGCTGGTCGTGCTGGCCTCGGTGGCGCTGGTGCTGACCTCGACGGTCAGCCTTGTCTTGCCCATGGCCGTGCGCCGGGTGGTGGACAGCTTTGGCGCGGGCGAAGTCACGCTTCTGGACACCTATTTCGCCGCCTTTCTGGCGATTGCCGCGCTTTTGGCGCTGGGCACCGGGGTGCGCTATTACTTCGTTACCCGTCTGGGCGAGCGGGTGGTGGCCGATATCCGCCGCGCGGTCTTTGACAAGGTGCTGGGCATGAGCCCGGCCTGGTTTGAGCGCATCATGACCGGCGAGATCGTCAGCCGCATCACCACCGACACGACGCTGATCCTGTCGGTGATCGGCTCATCCGTCTCGATTGCCTTGCGCAATGTGCTGACGCTGGTGGGCGGGATGGCGCTTTTGGCGCTGACCTCGGCCAAGTTGGCGGGCTATGTGCTTTTGCTGGTGCCGGTGATCGTGGTGCCAATCATTGTGCTGGGGCGGCGGTTGCGGCGGCTTTCCCGTGAAAATCAGGATTGGATCGCCAATTCATCTGGCAAGGCAACCGAGGCTTTGGGCGCGGTGCAGACGGTGCAAAGCTTCACCCATGAGGCGGGCACCAAGGCCGAATTCGGCGAGGTGACCGAGAAATCCTTTGTTTCAGCACAGGAACGGATCGCCACCCGCGCCGTGCTGACGGTGATCGTGATCTTTCTGGTCTTTGCCGGGGTGGTCGGCGTCTTGTGGCTGGGCGCGCGGGATGTGCGCAACGGGGTGATGACGGCGGGCGAATTGGTGCAGTTCGTCATCTATGCCGTTCTGGTGGCCGGTGCCGTGGGGTCCTTGTCGGAAATCTGGGGCGAATTGCAGCGGGCTGCCGGGGCGACCGAGCGTCTGGTCGAGATCATTCAGGCCGAAGATCCGGTGAATGACCCCGCCGCGCCAAAGACGCTGGCGCTGCCGGTGCAGGGGGCGATTGCGCTGGAAGATGTGGTGTTCCACTACCCCTCGCGTCCTGAATACCGGGCGTTGAACGGGATCAGCCTGTCAGTGGCCCCCGGCGAGACGGTGGCGCTGGTCGGCCCATCGGGGGCGGGCAAATCGACGGTTTTGCAACTGTTGATGCGGTTTTATGACCCACAATCGGGGTTGATCCGGCTGGATGGCGTGCCCTTGGCCGATCTGCGCCGCGAGGATTTCCGCGCCCATGTGGCGCTGGTGCCGCAAGATCCGGTGATCTTTGCCGCCTCTGCCATGGAAAACATCCGCTTTGGCCGCCCCGGTGCGACCGATGCCGAAGTGCGCGAGGCCGCGCAGGCCGCAGCCGCGCATGAGTTCATCGCCGCCCTGCCGCAGGGCTATGACACCTGGCTGGGCGAGCGGGGCGTGATGCTGTCGGGCGGGCAAAAGCAGCGCATCGCGATTGCGCGGGCGATCCTGCGCGATGCCCGCGTGCTTTTGCTGGACGAGGCCACCAGTGCGCTTGACGCCGAAAGCGAGCGCGCGGTGCAAGAGGCGGTGGACCTTCTCGCGCAAGGCCGCACGGTTCTGGTGGTGGCGCATCGGCTGGCCACGGTGAAAAAGGCCGACCGGATCGTGGTCTTTGACGAGGGCCGCGTCGTGGCGATGGGCCGCCATGATGATCTGGTGGCCGAGGGCGGGCTTTATGCGCGGCTGGCCAAGCTGCAATTCACCGACGGGGCCGCCTGACGCCACGGCCCCCGGCTGTGCTTTTCCTTGGCAAATGCCGCAATCCGCCGCACAGTTGGTGCGGGGAACAGGCCTGCGCTGGGCGGCGGGCCGGGGGGATGACATCATGGGATCATTTGCATCGCGGGCGGATCTGAAGGCGATCGAGGCCGAAACGGCTTGGCAGGATCGTGATCTGCCACGGTCAATCTATGCCTTTCTAAGCCGCACCAAAGACGCGCATGGTGTAAGACCGGCGCTGTCCTTCCAGCTTTTGTCAGCACCGGGGTCAAAGTCGGAAACCCTGACATGGGCCGATCTGCATGGCCGGGTGACGCAGGCGGCGAACCTTTTTCGCAGCCTTGGCGTGGGCGAGGGCGATGTGGTCGCCTATGTTCTGCCGAATTCTGTGGAAACGGCGGTCACGCTTCTGGGCGGGGCGGTGGCGGGCAAGGTGAACCCGATCAACCCGCTCTTGGAGGCCGAACAGATTTCAGCCATCCTGCGCGAAACCGGGGCCAAGGTGGTGGTCACGGTGCGGGCCTTTCCGAAAACCGATCTGGCGCAGAAAGTGGCCGAGGCGGTGAAACATGCGCCCAGCGTAAAGACGGTGCTTGAGGTGGATCTCTTGCGCTATCTGGGTGGCGTCAAGCGCCTGATCGTGCCGCTGATCCGGCCGAAGAATCCGGTGGATCACAGCGCCAATGTCCGTGACTTCAACGCCGAATGTGCCCGCCAACCGGCCGATCGGCTTTCCTTCAAGGACGGCACGGCCGACCGGGTGGCCGCACTTTTCCACACCGGCGGCACCACCGGCATGCCCAAGGTCGCCCAGCACAAGGTGTCGGGGATGATCTACAACGGCTGGCTTGGGGCGCGCCTCTTGTTTCAGCCCAGCGACGTGGTGATCTGCCCCTTGCCCTTGTTCCATGTCTTTGCCGCCTATCCGATCCTGATGTCGATGATTGCCTCGGGCGCCCATGTGGTGTTTCCCACCCCGCAGGGCTATCGCGGCGAAGGCGTGTTCGACAATTTCTGGAAGCTCGTGGCGCATTGGAAGGTGACCTATATGGTCACCGTGCCGACCGCGCTTTCGGCGCTGATGCAGCGCCCCGTCAATGCCGATGTCTCCACCCTGCGCGGGGCGTTTTCCGGCTCGGCCCCCTTGCCGGTGGAACTGTTCCACCGCTTTGAAAAGGCCACCGGCGTGCAGATCGTCGAAGGCTATGGGCTGACCGAATGCACCTGCCTTGTCTCGATCAACCCGCCCGATGGCAACAAGAAGATCGGCTCGGTCGGGCTGCCGTTCCCCTATTGCGAGGTAAAGATCCTTGCCCCGGACGGCGCCGGGGGCCTGCGCGATTGTGCGGTGGACGAGATCGGCGAGATCTGCGTGGACAATCCCGGCGTCTTTGCCGGCAACACCTATACCGAGGCGGCCAAGAACCGCGATCTTTACGCTGGCGACCGCTATCTGCGCACCGGCGATCTGGGGCGGCTGGATGCGGACGGCTATCTTTACATCACCGGCCGGGCCAAGGACCTGATCATCCGGGGCGGGCATAACATTGATCCCGCCATCATCGAAGAGTCGCTGATGGGCCATGAGGCGGTGGCCTTTGTCGGCGCGATTGGCCGGCCCGACGCCCATTCGGGCGAGGTGCCCTGCGCCTATGTCGAACTGGTCAAGGGGGCCACGGTGACCGAGGCCGAATTGATGGACTATGCCGCCCGCCACATCCATGAACGCGCCGCCCTGCCCTAGCATATCGAGGTGCTGGCCGACCTGCCGAAAACCGCCGTGGGCAAGGTGTTCAAACCCGATCTGCGGCGGCGCGCGATCACGCGGGTCTATGACGCGGCCCTGGCCGAGGCGGGGCTTGCCGCCCGTGTGGCCGAGGTGGCCGAGGACAAGAAACGCGGGCTGGTGGCGCGGATTGCCACCACCGGGACGGTAGAGGATGACGCCCTGCGCGCGGTTCTGGGCCAATTCCCCCCAGCCTGGGAGCGGGTGGGGTAAGGGCTGGCCCCTCGGCTGGCCCCTCTGCCCCCTACCCCCACGCGCCCATAAGGACGTTTCGCGTCACCTGTTCCACCGGTCGCTCCCGCGCGATCAGCCCGGCAACCCATTCGCAGGATGCGGCGTTGAACACCGCCCCCCTGCCGCGCCGGTAAACGGCCATGCAGCCATTGCCGCGGCTGGCCATCCCCAAGGTCTCGGCATCCACCCGGCCATAGACCCGCAGGGCCACATCTTCGGCGTCGGCGATGCCGATGAAGGGATCGGCATCCTGCGGCCCGGTCGAATGGGAGGCCGTCGTCGCGGGTGATAGGGCGACGATCGTCAATTCCCCCTGCAGCCCCGTGCCATCGGCCGCAAAGGGCAGGCCACGGGCCATGGTATAGTCGATCCCGTCCACCTCATAGCCAAAGATCTTCGACGCCGCCCCCAACACATCGCCATAGCCAAGGCCGGTGCCTGCCAGCGCCCAATAGTCGGACCGATACAATGTAAAGCCGCCCGCGCCATGGGCGGCGCAGCGGCTCCACCCGGCATAGACGCCCATGCTGCCGGTCAGCCCCATGGTCGCCACCGCCGGGCGGGCCACCTGCGGATGGTCCCAATAACTCGTCAGCCGGTTCGTCCCGGCCAAGGGGTCCGCCGCCTCTGCGGTGGTCTTGAAACAGGTCTGAGTCAGAAGATCATCCGACAACCGCGTTTGCCAAAAGAAATTGCCGCCGAACCGCGCCAATTCCCCGCCTGCATCGACCCAAGCATCGACCGTATCGCGCATCTCCCACGACCAGTATTCATCATGCCCCACGATCAGCGCGCGGGAATAACCGTCCAGCGCTTTTGGGTCGCAGTGCAAATCGTGCTGGGTGAGGTAATCAAGCGCAATCCCCTGCGCCTCACACCACAGCGCGAAAGGCCGCTCGAACGCCGCCCAGCCGGACGAGGCGTATTTCTTCGAAATCCCCTTGGCGCGGGCATAATCCATATGCGGATAGCGCGGCTTGGACAAAAGGGGCGAGGTATGGGGGATACGCGGCGCATCGGCGGGCCATGCCACAAACCCGGTGGCCCAGGGGCGCAACAGGCTGACATTGGGTGCGAAATCCCCGCCCTCCGGCCCCGTGAGCCCCTGATAATGGTTCGACCCGCCCCAGTCATTATAGGCACACCATGTGCCGGTCGCCAAAACCATGGCCAACCGAGCCTGTGGCTTGGCCGCCCGCAGCACGAACATGTGCTGCGACTGATGCCCCGGAATGGTCAACGTGACGGTATAGACGCCGCTTTGCCAATCCTCTGGAATGGTCATGTCGAAAGCCACAGGCCAGCCGCAGCCCGTGACCGAGCAATCGGCGGGGGTCGGTTGGAAGGCGGTGGCAATCGTGGTGTCCAGAACCGCCGCAGCTGTCAGCCCGTCACGGGCGATGACCAGATGCGCCTCTGGCGCGCTGGACATGGCATGAAGGGTCAGCCGTTCGCCGGGTTTGTAGGATAAGGCCCCGGTGTAGCCCCAGACCTGCACGCGGGCGGGGTCGTTTGACGCCACCTCATAGTAATGCCCCGTCACCGGATCGCCATCATCATAGGGGCCAGCGGTGAAAAACCCTTGCAGCGCCATCACCGCGCGCCCATCCGCAGGGCCACATCCAGCATCCGGTTGGAAAAGCCCCATTCATTGTCATACCAGCCAAAGACCCGCAGCATCCCGCCGTTGGTCACCCGGGTTTCAGGCAGCGCCATGACAATGCTTTCGGGCCGCGCGCGCAGATCGGACGAGACAAGCGCCTTGGTGGTGGCCCCGATCACGCCCCCCGCCGTGGCCAGCACCGCGTTCACCGCCTCGGCCGTCACCGCCCGCTCGGTCATCACCACCAGATCCACCGCCGAGACACTCGCCGTCGGCACCCGCACCGCCGATCCTTCGATCCGCCCGGCAATCTGCGGCAAGACCGTATCCAACAACCGCTGCGCGCTGGTGGTCGTCGGCACCATCGACAAGGCGGCCGCGCGCGAGCGGGCAAATTCCGCCGCCGGGGCATCCACTGTGGGCTGGCTGCCGGTATAGCAATGGATCGTTGTCATCGACCCGGTGACAATGCCCCAGTGTTCGTGGATCAGCCGCGCCAAAGGCGCCAGCGCATTGGTGGTGCAAGAGGCATTCGACACGATGGATTGATCGGCCAAGGCCGCGTCATTGGCCCCCAGAACCACGGTGAAATCCTCCGCCGCCGATGGACCCGACACCAGCACCCGCCGCGCCCCCGCCGTCAGCCCCCGCATCGCCACATCGCGGACATCGGCACGGCCCGTGCATTCCATCACCACATCCACGCCCGACAGATCCAGCGTCGAGATATCCGGCGTGCGGTGCAGGGGAATGGCGCGGCCATCCACCACCAAAGCCCCGCTTTCCAGCGCGACCGATCCGGGCCATGGGCCAAAGACGCTATCGAATTCAAAGAGATACGCACACATATCGGCGGCGGCGATGTCATTGATCCCGACAATCCGCAGCCCCGGCGCGGCCCCCTTGGCCCAGGCCCGCAAGACCGACCGCCCAATGCGCCCAAAGCCGTTGATAAAGACGTTCATCGCGGATCTCCCACCATTGCCCGCAGATCATCACGGGCCGGGCAGGCTTGCAACCATGGCCCAAGGATTTGGTCAAACTGGACGTATCCCGCCCGTCGCCTCGGTCACCTGATCGGCGGCGGCGCGCACCATCGCGCCGATGCGCGGCGCGTCCTCCAGCGCCATGCGAAAGGCCGGGCCCGAAATCGAGAGCCCCGCCACAGGCTCGCCATAGGCATTGAAGATCGGCGCGGCGACACAGCGCATCCCCGGCGCACGTTCCTGATCGTCAATCGCAAACCCCCGTGCGCGGGTGGCGGCCAGATCGGCCTGCAAGGCCGCCTCGGTGGTCAAGGAAAACGCGGTAAAGCGCTCAAGCCCCCGCCGCGCCACAAGGCCCGACAGCTTGGCCGGGTCATACCACGCCATCAGCGCCTTGCCGATGCCCGAGACATGCATCGGCCCCTTGGTGCCGGGCGGGAAAAAGGCGCGAATGGCCTGATGGGTCTCGACCTGCGCCAGAAACAGTGCCTCATCGCCCACCTCGACCCCCAGATTGGCCGTCTCGCCACTGTCGAGCATCAAGGCCTCCATCGGCGCGCGGGCGCGCTCGATCACCTTGGTGCGGCGCAGAAAGGCCGAGCCGACGCGAAACGCCCCACCGCCGATGTGCCACAGCTGGCCGGGATCCTCGACCTCGACCATCCCGCGCCCCTGCAGGGTGACCAGCGCGCGATAGACGGTGGCCACCGCCTGATCGGATTTCGCCGCAAGATCCGACAGCGTCAGCCCCGAATGGGCCGCCAGAATCTCCAAAAGCCCCAGCGCCCGATCCAGCGCCTGAATGGTGTTCTGATCGGTCTTGTCGTGAAAAGACTTCGGGCGGCCTTTGGGCTTTGCAGGATCAGCCATGGCGGTGAAAAACCCTTCTGCGTTGATTTTCATGGGCTTTATCACATTTTTCATCTATTGAAAAATCTTTTCGAAAAAATTGCACAGCAAGGAGCACAGGCCTAACCTGCCCTGACATTACAGGGAGTATCCCCATGTCCGCCCAGAACCCGGTTTTCATCCCCGGCCCGACCAATATGCCCGAGGAACTTCGCAAAGCCTGCGATATCCCGACGCTTGACCACCGCTCGCCCGCCTTTGGCCGGATGTTCCGCCCGGCGGTGGCAGGGGTGAAGCGGGTCTTGAAAATGTCGGCGGGTGAAGTGTTCCTCTTGCCCTCAACCGGCACCGGCGGCTGGGAGGCGGCGATTTCCAACACGCTCTCGCCCGGCGACACGGTGCTGGCGGCGCGGTGCGGCATGTTATCGCATCGTTGGATCGACCTGTGCCAACGCCACGGGCTGTCGGTGGAAATTCTTGAAACCCCATGGGGCCAGGGCGCGCCTGTGGCGCGGATCGAGGCCGCCCTGCGCGCCGATACCGCCCACAAGATCAAGGTGGTTCTGGCCACCCATAATGAAACCGCAACCGGGGTGCGGTCGGACATCGCAGGTATCCGCCGAGCGATGGATGCCGCAAACCATCCGGCGATGCTGTTTGTCGATGGGGTGTCCTCGATTGCCTCGATGCCCTTCGACTTTGACGGCTGGGGCGTCGATATCGCCGTGGCGGGCAGCCAGAAGGGCTTCATGCTGCCCGCGGGCCTTGCGATCTTGGGCGTCAGCCCCAAGGCGCTGGCGGCGATGGACACCGCCCGCCTGCCGCGCTGTTTCTTCGACCTTGCCGACCAGATCCGCAGCAATGCCAGCGGGGGCTTTCCCTATACCCCGCCCGCCGGCCTGATTGCGGGCCTGTCGCGCAGCATCGAGATGCTCGAGGATGAGGGGCTGGAGGCGGTCTATGCCCGCCACCACCGGCTTGCCGAAGGCGTGCGCCGGGCCGTGGCCGCCTGGGGCATGGCCCCCTGCGCCGCCTCGCCCGATCTCTATTCCGACACCATCACCGCCGTCCTGGTGCCCAAGGGCTGCAACGGCACCGATCTGGTGCAGCTCGCCGCGTCGAAGTACGGCGTCGCCTTAGGCGTTGGCTTGGGCGAGGTGGCGGGCAAAGTGTTTCGCATCGGCCATCTTGGGATGCTGAGCGATGTCATGGTGCTGGCCGGGCTGGCGACGGCCGAGATGTGCATGGCCGATCTTGGCTGGCCGGTGCGGCTGGGCACGGGCGTTGTGGCGGCGCAGGAGTTATACCGGGGCAGCGTCCCGGCCATGGCCCTGGCGGCGGAATAGCGGAGCCTGCGGGAGCGAGGGGCCGGCCCCTCGCGCTCCCCGGGGTATTTTTGCCAAGATGAACAGGAGCATCCATGCAGATCCCGACCTTTGATGATGCCCTTGCCGCCCAGCGCCGCATTGCGCCCTATGTGCATGAAACGCCGGTGATGACCTCGCGCTTTCTTGATGATCTGGTGGGGGCAGAGCTATTCTTCAAATGCGAGAACTTCCAGCGTGCGGGGGCTTTCAAGGCGCGCGGGGCCTCGAACGCGGTCTTTGGACTGACCGAGGCGGCCGCCGCGCGCGGGGTGGCGACCCATTCCAGCGGCAATCACGGCACCTGCCTTGCCTATGCCGCCGGGCGGCGCGGCATCCCCTGCACCGTGGTGATGCCGCACAGCGCGCCGCAGGCCAAGAAAGACGCCGTGCGCGGCTATGGCGGGCGGGTGGTGGAATGTGAGCCTTCGACGACCAGCCGGGAGGCGGTGTTCGCCGAGGTGCTGGCCGAGACGGGGGCAGAATTTGTGCATCCCTACAACGACCCGCGCGTGATTGCCGGGCAGGCCACCTGTTCGATGGAGTTCATTGCCCAAGTGCCGGGGCTTGATGCCATCATGGCGCCGATTGGCGGCGGGGGCCTGGTCTCGGGCACCTGTCTGGCGCTATCGCATCTGGAGCCGGAGATCGCCATTTATGCCGCCGAGCCAGCGCAGGCCGATGATGCCGCGCGGTCCCTGGCCGCCGGGCACATCATTGCCGATGACGCGCCCGTCACGGTGGCCGACGGTCTGAAAGTGCCCTTGAAGGACCTGACCTGGCATTTCGTGCGCCAGCATCTGCGCGCCATCCTGACCGCCGAAGAGGATGAGATCATCGTCGCCATGCGGCTCACATGGGCGCGGATGAAGCTGGTGACGGAGCCCTCCTGCGCCGTGTCTCTGGCGGCGATATTGAAGAACCGCGCCGAGTTCCAGGGCAGGCGCGTGGGGGTGGTCCTGACCGGGGGCAATGTCGATCTGGATCGGTTGCCGTGGATGAAAGGGGTTTGAGATGAACAAGGTGACATCGTTTGAGGGGCTTGAGGTCGGCTATGACATTCCCGCCCTGCCCGGCATGACCGAGGCAGAGATCCAGACCCCCTGTCTGGTTCTGGATCTGGACGCGCTGGAGCGCAACATCGCCAAGATGGGCGCGATTGCCGCCCAGATGGGGGTGCGTCACCGGGTGCATGGCAAGATGCACAAGTCGGTGGATGTGGCCCTGTTGCAGGAACGTCTTGGCGGGGCCTGCGGTGTCTGCTGCCAGAAGGTGAGCGAGGCGGAGGTTTTTGCGCGCGGCGGCATCAAGGATGTGATGGTCTCCAATCAGGTGCGCGACCCGATGAAGATCGACCGGCTGGCGCGCATCCCCAAGCTGGGCGCGCGGGTGATCTGCTGTGTGGATGATCTGGCCAATGTGGCCGATCTCTCGGCCGCCGCCTTGCGCCATGGCACCCGGATCGAGGTCTTGGTGGAAATCGACTGTGGCGCGGGCCGCTGTGGGGTCAAGACCACGCCCGAGGTGGTGGCAATTGCCAAAGCGGTGGACACGGCACCAGGCTTACGTTTTGCCGGGCTGCAGGCCTATCAGGGCGCCATGCAGCACATGGACCTTCACGCCGACCGCAAGGCCAAGATCGACATTGCCGTGGCACAGGTGGCCGATGCGGTGGCCGGGCTTAAGGCGGTCGGGCTGGCCTGTGACATTGTGGGCGGCGGCGGCACGGGATCGTATTATTTCGAGGGGAATTCCGGCGTTTACAACGAGTTGCAATGCGGCTCCTACGTCTTCATGGATGCCGATTATGGCCGCATCCTGGACAAGGACGGCCAGCGGATCGACCAGGGCGAATGGGAAAACGCGCTGTTCTTGCTGACCAGCGTGATGAGCCATGCTAAGCCTGACAAGGCGATTGTGGACGCGGGCCTGAAGGCGCAATCGGTGGATTCCGGCCTGCCGGTGGTCTTTGGCCGCACGGATGTCAAATACGTCAAATGTTCCGATGAGCATGGCGTGATCGACGACCCTGAGGGCGTGTTGAAGGTCAATGACAAGCTGCGGCTGGTGCCGGGCCATTGTGACCCGACCTGCAACATCCATGACTGGTATGTCGGTCTGCGGGGTGGCGTGGTCGAGGTGGTCTGGCCCGTCTCAGCGCGCGGCAAGGCCTATTGAACCTTTGAAGCATCCAGGGTCAGGCTGCTGCGGCCCTTCCCCCCCGGCCCCTCTGAAAAGGCGCGAAACCATGTTGATTGCCCCCGAGGCGCTGATCGCTGATCTGGTGACGGCCGAAGATGCCCATGACGCGGTCGCGGCCTGTCTGGCGGCGCAGGCGCGGGGCGCGGCCGAAAACTTCCCCGTGATCCGCCAAGCCTTGGGAGAGGGGCGGCAATACGGGTTCAAATCCGGGATCGACCGGGCCGCGGGGCAGATGGGGGTCAAGGCGGGGGGCTACTTCCCTGGCAATGCCGCGCGGGGGATGATCAACCACCAATTCAGCGTGTTTCTGTTTGACCCCGACAGCGGCCGGCCCTTGGCCATGGTGGGGGGCAACCTGCTGACCGCGCTGCGCACGGCGGCGGCAGCGGCGATTTCCATCGACCGGTTGGCGCGACCGGATGCGCGGGTTTTGGGCATCGTGGGGGCTGGGCATCAGGCCGGGTTTCACCTGCGCGCCGCGGCACGGCTGCGGCCTTGGGAGCGGGTGATCGGCTGGAATCTGCATCCCGAGATGCTGCCGCGTCTGGCCGCGATTGCCGCCGATCTGGGCCTGCCCTTTCAGGCGGTGGATCTGCCGCAGATGATTGAGTCCGAGGCGATCATCACCATCACCTCATCGCCAGCCGCCAGCCTGATGGCCGCCCATGTCCGCCCCGGCACCCATCTGGCCTGCATGGGCACCGACACCAAGGGCAAGCAAGAGGTAGAGCCTGCCCTTGTCGCCCGGTCCCGGCTGTTCACCGACGAGGTCGCCCAATCGGTGAGCATCGGCGAGGCGCAGCACGCGGTGGCGGCGGGGCTTGTGCGGTCGCAGGACATCACCCCCTTGGGCGCGGTGCTGGCGGGGCAAGCGCCGGGGCGGCAGTCGGATCAGGAGATCACGCTTTACGACGGCACCGGCGTGGCGTTGCAGGATCTGGCCGTGGCCGCCATCGCGGTGGCGCGCGCCCGCGCGCTGGGCTTGGGGCTGACGGTCGAGGTCTGAGGCCGATTTCAACCATAGACGCCGAGGCCCCCGCGCGTTAAGTCCGACCCATGCCGCGCTATGCCCTGAAGATCGAATACCACGGTGGCCCCTTTGCGGGCTGGCAGCGCCAGTCGCAAGAGCTGGCCTCGGTCCAGGGCGCGGTCGAGGACGCCTTGGCCAAGCTGGAACCCCGCGCCCATACCATCGCCGCCGCCGGGCGCACCGATGCTGGCGTTCATGCCACAGGGCAGGTGGCCACGCTGGACATGGAGCGCGACTGGGACCCCTTCCGCCTGATGGAGGCCCTGAACCACCATCTGCGCCCCGCCCCCGTGGCCATTTTGGCCGCCGTGCGGGTGGCGGATGACTTTCACGCCCGGTTTTCCGCGACCGAGCGGCGCTACCTTTTTCGTCTGATCCAGCGCCGCGCGCCCTTGACGCATGACGCAGGGCTGGCCTGGCGGGTGCAGCACAGCCTTGATCTTGAAGCGATGCGCGCAGGGGCTGCGCATCTGATCGGCCTGCACGATTTCACCGCCTTCCGATCAACGCTTTGCCAATCGAAAAGCCCGGTGAAAACGCTGGACGAGATTTCGATCACCGATGCGCCCTATCCGGGCGGTCGCGAAATCCGCTTTACGCTGCGCGCCCGCAGCTTCCTGCACAATCAGGTGCGCTCCATCGTCGGCACGCTGGAACGGGTGGGCGCGGGCAGTTGGGCGCCCGAAGACGTCAAGGCCGCGCTTGACGCAAAAGACCGGGCCGCCTGTGGCCCGGTCTGTCCGCCAGATGGGCTCTATCTGACCGGGGTCGGCTATCCGGTCGATCCATTCGGCTGAACGGGCAACCTCCAACCACCAAACCGTTCCCCCCCCCCACCCCCAGCCCCTCCCCACGGGGGGGGGGGGGAGGCGGCAGATGGACACCGGGTGCGCGGGGGGCAAGACTTGCGGCCCCCTCCCCCTTGTGGGGAGGGAGGGGGTGGGGGGCCTGTTCAGCCCTCGCGCCGTTCGACCTGCAACAGCCGGCCCATCACGATGGCAATGGCCGCAGCGGCGAACGAGAACACCGCCCCCATCTTGGCCGCCTCTTGTGCAGCCCCCGCCGGGAAGGCCACAGTGGTGACGAACAAGGCCACGGTAAAGCCGATGGCCGCGACACAGCCCAAGACCCACAGATCACGCGGCTTCATCCCCGCCGGCAGGGCAAAGCCCAGTTTGACCGCCAACATCCCCATCAGGAAGATGCCCACCGGCTTGCCGATGATCAGACCGCCCAAGACCATCCACGTCGGCTCGCCAAAGGCGGAAAACACCACGCCCGCGTTAAGAAGGCCAAAGAAGAACAGCATCACCTCGACGAAATACTTCAGCCGATGCTCGATCCAGTTCAGAAGGTCGGTCAGATGCACCTCGGCTTCGGCAAAGATGCCATAGGGCCGGTCGGCATGCGGAATGGTCGGCACAATAGGCAACAGGCCCAGCGCGGGATGGATGCCCGCATTGTGGAACCCATACCACGAAATGGCCCCGGCAATCGTATAGGGCCAAAAGCTCAGCTTCTTGCGCATACAGGTCGAATTGGGCCGGTCCTGCTTGCCCCGGTCCAGATGGCGCGGCAACCAGTTGGCCAGCACATAAACCGCAACCGCCGCCGCAAAGGACATCAACAGCCAGGCAGGCTGCAATTCGCCGGTCGGGTAGAAGATCGCCAGAATGATCATGCCCCCCGCATCATCGGCAATCGCCAGAAGCAGAAGGAAGGGAATCGCCGGATGGCCCGCACCAAAGACGATGCGGCCGACAAGATAGGAAAAGGCGATATCGGTGGCCGTCGGAATGGCCCAGCCTTGGGCATATTGGTCCAAGACCCCCAGCATCGCCCCGATCAGAAGATAAACCGCTGCCGGGCCGATCATGCCGCCCGCCGTGGCGATCAGGGGCGTCATCGCCTTCTTGCCACGCAATTCCCCGTCCTTCAGGACGATGCCTTCCCAGACCTCCTTGGCGGCAATGGCAAAGAAGAAGGCCATGCAGATATCGTTGATGACAAAGTGCAGCGTCAGCGTGCGATGCACCTCTCCCGCCACCTCATGCGCGTGCCCGATGGGCGCGTGGTCCCACAGCACGAAATGCGCCAGATGGCTGTAGCTTTCATAGTCCACATTCGCCCAGATCAAGGCCAGCAGCGCGCCGGACAAGAGCAGAAGCGAATAGGTGGAGATGACATTCCAGACTTTATACATTCCCAGTCCCGTCGTTTCTTGTGATGATCTTTCAAGCCGAGATCATCTGTTGCTTGCAAGTTCCCAGCCAGGGGCAAAGCCCCAGGGCCTATCAGTTCAGATCCTTCAATAGCCGCCCATGCTTGCGTACCTCGGTCAAGACCGCGCCAAAGGTGGTCAACTCCCGGCCCTTCAACATCGGCATCAGTTTCAGAAAGGCATCTGCCGTGGCCACGGTGTCGCCAATCGCGGTGTGGCGGTCGGCCTCGGGGATGGTGATGCCCAGACGATGCGTCAGCGCATCAAGGCTGTGGGTCTCGTGCTGGCCATAGATCACCGCCGACAAGAGCACCGTGTCCAGAACCGGATGGTCAAAGGCCAGACCCAGCTCGGCCTCGCGGCGGCGTAGGAACTGCATGTCGAAGGGCGCATTATGGGCGATCAGCACCGCGCCCTCGGCAAACTTGTGGAACCGACGCAGCACCTCGTCCACCTCGGGCGCATCGGCCACCATGGCCTCGGTGATGCCATGCACCTCGGTCGATGACAACGGGATCGACCGGCGCGGATTGACCTGCGTATCAAAGACCTCGCCATCGACGCGGCGGCCATTGACGATCCGCACGGCGGCGATCTGCACGATCTCATCGCCCTGCTGCGGCAAAAGCCCGGTGGTCTCGGTGTCAAAGACCACATAGGTCAGCGCCTCAAGCGGGGTTTCGGCCACCTTGTCGGTGCGCGCCCGCGACAACAGATCGAAATCATAAACCACAGACCGGATCACCGGCTTGGGCCGGGCCGTTGCGCGGCGGGCCTGCCGGATCGGCAGGCACAAGGACTGCCGCCCCCCCGCCACAGGCTCGGGCCAGATCTCGGTCGCATGGCTGGCCAGAACCGACCGGCAGGACACCTCGGGCACCAGCCGGTCCAGCGGCTCTTCCAGCCAGCGCTCCAGCGCGCCAATGCCCAAGGGCGCCCCCGCCCAGCACAGCCGGATCATCGCGCTGCTGTCCTCTTCATCAATCCGCAACGACAGATCCTCGGCCCCAATCTCGCGGCGCAGATGCAGCGCAAGACCATCCAGAAGCGAGATGATCTCGAACCCGTTGGCGCGCAGCAGGACCTCGGCCGCCGTGCTCTGCAACGCCACCCCCTCGGCCTCAAGCCGCGCCTTCAGCCCGTCGGCCAGGTCTAGCGCCCGGGTCTGCGTCAGCCCCCCGCCCTCGATCCGGCCCTCGTCATGGCGCCCGGCGAGTTCGGTCACCGCCTGCGACAAGGCCCCCAACTCCTGACGCAAGGCGCGCTCCATCGCCTCGGGCAAGGCTTCGCCGGGCGGGACAACCGCCATCAGCGTCGACAGGTTCGCCGCCGGACGGCGCATCCGGTCAAAGACCTCCGTCAACAGGGCCTCGCGCCGGGCATGGGCCGACAGATCGGCCGTCACATCGCGCAGGGTCAGCACATAGCCCGGCGCCGCCCCCTGCCCGCCCGGCGTCAGACGCATCCGCGCTGCCAAGACCCGCGCACCCGTCGTGGTGGTGCACAAAAGATCGGTCGCCGCATCCGGATCACCGGTGGCGATCAACCGGTCATGGGCATGGCGCACCGGGCCGTCGCGCAGATAGTCGAACAGCCGCCGGTCTAGCCCCGGTGCCACCCCGCCCGCCATCAGATCCACTGCCTGGGTGTTGTAAAAGGCCAGCGTATGGTCCCCCGACACCAGAAGCACCCCCACCGGCACATCCGACAACAGCGTCTCAAGCCGCGCCTTCTCCTGCGACAGCCGCTGCGTTTCGCGCATGACCGATTCCGCCAGGGCCGAGCGCGTCTCGGTCAACCGCCGCGCAGCCGCCGTCGCCGCCGGGGCCAGATCGCCCAGATAGCGCGCAATCGCCACATCCATGTCCGAGGTCACATCCGAATGAGCCCGCGCCCGCAGCGCGCCGGACAGGATGTCGATGGGCTTTGCCACATTGGCATCGAACAAAAACCAGACCCAGGCTACCAGCAAAAGCGCGACAAACCCCGCCACCACCCAGGCCTGCACAAACCCCGAAAGCGCCTCGGGCGCGGCCAGGCGTCGATAGCCCAGCCCAAACCCCATGCTGATGGCCACCACCACCCCAAGCCCCAGGGCCGCAAAAAACAGGAACACCCTGATGCGCAGCGACAAACGGTCGAGCATGCTAGGCTCCCGTGTCCAGAAGCCTGCGCACTTCCTCCCGCAACTCTTTCAACTCGAACGGTTTGGTGATGAACCCGTCGGCTCCAATCGCCAACCCCTTGCGCTTTTCAATCGCCGATCCGCGCGCGGTCATCATCAAGATCTTCACATCGGCCAGATCGGGATCCAGCCGCACCCCCTGACAGATCTCATAGCCCGAAGCACCGGGCAGCATCACATCCAGAAGCACAAGATCGGGATGCAGGTCACGGATCCGCGGCAGCGCCTCGGCCCCGTTGGCCACACGCGAATGGTCATAGCCCTCGCGCGTCATCAGAAAATCCAGCGCCAAGGCGATGTTGTCCTCGTCCTCGACCACAAGGACCCGGTGCTTGCGTTTGGTATCGGCCATCTCAGCCCTCCCGCTTAGCCCTTGAGGCAAGCCGTCTCGTGCAATTCATCCCCCGGCTCTGCCGTGACCCAGGCCGCCCCGGTCACAACCCCGGCCTCATCAATCTTCATTCCCTCGACCACCGGCGTCTGCCGCCCCTCGGCACAATCAAACACCATCAGCGCGTTCTGCGGGTTCTGCCAGCGGGCAAAACCAAAGACCTGCGCAGTCACCAGCGTGTCCACCTGCGGATGGCGCGCGCGCTTGGTCGTATCAATCGCGCTGAACCGCTCGGTGATCGGCACCAGATAGGTCCAGGGCCGCAGGGGAGAGGCCATGGCCTCGTCATTCACCACCGCAAAGCCCGGCGGCAATTGCGCGCTTACCCGGTCAAACCAGGTGTATTCCAGCCAGACCGTCGAAGCGATCATCCCCAGACCGGCGCTGCACGGCACCAGCCATCTCGGCAGCGCCTGAAACCTCCGCCGCAGCGCCCAGAAGAACAGGCCTGCCGTGCCCGCGACAAAAAACGATCCAATCAGTTCAAGTGCCATTGCAGGCCCGGTCCTTAACTTCTGGCGCCGCGGGCATTGCCCACGGCCGATTGCATGGTGCGCACGACGACAAAGGCGTCGCGCAGGTGACTACGTTCGAAATCCGACAGATCCGAAGGCGCAATGAAATTATCCGGCTTCTGCCCCGACCGGATACGCCGCAATTGATGGTGCAGCCGGGTTTCGGCGATCAGGTCATAGGCCTCGACCAGATCCCGCGCGCCCGAGGCCGAAATCACCCCGGCATCCGCCGCCGCCTGCAAGCGCGCCCGCGTGTTGACCTCTGGCAATTCCCCGATCAGCGCAGAGACACGGCCCAGATCGGTCACCGGCACCACGCCGTTGTGCTTGAGATCAATCGTATTCTTGTGCTCGCCCGACCGAATGGTGGCAAAGCCGCGCAACAGGCCCAAGGGAGGCGTGTGCTTCAGGCTGTTGGCGATCATATGCGCCACAAAGATCGAATTCCGCGCCGCATGGTGCAGCGTCTCGGATTGCAGATCGGTGAAAAGGCTCGCCTTGCCACCAATGGGGCGCAGATCGAACATCACGCTGGCCAGCATCTGTGCCATCGGATCGGGGGTGTTGATCCAGCGGTCGAAATAGCCCCGCCAGACCGACTGGCGCTGACACCATTGCGGATTGGTCGCCATCATGTCGCCGGGGCAATAGAAGTAGCCGCAGGCGTCCAGCCCGTCCGACACCATCCGCGCCAGTTCGGCAAACCAGGACATATCGGCATCCGTGGCGCTGTCGTCGATGATCAGGCAATTGTCCTGATCCGAAACCCCGGTCTGCTCTTGCCGCCCCTGAGAGCCGCAGGCCGCCCAAAGATAAGGCACCGGCGCCGGGCCAAGCTTGGCCTCCGCCATGGCCAGCAGGCGGCGCGTCACCGTATCGGCCACATCGGTGATCAGCCGCGTCACCACCTCATGGGCGTGATTGCCCCCGACAAGCTGCACCAGAAGCCGGGGGATGCGCGCGGTCGCGGCGGCCAGCTCTTCCACCGTCTGCGCCGTGGCCGCATCGCGCACCAACAGCGCCGAGGACACCGCCGGAAACCGCGTAAGATCGGTCTGGGTGATCATCCCCACCAGCTTGCCATCCTCCACCACCGGCAGATGCCCGATGCGATGCTCAAGCATCGTGTGCAAAATGTCTGACCCCAGACTGTCCGGCGACAGCACCAGCGGATCGGCCGCCATGACGGCACTCACGGGGCGGGACGGATCAATGCCCTCGGCCAGCACCTTGTTGGTGAAATCGCGCGCCGTGACGATGCCCTGCAAACGGCCGTCCGTTGCAATGGCAAGGCAGGAGATATGGGCATCGCGCATTATCTGGGCGGCGGCGCGGATCGTGGTGTCAGGCGTCACCGCAATCGGCGCGCGCGAGACAAGATCGCCCACCTTGCGCGTGGAGATATCGGCCTCGCGGGCCTCTTGGCTGCGGCCGCGGTGGAAAAAGCGCTCAAAGGCCGGGTAGCTTGCGATCAGGCGGCGGAATTCCGCGTCCGGCAGCATCAGGACCGTGCTGGCCTCGGTCGTCTTGGCCGTGGTCACCGCCACGCCATCGCGCATCAGCCCGCGCTCGCCCAGCGAATTGCGCGGACCCAGAATCGACACCAGCACGCCCGAGGGGTCCATCACCTCGACCGCGCCCTTCATGGTCAGGAAAAGGCCCTGCATCGGCTCGCCGGCGGCATAGATCACCTGATCGGCGGCCAGCTCTCTGCAGCTGAAGGAAGTGGCGACCCGCGCCAACTCGTCCTGCGGCAGACTGTCGTAGGGGTGGACCGTTTCAAGAAAACCGATGATGGAGGTCAGATCTTCGCTCATCGTCTGGGTCCTTCAAGGGGTGCGCCCCCGGAGAGCAACTCTCCGGAGGCGCAAGAGGCTTAGTGCGCCTGAGCCTTGCCGGCACCTTTCGGCACGCGGATCGACTGGATCAGGTCCTGCACGTCCTGCGGCGGAGCCTTCGTCATGGCCGACACGATATAGGCGGCGGCCACGTTCAAAAGCGCACCAACCGGGCCGAAGCCAGCCGGCGAGATGCCAAGCCAGTGTGCGTCGGGGGTGTTCGGCAGCATGTTCGTGCCAGGGATGAAGAACCAGCCCAGGTAGAGGAAGATGTAGACCGAGGTCGCAATCAGACCGACCAGCATCCCCACGATCGCCCCTTCCTTGGTGACGCGGGTCGAGAAGATCCCCATCATCAGAACCGGGAAGATCGTCGCGGCTGCCAGACCGAAGGCCAAGGCCACCACCTGCGCGGCAAAGCCGGGCGGGTTCAGACCAAGCCAGGTCGCCAGCACGATAGCAGCAGCCATCGAGATACGCGCCCAGAGAAGTTCGCCCTTTTCGCTGATCTCGGGCTTCAAGGCGCCCTTGATCAGGTCGTGGCTGATGGCCGAAGAAATGGCCAGGAGAAGGCCCGCAGCGGTCGACAGCGCGGCGGCAAGACCACCGGCGGCGACAAGTGCGATAACCCAGCCGGGCAGAGCAGCGATTTCAGGGTTCGCAAGAACCATGATATCGTTGTTGACCGTGGTCAGTTCGTTGCCGACCAGACCCTGTTCAGCCAGCGACTTGCCACCGATGCCTTTGGCCGGATCGGCCAGGGCAGCATCGAAAGCCGCCTGCTTTTCGGCAGCGGCTGCTTCCAGCGCGACCTTGTCGGCATCAGCAGCCGCTTCCTCCAGCGCCTTCTTCGCCTCACCCAACGCCTTGGCGGCATCGGTGACCGGCTTCTTCTCGTTGAAGTACTGGATCAGCCCGTCACCGTTCTTGTCGGTAAAGCCAAGCAGACCGGTCTTTTCCCAGTTCCGGATCCAGGTCAGATCCGGGTTGCTGTCGATTTCAGCAATCGAAAGCGCGGGCTTCGAGAAGGTTTCGCCATCAATGGCGCCCGGCCAGAAGGTGGTGGTGATGTTCAGACGCGCCATCGAACCCACAGCCGGAGCCACGGTGTAAAGCAGGGCGATGAACACCAGCGCCCAGCCAGCCGACGAACGCGCGTCAGCCACTTTCGGCACGGTGAAGAAGCGGATGATCACGTGCGGCAGACCCGCGGTGCCGATCATCAGCGACATGGTGATGAGGAACATGTTGAGCATGTTCGTCGTGTCGGCGGTATAGGCGGCAAAGCCCAGATCCGTCACCACCTGGTCAAGCTTGTCCAGGAAGTAGGTATCGCCACCGGTCGGCGCATAGCCCCCGATGAAGCCCAGCTGCGGCAGAAATTGCCCGTCAGGTTCAGCGAGATGAAGATCGCCGGGATGGTGTAGGCGATGATCAGCACGATGTACTGCGCCACCTGGGTATAGGTGATGCCCTTCATGCCGCCGAACACCGCATAGGCGAACACCACGGCCGAACCGATCAGAAGGCCCGTCGTGGTCGACACTTCCAGGAAGCGCGCAAAGGTCACGCCGACGCCCACCATCTGCCCGATAACATAGGTGATCGAGATGACGAGAAGGCAGATCACGGCAACCAGACGTGCGCCGGTCGAGTAGAAGCGGTCGCCCACGAATTCCGGCACGGTGAACTTGCCGAACTTGCGCAGATAGGGGGCAAGCAGCAGCGCCAAAAGCACATAGCCGCCGGTCCAGCCCATCAGGAAGACCGAGTTGTTATAGCCCCCGAAGGCGATCAGACCCGCCATCGAGATAAAGGACGCAGCCGACATCCAGTCAGCCGCAGTCGCCATGCCGTTCATCACCGGGGGAACGCCCTGGTTTGCGGCATAGAATTCAGCCGTCGAACCGGCGCGAGCCCAGAACGCGATACCGAAGTAAAGCGCGAAAGACGCACCGATGACGATAAGGTTGAGTGTAAACTGATCCATCAGTCCCGGTTCCCTTTATTCTTCCACGCCGTGGGCGCGGTCGATCCCGTTCATCACCTTCGCGTAGACGAAGATGAGGATCAGGAACACATAGATCGATCCGTTCTGAGCGAACCAGAACCCGATATCGGCGCCGCCGACGTGGATCCCGGACAGCGCAGGACGAAGCAGGATGCCCAGCCCGAACGAGCAAGCAAACCAGATGGCCATCGAAATCGCGATGACCCTGACGTTCGCCGCCCAGTAAGCGCCGGCAGATGACTTGTCCGCCATGAGTGTCTCTCCCTGGTTGGTTTTCCCTGTACCACGGCCCCGGACTGTCCGGGACCGCAGCCTCCCTCAAGCCGCCACTTGCCCCACGATAGACCCAAGCGCCCCGCGAATCTTGTCGATGGCTCCCATCGCGTCGATCCGTTGCAAGACGCCCTTGCCTTCGTAATAGGCAATCAGCGGCGCCGTCTGCGCGTGATAGGCTTTCAGCCGCTCGCGCACAGTTTCGGCATTGTCGTCGGCCCGACTCTTCATGTCGGTGCCGCCGCATTTGTCACAAACCCCCGCGCGGGCGGGCAGCTTGAATTGGTCATGATAGCCTTCGCCGCATTTGGCGCAGGTGTAACGGCCCGAAACGCGGCCCACCATGGCCTCGTCATCGACCTCAAGGCTGATCGCCGCCGTCACGCGCTGGCCATTTGCCGCCAAAAGCCCGTCCAGCGCCGCAGCCTGCCCGTCGGTGCGGGGAAAGCCGTCAAGGATGATGCCCTTGGCCACGTCAGGCTGGGCCATACGGTCCTTCAGGATCGCCAGCACGATGTCATCGCTGACAAGCTGACGCCTCCATGACCGCCTTGGCCCGTTTTCCAGCATCCGAGCCCGCCGCAACAGCGGCGCGCAGCATGTCGCCGGTCGACAGCTGCACCAGACCGAAATCCTCTTCCAGCATCCGCGCCTGCGTGCCCTTGCCGGCCCCGGGGGGGCCAAGCAAGATCAGAACGGGGGATTGGTTCGCCATGCGCCCTTAACCCCGATTCATGCGGTTGTTGATCAGATCGTCAACCACCGAAGGATCTGCCAGCGTCGAGGTATCGCCCAGCGAGCCGTAATCGTTTTCGGCGATCTTGCGCAGGATGCGGCGCATGATCTTGCCCGAACGGGTTTTCGGCAGGCCGGGCGCCCACTGAATAAGGTCGGGCTTGGCAATCGGGCCGATCTCGGTGCGCACCCAGGCTTCCAGCTCCTTGCGCAGCGCGTCGGTCGGTTCCACGCCGTTCATCAGCGTGACATAGGCATAAATGCCCTGCCCCTTGATGTCATGCGGGTAACCCACAACGGCGCTTTCGGCGACTTTTGGATGCGCCACCAGAGCGCTTTCCACTTCCGCTGTGCCCATCCGGTGACCCGAAACGTTGATCACGTCATCTACCCGGCCGGTGATCCAGTAATAGCCATCCGCATCGCGGCGGCAGCCGTCACCGGTAAAGTAGTAACCGCGATACTGGCTGAAATAGGCCTCTTCAAAACGCGCATGGTCGCCCCAAAGCGTGCGCATCTGGCCCGGCCAGCTGTCGGCAATGCACAGCACCCCGTCGGTCGCGGTCGCTTCTTGCACCGCCGCCGTGGCCGGGTCCAGCACCACCGGCTTGACGCCAAAGAAAGGCTTGGTGGCCGAGCCGGGCTTTTGCGGAATGGCACCGGGCAGGGGGGTGATGAGGTGGCCACCGGTCTCGGTCTGCCAGAAAGTGTCGACGATCGGGCAGCGGCCCTTGCCGACATGGGTGTTGTACCAGTTCCAGGCTTCGGGGTTGATCGGCTCACCGACCGAACCCAAAAGCTTCAGGCTGGACAGGTCATGCTTGTTCACCCACTCCGGCCCCATCCCCATGAGCGAGCGGATCGCCGTCGGCGCGGTATAGAACTGGTTGACCTTGTGCTTGGCGCAAACTTCCCAGAAACGGCCGGCATCCGGATAGGTCGGCACGCCTTCGAACATGATGGTGGTCGCGCCATTGGCCAAGGGGCCATAGACGATATAGCTGTGACCGGTGACCCAGCCCACGTCGGCCGTACACCAGAAGATATCGCCTTCCTGATAGTCGAAGGTCATCTGATGCGTCATCGAGGCGTAAACCAGATAGCCACCCGAGGTGTGAACCACGCCCTTCGGCTTGCCGGTCGAGCCCGAGGTGTAAAGGATGAACAGCGGATCCTCCGCGCCCATTTCCACACAGGGGCAATAGGGCTTGGCCGCGGCCATCTCGGCCTTGACGTCGAAGTCACGGCCATCAACCCAGGAAATCTGATCGCCGGTATGCTTGACCACCAGGCATTTCACCCGTTCATCGCAATTGGTCAGCGCCTGATCGGTGTTCGACTTCAGCGCGGTTTTCTTGCCGCCACGCGGCGCAAAATCGGCGGTGATGACAACCTTGGCCTCGGAATCACTGATCCGGTTGGCCAGCGCATCCGGCGAAAAACCCGCGAAGACGATGGAATGAATCGCCCCGATCCGCGCACAGGCCAGCATCGCATAGGCGGCCTCGGGGATCATCGGCAGATAGATCACCACCCGGTCGCCCTTCTCCACGCCATGCGCCTTCAGCACATTGGCCATGCGGCAGGTGTTTTCCAAAAGCTGGGCATAGGTGATGTGCTGGGCGGGGGTTTTCGGATCATCGGGCTCCCAGATGATCGCGGTCTGATTGGCGCGGCTGATCATGTGGCGGTCGATGCAATTGGCCGACACGTTCAGTGTGCCATCCTCATACCACTTGATCGACACCTTGCCGATCTCGAACGAGGTATTCTTGACCTTGGTGTAATCCTTGATCCAGTCGATGCGCTTGCCCTGCTCGGCCCAGAAGGCGGAAGGATCGGCAACCGAGGCCGCATACATCTTGGCGTAGCTCTCGGCGGTCACATGTGCCTTTGCGATGAACTCTTTCGACGCCGAATACACACCTGTTGCCTTACCGGCTTCTGCCATTGGATCCTCCTCCAGTTTGAACAGCCTGACCCTGCCATCCACACGGCCCACGCCAAAGGCGCGGGTCTCCCCCGTGAACGCGATCATAATGGAAGTGTAAAAGAAGTGCTAACTCTAATTGCAATATGACTTTTCCTGTAAATAAATTGACAGGCCTGGCAGTCAATCATGTAAATGTGGCGAAAAGTGATTGCGAAATGACACAGTTGACCGCATCCCCCTCGGCGGAAACCGGCCCAAGGTCAGTTTGTCGCAGGGGGTGGGGTTGAAATCGCACCTTGAGATGATAGCGCAAGCATCCCAGGCCCGCCCCCGGCCCGACCACCCTGCGCAACAATCTTGCGTGCAAATGATTCGATTCAGCCGCGCGATTGCGCCGCCAGCGCCTCGGGCACCGCGTCCAGCCTGGGGACAAACAGCACCAGATCGCCTTGCACCCCCGCCTGATGCAGCGCGCGCCGCACCTCGGCACTGGCACCCGAAATCACCAGCCGCCCCTCGCGCCGCGCCATCTTGCGGGCCAAAAGCGCAAAGGAGTAGGCGCCCGAACTGTCAATGAGCGGCACGGCGGCAAAATCCACCACCAGGGCCCGCGGCCGCTCAGACACCTGATCCAAGACCGACCCCAGCCGCGCCGCCGCCCCAAAGAACCACGGGCCGTTCAGGTGATAGACCACCACATCCGTATCGCCATCGCCATCCAGGTCCATCTCGGGCAGCGCCAGACGGCTTTCGGCAATCGTCGTTCCCGCCGACATGCGGTTGATGAACACCAGCCCCGCCAGCGCAAAGCCCACCACGATCCCCTCGGTCAGGTCGCGGAACACCACCAGCCCGAAGGTCGCCAGCAACACCACCGCATCGGCCCGCGAATGGCGCGCCAGATGCCACAGCTCCTCCTTCTCGGCCATGTTCCACGCGACCACCGCCAGAACCCCCGCCAAGGCGGCCAAGGGGATGAACCCCGCCAAAGGCGCCGCCACCAGCATGAAGGCCAGCACAAACAGCGCATGCAGCATCCCCGACACCGGCCCGCGCGACCCGGCCCGCACATTGGTGGCCGTGCGCGCAATGGTGCCGGTCACACAGAACCCGCCGAACAGGGGCGTCACCACATTGGCCACACCTTGCGCCATCAACTCGGCATTGGGCCGATGCCGCCGCCCCGACATCCCATCGGCCACCACCGCCGACAACAGGCTTTCAATCGCCCCCAACAGCGTGAACGACAGCGCCCAGGGCAGCGCCGCCTGCACCGCCTCCAACCCGAAATCGGGCAGGCTCGGCACCGGCGGGCTGCGTGGCAAATCACCAAAGCGGCTGTAAATCGTCTCCACCGGCAGACCCATCACCGCCACCAAGACCGAGGCAAGCGCTGCCGCGATCAACAGGTTCGGCGCCTTGGGAAGCGCCCGCTTGATCCCGACGATCACCGCAATCGTGCCCAGCGCCACCATCAGCGCCGCCGGGTTCAGACTGCCCCGCGCGCCCCACAAGACCTCAAGCTTGTGCAAGATCTCCGCAGGCTCTGCCCCCGGCAGGCTCAGCCCCAAGAGATCCTTGATCTGGCTGGCAAAGATGATGACCGCAATCCCGGCGGTGAACCCCACCGTCACCGGATAGGGGATGAACCGCACATAAGACCCCGCCCGCAAGGCCGCCAGCACCGCCAGAAACACGCCTGACATCAGCGTGGCCAGCAACAGCTCCTCAACCCCAATCGCCGCCACACAGGCCGAGACCAGCACGATGAACGCCCCCGCCGGCCCGCCGATCTGAAACCGCGATCCGCCCAGCATCGACACGATGAACCCGCCGATGATCGTGGTGAACAGCCCCCGCTCCGGGCTGACCCCGCTTGCAATCGCAATCGCCATCGACAGGGGCAGCGCCACAATCGCCACCGTCAGCCCCGCCAGCGCATCGGCGCGCAGGTCGGCAGGGCGATAGCCCTCGCGCAGAATGGTCACAAGCTTTGGCAGGAATTCCGACGCGCTGTGAACAGGGGTCGGTGTAAGGGCCATGCCGTCGGCAACCTGATCTGAAGGGCAAAGCGCCAAGACGCATCGCGGGCAACCCATGGAAGGCGGATCGAATTGGGGTTAACAAACGCCTCAGACCCGCGCCTGTCAATATACTCACTTCTCCTTATACAGGACCATCAATCGTCCCCGAGGCCCCGCATGTCAAACCCCGCCCGCCCCGATCCGATCCAACCCGCCGATGACGCCGCCCGCGCAATGGCCCGCGCGCTTCTGGCGGTCCCACACGCGGCGCTGGCCTATCTTGACCCCACCGGCGGCCCCGCGATCAGTCGCATCGCCTTTGGCCTCTGCCCCAACGGCCAGCCAATGACGCTGATCTCTGCCCTCGCCCCGCATTTCGCCGCGCTCAAGGCCGATCCGCGCTGTTCGGTCATGGTCGGAGAGGTCAGCGTCAAAGGCGACCCACTCACCCACCCCCGCCTGATGATCCGCGCCAGCGCAAGCTTTGTGGCCCCCGATGACCCCGACCGCCCCACCTTTCGCGCCCATTGGCTCAAGGGCCACTCGAAGGCAGCCCTTTACATCGACTTCGCCGATTTCGCCTTTGTGCGCCTGACGCCCGAAAGCGCGCTTCTGAACGGCGGCTTTGGCCGTGCCTTCCGGCTTACCCCCGCCGATCTGGTCGCCTGAAGCCACCCCTTACAGCGGGTTGTCGCAGCGCGCCTTGACCATCGCCTTGCCCCGCACCGCCGAGGGCCAGCGCAGATGCACCAGCCGGTTGCCCGCCCCCTGCTCCACCTCGACATAGGGCTGCACCCATTGCACCGCGCCCCCGGCATTGCGCACCGGGCCTTCCAGCACATGGCTTTCCACATTGCGCGCCCGTGCGCCAAAGGGCAGGTAATCGCCCGCATCCACCACCCAGGTCTCGGCGGCGGTGTTCTGGGTATGCTCCACCAGAATGGGGCTCACCGTGGCCTGGGTGATGCCGTTGAAGGTGTTGTTGGCTAAAACCAGATTGCGGTAATTGCCCGTGTTCAGCACCGCGTCCGAAGTATCCACCATCTCCACCCGGTCAATCGCGCCAGTACCATTGCGGAACACATTGCCCGTCACCGACAAACCGGCAATCGAATGACCGCTGCCCTTGGGGGCCAGCACAAGGAACCGAAACGCCGGGCTGGTGTTCGAACACAAAAACAGATTGCCCGTGATGGTCAGCCCGCCAAAGGTAAAGCCGGTCGAGAACACCGGGTTCTGATCACGCTCGTTCGAAATCTCGATGAAACAGTTGTCAATGTAATTGCCCACCACAAAGCCCCGCACATTGCGCGTGCAAAACACCAACCCCGCCCGGCGCAGGCCCAAGGGCTCCTCATCCTCGGAAAACAGGTGATTGCCCAGGATGATATGGCTGCCCCCCGCCAGAACCCCGAAATGCGCGAAATAGGCCGCGCGGTTGTTGCGGATCTTGGCGTCATTGGCATTCACGTTGAACCCCACCGTGGTGCGGTTCTGCGCGGTCAATGAAAACTCCCAGCCGTTGAACAGGCAGCTTTCAATGACAATGCCCTGACAGCCCTCCTTGATGGATGTCACGCCGCGATCCTTGGGAAAAGAGAACGTGCAATCGGTGATGCGAAACAGCTTGCCCGTCACCGGCAGCATCACGCCACTGGCGATCTGGCCGCAGTTGAACTCGATATCGGAAATCTCGAACCGGCTAAGCTCCGCAAAGCCGCTGAAATCCAGCATGTAGCGATAGCGCTGAAAGGTGAACGTCCGCGTCGCCGCGCCCCCCCCACATCGGATCGGTCAATTCGATAGTGCTGGCGGCGACGTTCTTTGACGCCACATAAATCTCGCGCCCCACCCCGGTGCCCGAAATCCGCGCCCCCACCGGAATGGCCGCGATATTGGCCACCCCGGTAAGCGTTTTCGGATTGGCCGGGTTATAGGTCGCCACCGCCGTCACCGTCTGGGTGTTCCAGGCACTGCCGGGCGCGGCCTGCAACAGCCCATGGGTCAAGACCCGGCGCTGTCCGAAACTCGTCAGCCCCGCAAGGGCGGCCACATCAATCGGCTGGGTCAACTCCACCCGCCGCCCAGACAAGTCCAGCGCCACATGATCGATGAAATAAAACAGCGCCTGCAACGCCTTGCGGAACCCCGCCAACTCGCCACCAAAGGCCGCCGCATAGGTATCAAGGTTGAAATTCCGCGTGCAGGCCAGCCGCTGATCCTCCGGCATCACCACGGTGCCTTCGAACTTCACCGGGTTGTCAAAGGTGAAATGCGTCGCCAAGCGGTAGGCGCCGGGCGACACCACCACCGTCTTGCCCGCCGCCGCCGCATCGGCGGCGTCAAAGGCGGCCCAGTCATTGGTCACCCCATCGCCCACCGCGCCATAGTCGCGCACATCCACCCAGTCGAACATTTCCGAATGGAAAATCGCCGTGACATCCTCGATCACGATGTCATCAATCCGCACGACACCCCCCGTCGGCCCGGTCAGATCCAACCCCATATGGCCGTAAACCGGCGCCGTGCCCCAGACCATATCCACCCCGGTCCGGTTGCCCGAGGCGATGATGGCACTCACCGTCACCACCTGCCCATAGCCCGTCAGCGCCACATCAGGCCCAAGCTGATCGGCCGCGCCCACATTGTTGCCCGCACTGTTCCCGGCCCAGGCGGCAATCCGCACCGTCGGCGAGGGCCCGCTGATCGCCTTCACCCGCGCGGTGACCCGCAGATACAACCCCGGCTGAAACGGAATCTGCTGAAACGACCGCAGCTTTTGCGTGGCCGCCGTCTTTTGCAGCTCCAGACAGCCCGCAAAATCCTGATCCGCCGGCACAAAGGCGGCATTGGGCTGGCCCGCATAACTCTCCTGCCCCGGCCGCCCATCCTCGCGCGCCCAAAGCGCCAGCCCGGCCGAAAACGGCGGCGGCATCAAGACCAGACCTTGGGTGATTGCCTTGTTCATTCCAAACCTCGTGAAGCTGAGCGCAGGGCGGGTGCAGGCCAAAGCCGACCCCATGGCTCAAAGGTCTAGGCCCAAAGGGTTAACGCCCCGCAGCCCCACCGCACGCAGCCCCAAGGCATGCACCGCCAAGTCAGGCCCCTCCATAGACAGGCCCACCCCGAAAAGACCGGCGAAACCCGCGCATCTCCTTGATGGCCCGTAAACCAAGGTTGAAGTTTTCTCATCTTTCGATATACCCATCAGGTCGCCTGCCGGTTGTTTTTCCATCCGGCGCACCGGCGACACCCAGGCGACCCGGAGCTTTTTGATGCAGGACATTTACCGAAAGCTCTTGGGCCTGTCGCGCCACAGCAAGATGGCGATCCAGCTCTTCGCCGATTGCGCGGCCATGGTGCTGGCCTTCATCGCGGCCACGTGGCTGCGGCTTCACAGCCTGATGTTCCTCACCAATCCCCAGGCCTGGGCCGCACTCTTGCCCGCGATTCCCGTCGCGCTGATCGTGCTGCAAGCCCTTGGCTTTTACCGCGCCGTCATCCGCTACATCGCGGCACGCGCGCTGAAATCGGTGCTGCTGGCGGCCACGCTCTCAGGCATCACCCTTGCCCTCACCGCCGACCTCTTCGGCCTGCCCATCCCGTTCTCGGCCCCGCTCATCTATGCCGTGCTTGTCTTTCTGCTGATCGGGGCCTCCCGCTACATCTTCCGCGAGGCAGCCTATCAGACCCAAAGCCACCACCGCGAACGCGTCACGATCTACGGCGCAGGCGCGGCAGGCCGCCAACTGGTGCAAATCCTGCGGCAAGGCACCGATTACCTGCCCATCGCCTTCATAGACGACGATCCGCGCACCCAGGGCACCACGGTGGCCGGCTACCGCGTCCATCCGCCCGAAAAGATCGACCAGCTCATTCGCAACAACAGCCTCGCCTCGGTGCTGCTGGCCATCCCCTCGGCCAGCAAGGCCCGGCTCAGCGAGGTGCTGAAATGGCTGGAACAATACCCCGTCCATCTGCGCACCGTGCCGGGGCTGCATGAAATCGTGACCGGCGTCGCCCGCATCGACGACATCAACGAAGTCGCCATCGAAGACCTTCTGGGCCGCGATCCGGTCGCCCCGCGCAGCGACCTTCTGGGCGCCAACATCACCGGCAAATCGGTGCTTGTCACCGGGGCCGGCGGCTCCATCGGCTCGGAACTCTGCCGCCAGATCCTGCGGCAGAAACCTGCGCGCCTTGTGCTGGCCGACATCTCAGAACCCGCACTTTACGCCATCGAACAGGAACTTCAGGCCCTGCGCCGCCATGAACAGATCGAGGCCCGGATCATCCTGCTCCTCGGCTCGGTGCAGGACCGCAGCTTCATCGAACGCAGCCTGCGCCGCTTCGGCGTGAAGACCGTCTACCACGCGGCGGCCGACAAACACGTGCCCCTCGTCGAACACAACGTCGCCGAAGGCATCCGCAACAATGTCACCGGCACCCGCATCGTGGCCGAGGCCGCGATTGCCTGCGGCGTCAGCGCCTTTACCCTGATCTCCACCGACAAGGCTGTGCGCCCCACCAGCATCATGGGCGCCTCCAAACGCCTGGCCAAACTTGTCTGCCAGGCCCTTGCCGAAACGCCAAACCTTCAGACCCGCATTTCCATGGTGCGCTTTGGCAATGTGCTGGGCTCATCGAGCTCGGTTATCCCGCGCTTCCTCCGCCAGATCGCAGCAGGCGGGCCGATCACCGTCACCCATCCCGACATCACCCGCTTTTTCATGACCATCCCCGAGGCCGCACAACTCGTCCTTCAGGCCGGGGCCATGGCGCGCGGCGGCGACGTCTTTGTCCTCGACATGGGAGAACCGATCCGGATCGCCGAACTCGCCGCCCAGATGGCGCGGCTGCATGGGCTGAAGGCGGTGTTCCTCACCGAACCTGCCCCCGTCGCCCCCGGCGAAATCGGCATCCTCTTCGCCCATCTGCGTCCCGGCGAAAAGCTTTTTGAAGAACTTCTGATCGGCAATTCGCCCGAGGCCACCGCCCACCCCCGCATCCTTACCACCCGCGAAACCCATCTGCCTCTGGCCGAGCTGACCCGGATCCTCGACCAGATCGAACAGGCCTGCGCCCAAAGCGACATCGCCGCGATCCGCCGCCTTCTGGTCGAGGCGCGGACCGACTACCAGGCCGACGGCAAGATCGTCGATCCCTTCGTCGAGCCACTCCCCCCGTCCCCCGGCGAGATCCGCCACCTGACCCTCGTCAGCGGCGGTTCCTCCAGCACCTGACAGCGCCCGCCCGCGCCCCGCGCCCGCAACCGATTCGCCGCCCCACCCTGCCCAGCGCCCGCCCCCGCCCCTCGCGGCCGCCAAAGCCGCGGTCCGGACGGTCTGGAGTGTTGCCAAATTGACGAAAGCCGAAAGACCCGCCCGACTTCCTCTCTCGCGGCTGCAGCAAGGCAATTGTGTTCAAATTGGCAACCTGCTCTAATCGCGCCCAAGAGGTCTGCATGGCCATATCGGCGTCGCCTCTGCTCATTGTCACAGACGCCCAACATTCATCTGGAGGTCACTATGAAAAAGATTGCTCTCGCCGCCGCCCTGTCGGTTGCCGCCACCACCGCTTTCGCGGGCGGCATGGCTGAACCGGTCATGGAACCGACCGTTGTCGAAGCCGGCGCTTCGTCCTCGGGCGGCATCATCCTGCCGCTCCTGCTCTTGGTGGCCGTTGCCGCCGCGGTGGCGTCGAACTGATCTTTCACAGATCGACACAGGTTCAGGGCGGCGGGGCAACCTGCCGCCCTTTTCCTCTGCGCATAAGACCGCCGATGACCCGCACCCACCTTGCAGCCCCGCGCCCAAGCCCCCATCTTCACCCTGTCTCAACCGATAAGGTGCGCCATGGCCAAATCCCTGCTCGACAGTCTTCTTGGCGGCGTCAAAGAGCTGACCTCCGGTCAGGATCTCGGCCAGATGGCCCGCCAGCTTCCCGGCAAAGCCCGCACGGCCTGGGATGACCAATCCCCCCTCGCCAAAGGCGCCATCGCCGGGGGCCTTCTGGCGGTCCTCTTGTCCGGCAATGCCCGCAAACTCGTCGGCACCGGGGCCAAGGTCGGCGGGGCGGCGCTGATCGGCAGCCTCGCCTTCAAGGCCTATCAAGACTGGAAAAGCGGCAAGACTGCGGCAGAAACGCCGCCCAACACCCCCCCGGCCCTGCCCGAACCGACCAACGCCTTCCTGCCCGCCGACCCCCTCGCCGCCGATGCCCTCTCCCATCGCCTCCTGCAGGCCATGATCGCCGCCGCCAAGGCCGACGGCCAGGTCACCCCCGCCGAACGCGCTCGCATCCTCGATACCCTGCCCCAGCTTGGCCTTGGCCCGCAGGCGCAAGACCTCATCACCGCCGAACTCGATACCCCCCTCGACATCGGCGCCATCGCCGCCCTCGCCCAGGGCGAGGAAGAAGCGGCCGAGATCTACGCCGCCTCGCTTCTGGCGATCGACCCCGAAGGTGCCGCCGAACAGGGCTATCTCACCCTCCTCGCCGCCCGCCTCCGGCTTGACCCCGGCCTTGTCGACCACCTCAACGCCCGCGCCCGCGCCCTGCGCTGACCGCCCGCAAGCCCAGAGGGCCTGTCCATTCCCCCGATCCCCGCCTATCCTGCGCGAAACGGGCATCGGGCCAGCATGAGGCGCAGTCTTGGTTCTCTCTGCCATCACCGACAGCATCACCACCCGGATCGACGCCGCCATGGCCTCGGTCTCGGGCGCGCTCTTCGAACCCACCCTGCGGCTTGGCGTCACGGGCCTCTCGCGCTCGGGCAAGACCGTGTTCATCACCGGCCTTGTCGCCAACCTCCTGAACCGCGGCCGCATGCCGCAACTCACCGCCGCCCCCCGGATCGAAGCGGTCCACCTGCAACCGCAACCCGATATCACCCTGCCGCGCTTTGACTATGAAGGCCACCTCGCCGCCATGACCGGCGACGACCCGCGCTGGCCGGCCTCCACCCGCGCCATCTCGGAACTGCGGCTCTCCTTCCGCCTTGCCCCCTCGGGCCTCTTCTCCGCCCTCTCCGGCCCCCGCACCCTGCACCTTGATATCGTCGATTATCCCGGCGAATGGCTCCTCGACCTCGCCCTGATCGGCAAATCCTACGCCGAATGGTCCGAAGCCACCCTCGACCGCCTCGCCAAACGCCCTGAAGCCGCCGCCTTCATGGCCCATGCCCGCGCCGAGGACGGCAGCCTGCGCCTCGATGAACCAAAGGCCCAATCCCTCGCCGCCGCCTTCACCGATTACCTGCAAAAGGCCCGCGCGGCAGGCTGGTCCGATTGCACCCCCGGCCGGTTCCTGTTGCCCGGTGACCTCGCCGGCAGCCCAGTCCTCACCTTCGCCCCGCTGCCGAAACCCGCGCTTACCCCGCGCAACAGCCTCTGGCGCGAGATGGAACGCCGCTTCGACGCCTATAAATCCCGCGTCGTCACCCCCTTCTTCCGCAGCCATTTCGCCCGCATCGACCGCCAGATCGTGCTGGCCGATGTCTTGGGCGCTCTCCACCAAGGGCCCCAGGCGGTTGAAGACCTGCGCCGCACCCTGGCCGAGGTTCTGATGGCCTTCTGCCCCGGCGGCAACAGCTGGCTTGGCAGCCTCCTTGGCACCCGCCGGGTGGAAAAGATCCTCTTCGCCGCGACGAAGGCCGACCACCTGCACCACCTGCAACACCCCGCCCTCACCGCCATAACCCAGGCGATGCTAGCCGAGGCCAAGGCGCGGGCCGACTTTGCCGGTGCCGAAACCGCCGCCCTGTCGCTCGCCTCCCTGCGCTGCACGGTGGAAGAGATGCTGGACCACAACGGCACCCAACTCCCGGCCGTGCGCGGCCGCCTGTTGTCCACCGGCAAACAGGCGCTGATGTATTCCGGCGAACTGCCCTCCGACCCCGCCCGCATCCTCGCCCCCGCCCGTGACGGGGCCGCGCGCTGGCTTGATGCCGATTACGCGCTCATGGCCTTCGGCCCCGCGCGCAGCGACCAGACCGCCGGCATGGGCCCGCCCCACATCCGCCTTGACCGCGCCGCCGAATTCCTGATCGGAGACCGCCTGTGACCGATCCCGCCCCGCTCAAACGCCCCAGCCTGATCGAACTCGACGACGCCACCGCCGCCAACCCCGCTCAGGCCCAAGCGATCCCCGACCTCGACACAGGCCCCATTCCCCCCGGCCGCGCGATGCAAACCCTCGCCCGCGCCTCCACAGGCCGCACCGCCCCCCTCAGCCGCGCCGCGCTTTGGGTGTTCTCCACCCTTTTCGCCTTCATCCTCTCGGTCGCAGCCTGGGATTTTGTCACCAGCCTTCTGAACCGCAACAGCCTCCTCGGGTCGCTGGCGCTCCTCCTCGTCGGGGCCGCCCTCGCGGTGCTCCTGCTTCTGGCCCTGCGCGAAGCCGCCGCCTTCGCCCGCATGGCCCGGATCGACCGGCTGCGCAGCCAGGCAACGGCCGCCCGCGCCACAGCCGATCTCGCCGCCGCCCGCCGCGTGACCACAGCCCTTGCCAGCCTTTACCACGCCCGCTCCGAAACCGCCTGGGGCCTCGCGCGGCTGAAGGACCACCAGGCCCAGGTCCTTGACGCCGACGCCCTCCTGAACCTTGCCGAAACCGAACTCATGGCACCCCTCGACACCGCCGCCCTGGCCGAGATCGAAGCCGCCGCGCGCCAAGTGGCCACCGTCACAGCACTGGCGCCCATGGCGCTGGCCGATGTGGCAACCGCGCTCTACGTCAACCTGCGCATGATCCGCCGCCTCGCTCAGATCTACGGCGGGCGCTCCTCCACCATTGGCAACCTCGCCCTTCTGCGCCGGGTGTTCACCGCGCTCCTTGGCGCAGGCGCGCTCGCCTTGGCCGATGACCTCATCGGCTCGGTCGCCTCCGGCGGGATCTTGGGCAAACTGTCACGCCGCTTTGGCGAAGGCGTGGTCAACGGCGCGCTCACCGCGCGGGTCGGTCTGGCGGCGATAGAGGCCTGCCGCCCCCTGCCCTTCGTCGCGCGGGACAAACCCGGCACCACCGCCACGATCAGCCGCGCGCTGGCAGGCTTTCTGTCGCGCGCCAAGGATCAAGGCTGACCACCTGCCCGCTCCCCGACACCCGCCTTCAATGTGGCCCAAATATCCTCGGGGGGCAGAGGCAATTGCCCGCAATTGGCTCGGGGGGGCAGACAGCCCCCCTCTTTGCGCCGCCCGGGTCAAGCCGCCCCGCTGTCCCGACGGATGCCAGACGCAAACCCGACACGAACCCGACGCAAAGAATACGGACGTTTTTCGTAAAATCAATAACTTGGCCCGCCCAGCGGCCGGGCCGTCAGATCCCGGCCTCCAGCCGCTCCAAAAGCGCCGCCATCATCGCCTCGCAACGCGCCATCTGCTCCACGGTGACGAACTCGTCGGGCTTGTGCCCCTGCGCCATCGACCCCGGCCCGCAGATCACCGTGGGAATGCCCAGACGGGCATCAAACAGCCCGCCCTCGGTGCCAAAGGCCACCTTCATCGTGCCGTTTGCGCCTGTCAAACCCTTGACGAAATTGACAACATCCGCATCCGACGGCGTGCCAAGGCCGGGATAGTCCCACAGCCGCTCAACCATGATCGCCGCTTCCGGAAAGGTCTCGCGCAAGGGGGCGACAATCGCCTCGGCCGCCTCCCGCAACCGCTCGATCAGCCCGGCGACATCCTCCCCCGCGACCGACCGGATTTCAAAGTCGATCACGGCGGTGTTCGGCACGATGTTGACCTGCACGCCACCATTCAGCTTGCCGACGTGAATGGTGGAATAGGGAACATCATAATCCCCATCTTTCAATCCCTTAGCGGCCACATCCGCCTGCAGCGCGCGCACCGCCTGCACAAAATCCGCCGCCAGATGCAGCGCATTCAGCGCCATCGGCGCCAAGGCCGAATGCCCCTCGCGACCGGTGCAGGTGGCGCGCAGCGCCACCTTCCCCTTGTGCCCCGTCGCCACCTGCATCCCCGTCGGTTCCCCCACGATGCAAAACCGCGGCCGCACCGGCGCAGCCTGCAGCATGTCGACCAAAGACCGCACCCCCATGCAGCCGATTTCCTCGTCATAAGATAGCGCCAGATGCAGCGGGGTTCTTAGCGGACGCTTGGCGGCCTCAAGCATCGTGGCAATCGCCACGGCGCAGAACCCTTTCATATCCGCCGCGCCCCGGCCATAGTAGCGGCCATTTTCTTCTGTCAGCGCAAAGGGTTGCTTGGTCCAGACCTGTCCTTCCACGGGCACTACATCGGTGTGCCCAGACAGCATGACACCGCCCTGACCGGCCGGCCCGACGGTCGCAAACAGATTGGCCTTGCCCCCCGCAGGATCGGGGATCAGCACCACTTCGACCCCGGCATCGGCCAGCAGGTCGCGCACGAACTGCATCAAGTCGATGTTCGGCCTTGACGACACTGTATCAAACGCCACCAACCGGTCAAAAATCGCGCGCATGTCTATATGGGCCTCCCTGATACGGAATGGCTAACCCGTTCCGGGCCGCTGGAAAACCCCCGAAGGGGCGATTTCTGCGCAGAAATCGCAACCGATTTTTCGGCGAAAAATCGCGCCGCGTCAGCTGTTGGCGTGCATCCGTTCGATATAGGCGCGCATTTCTTCGGCCTCATGGCGCGCATCGCGCAAGCCCTCCATCGCTGCGCGCAGCTCGGCCTCGGTCTGGGCGATCTGGTTCATCAACTCGGCCTCGCGCTGCTCGAGGTAGATGATCGCCTGATCGCGCACCTCTTCGGCCTCGTGCAGCGATTGCGCCAGCCGATCCATCTCGCCCATGTCGCCCCCCGCAACCCGCTTAAAGCGGTGCATGAGCCAATAGGTGAACCACCCCATGGCAAAGGCCGCGAGCAGGATGAAGGCGGTGGCAATGATGAATTCCGTGCGGTTCATAGGTCTACCTTGGGCTTAATCAGTGGCGCCGGGGCGGCGTTTGGGGCGCATCATCTTTTCCTTCGGCGCGACCGAGGGACTGCTGTCGGCCGAGAAATCCGGGCCTTCCGCCATCGCGGCGGTCGTTGCGGCGGTCGTTTCGGCACTGGCCCCGGCCGCGGGGTCCTGCGGGGCTGCGGCCTTGCCACCGCGCCCGTCGCCGACAAGTGTGAATTCGATCCGCCGGTTGGCCTCACGTCCGGCCTCGGTGTCATTGTCGGCAGTCGGGCGCGATTCCCCATACCCGACCGCCGTCAGCCCCGAGACATCCACCTGACGGCCCTGCAACGCCAGAAGAACCGCTTCGGCACGCGTCTGGCTAAGCGCGCGGTTGCCCTCTTCAGAGCCTTGTGCGTCGGTATGACCCGCGATTTCCATCTGCACCCTGCCGCAGCGCGCAAGCACCTTGGCCAGCGCTTCCATCACCGTGCTGGCGGTACCGTCGATCTCGGCCGATCCGGGGGGGAACACCACCTTCCGTTTTGCCAGAATGGCGCTGACATCTTCGACACATTCTTGCGGCGTGGGCAAAGCCGCGACCGGATCAAGCGCAACATCATAGGTGACGTCGACCTTGAAGCTTTCCCCCTGCCCCAGCTTTGCCGACAGGATTTGCGAAATGCGCGCCCGCGCCGTCTGCGAGCCAGTGACGCCCGAGACTTCCACTGTATCGGCCCGCACCAAGAGCCTGCCATGTTCCAGTTCGGCAAGCGCCAGCAACCCCGCAAGCACACGGATTGGCCAGCCATCGGGCAGATCAGCATCCAGCCGCGTGGCCTGATAGACATTGGCGCTGCCAAAGGCGGCCTTGGCGAAGCTGTCGACGGCGCTGCGCTGCAAGTCGTCGGCGATCCGGCCGCGCATCTCGAGACGTCCCGTTTCCGGAGCAAGGACAGCGGTGAACTCGGCCGGGCCCTGCCTGGCGTTCTCGGCCTTTTCAAGTTTCGCGGTCAGGGAAAACACCGGCGGCAGATCGGCCTCAAGCTCGCCCACCACGCGGTCAAACTCGGCCTGCGACACCGTGGCGGCAGCCTGCAGGCTGACATCGGCATCCTTGAAGGTGATGGTTGCCGCCTGTAGCGTGGCCACCGCCTTGATCCCAATTTCGGCAGCATCGGCCCAGGAAGGGGTGGGCACGCCCAGACCGATGACACAGTTCTGCCGACCCGCCGCGCCAGCGGCCGTTGCGGCCGCAACGATGCGCATCCGGGCGCGTTCGGTATCGGCGGCGCAGGCGTCAAAACGGGCCCCCGCCTCATCCATTACAAAGCGCAGCGTAAAGGGTGTAATCACCGGACGCGGCGCGGAAATATCGAAGCTGACACGCACGCCCTCGGGCTGGCCCGAGGCGAGGCTTGCCTCGAAACTGCGCTTTTGCTGGTCTGAGGCCGCAATCGCGGTGATCCGCACCGCCGTCGCGTCGACCGTGATCTTTGACCGCGGCAAAAGCGCCAGCGCCTTGCGGGCGAATTCAAGCGCAGGCCCCCAGGTTTCGGGCGGCGCATGGGCGGCAATTTCCAGCATGTCCTGAAGTTGGGTGTCCGGTTGCAGCGCCTCGGCCTCGGCCAGAAGCGCCTCTTTGGTCTCGCCCTCGGGCAAAAGGCCGATCAACTGGATCCCGTCGTCATTGCGCAGCATTTCCAGCGAAAAGCGCGGCGCTTCGACGGCGCGGGCCGGGGTCACCTCCATCAGGTCCTGGATCCGCGTCGCGTCGATCACCGCCCCGGCGATGTTGATCGCCCGATAGCGCTGCGCCTCATTGTCGGCGGTGCCGGTCAACTGCATCCGAAGGCCGTCGGCGTTGACGGTGACAAAGGTCACCCCTTGGGTCAGAAGAGCCGAGCGTACGGCGCGCTCGGACAGCCGTTCCACCAGCAATACCGCAGCCCAGGCGATCAAGAGCGACAGGATCCCCGCGACCACAAAAGCCAGCGCCGCTGCCAGATTCGGCGTCAGTCGAAAGGGGGGCAGCTTTATCACCGGGGTCAGGCCATTCATCATTCGCAAGTACTGCAGATGCTTAGCGGTCAGTGGGCACAGGATCAATCAAAGGAATGTGGCTGCGGCAAGAAACAGCGCAAGGGCAAGCCCGGCATCCCGATTGGCCCGGAACATGGTCAGGCAGGACGCCGGGTCATCAACATCAAGCCGCCGCATCTGCCAGACCATGTGCCAGCCAAAGGCCCAGACCCCGGCCAGAGCCACGAGGGGCGGCCAGATGCCGGTTGCCGGTGTGGTCACAATCGCCGCACTGGCCAGAACAAGGGTCAGCGCCACGAACCCCCAAAGCCACTGGCGCGAGTTGGCGCCGAAAAGCCGGGCGGTGGATTTCACGCCGATCAGCGCGTCGTCCTCCTTGTCCTGATGGGCATAGATCGTGTCATAATAAAGCGTCCAGCTGATCCCGGCCGCGTAAAGGAACAAGGCCGGAAGTCCGACATGGCCGGCATGGGCCGCGTAGGCCAGAACCGCCCCCCAGTTGAAGGCAAGGCCCAGAAAGACCTGTGGCCACCAGGTAAAGCGCTTGGCAAAGGGATAGATCGCCACCAGCGCCAGCGAGGCGATGCCCAGCCTGATGGCCAGCCAGTTGTAGCTGAACAGGATCAGCGCCGCGACGAGCGCCTGCGCAACCATCCAGATCAAAGCCTGTTTCACCGTCACCTGCCCCGAGGGAATGGGCCGCGAGCGGGTGCGCGTGACCTGCCCGTCAAAGTCGCGGTCGGTGATGTCGTTCCAGGTGCAACCCGCCCCGCGCATAAGCAAGGCTCCGATGCCGCCGGACAGCGCAATCCAGAGATCCCAAAGCCGAAAGCCGTCGGTCATGGCGGCCAGCGCAAGGCCCCACAGGCAGGGGATGTAAAGCAGCCAAGTGCCGATTGGGCGATCTGCCCGCGAAAGCCGCAGATAGGGCACCCAAGGCTGCGGGGCGAAGCGGTCAACCCAATTGCCTTTCGGCGCATCGGCAACCGGGGCAGGTCCCTCTGGCATTTCGCGCTGGTCGGTCATAGGGTCCCCCTCATGGAAAAGCCAAAGGTCCGCCTGTATGTAGATCAGCCCTTGGGCCCGGGGCAAGCCGTGGCCCTTGGGCCAGAGGCTGCGAATTACCTGTTCAACGTCATGCGGCTGGGCAAGGGCGCGGGTGTTGCGCTCTTCAATGGCCGCGACGGCGAATGGCGGGCCGAGGTGGCCGAGGCAGGCAAGCGGCAGGGGATTGCCCATTGCCAGGCGCAGACCGCCCCGCAGGTGATGCCGCCCGATCTTTGGCTGATGTTTGCGCCGGTGAAGAAAGAGCGCACCGCCTTCATCGTGGAAAAGGCGGTGGAACTGGGCGTCGCAGGGTTGATGCCGGTGGCCACCCGGCACATGAATTCGGAACGCTGGCGGGTGGACAAGCAGACCGCCCATGCGGTCGAAGCGGCCGAACAATGCGGCGCCACCTTTGTTCCGGTGGTCGAGGATTTGCAACCGCTGGATCGAGTTCTGGCCGGTTGGCCCGAGGGGCGGGCGCTTTACTGGGCCGATGAAACACTAGCGCGTGGCTCCTTGATGCCTTCGGCACTCGTCGCGGGGCCGGCGGCCATTCTGATCGGGCCTGAGGGCGGGTTTTCCGACGAGGAAAAGGCCCGGCTGCGCGGCCTTCCCTTCGTGCGCCCCCTTGCCCTTGGCCCGCGCATCCTGCGGGCCGAGACGGCGGCCTTGGCGGCGGTGGTGCTGTGGCAACAGGCGGTGGGGGATTGGCGGTGATCCGCCCCGAAGCCCTGGCGGCGCTGCGGCGCTGGCGCGAGGTGATCCTGGCGGTGATCTTGGCGGGGGCGGGCCTTTGGCTAGCCCTGGGCGGCGGGCCGGTGCTATTAGGGGCCGGGCTTGCCCTTGTCGGGCTCGCCGCCGCCTGGGCCTTGTCGGCCTGGCGGCGCCTGCGCTTTGCCCAAGACATCGCAGCCCCCGGTCTTGTCGAGGTGATCGAGGGCGAGGTGCGCTATTACGGTCAAAGCATCGGCGGCGCGGTCAGCCTGTCGGATTTTGTCGAGTTGCGCCTTGTCAACCTGCGCAGCCGTCGCCTCTGGCGGCTGAAACAGCGCGATGGGCAGGCGCTGTTGATCCCGGTTGATGCGGCCGGGGCGGCGGCGCTTTATGACGGCTTTACCAGCTTGCCGGGCCTTGACATGGCCGCCGTCCTGGCGGCCCTGGCCCAATCCGCGCCCGCCGAGGGGCCGGGACTTGTCGCGGGGGGAGCGTCCGAGATGGTGGTGATCTGGCACCGCAAGGGAAAGGGTCTGGTCGCCTGACCGGCCCGAGGGGTCGCATTGGTCGGGCCAAGGGCCTCTGCATTGGCGCACAGAGTTTGGCAGGACACCTGTCCGCTCTGCCTTGACTTAAGGTCCAAAGGACCGCAGGTCTATCGGTCTTGACGGCAATGAAGCGAGAGGCCCCCAGATGTCGATTCCCCAGTCCGGTGGCGGGCCGATCGAGCGGTTTGAGCAGCTTGCCGAATACATGGCTGCAGGCTGCAAGCCCAAGGACCAATGGCGCATCGGCACCGAGCATGAAAAGTTCGGCTGGCTGACCGCTACCCATGCGCCGCTGCCCTACGCGGGTGAAGCGTCGATTTCCACGCTGTTTCAGGCGCTTGAGGCACGTTTCGGCTGGCAGCCCCTGCGGGAGGGCGACAATGTCATCGGGCTGACGCGCAAGGGCGCCAATATCAGCCTTGAACCCGGCGGGCAGTTTGAACTGTCGGGCGCACCGCTGTCCAACATGCATGAGGTGGCGGCCGAGTTGCAAAACCACCTTGATGAGGTGGCCAGCATCGCCGGGCCTTTGGGTATTCGGTTTATGGGGATCGGGGCCGCACCGGAATGGCACCACGAGACCATGCCGGTGATGCCGAAGGGGCGCTATCGGCTGATGACCGGCTATATGCAAACGGTCGGCACCCACGGCACGCAGATGATGTATCGCACCTCGACCACACAGGTGAACCTCGACTATGCGTCCGAGGCGGACATGGTGAAGAAACTGCGCGTCGCCTTGGCGCTTCAGCCGGTGGCGACCGCGCTTTTTGCCTCTTCTCCCTTCTTTGACGGCAAGGTGAACGGCCATAAATCCTGGCGAAGCCGCATCTGGCGCGATCTGGATGCCAGCCGCACCGGCATGCTGCCTTGGGTGTTTCAGGACGGCATGGGGTTTCAGCGTTACGTCGATTGGGTCCTGGATGTGCCGATGTATTTCGTCTACCGCGACGGCAAATACATCAACGCGCTGGGGCAGAGTTTCCGCGATTTCCTTGCCGGAAAGCTACCCGCCCTGCCGGGTGAAAAGCCCACGCTTTCGGATTGGGCCGACCATATGACGACCGTGTTCCCCGAAGCGCGGGTCAAGAAATACATCGAGATGCGCGGCGCCGATTGCGGCGATCAGGCCCATATCAACGCGCTTCCCGCCTTCTGGGTGGGGCTGATGTATGACCAGACCGCGCTGGATGCGGCATGGGATCTGGTCAAGGGGTTTGATGCAGAAACCCGCGAGGGGCTGCGGGTTGCGGCCTCGGTCTCGGCGCTGGCGGGTGAGGCAAATGGCGTGAAGCTGGCCGATCTGGCCCGCGCCGCCGTGGGCCTGTCGCATGCGGGCCTCGCCGCGCGGGGGCTTGGTGAAGAGCGCTATCTGGAACCGCTCGTTGCCTCGCTCAAGTCAGGCAAGGTGCAGGCCGACCGCTGGCTTGAGCTTTACAATGGCGAATGGGGCCGGGATCTGGGCCGGATTTATGAGGCCGCCAGCCTTTAGCGCAGCTTGACGGCGCTGGGCGGAATGGGTCAGAACGCGCGAATTGATTGATTTGCCTCAGGAGTTTTCATGATCCCCGCCATTCCCGCCGGTCACCGGCTTTCGTGTGATTTCTAGGTCTCGGAAGGGATCAGAACCGTGATCCTCTGGGTCCTGATTTCGATCGTGACGCTGGGCCTCGGGCTTTTCGTGATGCCCTATTACCTGTTGAAGGCCCCGATCAACCGTACCTCGCTGATCGGTCCGTCGGGCGAGGTGGTGGGCCGGTTGCATGTCGATGTCGATCTAGCCAGCATCATCGGCCATGCAATCATCTGGGTCTTGCTGACCATTGTCACATTGGGTCTGGCGCTGATCGTCTATCAGTTCGCGGTAATGAAGCGGCTGTTGAACGGCGTGACCATCTAGTAACCGTTCTGGCCGGGTCGGGCAGGGCTAGCCTGCCTTCTTCTGCCCGATCTTCGGCTCGGTCCCGGCCTTGATGCGCTGAAGGTTCGGCCAGTGCTTGATATAGACCAGCACCATCAGGACAAAGGTCAAGATCAAGACATCGCCGCGCTGAAAGACAAGACACCAGAACCCTGAAAAGGCCGCCGCCACGAGGGCCGAGGCCGAAGAGATGCGGGTGATGGCCGCGGTCACCGCCCATGTGGCGCAGGCTGCAAGGCCGACAGGCCACGCCAGCGCAATCAGCGTGCCAAGGAAGGTCGCAACGCCCTTGCCGCCCTTGAACCCCAGCCAGGCCGGGAAGAGATGGCCAAGAAAGGCCATGCCGCCTGCAAGTTGTGCCGCATCCTCGCCAACCGCAAGCCGCGCGATCAAGACCGCAATCGCGCCTTTGCCCGCATCAAGAAGCAGCGTCGCCAGCGCCGCGCCCTTGTGCCCGGTGCGCAGCACATTGGTCGCCCCGATATTGCCGGAACCGATGCTGCGCAAATCGCCAAGGCCCAGCGCCCGGGTGATGACAATGCCGAAGGGCACCGATCCCAGAAGATAGCCCATGACCCCGATAAGGATCAGCAGGATCGGCGATGTGACAATCTCGGGCATTCAGAGCACCTCGTAAACCTGTTGGCCTGCGACATAGGTGGCCAGCACCTTACCTTCGAGCCGCGCGCCGTCAAAGGGGGTGTTCTTCGACTTGGACAAAAGCGCAAAGCGGTCGAGCACAAAGGGCGTGTCGGGGTTGAACAAGACCAGATCGGCGGGCGCACCTTCGCCAAGCCGCCCTTGCGGCAGGCCCAGACGGCGGGCCGGGTTCAGCGCCAGCGCGCGGAACAGCGTCGGCAGATCGAGATGCCCGGCATGGAAAAGCCGCAGCGCGGCAGGGAGAAGCGTCTGCAAACCGACCGCCCCGCTTGCCGCCTCTTCGAAGGGCAGGCGTTTGGATTCCTCATCCGCTGGGGTGTGGAAACTGCCGATGACATCGATCAGCCCATCCGCCACCGCCTGCACCATGGCAAGCCGATCCTCCTCGGACCGCAGCGGCGGGGTGAATTTGAAGAAGGTGCGATAATCGCCCACGTCGAATTCGTTCAGGGTCAGGTGGTGAATGGAAATCCCCGCCGTCACATCCAGCCCGTCAGACTTGGCGCGGGCCAGCGGGGCCAGGCTGCGCACCGTGGTAAGCTGATCGACATGCCAGCGCGCGCCGGTCATCTCGACCAGAGCTAGATCGCGGTCAAGGCCGATGCGCTCGGCCATCGTTGACACGCCGGGCAGACCTTTCAGCGAAGCGAACTTGCCGCTTGTGGTCGCGGCCCCCGCCGACAACCCCGGTTCCTGCGCATGGCCGACGATCAGCGCGCCAAGTGACTTGGCATAGACCATGGCGCGCGACAGGGCTTTGGTGTTTTCGGCCACATGGAACACATCGGAAAAGGCCACCGCGCCTGCGTCGAGGAGAAAGCCGATTTCGGTCATCTCGCGGCCCGCACGCCCCTTGGTCAGCGCGGCCATGTGGCGGATGCGCACCGGGACCTCACCGGCGCGGCGGGTGACAAATTCCAGCACTTCGGGCGTGTCGATGGCGGGCGTGGTGTCAGGGCGCGCGATGATGGTGGTCACGCCCCCGGCGGCGGCGGCAAGCCCGGCAGAGCGGAAGCTTTCCTTGTGCCGCTCCCCCGGCTCGCCGATCTTCACGCCCCAATCGACAATGCCGGGGGCAAGGCACTGCCCGCCGCAGTCGATGATCGTCGCACCTTTGGGCACCGCCCCGTTGCGGGCAACGATCTGGCCAGCCTTGACGGTCAGGCTGCCAAGGGCGTCGCTTCTGGCCTCGGGGTCGATCAGACGGGCGTTTTCGAAGTGCAAGGTCATGTCAGGCCCTTCCGGACGGTCGCGGGAAAGCGGTAGGCGGGAACATCGTCAACTCATCAGCACCAGAACAAGGGTAAACAGCCCCAGAAACACCAGCACGGCGGCGGCCACCATACCGCCTGCGCGCATCTCTTGTTTGGTCGGCTTGCGGTCGGGGTCCGGGGTCATCTTTGCCCCGCCCTTGCGGCCTCGATCGCCGATACCGTGGCAGCTGGATCGGCATGGTATTTCAACAGGTATTTGTCAGAAGCCGTGACCAGTTGCACCGCGCCGAAAAACGGCCGGACGGCGGTCAGGGCCGAGAGCGCGGCAACCCGCCCACCCGGGCCGATCAGGCGGCGGTTGGTCAGCTTCCACTCCTCGGCCAGAGCTTCGGATTTCAGATAGGCCGCACGAAACCCGATGGCGAGCATTGCGCCCAGCGGTCCGACCCAGGGCGCGGCATTGCCACCGTAAACCAGCGCCGCCCCGGCAATTGCCCCGGCCACCAGCGCCAGAATCCCGTTGCTGCGCCAATAGACCCCCGCATCGGGTTTGAACACCGCCAGCACTTTCTCGCCAGGGTCCGGATTGACCTCGCGGCCAAGGATCGGGTCACGGGTGATTTCAGCCATTACACCATCACCCCCGCCGCCTTGGCCCCGCGTTCGGCGCGCAGGTTCCGGGCAAGCAAATCCATGCAGGCCATGCGCACGGCGACGCCCATTTCCACCTGATCCTGGATCACAGACCGGTTGATGTCATCGGCAATCTCGCCGTCAATCTCGACCCCTCGGTTCATCGGGCCGGGGTGCATGACGATGGCATCGGGCTTGGCATAAGACAGCTTTTCGGCGTCCAGCCCGTAGCGGTGGTAATACTCGCGTTCCGACGGGATGAACCCGCCATCCATCCGCTCTTTTTGCAGGCGCAGCATCATCACCACATCCGCGCCCTTCAGCCCTTCGCGCATGTCATCATAAAGCTCGCAGCCAAACTCTCCGACGCCCGAGGGCATCAGGGTGGGCGGCGCGATCAGCCGGATGCGGTTTTCCATCTTGTTCAGAAGGATCAGGTTCGACCGCGCCACGCGGGAATGGGCGATATCGCCGCAAATCGCCACTGTCAGGCGCTGGATGCGGCCCTTGGCGCGGCGGATGGTCAGCGCATCCAGAAGCGCCTGGGTGGGGTGTTCATGCCGCCCATCGCCCGCGTTCAGAACCGCGCAATCCACCTTTTGCGCCAAAAGGTTCACCGCGCCGGATGCCCCGTGCCGCACCACAAGAAGATCGGGGTGCATGGCGTTCAGCGTCATCGCGGTGTCAATCAGCGTCTCGCCCTTCTTCACGGATGAAGAGGCCACCGACATGTTCATCACATCCGCGCCGAGCCGCTTACCTGCGAGTTCGAAACTCGCCTGCGTGCGGGTGGAGTTTTCGAAGAACATGTTGATCTGCGTCAGGCCAGCCAGCGCATCCGAAGATTTCACCGTCCGGCGGTTCAGATCGACATAGCGATCGGCCAGATCAAGAACCGTGGTAATCTCGGCGGGGGACAACTGCTCGATGCCAAGAAGATGACGGGCGCGGAAGGTGGTCATGAACGTCCCCCAAGGCATGTGCTGCCCGGCTTATAGAAAGCCCATCGGCAGGCGGCAAGCCGGGTTGTGGGAAAAGCCCCTGCGGCCTAGGGTCTGGGCATGGGAATCAGGGATGACATCGAAGGCGACTGGCACGCAAGTCTGGCGGCGCTGGCCTGGCATGTCGATCTGGGCGTCGATGAGGTGATCGGTGAGACCCCGATCAACCGCTATGACTTGCCAGAGACCACCCGTGCGGCTGCGCCGATGGCCAGCATGGGGAATGTGACAGCGCCGGGCGCGGCCAATGCGGCGCAGGCTGTCAAGCCGCCGACGGACCAGGCTGAGATCGACGCGGTCGAGGCGGCCCGTGCTGCGGCGGCGCGGGCGACCTCGTTGGCGGCGCTGGGCGAGATCATCGCGGGCTTTGATCTGTGCGAGCTGAAGAAGGGCGCGCGCAACACCGTCTTTGCCGATGGAAACCCCGCCGCCCATGTGCTGATCCTGGGCGAGGCGCCGGGCCGGGACGAGGATATCGAGGGACGTCCCTTTGTCGGCCGGGCGGGCCAAGTGCTGGACCGGATGTTTGCCGCCATCGGCCTGTCGCGCGGCGCGGATGCGCCCGAGGCCGCGATCTATACCACCAATGTCCTGCCCTGGCGCCCCCCCGGTAACCGCGACCCAGAACCGGGCGAAATCGCCATGATGCGCCCCTTTGTCGAACGCCATATCGCGCTGATGAACCCTCGGGTGATCGTGGTGATGGGCAATACCCCACTTTACGCGCTGACCGGACAGAAGGGCGTGATGCGGGCGCGCGGCACCTGGACCACGGCGCTGGACCGGCCGATGCTGCCGATGGTTCATCCGGCCTATCTCTTGCGCAACCCGATTGCCAAACGCGAGGCCTGGGCCGATCTCTTGTCGCTGCAATCGCGGCTGCGCGCCAAGAACTAGGGCGCGGGGCAGCCGTCGATCTGCACCGCCCGCGGCCCGCCGATCACCGTCAGACGCAGGCCCGACCGGTCAATCGCAAAGGGCGCGCCTGTGGGGCCAACCATCTCGGCCACGGCGGTCAGAGTGCCACCATCGCGCTGCGTTGCCGCCTCGCCCACCCAGATTGACCGGTCGGCGGGCTCGATCACCAGGGCCTCATCGCCGCCCTGCACGGCAATCTCGACCGTGGCGGTCAGGCGCAGGCCATCGGCAATCGGCTCGACCGCGCAGGTCACCCGCCCCACGCCGGCCTGCCCGGCGCTCGCCGGTCGGGCCTTGAGCGCGGCGCGGATGCCGCCCTCATCGGCCCCCGGCGCCAAGAGGTCGCCCGACACCAGAACCTCGGCAGGCAGGCAGATATCCTTGCAGATGCCCATATCGACCCGCGCCCGCAGGATCACCGGCTGACCCGGCACCTCGGGCACCACCTCAAGCGGCAGGATCACCCCGCCATCATAGCCCACGGTCTGCATGCCATTGGTGTGAAATACCACCGGGCTGGGCCAATGCACATGCACGGCCTTCACATTCTGCGAGCCCGACCAGTCGAATTCAGGCGGGATCCCGGCCTCGCCGGGGCTGCGCCAATAGGTCTTCCACCCCGGCGCCAGCACCAGCGACAGGCCCACCATGTGATGCCCGCTGTCCATCCGCCAGCCCGCCAGAAGATCAGCGCGCAACAGATCATCCTGCGTCAGCCCATGGGCGGGCAGGGCAAGCAGAGTCGAAAGGGCAAGGGCGGGCAGATATCTCATGCCCCTCTTATGGGCAAAACCGCCGTTCAATGGGAAATCACGTTCCGGTTAGCCCGATGCAACAAACTGACCCTTGAGACCGGCGCATCGCAGGCCCACATTCATCTGATGGGCCGGGGTGTCGAATCGATGCAACTGACAGGCAAGTTTCTGGTGGCGATGCCCGGGATGGGCGATCCGCGCTTTGAACGAAGCGTGATCCTGATCTGCGCCCATTCGGCCGAGGGGGCGATGGGCATCATCGTCAACAAGCGTGTCGAAGAGGTCACCTTTGCCGGACTTCTGGACCATCTTGAAATCCCGCGTGCGCCTGAAGGCCGCGATATCGCCGTGCATTTCGGCGGGCCTGTGGAACGCGGGCGCGGGTTTGTCCTGCACAGCCGCGATTATCGCGGCGGGGCGGCGACGATGAAGATCGCGGGCGGCTATGGCATGACCGCAACGCTTGATGTGCTGGAGGCGATTGCCAAAGGCACCGGCCCGCATCGTGCGCTGCTGGCGCTGGGCTATTCGGGTTGGGGTCCGGGCCAGCTAGAGGCCGAGATTGCCCGCAATGACTGGCTGACCGCCGAGGCCGATGCCGCATTGGTCTTTGCCGAGGATGATGCGATGAAATGGACGGGCGCGCTGCGCGGCATGGGGATCGACCCGCTAAGCCTGTCGCC